>Ga0154578_122_pt2:0-17500 | contig 29556 bp, 27 predicted proteins | sample RifGroF2_FD_116007 | JGI IMG/M metagenome (GOLD analysis project Ga0154578, IMG submission 116007) | Verrucomicrobia bacterium GWF2_51_19
GCATTTTACACAGGTTTTTGTGTTACAATATGCCAGTCAGACCCCTCTCTCCTCGGGCCTGGCTATAGGCCTATTTATAACGGTTTTTACGGTTAAGACCGATGCAAAATAGCGCCAAAATACGTTTCGCGCTGCGCCGACTGGCTCACGTACCTCTATGTACGCTACGCCAGATCGTGCTCGCGCAAAGCCAAGCTTTGACGGCATTTTACACAGGTTTTTGTGTTACAATATGCCAGTCAGACCCCTCTCTCCTCGGGCCTGGCTATAGGCCTATTTATAACGGTTTTTACGGTTAAGACCGATGCAAAATAGCGCCAAAATACGTTTCGCGCTGCGCCGACTGGCTCACGTACCTCTATGTACGCTACGCCAGATCGTGCTCGCGCAAAGCCACATTTTTGCATCTATTTTGCATCGGTCTAGTTTATACCAAATCTCGGACACCTATTTTCCCTGAGTCTTGATCGAGTTGATTGACTATAACATAAGACCGTTGAAAAATGGCTCTATAGCCAGGCCCGAGGAGAGAGGACGACGGGAGCGTACATGCGGTACGTGACCTAGCCCGATCGACGAGAACGCCGCTAGAGACCATTTTACAACGGTCTTATCGTTTGAGGTGAAAGAATGTTTGCAACAGAGTCCTACACTCCTCCTCTAGAACACCGATGTCGATTTTCAAACGATGATTGAGGCCAGCGATGTCATGTATCGACAAGCCGCCGCCGAGGCCACCCATTTTCGGGTCTCGAACGGCGTAGTGCACCGTATCTAGGCGAGACAAAATGCATGCACCCGTACACATCGGGCAGGGCTCTTTCGTGACATAGAGATGGCAACCCACCAAACGCCAATCGCCGAGCGCCCGGGCGGCCTGTGTGATGGCAATCATTTCTGCATGCGCAGTCGCGTCTCGAGTGCGTTCAACTTGATTGTAGCCCATGCCGAGAATGTGGCCGTCTTTCTCAACAATGGCCCCTATCGGAACTTCATCGATCTTCCAGGCCTCTAAGGCCTGATTGTAGGCGAGCTGCATAAAAAACAAGGCATCTTTTTGCAACTGCGACGGGTGTTGTTTTTCAAAAGGGCAGGCGTCCATTTTGCATCTGTCTAATTTAAGATGGGCTTTTCTTTTCTTTGCCTATGAACTCTAGTTTGACAGGGCAGCCGTATAGGTCGAAGGCTTTGTAGAGCTCGTTGAGAATGTAACGCTTGTAAGTCGGCTGGAGGCGGGTTGGGTTGTTACAGAAGATCTTGAAGGTAAGTGGATTACTGCTGACCTGCAGGGCGTAGTAGACCTTGAAACGCCGACCCAACGAGGCCGCTGGCGGACGTTGCTCAAAGGCCCTTTCAAAGAAACGGTTGACTTGGCCAGTGGAAATCTGTGTCCGGGCGCGCGCGTAGGCCCCTTGGGCGAGGTCGAGAATGGCCTCAATCGCCGTCCCCGTCTTCGCAGAAACAAATAAAACGGGCGCCTTGGCCGTGTAGAAGAGCGCCTCTGCAACCGCCTTTTCGAAGGCGAAGCCAAAGTCATCAAAGGAATCGTAGCCCTCGATGCCCTTTTCGCGAAAAGTTTCGTAGGCAATATCCCACTTGTTGACGACCACAACGAGCGGTTTGCCGGCCTCTAGAATGTTGTGGGCAATCTTTTTGTCCTGCTCTGTAACGCCGGCAATGGCGTCGAGGACGAGAATGGCGACATCGGTTCGTTCGACGGAGCGCTCCGTGCGCATGACAGAAAAGAACTCGACGCTGCTGCTGATCTTTCCTTTGGTGCGAACACCCGCCGTGTCGATGAGCTCGAAGAGACGCCGTCTCTGCGTCTGCGGGTTGGTGTAATCGAGTCTGAGGGCGATAGCGTCACGCGTTGTTCCAGGAATATCGCTGACGATGAGGCGGTCCGACTTGAGCAGCTTATTGGTTATCGATGATTTGCCGACGTTGGGACGCCCGATAAAGCAGATCGAGAGCGGCCTCTCTTCAGCGGCGACCGTCTCGGGTATGGGAAAACGCGTTTGCAGAACGTCTTGGAGGGCCGACATGCCCGTTCCGTGCTCGGCGGAAACCTCAAAAATATTATCAAAACCGAGCTGGAAGAAATCGTGAAGATTGGCCCGCGCCACCTGCGAATCCACCTTGTTGATCACCAAAAAAACAGGCTTGTCAAAACGCCGCAAATCGCGCGCCAATGTGCCGTCCAAGAGCGTACAGCCGTCTTTGGCATCGACGACAAAGAGAATCAAATCAGCCATATTAATGGCAAAATAAACCTGCTGTTCCGTCGCTTCTTTGAGCTCCTGTGACGTCATCGATGGCTCCAAACCAATGCCACCCGTGTCCATCAACGTGAAATTGGGGAAATCTTGGCTGACGATGTCGCGCGTCACTCCTGGCTGATCGTGCACGATCGATACCGGCCGTCCAATGAGCCTATTAAATAAGCGGCTCTTGCCTACGTTTGGCCTGCCAACAATAGCGATGAAAGACCTGTTAGTGTTATTTTGCATAGGTCTTTATTCGGCCATGATGATGTCGGGTTGCAGCTCGATCGTAAGACGGTAAGACTTTCCGGGGCGCAGAATGAGGGGATGGTCGCGTTCGAGGACTTGTAAATAGTGAATTTTGCCGTAATAGGTGCGGAAATGCGGGTCTTCGGTAACCACCTGTATGGGTTTCCATTCTGCGCTGAAATCGTCTTTGACGACGACTGCCCCAACGCTGCCCTCACCCAAAGTAAAGGTCGTGTTGATGCGGTAATGGCTGTGCGGGGCTCCCAGGGCGATTACGTAGCGCATACGGTCCATCTGAAGTGGGCTCTTTACAGTGTAGACAAAATCGCAGACAACCTTTTCACCAAAGGTCCAAGAGACCTTACAAGATGCTATATTGGGGACAATTTTTTCGTCGACCGTGATGAGGTCAGGCTGCTCATAGCGGAAATAGAACGATTGACGGAGGCCCATGCCGGCCACGCAGTGTTTACCGTAATAGGAGGGGATGGTAACCTTGTCGCCGAAAGTCAATTCGGGCATGAGGATGGGAAGATAGCTATCAACAGGCCAATCGAAGACGCCCGGACAGTGCGGAAACGCGAGGTAATCGGAGTTTTTGCGCCCGCCGGAAGCGACGAGTGGCAACTGGACATGCAGGCCCGTGCTTGCATTTTGATAGAGAAAGAGGCCCTGTTCGCGTTGACTGTGTTTGTTGAAATTGACGTAGCGGCCGCCTGTTTTGCCGGGAACGGGCTTGTTGAGCATGGGATTGTCGATGCTCTTTGCGAGGCGTGCCCATTGGCAGAGAAAGCGGGCGGCGTCGAAGTTGACGATGCGTGAAGTGAATGCCTCAGGCATATTGCGCTCTTCGTCGCGAATGATAAGGACGCCGTGTTCCTGATCCAAATAGGTCATGAAGAAATAATGGAACATGCGGCGTAGGAGGTCCATGTAGATGTATTGCTGCTGGGGCGCGATCCAACCGTCGCGAAGGCCCTGTAAAATCAGGCTGATGCAGAACATCTGACCATAGACACCAATGTAACCGCCATAAGCCCAGGCCAGGCCATCACTGCGGACGATGTCGGGCATCAGTTTGATGTACTTTTCAACAAAGGTCCGCAAACTCGGCAACTTGTGCTCGCGCAGGTGCATGTTGGTGTGCGAATCGAGCGCCTGACGGATGAAAATGAACGCGGCTAGCCCCATGACGTCAAAGACGCCCGGTAGACCTTCGCCAACAGTGTCGTCGACGAAACCGCCCGTACTGCCCTCGTTGATGCGCTGAATAAAGAGGTCGATGAGCTTCGATGTCTCATCTTTTTTCGAAAGACCCATGCTGAAACGCGCCACGGCCTTGGCAATATTGAAGGCCTGCTTGTGTCCAAACGTGTCTGTCCGTGTGAGCATGCGTTTATCGATCATCTTGCGCGTCGGCTCTAGAAGCCGTTCCCAGACCTCATTGCGATCTTTCGCCGGGCCAAATGATAACAGCCCCAATGCCGCATAACCGAGGCCCGTGTCGTCGCCCTCAGCAAACGCTTGCGCCGTAATGCAGCGAGCGGAAAGATCAAGCAGATCAAAGCCGTGCAGCGTCGTTTCGCGCGTCGAGCGGAAATACTCGCCCAAAGTGAGCGCCGCGTGGCCCGCTTCATCGAGACGGCTGACTTCGCCTTCAACGGGCGTCACAGTGCCATCTTCGCAAATAAATTGCAAATTATGACCCAAAATGGAACGGGCCATGTCTAAACATTGGTCGGCAAAATTCTGCATTTATCGTCAGGCAACGCGCAAAATGGTCTCTAGCTGCGTTTCGAGTCGTTCGGGCTAAGTCACCTACCTTAAGTAGGCTCCTCGAGCCTTGCTATAGTCCCATTTTGCGCGTTGCCTTGCTCCTTATGAAATAAACAATAATTAATGAATGTTGTAAAAAACTCTTTGACTTAGGATCTATGGAAAATGCACTCTTGGCTTCGCTCGAAACGAACTTTGACGGCATTTACCATAGGTCTTACAATTGATTTAGCTTTAATGAGAAAGTCAACACCCGATTTTCAACAAATTGAGAAATTCGCGGTTGGTTTGAGTGGTTTTGATGCGTGCAATCAGGGCCTCGGTAGCCTCTTCGATCTTTGCTGACGCGAGCGCACGGCGGAAGAAATGGACTTTTTCGAGGTCTTTGGGAGCCAAGAGAAGTTCTTCTTTGCGCGTTCCAGAAGCGTTGACATTGATGGCAGGAAAGAGTCGCATTTCAGCCGCCTTTCGGTCCAAAACGAGCTCCATGTTGCCTGTCCCCTTGAATTCTTGAAAGATCAGCTCGTCCATGCGGCTGCCCGTCTCGATCAACGCCGTTGCGAGAATCGTGAGACTGCCAGCCTCTTCAGTGTTTCGAGCGGCCGAAAACAGCTGCCTCGGCTTTTCGAGAGCGCGAATGTCGAGACCACCCGTCATCGTGCGTCCAGAACCATGGAACGTGTTGTAGGCGCGGGAAAGACGCGTGATGGAGTCAAGCAGAAGGACGACGTCGCGGCCGACCTCTACGAGCTTTTTGGCGCGCTCAATGGCCAATTCGGCGATGCGAACGTGGCTTTTGAGCTGTTCATCATTCGACGATGCCCAAATCTCGGCCGGCACATTGCGGCGGAAGTCCGTGACTTCTTCTGGTCGCTCGTCGACGAGCAAGATCATGACGTGGCAATCGGGCTCGTTCTTCAAAACACCAAGGGCAATGTCCTGCAGCAGCGTCGTTTTGCCTGTGCGCGGCGGGGCAACAATGAGACCGCGTTGGCCTTTCCCTACGGGGCAAAAGAGGTCGAGAATGCGTGTCGTCAACTTGCCTTCGAGCTCCGTCTTCAGCTGTTTGTCGGGGGCAACGGTCGTCAGGTCAGCGAACTTGGGAGCCTGGTTGCGGGCGTCGAGCGTCAGGCCGTCAATCGTGTCGACAAAGATCACCTTGGGGTTTGCGTGCCCTGCGTGCTTGATCGCTTTAGCTTGCAAAAAGCTGCCCGACTTCAGGTTGAGCTTGCGTATGATCTCCGCCGGAACGTAAGGGTCTTCGTCGCGAGGACGGCCATTACGCTGGGGGTCGAGCATATGCCCACGTTTGCCGTGGTCCTCGACTTCGAGCAGTCCAGAGACGACAATGACGTCTCCTTTTTCATTATTATCTTCTATCATGAGATCGTGTCAAAAAAACCTAAAACAATGCGCGTGGCCTGTATCTAATAACAGTGGAAAGTTTACTTATGCTTGCAAAGCAACAACCGGCTCTGTCGCGCTTAAATGGGAACCACAAAAAGACCATTGCAAAATAATTTCTAGCTTTGTTCAGGCCTTGTTATAGGCCCATTTTCCTAACGGTCTTTCCTTAAGTAAACCCCAATTCGAAGCGAATTTTTAAAAACTGTCAACTGTTGTTTTTAGAAAAACAAATTTTATCAAAATTCATTACCGAGACCTTGCAAAATGGCGTCAAAACTTGGCTTTGCGCGAGCTGCCGTAGCGGCAGTGATATCCCTCAGGTTTCGCCCATTGCTTTGCGAAATATAAAAATGCATGCATTTTTGTGTTTCGCTTAAAAAGTGTTTTGGAAGGGGGTCGGGGAAACCTTTTATTCTATAAAAGGTTTCCCCGTGGCCAGTCGGCGGAGCGCAAAACGAGTTTTCACGTCATTTTGCATAGGTCTTTTAACGACTGTCTTTTTTCGCTTCCGTATGCACGACGCAAGTTAGTTTTTTGCCGTTGCGCTCGACTTCAACGGGGAGTGATTCGTTTGGCCGAGTGAAGAAAAATGCGTTGAGGAGGTCTTCGCGCGTGCGAATAGTGAAAGCGCCAATAGAGATCAGCACGTCGTCTTTGAGCAGGCCGCTTTTTTCTGCTGGACTGTTTTTAACGACGTTCGAAATAACGATGTTTTCAACGAGGTCTTTGCTGTTGAAATCGATATCGATGCCGACAAAGGCGTAGTTGACCGTTCCAGTAAAGACAATGTCGTCGACGATTCGCCGCAGCGCGCGTACGGGAACCGTGTAGCTGGAGCGGAATTCCGGCAGCGAAATGATCATCATGCCGACCCAGTTGCCACGAATGTCGAAGACGGGCGCCCCACCGTCACCGCCTTCGGACGGAATGTTGCTGCGTAGAAAGGTTGTTGGCCAGACGTTGCCGACATATTCGATATTGTGACCCGTCGCCAAACCGAGTGTCGGGCAAACATTCAGGCCCATCTTAAAGGACAGCGAGACGAGAAATGAGCCGACGGGCGGCATGGTGATATCGGTGTTTTGAAGGACCAGGAAGGGTGCAATTTTCTCCTTGGTCTTCAGGACAGCGACGTTGGTGATCAGGTCGGATCCGAGCGATACCGCCTCATACGAACGGCCTTTGTAGTCAATCCAGATGCGGTTGGCCGAAAAAACCGAGTTGGCGTTGGTGACGATCAGCCCATCTTCTATGAAAAAACCAGTCCCCATGCGGAGAAGGTTCTTGTCGCCATTATCCGGATCTCTGACAACGGCATTGACGCGGACGAGTGCCGCTTCCTTTTGTTGGACGACGTCAAGTAGGCCATTTTGCAACTCGGGCAGAGAGGCAAAAACAACATTACAAAACAGGATAAGGGCAAGCAGGCCTTTCATTCACTCTATTAGTACTAAAAACGGGTTGAAAGGGAAGCTTTTTCTGCAACCGTCACAATGGAGCCAGCAGAAAAGTCAATGCCCTGGGTGAGCGGGCGAATGCTCTGGCATGCGACGAGGCGGCTATCGCGGGCGAGCGATGAGATTTTACCGACATCGAGTGAGTGCACCAGCGTCGACAAGTCTGCTTGAGCCTCGGTGGCCAATGCGGCTGGCGTTCCCTGTAGGTGACTGATGACTATAAACAAAACTGCCAGCGAGGCCGTTGCCGGCATCACGGGACGTAAGCGTTGCCACATGAGCTTCAGCCAAAAGGCCAGGCGGGTCTCACGGTGTTGGAGGAGGTGCGAAAAAGCCTTTTCCTTCAGCTCGCTGTCGAATGTTACCCAAAAAGACGCATCGGGCTTTTCGTGACGCTTGAGGCGCAATAACGCCGTCAATTGCTCATCGGATAATGGTTGTTTCATAATTAAAAATAGACTGCTCCAGTTTTTGAAGTGGAATCGAAAATGTTTAAAAATATTAAGTTTGTTTTTTTATGCATCAACAAATCAAGACCTGTGAAAAATGCTGTCAAAGCTTGGCTTTGCGCGAGCACGATCTGTCGTAGCGTACATAGACGTACGTGAGACAGTCGGCGGAGCGCGAAACAGGCTTTCACGGCATTTTGCATAGGTCTTGGTATTCTTGCAACAGGGCCTTCAACTCTTCCTTGGCATAATGGAGTCGAGAGCGGACTGTCCCTTCTGAACACTTCAAAACGTTGGCTATTTCCGTGTGATTGAGCCCTTCAATTTCAAAAAGAACCACTACAGCTCTATGCTTAGGAGACAACTTTTGAAGAGATTCGTTCAATTTTTCTTGTAATTCTTTCAAAACGGTCGTTCGATCACCGCCCGTCTTGACCGCCAATTTCTCTACGATTTCCGACGAGGCCGCCTCTTCGTCGATGTTTTCGAAACTGAAAAAGCGACGGAAACGGTTTTTGCGCAAGAAGTTCAGTGCCGTATTGACGCCTATGCGGTAGAGCCAAGTGAAAAAGGATGACTGCTCTTTGAACTTCAGAATCGAGCGGTAGGCGCGAATGAAGGCCTCCTGCGTGAGGTCCGACGCATCTTCGCGATTGCCCGTGATATTGTAGATGACGGCATAGAGGCGCTCGCGGTATTTTTTAACCAAAACATCGAAAGCCTTGACATCGCCATCGCGAATCCTCCCGACAAGGGCTCTATCTTCTTCCTGTATTCCGGAAGCTTCTGCATCCAACAAATCGTCCCTTGTCTTCGTGATCGCCATAACTTGCCCTCAACCTCGCAATACACACACCATTGAAGCCTTACGGCTTCGGGCTTCGAGTCAATGCTTAAAACACCTCACGAAGCTCTTTTCGCCACAACTCTAGACGCGAGCGCCTTGAGCTGAAAGCGAATATTTCCCCCAGAAACACTTTTTGCCAACTTGACGAAATCGCTCTCGCTCAAGTACTTGCAGAAGTGATAGGTGTTGTCCGGTGTCCCGGAACAACCCCCAAGGGTCTTTCCTGGTTGAGTAACAGTCATTGTTATGCCTTTTTGTTGGATTGCAGAAAACCTCTTCAAAATGGGCCTCTAGCGGCGTTCTCCTCACTCTGGCTAAGTCACGTACCATCGTACGCTCCTGTCGCCCTCGTTCGTCGGGCCTTGCTATAGGCCCATTTTGAAGAGGTTTTCGCGCTCGAAATCCATCTGTAGAAATGCTACACAAATACCTCTGGAGGCCTTGCCATAGACCCTTTTGAAGAGGTTTTTGCGTTCGAAATCCATCTGTAGAAATGATTTAAAGAAAATGTATTGCGTTTCATTCGTCATCCCCAAGGACCTCGGCGGCCGCTTGAGCCATTTTTTCTAAACGATCCACCCAAGTCTCCACAACTTCGACAAAAGAGGCGAGATTTTCCTCAAAAGCCTCCGGCTTTTTCAGCGGCAGGTCAACTGAGTACGCCAGCACAATCGTCTGAGATTGCTTGTCGATACCGATAGTCGCCCCACCCGTCTCCTTCCAAAAGCAGTTGGCCTCGAGTAAACATTCAAATACATTCTCCCTGTCCTCTAACGGAACTTCCCCAACGTAGGCATACACCACTAAACGCTCAGTTTCTTCTTTGAGCTCCAAGTTCAACACAATTTTTTCGTCAAAAAGTAAGATACAATGATTGTTGTCGTCCAGAATGAGGTTTTTCAACCCCAGCGACTTTCCTAAACTTTTTAGGAGCTTATTGACTTCTTTTTTCATAAAACCTTCCGGCAAGGAGCACATCGGCATCGGGCCCGTTGTACGCATTGCCAGTCCTTCGGTGATTCCTGAAAGTCTGTCGATAGAAATCAAGTCAGTTGACTTTTTCCCTACGGAACGACCCTCTTTGTAAGCGAACCTTTCCTAGCTAAGAAGATATTTTCCCGCTTTTACGAAAAAAAGGCAAGCTTTTTACGAATCTTTTTGACGATGGCATTTCTCAACACCCAGATACGTCAAATTCCGTCCATGGCAAAAGCCATTAAATCCTCAAAATTCCCGTTATCTGCCTTTTTCAATGCCTGTATATACTTTTTCCTCAAAATACCCATTTCTTGAATCGTGCCACCGCCCCAACCAAGGCATTGATGGCGTTTTGAAAACAAAATAAAATCGGCAACCATCCTCGCATGCCGACCATTACCATTTGCAAAAGGATGTATCTGTACGAGCCTATGGTGAAAGCGTACAGCGTATTCTTCCACAACAAACGATTGCCTCCAATACTCGGCATCGAGAAGAAAAAGTTTCATTTGTTCACGGATTTTGTAAAAAGGCACTCCAATGTTTTTGTCTTGAGTTCTGTAGTAACCGGCCCACTTCCAGACATCCCCAAACATCTTTTGATGCAATTTTAGCAAAAAACCTTCTGACATTTCATGTTCTTTTCTTAAAAAGCGTTGGCTAAAAAAGTAGGCTTGAGCTGCTGCAATATTCAGGTGCTCTTCTTTGTTCAATGCTTGTTTCGTGGTAATACTGAGCTTGAGCCCCGCTAGCTCTTCGGGCGTCAGCAAGGTGTTACTCATGATTCCAAATGTTTTTCAGTGATCCGTCTTTAACCCGCTCCTTCAGTAGGCCTTTAGTCTCCTTGAATAACTTGTTTGCTTGCCCTTCTAGCTCCATGGTATGCTCGGTTTTCTTTAAAAGGTGATGGGCCTTTTTCTGAGCAACCGAATCCACGAATGAAGACAAGGTGCCTTTTTGAGGCACAATCGCATAAATGAGCATGCAGTCCATGGCCATAGCGATTTCATTGAGTTTTTTGAGCGTTATGTTTTGACGGCACTCCGCTCGTTCTAAATTAAACACATTCTGTTGACTCACCTTTAGCTTTTTGGCTAAAATGGCGACAGGAATGTTCAAGGCTTTCCGGATGAGCCTCAAAAAACCCTTGTGTGGCTTGTCCGAGTCCCGTAAGGCCAACCATGGTTTTAAAGTTGCATCTGCTTGTTTCAGCGCTTTTATGTTTTTATACTGCATAACATATAAATTATGTTTTTTATTTAAAATGTAAAGTAATAAATTATGTTTTTCAGGCACTCAGCATCCAAACCACGCCTAGGCGCTGAAGGATTGTGGTTGACGAAAAGCTTTCTATGGGATACAATAATGTTAGTTTATGGTAGGAATTGATAGTAATAAAATAGGCACAGTCGTTTCAGAGTCTGTTTCTGTGGCTAAGGAAACACGTACGGGTACGCTCGGAGGAGACAAGGTGACGCACAACCAGGACTCCGGCGGCCCTCTCGCTTTTGCAAAAGGCCTTTTGGGTGACTCACAAACTCGCGTCAAATCGTACGTACCCTCCTATTTCCAGCGTCTGAATGCCGTCAAGATAGAGATCAATCAGCCGGATACTAAAGAAACAGATAAAAAAAAGGAGACGAACAAGAAGGATACAAAAAATACAGAAAAAAAACAGAAGCCACGTACCGTTGAGGCTATTGTGAACCTCGAAAAAGGCTACCAAGATCCGCACAAAAACCATTACGCCGACAAGCTGCGGCGCATGGGGAAGCAGGGCGAAATCCGCGAGATGTTCAACAGCGTCTTCGGGTCAGATGAGATACCCTCCAGCGCCGTTGAACAATATAATTTCTTGCTCTCACACTTGGTCAATGAGTTGGGATTCCCGAGCATAGAAGAGGCTGAAGCGCACCTTGCAACCCTGAAAACCAAAGCATCATCGGGTGAAGCCACCGATGAAGAGAAGTTTAAGTGCGATCATCTTGAGGCCACGCTCGGCCATCTGGATGCTCTGTGGAACCAACACAGCGACTCCATTGATCAGGCCTATGAAACGATTCCTGTCTTGCAAGGGGCCATAGAGAAGGGCCCTTCATCGTTGTTGCGCTCCGAAAAGGATTTCACCTCGTTGCTGCTGGACAAGTGCTTTAAATTGGGTGACAGCGAACACATTGCCCTAGAAGTGTTGCAATTCCTGCAGGAAGGTTTGTCTAACACCGTTTCCCATGACAAAGTGGCGGCTTTTCAGGCAAACCTCGATGTCCTGACGAAAACGATCGGCGGCGAAATCCCCCACCTGGAATCCAAAATTCTCGCGCCACTCAGAAAGGTCCTCCAGGGGGCCAGCAGTGTTGATAGCCTACAAAAAGCACTGTGTATGATGATCGAGCGCATGCAAACGGCTCTAAGTTCTGCCTAGTCACATGAAACACCTATCTCCAGATGCCGTTAAAGAAACCGCCCTGCAGCTCACGCTGTACTTATTGGAGCTGTCGTTCAGCTCGTGGGTCGACGTCGAAAAAGTCGATAAAATGCTGAAAAAATTCGACATACACACGCTCGAAGAACGCATTTACTTTTTGACCGCCCTGACAGTCTTCATCCGTAACCGCATGCCGGACAACACCTTTCTCAAACCGGAATCGAAGGAAACCCTCTTGAAGGCGATTCAGGATAAACTCGATCAGTGTATTATTGAGGAGAATTCATGACAGACGAAATACAAACTTTTGGCGAAAACATCGGGATTCCTGGGCTCGCGTTCAACAAACACGGTGTCATTCATTTGTCGATCGAGAACGTCGGCGAGCTCTTTTTTGAGACGAACGAAAACCACCTCCTCATCTACCTCCTGAAAGACTACGCCCACGACACCGATAGCCTGCTCTGGAAGGCACTGAACCTGTCGCACACAACGACTTTCGACTTCAACCGCCTCTTTAACCCCATCTTGACCGAAAACAACTTTTTGGGCTTTTTGTTCCGTTTTAACAAAAACGACCTCCAATTACCAGACATCTATAAGGCCTTAGATCAACTCAAAGAATTGCATGACCTATGCAAAATACCGTGAAAGCTCGTTTCGCGTCGGGGGCAACAGCCCCCGTACCACCTAGGATGCTCACACATCCACTTTTGAAAAGTGGATACGCAGTATCCAAGGGTGCAGGGCAAGCCCTGCCGCTACGCCAGGTCGTGCTCGCGCAAAAGCAAGCTTTGACGCCATTTTGCATAGGTCATGAAGTTCTGACACTTTACGCAATGGAAGTGAACGCTACGAACATTTTGCAAATATCTTTAGTACAATGAATAAACCCAACAAGCTCTTCGACATGGACTCCGGCCTGCTAAGCGTCTCCGATAAGAAGCCAATCAGTTCTTCTGACTCATCCTTGCCCAATCACACGACGTTTCAGCCCAGCGAGGGCCAAATCGAGAGCCAGTTGTACAGCATTTTGCACATGCACACTCTGCGCGAAGACCTCATCAAGCGCATCGAACCCCACATCACCAACAAAAGCGTCCTCTCGCCCACCGATTTCAGCAACGCGATGCATGCCGTCGTCGAGGCCCTGCGCTCTCACAAGGCCAACACGCCCAAGGAATCCGCGGCCCTCCAACAGTTAGCCACACTCCTTTCGCAGGAAGAATCCAACCGGGAGTTACTCCTGGAGTTCCGCATGATGCTCCTGCAAGGGTGATAGAGGGCGGGAAAGGAGCGATAGCGGCGGTTCGCATTCACCGCGAACCTACAGTCCGCGCAAGAAAAACCAATTCCAGTCAATGACTGATGATTCTACTTTTTTCACTCTTTGGTGATGTTTCCCCTCGGTCGCTAAGGGTGGTGGCCCAAAAACCTCACCGCGAATAAGACTTGCAAAAAAATACTTTTGGGAAAATACTTTATGCGTTATGGCAAATCCTACACTCAACGATAAAACGATACGCGAATTCGACCGCATGCATTCTGAAGATAGCATGACCATTCGCGGCGCAGCTAACAAAACACTCATTCTCCTCGGCCTCCTCGTCATCACCGGTTATTGGTCGTGGACTCAGGCAATGGTCAACCCTGGGTTTACGAATGTAGGCTGGGGTCTGCTGATTCTCGGCACAGGCGTGGCCTTCGCAACCGCATTCAAGCCAACTTGGTCGCCCATCACAGCGCCCGCCTACGCTCTCATTGAAGGCCTCATTCTAGGCACATTCTCCGCCTACTTCGAGAGAACCTACCCTGGCATCGTTCTCCAAGCGGTCAGTATCACCCTCAGCATTCTCCTCTCCATGTTGATTCTCTATCAGTTGGGCCTCCTGCGAGCAACTCCAACCTTTAAGAAAATGATCTTTGCCGCCACACTCGGAATCGGCCTGCTCTACCTCACCAGCATGGTCATGGGTTTTTTCGGCACCTCGATTCCCTTTATTCATGAGAGCTCGACGGCCGGCATCGCCTTCAGCCTCGTCGTGGTCGTCATCGCGTCCATGAATTTCATTCTCGACTTCGATATGGTTGAACGCATGGCCGACATCGGTGCTCCCAAATGGGCCGAATGGTACTGCGGTTTCGCATTGATGGTCACCCTCGTCTGGGTCTACCTCGAAATCCTCCGCCTCCTCGCAAAACTCCGCGATCGCAGGTAAAGACCTCCGAGCATCCATCCTAAACACACAAGTGCGGCCCATTCAACGTCGAAGTGCAACACTTCAACGCTGAATGGGCCGCACTTCATTGTTGAATTGATGAAACACCAAAGCCGCCCACACCCAAATCGGGGCTCCACTGAAGATTTTTAACAAATGATTCATCACAATTAAGAAACTCTTTTTCTTCTCACAAAGTCCAAATAAAAAAGGCCCTCGTTTGATTTTCACCTACGAGAGCCATAGTAAACAAAGAGAACGTTTTAGTCTTTTTGTTTTAGCTGCATAATTAATGTAGCTTCCAAAACCTCTCTGTCAGTGTAGTAGGGTAAAATCGCAGACAGAAACTCCTCGCCAGGCAATGGTTTCGTATACTCACGCTCACTGCGTGTATTGTCTTCCGTTGATTTTCCATAATATTTTACACCACCTTGAATCGCTTGCGTTACTTGTGACAAAGATGGCTTGATCCCCTTGTCCAAGAAAAACTTAGCCTGTTTTATATCATGATAAAATGCAGCTTCCAAAACAAGCGTCAGAGGCCCAATGTTACTCTCATTCGCTTTCTGCACATTTGCACCCATTTCAACTAAATACTCGGCGCATTGTATATAGTCACGCTGTCCGCTTAAATAGCCGTCAAAAACTAACGCTAATGGAGTAACCTCTTTCGTATCATTTGGATATTGTTCCTTCAATTCACTGACACGCGGATTTTCAGAATCGAAGAGCGACAACTCCAATTGTGATCCACACGCGCCGCAATAAACACCTGTGCAGTTGACATCAGCACCCTTGTTAACACACTCCTGAATCTGCTCCAGAGATTCACCCCCTCGGCACGCGCGCAAGAGCGCCTCATTTTCTTCCATACCAGCCCACAAGAGCCCGCTAGAAGCCGTCAAGAATAAGATTAGTTTTTTCATAGTTTTATTTGAATAAAATAAAGAACGCCATTCGAACACGAAGCCAACCTTTTGTCAACAAAAAAAAGGCCCGTGAACGCGTTAACGTTTACGGGCCATAATACTGGCAACGAGCGGCTATTTCAATCCATAAGAAGGTCGAGTAAGTCTTCGCTTGCTCCTGACTTTTTAGCTAAATCAAGAGCAGTCTGGCCATCCTTATTCTTGAGACTCTTGTCGGCTCCTTTTTCAAGAAGCAGCCTTATGATTTCTGGCCGGTTTGTGGCAGCGGCGTACATCAATGCTGTCCATCCCGTGAAGCCATCCGCTTTATTGATGTCAGTTCTGGGATCGTCGCACAAAACCCGTACACACTCTATTGATCCTATTTTTGAAGCAGTTTGTAAAGGACTTGCCTCTACTTTTGGATAAGTGTCTGTCGTCCACACTGCATTTGGATCAAAACCTTTTTGTAAGAGCGCTTTCACTGTCTCACAATCATTAACTGTAGTCGCCACGATGAGGAAAGTGGCTTTAAAGCTATCGTCTTTTACCAAACCGGGGAATTGATCCATACTCTGCATACCGTATATATGATAAGAGATCTGTATTATCTCTTTTAATGGTTTTGGGCCAATTTGGTCCACTTGAATGTTTTGAAGTAAATACTTTTCAGGAACATTGTATTGGTTTTGAACGGAAGATGGGCCAACCACGACTACCCCTCTACCTCTATAACGCCACGACTCGTCGACATCCTCTGCTATATCGAAGGATTCCCTCAAATAAGTCAAAACGTCATTAGGCTCACGAAATGTCAGGATTCCGATATTTGCACTAGAATCGTAAAAATACCAAACGCCTTCTTTAAGCAACACGCCAACCACATGACCGACAGAGACAAGATACATCAGCTCCCCTTCATGGAGTATTCGCTTGAACAAATCCATGGATTCTTCTGCAGTTTTAACCGCAAACACGGTTTTATATTTAATCGTTAAATCTCCGACTTCCTTCGGTAACAGCCCCCGCTGTATAGCCTCACGCCAAACAGCTTCAATATCGATCTGTTTTAAACCAGGCACATATTGAAACGGTTGTTGAAGAAAATCGATCACTTCGGCAAATCTTTCAAATCGATCGAGCTGGTCTTTGGATAAGTCTTTCGGGCTTGAAAATATTGTGGGACTTAAAAATGGGTCAAGGTTCGATGGGTTAAGCAACCAATAAGTTGTCAACCCCATACAATGGCCCAAACTCGTTTTCATGCGTTCAGCTAAAGTTAGGCTCCCTCTCTCTTCCAAAATCTGCCCAAGTCGCTTCAATCTTATTATTTGATCATAATCGAAAAACGTTTTGCCGTCACGCACATCACGTATAGCACTTACCCCAATCGGAATGTGTTCTAACTCAACGAAACCTTTGTCTTTAAGATTTTTCAGCAAATCATTCTGTCGTCTTGTAAAGTCAGGGCCACCCGTGATGTCAGTGATAGCGAGAATCTCAAAAAATAGTTTGCTTGGGTTGACACCGGCATTTAGCATTGCATCGACCAAATCGTCGGAAGGCACGCAACCAGGCGTCCATAGAATACCGCAGTTTATTTTTGAAACATCTGCCCCCTTAGCGAGCGCTAGCTCTATCAGGGCTTCTTTTTTCTCTATTTTCGCAGAATTTAGCTGATTTATTGACGTCACATTCCAACATCGCTCAATCGCCTTTATAAACATTGTCGGATTTAAGCCCTTGTTCAGAACGTAGCTTGCCAGCTCGAAAGACGGCAATTCGCCAGTGAAGTGTTGCAACTCGATTTCCGAAACATTAGCGCCAAAACGGTCGGCCATTTTGACCAAAGACATCGGAGCTACAATATCCATCACATTGAAGCTTTTTTGCGAATCGTATCCGTCTATATCTACCACTTGCGTCAACACATTAGACAAGAGTTCATTTGGAGAAGCTCCATGCGATAGGCCTAAAGCAATCAGCTCATTTCTCTGTCGAACAAATGGCTTTCTTGTCTGTCGAAGAAATACCTCGTGCCATGATGGGAGCCCTTGTCCGTCAAAAGCCTTTGCCGAACTTTTAGCGAGCACCAACCGATTAAAAGCATCCGCATCCACTCCATTTTCAAGCAATAATTTGCCCATTTCAAGAGAGATCAATTCATAGCCTTGAAACAGTTTTTCAATAGGCAGCTCACTCGGCTCAACCCCCTGCCCAACTAAATCCTTTGCTGTTTCCAGGTCTCCTGCGCGTACGGCGGCTAAAAAGCGTTCATCAGCGTCCTGATTCGCCAACAAGGAACCGAAGGATACAGCTAATAGTAAGATTAATTTTTTCATGATTTTTCTATTTTTTAATAGTTCTCAAACAACTTGTTTTAGTCCATCTAGCTCAGAAAACCACAATACTTCTGTCAAATTGAAAGACAAAACATCGTAAATTCAAGCCTGAAGTGTAACACCTGTAAACACAAAAGGCCCGTGAACGCGTTAGCGTTCACGGGCCATAATACTGGCAA
>Ga0154578_122_pt2:25000-29556 | contig 29556 bp, 27 predicted proteins | sample RifGroF2_FD_116007 | JGI IMG/M metagenome (GOLD analysis project Ga0154578, IMG submission 116007) | Verrucomicrobia bacterium GWF2_51_19
AACTTGAGTCCCTGGACTAAAAGCCACACCATCTGTAAAAAGGAAGATCAAATACAACCATCTCGATTTTATAATATTTTTCTTGACTTTTGTTAAGATAATACCACACAATGATTTATATTATGAAAACGATAGTCAAACAAACATTTCTCATCGGGTGCATTCTTGCTGGCAGCTTTTATAGTTTTGCAGCCCCAGGAGAAGCGCAGCTGGCGCTTATCGAAAGATGGGCACAATCTCCGCGCCCCTTAACAGTCGCAGATGTCATTCGGGTAATTGATCTAGATTTTTTGTACGAAGAATGCAGGGATGGCCTGACCGATTCGGATAAAATGCCGGTGCTCTTCAAGGAATACCAATCAGCCAATGAAGAGTTTTGCCAGGCCGTTGGCATATTGTCCTATGATCAATTCAGACAACAAACGGAAATTCGTGGACCTTACGGACATTATCTGATTCGCAATCAAGAAGTGGTTAAGCGGATCCAAGACTTTGTCAACGACTGCAATCAATACAGGACTCAATTACAGCAAGCCCCGCAAGAAGACTAAAGAAACACACAAAGCTCGATGAAGAGTGAATACCACTGTCTTTGCGCGAACATCTGGCATAATTTTTTAATGACAAACGCTTTTAGACTACTATGGGGCCTGCGATGCGTTGTTTTGTTTTCTCTTTGTGCACTGCGGCTATGGGCGGTCACCCTAGAGGAGCTTAAGGACTCTGCTGAGACAACAAAAACACTCGCATTCGACATCTTAAAACAAGATGAAGACATTGTCAAAGACAGGATTGCCTCACATATTATTCCCTGGCATACAATCCCCGCAAACTACACAACCGGACTCTTGAGCCGATTTAACTTTCTTTTGGCATCTACACATTTTGACTCAGGAAGGCCTAATGGCGGCTTAAGGAAATCTGTATTTCTAGTCACCCAATTTCTAGAATCAAATAGTATCGTCGAACGCCTACAAAATATCCTTTATTATTCCGTTCAGAACAGCACCCGATATGTTTTTAGGGAGGTTTCTAGGAGCAACGGCAGTGAGTTTTCTTTAGAGCTTTTGAGTGAAGTATCTCGAGAGTCAAAAATAAACGAGATTACATTCCTTGAGAACGACAAGATCCTCGCTGGAGCCCTCGAAAACGCTTGGCCATGGAGATGGGATTTATGGGTGCAAAATGGGGAGAAGCGCTATATTTCGACAGGATTATGGTTTTCACGCAAAGAAATCAACTGGGAAACGTGGCTTGATCAAAATGCAAACTGTTTAGGCATCGATATGAGCGCACCCATTAACAGTGACTCATCTCAAGTAGAGCAAGAACTAGGGCCACAATTAGGCCGATCAGCTCGATCAATTCATGGCGCCGGACTATCTTGGTGTAAAGTTATTTTTCGGTTAACGATCGATCCCAAAACAAGCAAAGTCTCTCCAGCAGATTCAATGTTTGTAACAATTTATCCCTGTCGAAAAAATAAGTAAAGACCACGTAATTCACTCTAACGAAACCCACAAAGAAGCCCCAGAGGCGGCAACCTCGAAGGCTTCTTAGATAATCCTAAATTCCCAAGTATGAGGGCACTATGACGGAAGCGAGCTTATGATGGCTGCGTCTTTGTTTTTAATCAGTCCGCGTCTGCAAGACGTACTCGATTTGAAGCTGTGCGTGTGGCACACACGCCCTGGATGCGCCGTTAGAGAGCTCGGCGGGTCTCGGGAACCTTTTGTGGCGCACTCCTTCAGCGTTCGAGAGCGGCTTGTGCTGATTTTTGGAAAATAGGCTGGGATTGATGAGGGATTTAGAATATTAAATTTTAATATCTATTGTATTTTTTAAATAAAAAGTCAAGCTTTTTCGTAATAAATCGCCGAAGGCATACTACGAGCCGAAAGACACGGTACTGCAATGTCCTACGCAGCATAAAAGCCGTCGAGCCATAGCGCATAATCTAGTTGCGGCCATACTTCTGGCCTAAATGCACAGCGCTATAACGCCAGACGCAGCATCAAAGCCGTCGAGTTAACGCCAGTAAGCTCGTTGCAACCTATAGCGCCGAGCAGAAGATTGTTCTCTAGTTGTCACAGCCTATAATGCAGAGATGGAGGCTACTCTCTATTCGTCGTGTAAAGATTAAGCAGCGGCAAAAAATTCTACGGAAAAGCTTGACTTTTTATAAAAATACTATAATCGTGTCCCTTTAGCTAAAAACATCAGTCAATCCTTGTTTGCGTGTTGTTATTACAGCAACAAGCCGCTTTCGAACGCTGAAGGAGTGCGCCACAAAAGGTTCCAAAGACCCGCCCGAGCTCTCTAACGGCGCATCGAGGGCGCATCGGGAAACCGATGCGCGGTAATAAAATTTCGCTAATGATTGATGTGAATAAAAATATGGCACGATTGAATCATTGGCACAAGTTCTGCTGCGAATAGAAGACGTATGAACCTAAAACACGCATCCTTCCTTGTCTTCATTTTAAACGCTTCACTCGCACTCGCTGTGAATGAAAACGAACCGAGAGAAGGCCAGGACAACCCTAACAACGCTCCCGTTCTTGAAGTCGCCCCTGTGCTTGAAGTAGACGCCCCTGAAGAGCTTCAGGCAATCGACGAGCAAATTTTCCCAGAGTTTCCGCTCTTAGGCACCCATGAAGAGCTTCGAAATTATTTGGAAGCTTGTTGCGACCGTTTTGAAAATGGAGTCAATACACCCGTCGGGAACGGGCCTAATGACTTCACACCCTTATTAGGCCTGCTGTACTACGCCTATATCAACATAGAAGAAAATAACCGCATTTTCATTGAAGACATGATACAATTGCTTGCCGAACGTGGAGCAGATTTCAATTTAAGAGAGCCAGACTTTCCACTATTCTATGCTCTCTGGCTACAAAATTATTATAATTTTTCACACAATGTAAATGAAACATGGCTCCCCGACGCGCTGATACGTCATGGAGGCAATATGTCCCTAGGCCTTATGTATTGCTTCCATGATATGTTGCTGAATTTAGTGAATGCATCCGATATCGAAACCTTTAGAGAAGATTATGATCACACATGGAATAACGAGGTTTTCCTTCTCGCGGACGGAGAACATTCGGCTTATCATTTCAATCAGGTCTTATTATCCTATCTAATAATATCTACACAAAACCTTCGTTGGTGCATGAATCAGCGCGATTTTGACCCCCAAAATGATGTGTTCATCGAGAACGACGGCCACGAGGAAAACCAATTGTTTTTACCCGTTCTAGACTCTCTAATGCTAGCCCTCGACAACCTCCGCAATACCGACAATGAACTGACTCAACGCTTCATTGAACCCGTCCGTGAACTGATTGCCCTATTCAATGCACGCAATAATCGACAGCCGTAATGCTCGTTAGAGCGTGACAATAATATCGAGACACCGCCCGCCCAGTTACCAGAAACGACTACCTGGCTGGCGTGGCTTCAAAAAAGCAAGCATCTGATTCGAAAGGCGATCACATTGGAACGCGATCCCAACGCCAATTAAACAATGAAGTGCAACACTCTTTTCGTTAGAGCGTTGCACTTCATTGTTTAATTGGCGATTGGCATTTAGTCTTCGCTTTTAGTTTTCTTTTAGAGACCAAATTTCTTTGATTTCTTCAAGCAAACCAGTTAGTCTGTTTGTGACTTCTTCCTTCGTTTCTTTTTCATATTTTTCATTAATAGCTTCCTCAATTTCTACGATATTCCGCGAAATTAACAAGGCGTATTTATCAAAAACAACGGGATTCACTGACTTCAGTATCTTTTCAACGTCATTAAAGATATCATCGGATACAATCTTTTTGATTTTTTCTAAGAGAGCATTAATAATTGTTGGTCGTGCTATATCGAAAAATCTTTGTATTTCATAATAATCTTTTTTTTCTATAGATATGTTTCTAATACCTGATAGAAGATTTTTTAATCTATTTGTCTCTTCTATGATCCTAGTCAACCGAATATTTTTTTTAGAGCCATTTAATTTAATCGAAGAAACATCACTATACACATGATAATATTTACTACTTTTATTTTCTTTATCAATCTTAGCATTATAAGCCTCTTTTAACTTATTCAATTCACTTTTATCGTCACAAACAATTTCTGTTATTTTGTTATGCAATGTTAAAGCGTCATGTTGTGCTATAACATCAATCACTATTGAATAGTCATTTGACGTTTTTGTTAATATCTCGTATAATTGATCTGTAGCATTTTTGAGAAAGTCATTTCTACTATTACTATTAAGATGTACCAAAAATCCAGACTCTGGAATTTCATTCACTACTTCTTTCATAGCTCCAAGTAATTCTTCATCGTCTCCATATGGTAACTTTTGTTCAAACAGAAAATTAATAATTTGTTGTATTGTTGATTTCTTATTTTTGTCTTCAAGAAATTTTAAGCGTTCTGTTAAATGTTTTTTTTCCCATATGGATAAATAAATATTATGGCTCTTGACTAGCAGTATAAGATAAACTATACTGCTAGTGCCGATGAACAAACGAAAGATAAGCGAATATAAGGTCAAA
>Ga0154578_137_pt1 | contig 26754 bp, 25 predicted proteins | sample RifGroF2_FD_116007 | JGI IMG/M metagenome (GOLD analysis project Ga0154578, IMG submission 116007) | Verrucomicrobia bacterium GWF2_51_19
GCCAGCACGATGTAGAAGACGTAAAAATGGTGGATTTTAAACCATTTTTGCAAAATATTCATAATGGCGAGTGCGATGAGGGCCGGGTAGGCCACGGTCAGGATGGACCCAAGGACGTTGCTGATGCCGCTGAACCCAAATTGGGCCATCAAAAAAGTGATGAGCAGGGTTATGATGGTCGCCATCTTTTGAGAGATGCGGCCACCGCTGATTTCGTGGTGAATGAAGTCGGCAAATAGCCCAATCAGCACGATTATGGTTGTCAAGCAGGCGAGAGCAAAGGTGATGGCAACGAGCGGAATGGCGAAATTACCCAAGGTTTGCTGCGTGATGATTATCAGGTATTGGGCCTCTTCAACGCCTTCCAGCTGAGGGGCGTATTTGGCTCCCAAAGAGACGAAACCAACATAAATCAGGCCCAACATTGTCGCCCCCATGACGCTCGCAATAATGCTGAGAATAGAAACTTCCTTGATGGTTGCATCTTGGGGCAAGCAGGAACGAATGTATTGAATGATCGTGACCGAGAAAAAGAAGGTAGCGAGGAGGTCCATCGTGTTGTAACCCTTAGAAAGGCCCATCGTGAAAGCGCTCCAAGCACTCATGTCCGTGGCGCCCGCCGGGTGGTCCGCCAAAAAGCCGACAAACAGAATGACAACGAGAGTCGTGAGCAATAGCGGCGTCAAATAAGAGCCAATAATCTCAACGACGCGGTGACGGTTCCAGAGGGCCCAGCCAACGCAGATGCAGAAAATCACGCTGAACCAGAAAAGCGAGAGACCAGGAAACATCGCGTGAAAGCCGCCGTAGGAGGCCCCAATGCATCTGGGGGCTGCGCCGAACGGCCCAATCAGGCACAAGATGATAGCCACTAAGACAAATGCTGGAATGCGCCCCAGAGTCTCGAAGTATTTTTCGCGATTACCGTTGTAGAGAATCATGCTGTAGAGGCCGAGAAAGGGGACTATCACGCCCGTCAGGAGCAGTCCCATCATGGAAAACCCATATTGGCCCAAAGCACACTTGCCAGTCGCAAAGGGGAAAATCAAATTACCGGCACCAAAGAACATCGAAAACATGGCGAAACCGGCGATAAAGGCTTTATTTTTTAGTCTCATAGGTCATATCATACGTTGTCTTTTCTAGAAAGAAATAAAAAACCGCGTCCTTTCCTTTTAGTGTGGCGCGGTCTTTATTATCTTGCTCGATAGCGATCAATAAAAACCACGCCCGCGATTTCGAATCACGAGGCCACGAGCGTAAGGCATGCAAAATCTCTCACAACAGGCAATCGATATTTGCGAGCCTGTCAACTGTTTTTGACCCTTAAAAAATCTTGCCAGCGGGCGTAAATGTGATTGTCTGGAGATCACTTGTGACACGAAAGGATCTCAATTATGAAAACCCACCCACTCTCGAATCAGGAAATCGATCGTAAATACGCGTATTGGAGGTTCCGCCTCACGTACACTCTCATTTTGGGCTATGCCGCCTTTCAGCTGGTGCGGCAAAACTTCAACATCGCCCTGCCTTACATGGCCAAAGACAGTGCCCTCGGCAGCGACATCAAGATGAAGATCGGCATTGCGATGGCCATCTATACCTTCACGTATGGTATCGGCAAATTCGTTATCGGTATGCTCTGCGACCGCCTGGGCGCGCGTTGGGCGATGCCGATAGGACTGTTGGGCTCGTCCGCCTGCAGTCTAGTGATCGCATTTTCCAAAAACCTCTCTCTGACAATCGGCCTGGCGCCCCTTGCGATTATCGGCACCATGTACGCCTTCAATTCGCCCTTTCAGTCGGCTGGCTGGCCGCCAGTTGCCCGCAGCTTGACACAGTGGTTCGGACCAAAAAAGCTCGGTACGCGTTGGGGCTTGGTCAACTCTTCACACCAAATTGGCAGCATCGGCATTCTCATTGGCGGCGCCATTTTGGTCCAAAATTACGGTTGGCAGGCTGCCTTTATTTTCCCGGCCATCATCTGTTCGATTCTCGCCATCATCATTTTTGAACGTCTCCGCGATAACCCAGAATCGATGGGCCTTCCGTCGGTCGAAGTTTATGACGGCGTTAAAGTCGACAAAATCAAAGAAGAAGAAGGCCATGAAACCATTACCTTTGTGCAGATTTTTAAAAACCATCTATTGTTCAACGCACCACTGTGGTATACCTGCGCGGCGAACTTCTTTGTTTACTTTGTTCGCATGGGATTCTTTTTGTGGGCCCCCACGATGATCTGTGAAATGCGCGGTACAACACTCGTCGACGCCGGTATTCGGACATCCGTATTGGAGGCCGTTGGCGCACTTGGCGGTATCGTCGTCGGCTGGTTTACTGACAAGTTTTTACCGGGCAAACGCGGGCTCTGTTCCTTCTACATGATGATCGGCCTGGCGGTCTCTATCGCCATCTTTCGCTGGATGCCAGTTACAGATCCTTGGATTTCCAGTAAAGCGGTCGTGCAGGCAGCACCTTGGATGCACAACATGTTTCTCTACTGGATCACGTTTGTCATTGAGGCCATCACCGACCCCGACATGCTGATGTGGGGTGTCATGGGCTTTTTCGTATACAGTGCGCAGACGCTGTCTGGCCTCTCGAGTGCCGAATTCGGATCCAAAAGAGCAGCCGCGGCCGCCTGCGGACTCAATGGCACGATCGGCTACATGGGCGCATCGGTCGTCAGCTTTGGGGCACCCTGGCTCGCCAAGCATTGGGGCTGGGAGGGGGCGATCGTCGCCTACGTCATCGCCGCCGCTCTGGGCGCCGTTTGTTTCTGGCTGTCGCTCGGCAAACGCAAAAAAGCCTAAACAGAAAGAGTTCGTTTAGGCTGGTTTGCCTTTTGCAAATCGGACGCGCGCTGAGCCACCTAGCGCGAAAAGAGTTGACAATTTCAAAATTGGATTTTGGAATTGTCAACATGTTCATCCGCACTCTCGAAAAAAAACTGAAGGTTTTGTTTGAAAAATACCCCATTGTTGGCGTTATGGGTCCACGTCAATCGGGAAAAACAACGCTTGTTCGCAACGCTTTTCCACATCTAGATTACGTCAATCTTGAAAATTTGGACTTGCGACAACTGGCCCAAGAAGATCCCAGGGGCTTTTTAAAGAGATATAACGGTGTGATTTTGGATGAAGTGCAGAATGTGCCCGAACTTTTTTCCTATCTTCAGACAATTTCCGATGTCAATGACAAGCCGTCGCAATTTGTGCTAACGGGGTCGCATAATTTTTTATTGTTTGAAAAAATTGCCCAAAGTTTGGCTGGTCGAATCGCACTCACCACGCTTTTGCCACTGAGTTATAAGGAGCTGGCAAACCCTTGTGATGTTTTTACGGCGATCCAGAAAGGGTTTTATCCCAGAATGCACCGTTACGATATCTCGCACAATGATTTTTACTCCAATTATACCTCGACGTATGTGGAGCGAGATGTTCGACAAATTACAAACGTCACCGACTTGTCTTTGTTTCAAAAATTTATAAAACTGTGCGCTGGACGCATCGGGCAAGTGATCAACTTTACTTCCCTGGCTATGGATTGCGGAATAAGTCAGCCCACTGCCAAGAAATGGATGTCTATATTGGAGTCTAGCTATCTTATGTATTTGGTTCAACCCTATCATGAGAATTTTAACAAACGTCTCATTAAAAACCCTAAACTCTACTTTTACGATACGGGCTTGGCGTGTTATTTATTGGGAATAGAGGACCCTCAGCAGCTCGAATGGCACTCTATGCGTGGTGAATTATTTGAGAATTTGGTATTTTCAGAAACTTATAAATTTTTCTATGCCCAAGGGAAACAACCACCTGTCTTTTTTTGGCGAAACCAGAGCGGGGTAGAAATCGACATGATTATCGAGCGAGCCGAGGGCATCATACCCGTTGAAGTCAAATCTGGGCAAACGGTTCGCAATGATTTTTTTAACAATCTTCGTTATTTGGAGGCACTGACGGAGATACGCGAGTCCTTCCTCGTTTATAGCGGGCAGGATCGATTGACTTTTAAAAACACGCAAATTATTCCATGGGAATCGCTTGAATCCTCATTGGAAACCATGGAATTAAACACCATTTAAAAAAATCTTGCAAGGGTGGGCGAAATTGATTTTCTTGAGGTCAAGTTTGACACGAAAGGATCGCGTTTATTTATGAAAAAACACCCACCCTTAACGAATCAGGAAATCGATCGTAAGTACGCGTACTGGAGGTTTCGCCTCACGTACTCCCTTATATTGGGCTATGCCGCCTTTCAGCTCGTACGGCAAAACTTCAATATCGCCCTGCCTTACATGACCAAAGACCCGGCCTTAGGCAGCGATATCAAGATGAAACTCGGCGTCGCCATGGCCATCTATACCTTTACCTATGGCGTTGGCAAGTTCGTCGTCGGCATGCTCTGCGATCGTCTTGGCGCGCGTTGGGCGATGCCGATAGGCTTGTTGGGCTCGTCGGCCTGCAGTCTCGTCATTGCCTTTTCCAAGGACCTTTCCCTTACAATCGGCCTGGCGCCACTTGCGATTATAGGCACCATGTACGCCTTCAATTCGCCTTTTCAATCGGCTGGCTGGCCACCCGTTGCCCGCAGTTTGACACAGTGGTTCGGGCCAAAAAAGCTCGGTACGCGTTGGGGCTTGGTCAACTCTTCACACCAGATTGGCAGCATCACCATTCTCATTGGCGGCGCAATCTTGGTAAAAAACTACGGCTGGCAATCGGCCTTTATTGTTCCGGCCATCGTCTGTTCGCTGCTAGCCTTCTTTCTTTTTGAACGCGTCCGCGACAATCCCGAATCGATGGGCCTTCCTCCTGTCGAAGTCTACGACGGCGTTAAAGTCGACAAAATCAAAGAAGAAGCGGGCCATGAAACGATCACTTTTCGCCAGATTTTCCGCAATCACTTGCTCTTCAACGCCCCCCTCTGGTACACTTGCACGGCGAACTTCTTTGTCTACTTCGTCCGCATGGGCTTCTTTTTGTGGGCCCCGACGATGATCTGTGAAATGCGCGGAACGACGATCGTCGACGCCGGTATTCGCACTGCTGTCCTGGAGGCCGTTGGCGCATTGGGAGGCATCGCGGTTGGCTGGATGACCGATAGGTTTTTTGCCGGCAGACGCAGCCTCTGCGCCGTTTACATGATGATCGGCCTCGCGGCTTCCATCGCGCTCTTCCGTTGGATGCCCGTTACGGATCCTTGGATTTCCAGTGACATGGTCGTCAAAGCAGCGCCCTGGATGAAACACGCGGGTCTCTATTGGATCACTTTTGTCATCGATGCCTTGACCGATCCCGACATGATGATGTGGGGCCTCATGGGCTTCTTTGTCTACGGTCCTCAGACACTGACAGGCCTGTCCAGCGCGGAATTTGGCTCCAAGAGAGCGGCCGCGGCTGCCTGTGGACTCAACGGAACAATCGGTTACACGGGAGCTTCATTTGTCAGCTTTGGTGCGCCTTGGATGGCCAAGCACTGGGGCTGGGAAGGTGCGCTGTCCGCCTACGTCGCCGCAGCACTACTTGGAGCCTTTTTCCTGGGAATGGCCGCCCGTAGCACAGCACGAAGGAGTAAAAAGAGCCTATAGCGGCGTTCTCGTCGTTCGGGCTAAGTCACCTACCTCAAGTAGGCTCCTGTCGCCCTCGGGCCTGGCTATAGGCCTTTTTACCCTTCGTGCTGTGCTACGGCGCTCTCTTAGGAATACGCCCTCTTAAAAAGTCTAAATAAAGGCCGTGAAGATTCACATTGACAACATTTTGTATCGGTCTTTGTGTATTAACAACTTACAAAAAGGCAAGACCGTTGAAAAATGGCTCTATAGCAAGGCCCGAGAAGCGAGGGCGACAGGAGCGTACATTGGTACGTGACTTAGCCCGAACGACGAGAACGCAGCTAGAGACCATTTTGCAATGGTCTTGATAATTACACTATGGCAAATACAGTTATACTAGAAACCAACCGCGGTAAAATCGAAATCGAGCTGTTTGACACAGTGGCCCCCAAGGCCTGTGAAAACTTTGTCAAGCTCGCTGCAAAGGGCTATTACGACGGCCTGATCTTTCACCGAATCATTCAAGATTTCATGATTCAAGGCGGAGACCCCACAGGCACGGGTTGCGGGGGACAGTCGGTCTGGGGCAAGCCGTTCGCAGATGAGTGCATTGAGGCGGTCAAATTTGACCAAAAGGGCCTGCTCGCCATGGCCAATTCCGGCCCCAACACCAACGGCAGTCAATTTTTCATCACGACGGTCAAGGCCCCCTGGCTCCACATGCGCCACACGATCTTTGGCAAAGTCATCAAGGGTTACGACGTCGTTGAAGCCATCGCCGCCACCGAAACCGATGAGTACGACAAGCCCATCAAAGATCAGAAAATCATCGGCATCAAAAAAGGGTAGGGTATGAGGGTTGGCATCACGGGCGCAAATGGGTTTCTTGGGCAGCTTTTAACGCAAGCATTGAGCCAGACAGATGCCACTTTGCTCCCATTTGAGGGCGACATTTGCGAGCTCGCTGCCGTCCGCACGTGGGTACAAAACAGCCAACTAGACGCGTTGTTTCATTTGGCCGCCAAGGTACCGATTACCGAAGTGAATCAAAACCCACTGCAGGCCTATGCTGTGAATGTCGGTGGAACATTGAACCTCATGCAATCCCTGGAGGGTCTCCCGAAAAAGCCTTGGTTTTTTTATGCGAGCACCAGCCACGTTTACAAGAGCAAAGATGGCCCGCTGTCCGAAGATGACCCCATTGCACCCATCAGCTTGTACGGGAAAACCAAATACATGGGTGAATCGGTCGTTTACGATGTGGCTCCTCAACTCAACATTGCTGCGTGCGTCGGACGTATCTTCAGTTTTTTTCACAAGACGCAAACTAAGCCCTTCCTGTATCCAACCTTGCTCGAACGTGTGCAAACAGAAGATCTCTCCAAGCCCTTCAAGCTCTATGGCAGCGAGTGTATTCGCGATTTTCTCAACGCGGAAGCGGTTGTTCAAATTATGATTGCTTTGATGGAGCGCCGGGCCACTGGCATTATCAATATCGGTTCGGGCGTCGGCGTGCGCATTCGTGATTTCGTGCAACAAGTGGCGGGTCGGCCTCTTTTTATTGAGCCAGCTGATGCCAAGCACGACGCCTTAGTGGCCAATATTCACCGATTAAACACCATCCTCAGTTAAAGACCTATGCAAAATGCAGCGAAAACTCGTTCCGTTTCTATCATCGTTCCCACCTTTAATCGGGCACACTTTCTGAAGCAAACGCTCGATTCCTGTTTCGCGCAAACCTACCCCTGCGAAATCATTGTGTGCGATCACGGCAGTACAGACAATACGCCCGCGTTGATGCGATCCTATCCCCAGGCAAAATACATTCGTCGCGAAGAAGATTTTGGGCCCCATTTTTGCTGGCTAGATGGGTTGTTGCATGCCACGGGCGAGTACGTCCACTTGCAGTACGACGACGACTGGATTTTGCCAAATTTTATCGAAAAGTGCATGGAGGTAATGGCGCCCGACGTCGGTTTTGTTATCAGTGAATGCGACCTGTTTGACGAGGCCACACAAACCATCTGTGCGAGCAAAGAACGGAAACGCTTTCCTCGAGCCAAAGTAAAAGTTGTTCAGGCCGAACGTTTTGTGCTTGAAGAGGCCCTATCGCCAGGATCTGTTGTCTTGCGCAGACAGGATGCCATCGATGCCATTTATCCAGGTCGTCTGCCCTTTGAAAAACATTCGTATCGCGGCGTGGGCCCCGATCATTGGATGACGCTCTTACCGTTGCTGCGATACAAGTATATCGGATATCTTCCCCAAAGACTGGCTGTTTTCCGCTTTCACGCCGGTTCCATTACAGTCGATGCGGCCAAAGATGCCGACAAACAAGTCCGCATTCGTAAGGCTTATGAAGAAGTCCGCTCTTTTTACCAAATGCTCCGATTTTGCAAACACACGCAACTCTATCGCTTTGTCCATCTTTTATCTTGGTTCGGTTGGCGAAAGACGTTTAGCTCTATCCGCAAACGCATCAAAAAACATGTATTCAAATAGAAAAATTTTACTGGCCGAAGACACGATTGACGCCCAGGAACTCCATCAACTTGCGTCTTGGCTACAATCAGGTACGCGTTTGACCAAGGGCCCACTCACGCTAGACTTTGAGCGGGCTTTTGCTCAATACATTGGGACCAAGCATGCCATTTTCGTGAACAGCGGATCTTCGGCGAACTTATTGATCGCCTACGCTCTCTTAAAAAGCGGACATCTGCGAAATAATGTCGTGATCGCGCCAACGGTGGCCTGGGTAACGACGATTGCCCCTTTTATGCAGTTTGGGTTTGAGGTCAAGCTGTGCGACTGCAACGCAACGGACCTGGGGTTTGATCTCGATGCTTTTGAGGCCATGTGTGAGCAGTATCAGCCGGCCTGTGCTATTTTAGTCCACGTTTTGGGCCATGCAACCGACATGGACCGCCTCCTTTCTATTTGTAAACGACACGATGTGCACCTCATAGAAGATACGTGTGAGGCTCTTGGTAGCGAATATAAAGGCCAAAAGCTTGGAAGTCTGGGCCTGGCTGGTTCTTTTTCTTTTTACTACGGGCACCACATTTCAACAATTGAAGGCGGCATGGTTGTCCTCAACGACAGTTATTTGTTTAATGTGATGCTCTCCATCCGTTCTCATGGCTGGGCCCGCGATCTCCAAGATGCGTCGATGCACGCCGCGTGGACCAAGGAGTATGGGATCGATGAAGTGCGTGATCTCTACACATTCTATTTCCCCGGCTTCAACTTGCGTTCGACGGACCTCAACGCGTTTTTAGGCCTCTCTCAGCTCAAAAAATTAGAGAGTCTCGTGCACAAAAGAGAGTCTAATTTCCTTCTTTACAGACAACTCTTACCCAAGTTTTGGTCTCAACAGAGTCCCACAAGCACACTTTCTTCGTTTGCCTATGGCCTCCTCGTCCAAAATCGCTTGGAGACCTGTAAATACCTTACCTCTCACGGGATCGAGTCCCGTCCGCTTATCTGCGGCAGTCTGGCTCGACATCCTTTTTGGACGAAAGAAAAGGACTCTGTTGATCTCCCCATGGCCTCCATTGTCCATGACCACGGCATTTACCTCCCGAATCACGGCAACTTGTCCACAGAGGATATTCACTTTATCGCAGACAAGGTCAACGAGGTCGCCAAACCCTTATTTTTTTAAGCTCCGCTTCCTCATCCACCCGCTGCCGAAGAAGACGAGGGCGTTGATGGCCATGCAGGGAATGAGGGCGTCGAAGGACTCAGTGAGGTCGAAAATGGGGCCAAGGATGATATGCCAGAGGGCAAACATTGCTCCACCGGCCAGGGCTGCCAGCACGAAGCTCGTTGACGTTGTCTTGTAACCCATAATGCCTGCCAACATGGGAATGACGATAATCGGCCCCCAGAGGTTGAGAAAGCTTAAAATCATCACAATGAGACCCTCTCCTCTAAAGTAAATCGATGTTCCTATGGCCGCTAAGCCGATAATCCACGTTGTCAAGCGGGCGAGATTGAGCTCTGTTTTGATAGACAAGCCCTTTGTCAAGGGACGCACTATGTCGTGAACGACGAGGATACTGGCGGTATTGAGGTAAGAATCGGAGGTCGACATAATGACAGCCAACATACCTGCTATCGCGAGACCCTTGATGCCCGTCGGCAAAATGGTATTAATCAGGTGCGGAAATGCGACTTCTGCATTGATTTCTGGAAACATCACTATGGCCGACAGACCGATTATGCCAACAATGGCGTAGAAACAAAAATCGATACCTGCTGCAATGCGAAATGTACGCTGGATTTGGCCAGTATTGCGCGCCATCAAGAGACGTTGCATTTCAGCTGGATTGATAAACGGTATACAAAATACCATCATCAAAAAAAGGTAGCGGAGCATTTCGCCCTCTGGGAATATGCGCAGTTTCTGGGCTGGAATTTTAGCCAAAAGTCCCTCGTAGCCACCGACATGCGCCAGGGCAACATTGCAGATGATCGGAATGGCGATAATGAGGACACCGAATTGGAAGACGTCTGTCATGGTGACTGAACGAATGCCGCCAAACGATGAGTACAGTATGACGATCGACGTTCCTAACAACATTCCATACGTAAAGTCCCATCCGAGCGTAGATTGCAAAATTAACCCAATGGCAGTGACTTGCGCAGAGATGTAACCGATGCAAACACAGATGCCAAGAATCCCCGTTGTCACTCGTCCCACTTTGCCATACAATGAGCCCATGATGTCGCCGATGGAGATCATTTCAAAAAAGCGTTCCATTTTGGGCGCGATGAATTGCGCGGTCAAGAGTTTTACAATGCCTTCGCCGAAAGACAAAAACATAAACACGATGCCCACCGAAATAATGCGTTCCGTTACGCCCAAGATGGACAAACTGTCGACGATGGTCGCCGTCACCGTTGCAACGAGCACAGCGGTTGGATAGTTTCTATCGGCGATGGAAAATTCCCTCAACGAGTGCGTGTGCCTAGCGCTCCAGATGCCGATAATCAGCGTTATGATCAAGTACGCCGCGACGATGAGAATGTCGATATTTGTTAACATTTCTATGAGTTTCATATCATCCTTTCAAGACCGATGATAAATGGTTGCAAAAAGATGGCTTTTGTGCGCAAATACATTCTGTCGTAGGAGCAGGGCTGGGGCGGCGCCGCCTGCCCTATGAGCGAAACGCACTTTTTGCGACCTTTTACATGGGTCTTTTCTTCCATCCTTATCGCGCGCGCGCTGATTGTCAAGCACCAATGAAAAAGGATGGACTTTCGTCCATCCTTGAAATCAATTATATTGAAACGGTCTAGCGATTGTAATCGTCACCGCGGTCACGACGCTTGAAGTCGCCGCCACCGCCGCCACCACGATCGTATCCGCCGCCGCCACTGCTGCCACCGCGTCCGCCTCTTTGGAAGCCGCTGCTGCCACCGCTGCGACCGCCGCTGAAACCACCGCTACGACCTCCGCTGAAACCGCCACTGCGACCTCCGCTAAAGCCACCGCTGCGACCGCCTGAAGAAGGTCTTTCTTCACGTGGTCTTGCTTCGTTGACAACGAGTGCCTTACCGGCCAACTCACTACCATTCAGTCCTTCGATCGCCGCCTTAGCTTCGGTGTCATTTGGCATTTCTGCAAACCCGAACCCTCTCGACTCGCCTGAGAACTTATCCATTATAATTTTAACTGAGCTAACGACGCCATAGCTTTCAAAAACCGCACGAACCTCAGTTTCTGTCGTGCTGTAGGCGATATTTCCAACGTATATATTCATATTAATCGTATTTTGCAGCGAAAACGTAGGTGTTAACTCTGCGAACTGAATAGCCTCCTGTTATTTTATAAAGAGTCAATAAAAAATAACTTTTTTATTTTCTGGCTGGCATTATGAACACAAATAACTTTGTGATGCTGTTGCCGTGACCTTGATAAAGTCTTTAACGCGAAGGCTCAGTAAAAAAGGTCGTTAGTAGCGTTTCTGGCGGAAGGGGTGGGATTCGAACCCACGGTGCCATCGCTGGCACAACGGTTTTCAAGACCGTCGCAATCGTCCACTCTGCCACCCTTCCGGAATTATAGCACACACTTTCACACTTTAGTCTATGCTACAGCTTGCAAAGTGGCTTATAGCCAGGTCTGAGGAACAAGGGCGACGGGAGCGTACGTTGGTACGTGACCTAGCCCGAGTGACGAAAACGCCGCTATAGGCCATTTTGCAAGCTGTAGCTTTACTCTTTGGCGTTGAGTCGTAGAGGCATAATAACACACATAAAAGAGTCAAGCGTTTTCACGACACCGGGGCTGAGTTCGTCTTTAAATTCCAAAAAGACCTCATCCTTGGTGAGCGCGCGTAATGGTTCCATCAAAAATTGTGGATTGAAGGCGATTTGTGTATCGGGGCCAGAATAATCGATGGCCATAGACTCGTGTGATTGACCGTATTCGGCGCTCGAACCGAGTAATTCCATGGAATTTTTGGAGATTTTTATACGTATTGAATTGTTTTTATCACTGACGACGAGGGCCGCGCGTTGCGTGCATTCGAGGAACAGTTCGCGTTCGACTTTAATTCTCTGGTGCGTTTCCTTGGGAACCACCTGGTTGTAATTGGGATAATTGCCCTCAACGACTTTTGAAACGATATACACCGTGTCCATGAGCCCCTTTTGATTGGCCTCTTCTTTGACAGATACATTGAAGGCGACTTGGCGATCGCTGTAAGAAATGGATACTTTTTCACCTTGTCCCAAGAGGTGTTCCAACTCGGCAACACTTTTTGCTGGCAAAATGAACTGTCCCGTGCGGCCAACAGACTCCGTAAAAGCGTGTTCTGCAACGGCCAAGCGGCGACCATCTGTGGCCACTGTCGTGATGCTTTTGTCGGACAAAATAAAATAGACGCCGTTTAAAATGTAGCGGTTTTCGTCGAGGGATTGCGCATAAGAGACATTTTTCAACATCATCAAGAGGTCGGCCTGCGCCATCGAAAAGCGGTATTCGTCGTCGAAAGAGGGGAGGGGAGGGAATTCTTCCCGCTCGATACCCAAAATGCGAAAGGTCGAGCTTCCAGATGTTATCCGCGTTTGATTGCCGCCCGACAATTCAACCTCCACTTCGGATTGCGGTAACGATTTGATGATAGAGAATAATTTTTTGACAGGCAACGTGATGCTGCCTGCGCTTTCCACCTGAGCCCTCACACAACACATGATACCGATGTCAAGATTGGTAGTAGTGAGTGAAAGCCTGTTGTTCTCGGCCACGATGAGGACGTTGCTGAGAATGGGCATGGTTGCTCTGGACCCAACAATGTTAGACACCTGTTGAAGACCAGAGACAAAGGCCTCTTTTTGAATTTTGAATTTCATAGTCGTTTGTCCTAGCAGATAACAATTATTCCCATTTTGCAAGGCCGAAGTCATAGATATTTATAATAGATTATTCTTTTAAATTAATATTATTATTAAGGGTCAAGAATAAGCCTAATAACCCTACAAATAATTGATTATTAACAATTTAACCCACATGTGTTTGCCTCATAACCCTGTGAGTAGACTTAGGGAACAAGCGGAAGAAATACATATTCAGAACTTATTATCAGCTGTTTCTGACAGTATCTTTGCGGTTATTCAGAACTTATTCACAACACAGACCGAGGTAAAATGGCGCCAAAATGCGTTTCGCTCTACTAATCTTGCATCTTATTCCATGCATCATTCGCATAATTGTTATAGTCGCTCAAAAAAGACTCTATCTCCTTTTTTACATCGTCGCCGTAGAGATACTCGAAGTAGCAACCTTGTTGTGCGCTGCTGTGTTGTGCGTATGTCAAAATTCCAATGATAGGACAAGCAAGTTCGTTGGTGTAGATATAATTGTGTATGGAGAGGGGCATTCCATTGTCATCTTTAGGGTCGGCGATATGTTCTGCGTATTGGAATTCGACATCAAGCATATCAATCATGTCTTTGTACTGGAGCAATTTGAATGAATAATTCTCAGCGAGCTTTTCGATGAGTTCCTGTCTCGAGTTGCCTGGGCTACCAAAAACGAGACAAACGCAGAGCGCGCCAGCCGTGAATGCCGATGAAAAAATGAGGGAGACGTATCTTATTTTCATGGTAAATTTCAGCTTTATTAAATTATGACAAAATGTCAAGACAAAAAATGTATTATTTTTCGTATTATAGGGAGTCAACGTTAAAAAACAAAGCCCCTGCTTTTTTGCCTTTCCTTTTGCCGGTGATTGTTGCAGGGTTGTATTGTATGGGTTACATACCGCCAGAGTGGCTTAACAAGCAAGCGGAACAATTACCTCGGTCTGCAGAGCCGATGCCGGTTGGGCTCGAACGGCTGTTGTCGGCGCGTCGGGCCCGCGTTCAGGACCTCCGCCAATGGTGCGCCGAGCACCTTGATGGAGTGGCGGTGGGCATTTTGGAGATCGGTTGTGGTCACGGGCGGTTTTTGGTCGAGGCGGCCATGCGTTTTCCGGAAAAAGTCTGTGTGGGTCTCGATGTGTTGAGCCGACGCTTGCGGAGTGGCGAAGAAAAACGAGAGCGTCGAGGCCTGCAAAATGTGTTTTTTGTGAAGGCAGAGGCGGCTGAGTTCGTCGAGGCGATGCCCGCAAAGACTTTTGGCGCGGTCTACATTCTTTTCCCCGACCCCTGGCCAAAGCGCAAACATGCAGCGCGGCGCCTGATACAGAATGATTTCTTGACTGCTCTGGCGGCCAAACTCGTGCCCGGATCAAAGGTCTTCTTTCGCACCGACGACAAGGTCTATTATAAAGAGGCCTGCAAGCGCTTTTCCGAACACTCCCATTGGTCCCTCGACACCCACCAACCTTGGCCCTGCGACTCCACCACCTATTTCGAAGAAGTGACTGGCGGCTATCGTTCTTTGGTGGCGGTGAGAAATCTGCTTATTTCTGCAAAAACACCTTGCCATTGGGGCTGAACTTTTTCAGTGTTTTAACGACCTATGTAAAATGCCGTGAAAGCTCGTTTCGCGTTGCGCTGACTGGCTCACGTACGTTTGTGTACGCTACGCCAGGTCGTGCTCGCGCAAAGCCAAGCTTTGACACCATTTTCCACAGGTCTTGAGGTGAAATAAACATATGGCAACGGCAACAAAAACAAAGACGAGCGAGCCCGATGTTAAGGCATTGGAATTCGCCATTGCGGCGATCAATAAACAGTTCGGCGACGGCGCCATTATGCGCATGGGTGAGGCGACTAAAATGAACGTCTCCGTCCTCTCGACGGGGTGTATCGCGATTGATCTCGCCCTGGGCACTGGAGGCCTGCCGAAAGGCCGCATCATCGAGGTGTTTGGCCCGGAATCTTCGGGAAAGACGACTCTCTGCCTGAGTGTCATTGCGGAGGCTCAAAAGCAGGGCGGAAAGGCGGTCTTTATCGATGTCGAGCATGCCCTCGACCCCCGTTACGCCAAAACGGTTGGTATCGACCTCGATGCTCTCATCGTCTCCCAGCCAGAAAATGGTGAAGACGCCCTCAATATCACGGAAACACTCATTCGGTCAGGCGCTATCGATGTCATTGTTATAGACTCCGTTGCGGCCCTCATTTCTAAGGCAGAACTCGATGGCCAAATGGGCGATGCCACCGTTGGAGCCCAGGCGCGTCTCATGAGCCAGGCCATGCGTCGTTTGACATCCGCCGTCAGCAAATCACAGTGTATCTGCATCTTCACCAACCAAATCCGCGAAAAAATCGGCGTAATGTTCGGTAGTCCCGAAACCACGCCCGGCGGCCGCGCCCTCAAGTTCTTTTCATCCGTTCGCATCGACATCCGCCGCGTCGGCCAAATCAAAGACAACGTTGGCAAAATCATAGGCAACCGCACCCGCGTCAAGGTCGTCAAAAACAAAGTCGCGCCGCCCTTCACGGAGTGCGAATTCGACATCATGTACGCCGAAGGTATTTCCAAGAGCGGTTCCATTCTCGACCTCGCCCTCGAACACCAATTTCTCGAGAAAAAAGGTGCTTGGGTCGCCTACAACGGCAGCCTCATCGGCCAGGGACGCGAAGCCGCTAAGCAATACCTCGAAAGTAATCCCAAAATCGCTCAGGATCTTCAGGCCGCCATTCTCCAAAAAGTCAAAGTCTGCGGGGGCACTGTTCTGGCCGAAAGCAGCGATCTCAAGGAGTAGGGGAAAAGGGGCCAAAATCGTCTATAGCGGCGTTCTCGTCGTTCGGGCTAAGTCACGTACCAACGTACGCTCCTGTCGCCCTCGCGCCTCGGGCCTTGCTATAGACGATTTTGGCCCCTTTTCACAAGTCAATGAAGGTTCCATAAAAAAGAGTTTTCCGTCGGCTCACACTCGGAAGCCTGCTTCTTGCCCTCATTTTCCATCGGGTTCGTCGTTCGGGCCTTCGCGGAATTTGGCGCCTCAAGACAGAGGTAAAAATGGATGTAAAAATGTGGCTTTGCGCGAGTACGATTCTGCCGTATCGGCAGGGCTATCCATCCGGCTTCTCCAATTTCTTTTGCGAAATATAAAAATGCATGCATTTTTGTGTTTCGCTTTAAAAGTTTTTTGGAGAGGGGGTCGGGGAGAGACTTTTTTTCAAAAAAGTCTTTCCCCGTGGCCAGTCGGCGCAGCGCGAAACGCATTTTTGCGCCATTTTGCATCGGTCTTTAGTTGAAGCGAAAGAGTGTAACATCACCCTCCCTGAAGAGATAATCTTTGCCTTCGAGGCGATACTTGCCGGCTTCCTTGGCCTTTGCGATGCTTCCATGGGCGTCGAGCTCTTCATAGGAGACGACTTCCGCCTTGATAAAGCCCTTTTGAAAGTCCGTGTGAATCACGCCAGCGCACTCGGGTGCCGTCATGCCTTTTTTAAAGGTCCAGGCGCGCGCTTCCTTGGGTCCCGTTGTGAAGTACGACGCCAGGCCAAGCAGGTCGTAGGTGGCGCGAATCAACGACGACACACCTGAGTCCGTCACGCCGTATTCGGCCAAAAATGCCTGGGCTTCTTCGGGCGAAAGTTCAGCGAGGTCTGACTCCAGCCGGGCGCAAATCGTGCAAATGCCGGCGTCATGGTGTGCCTCGACGTACGCCTTCACTTTTTGAACGTAAGGGTTGCTGTCGGCGCGAGCGATGTCGTCTTCAGCCACGTTGCAAGCGTACAGGGTCGGCTTGACCGTCAGCAGGTGAAAGTCCCGCATGCGCACCTTTTCATCGTCAGACAAGGTCAAAGTGTTGGCGGGCTTGCCGTCGTTGAGGTGATGAGTGAGACGTTCCAGGAGAACAATGTTGGCCTGCGCCTCCTTGTCTGGGCCCTTGGCGCGCTTGTGATTGCGATCCAGCTGCTTTTCAACCGATTGTAAGTCGGCCAAAATCAGCTCGGTGACGATTACTTCGATGTCGCGAATGGGGTCGACGTTGCCCATCGTGTGGACGACATTGGCATCCTCAAAGCAACGGACAACTTGGACAATGGCGTCGACGTCGCGGATGTTTGCCAAAAACTGATTGCCCAGTCCTTCACCGCGACTCGCACCGGCAACAAGTCCAGCTATGTCGACAAACTCAAAGGCCGCCGGAATGATCTTCTCGCTCTTGCCGATCTCTGCCAGCCGCTTCAAGCGCGCATCGGGGACTTCGACGACCCCAATGTTTGGCTCAATCGTGCAAAATGGGTAATTAGCCGCCTCCGCTTTTCGCGTACGCGTTAAAGCGTTGAATAAAGTGCTTTTGCCTACGTTGGGTAAACCTACAATTCCTGCCTGCATTTCAAGACCTCTCCAAAATGGCCTCTAGCGGCGTTCTCGTCGTTCGGGCTAGGTCACGTACCAACGTACGCTCCCGTCGCCCTCGCTCCTCGGGCCTGGCTATAGGCGCATTTTGAAGAGGTCTTGAGGGCTCAATGTTTTTCATGTTTTGAAAGAGTTGCATCATGAGTAAAGGTTTTTGCTCCATAATGTTAAGTGTTAAAAGTTGCTCTATTTTGCGTCTTTATCGATTTCCTCATAAAGACGTGCATACCTAAAGAGCGTTGAAAAAAACTGGAAAGAAGCAACATAAAACCCTGGAAATCCGTCTAAAAATCCGAGCTTGATGACGTAACAGCGAAAAAATCGCCACAGCGCGCGCAGGGGCGTGAAGATAGGTGAACAGGTGCGGCCCTCTCGGAGATAGATGGGCAATAGGGCGTCCGTGAAACTGGCCATCTTGTTGAGCTGCGTGTTGAAGGTCGGAAAGCTGTAGTGTTCGAGGTCACCGGCGATCTTTACAATGCGGCCATTTACCTGCATCTTTTCATGAATGGACTCCCCGCACCACCGCCCGCCCCCGCGTCGAAGAAGCCGCAGGCTGTAATCGGGATACCAGTCGCCGTGCAGAATCCAGCGGCCCAGAAACCACACCTTGCGCGCGAAATAGGCGCCGTCAGCGTTGTCTGCTTCGACGAAGGCCCGAATGGAGGCCGCAAGTTCAGGTGTTACCACCTCATCGGCGTCAATGCTCAGGACCCACGGTTGCGTCGCCTTGTCGAGCACGAGGTTTTTCTGATCCCGAAAGCCATGCCAGGTGTCGTAGTAGACGCGCGCGTCGAACTGTTTGGCAACTTCATCCGTGCCATCTGTGCAGTCATTGATCAATAGCACGATTTCAGCCGCCAAGTCCACGACGCTCTTTAAACAGCGTTCGATGTTGGGACGCTCGTTGCTGGCGATGATGGCAACGGATAAGGGTAGTTTGTTCATGGAGTAAAATTCATTAAAGAGTCGGGAATGAGCAGGAGAATCAACAGCGTATTGAGGTTAAAGAGTGCGTGGAAACAGATGTTGGCCAAGAGGTTGCCCGTGCGCTCGTAGGTGCGGGTTAACAGCAGTCCGATGAGCACCAGTGGCAAGAAGGAAAGGAGGTTGGCATGCATCGTCGCAAAGAGAACCGAGCTAACGACGGCCGCCGCTCGATAGCCCAAACGCCCCTTGAGAAAACGATAGAAGCCGGCCCGAAATGTCAATTCCTCAGTCACTGGAGCCACGATGACCGCAAAGGCAAGGATCAGAATGATCATGCCAGGGTTCTGATTGTTGGCAAAAAAGTCGATGATCATTTGCGGCGCGAGGTCGAGTGTCACGCCAAACAGTTTTGAAAAATACGTCAGGGCAAACACCCAAACGAACGTTGTTCCCCAGATTGGTATGAGGCCGACAAAGAAGTCGAAGCAGCCGGACCACGCGGCTGACCTCAAGAGAGAGCTGCCGTTGACTTTTCCAAAAAAGCCCCTATAGAGGCCGAAGATCACGACCCAAAAGAGCGCCAAGCCCATTTGGCCACTCAGGCCCATCAGAAACATCTTCCAATCGAGGCTCACAGGGACCAAACGAAAGAGTGCATGCATGGCGATATCGCCAGCGAGAATTGACAACACCAGGCCGCTCACAAAGAGGCCAAAGTCGGCCCATTTTGCGTGCCAAGGCCCAATGCGGTGCTGTTGCCCCTTGACCGTACGCCCCAGGACCTCTTGAAACAAGCAATACACGCTGCTGCCAAACAACAAAAACACGTATATTCCAGGTCCTAAGGTTATTTCCATGCCGTTAAATGATTCTAGACCGATGTAAAATGGCGCCAAAATGCGTTTTGCGCTCCGCTGACTGGCTCACGTACGTTTATGTACGCTACGCCAGATCGTGCTCGCGCAAAGCCACATTTTTGCATCCATTTTTACATCGGTCTTATTCCGTAAAGACTGCTCTTGCATCTAGAATGTTTTAGGTTTTTGATGCAGCAATAACTGCCTTCTCAAAATGCGCCTATAGCAAGGCCCGAGGAACGAGGGCGACGGGAGCGTACTGACGTACGTGACCTAGCCCGAGCGACGAGAACGAAGCTATAGGCCATTTTGAGAAGGCAGTTTGAAGTAGGAGGACAACCCTTCTTGAGTGGGATCCATAGCCTCCTTGCCCTTTTCCCAATCCATGGGGCAAACTTCGCCATTCTGCTCAAAGTGTTGCAAGGCGTCGATCACTCTCAGGATTTCCTTAATGCTGCGTCCCAGGGCCATGTTGTTAACCACCTGGTGTTGGACAACGCCCTCTTGGTCAATGAGAAAGAGGCCGCGATAGGCCACCAGTTCGCCCTTGACACCCAAATTGCTATCCTCTTCCTGCACGTATTCGCCAGCGAGGACATCGTAAGCTTCGGCAATCACTTTGTTGGTGTCGGCGACGATCGGGTATGTGATACCATGAATGCCACCTTGGGTTTGCGGCATATTGAGCCACGCGAAGTGGGCATATTCGGTGTCGGTCGAGCAGCCGATGACTTGGACATCGCGCTTCACAAACTCTTCCAGGTTTTTTTGAAAAGCCAGCAATTCGGTTGGGCAAACAAAAGTAAAGTCCTTGGGGTAGAAAAACAGGACGATGTATTTTTGGCCAATGTAATCTGCCAGCGAAAAATCCTCAACGATAGCGTTGTTTATGACGGCCTTCGCGGTAAACAGCGGTGCCTTTTTACCTACCAGTACTGACATAATGTTATTGTGTTAATTTTTTGCGTTCGTTTTCGAGGCGTTCGCGTTCGAGGCGAATGCGTTCTCTTTCCAGCTTCAGGCGTTCGATTTCGATGTCTTGCTTCAGGCCATCTTGCATGGATGTTGTCTCGGTCTGCGGACGTTGATAACGGTAATCGGGCTTGGGCGCTGCTTCGTCTTCGGCCATGGAATTGCCAATGGCACCACCGGCTAGACCACCGATAACGCCGCCAAGGATGGCCCCTCCGCTGTCGCCGCCGATAGCATAGCCGAGGCCAGCGCCCGCAGCGGTTCCAATGGCGGCCCCGCCCAACGTCGACTCGCCTGTTTTACATCCAGACAGTAAGAGCAAGCATGCCCCACTTGCAAATAGAATTATTTTCTTCATAGGGGGCTCATTCTGGAAGCAATTCTGTTTTTTTCAACTAAAAAATGCATAAGACTCTTGCAACACGTCGCCAATTAAACGTTGAAGGGCCCAACAGTGTTGCACTGAAGAACCAATTCCAGCAGCAGATGTGCTGTTGGCCTGTGCATATTTTCGGACGGGCCTAACTTTTTATTCTATAAAAGGCTAGGCCCGTGAGCCTGATTTATCCCAAGCGTTCCAAAAGGAGTTGATATTCCTTCTTGAGTTCTTCTGGGACGGATGGCAGCAGTTTGACAAAGAGGAGTTCGGGTGAGGAGAACTGCTCTTTGAGGGTCTTTGGAGAGAGGGCCATGAGGACCTTCCACTGTTCTTCGGAGAAGTTGAGACCACTCCAATCGATGTCTTTGTAGCGCGGCATCCATCCAAGGGGCGTTTTGTCGGCATCGATCTTGTTGTCGACGCGGTCAAAGATCCACTTTAGGACGCGCATATTTTCGCCAAAGCCGGGCCAAATGAACTTGCCGTTGTCTTTCCGGAACCAATTTGTGTGGAATATCAGGGGCAGCTTTTTGACTCGTTTAGCCATATTGACGTGGTGGCCGAAGTAGCGACCCATGTGGTAACCACAGAAGGGCAACATCGCCATGGGGTCGGAGCGCAATTCGCCCTGCTTGCCCTCGGCAGCAGCTGTCTGTTCAGATGCGACAGTCGCTCCGACGAGAACGCCGTGGACCCAGTTGTAAGATTGGTAAACCAACGGTATTTCAGACATGCGACGTCCACCGTAGATCATGGCGTCGATTGGAACGCCCTTGGGGTCTTCGCAAGCCTCGTCGACGCAAGGACAGTTCTTGACGGGCGCCGTAAAGCGGGAATTTGGGTGCGAGGAGACGCGGCCGCAATCGGGCGTCCAATCGTTGCCCTGCCAGTCAATGAGGTGTTTTGGCGGGGTGTCGGTGAGACCTTCCCACCAAATATCGCCGTCATCCGTCAGCGCGACGTTGGTAAAGATCGAATCGCAACGACAGGAGGCTAGGGCGTTCGGGTTGGTCTTCAACGACGTCCCTGGAGCGACGCCAAAAAAGCCCGATTCCGGGTTGATCGCGCGTAAAATGCCCTTTTCGTCGGGCTTGAGCCACGCAATGTCGTCGCCGACCGTTGTGATCGTCCAGCCCTTCATTTCTTTTGGCGGAATGATCATAGCAAAGTTCGTCTTGCCGCAGGCGCTCGGAAAGGCCGCCGTGACGTACTTCTTCTTGCCTTCTGGGCTCTTGACACCGAGAATCAACATGTGTTCAGCCAGCCATCCCTCGTCGCGGGCCATGTTCGACGCAATACGTAGGGCGAAACACTTTTTGCCGAGCAAGGCATTGCCGCCATAACCACTGCCAAACGAGTAAATGCTGCGCTCTTCAGGGAAATGCACGATGTAGGTGTTGTCGGGATCGCAGGGCCAACGGACGTCCGCCTGTCCTTTCTCAAGGGGCTTGCCGACGGAGTGCAGACAGGGCACAAAATGGCCATCCGCGCCGAGCTGGTCGATGACCTTTTGCCCCATACGCGTCATGATGCGCATGTTGACAACGACGTACGCCGAGTCCGTTATCTCGATTCCGATGTGAGAAATCGGCGAGCCCAACGGCCCCATGCAGAACGGAATGACGTACATCGTCCGGCCGTGCATGCAGCCCTTGAAGAGCTTCTTTAGCTTTTCCTTCATGACAACCGGGTCTTCCCAGTTGTTCGTCGGTCCAGCATCATCTTGCTTCTTCGAGCAAATAAAGGTCCGCTTTTCTACGCGCGCGACGTCCTTCGGGTCTGACCGAAACAGAAAACTGTTCGGCCTCTTCTCCGGGTTCAGCCGAATCGCCGCCCCCTTCTTTTCCATTTCATGAAGGAGACGATCCGCCTCCTCTTTGGAACCATCACACCAGTAAACGGTATCTGGCTCACACAGGTTTTGCATTTCCTCGACCCACGCGAGGAGCTTTTTATGTTGGATTTTCATCATAAGAGGTTAGGTTTAAGAGGTTGTGTCTTTAGGCAAGAGGGCATACAGGTCCTGGAGTTTAATGAGTTCCCTCTTGAGAACGTTTTTGTAAACAGGGTTGTCCGTGTCATTTATTGCTCGGAGCACAAGGCCTATCTTTTCGTCTGCCAGCGCTCGATAAAGATCTGAGTTTTCGTTAACATCATCAGTCAGTTGGGGATTCTCATTGGTTGCGACAATCGCTTCTTTGAGGAATGCCTCGACGTCGTTTTTAACTTTTTCTATACGCTTAGCTTCTAAATTGCCATTTTTTACGTCTTGTTCAAAAATCTTGTTTTCATAATCAAACTTGTTTTTGAGCAACGCTTCCGGCCATTCCATGTTTTCTGGTAACTTGCACAATTCCTTATATAAAAACGCCTTGTCGGTCGGCTTGTCCCAATAGTTGCTCAGGTTTTCCATGGCCTTTGTCTTCTCTTTAGCGGAGCTCAGAGAGTGTTGCGCGACGAAGACCATGACTTGGATGTAGAGTTTTTCGACGAGCCCACACAGTTTGATGTTTGTCTTTTTCAATTCACCTATGACAGAAAGCAGCTTTTTCCCTATAGAGAGGAGTTGAGATGGCTTATCTATATTTTTCTTCACATCTCCGACCAAGGTTAGGAGAGTAGGGTTCTCGTTCTTTGATTTTTTTGCGACTTTAGCAAAGTCATCTAAAGTATCCATGACTTCTTGTTGGCTCTCTTCCGCAAAACCCTGATGCCTAATATCTGGGTGGTTTAAAATGGCCTGAACGAGGCCTTTCCAAGGGAACAAACCCTTGTCTACCATTCGTTTGGAATCCTCATAATATGGATTTAGCGAAAGTATCGAACCGTACCTGTATGGATTCTCTTGTTCTTTCAGTAAAGCATGGAAAAAGTTTTTCAAATTATCGTTATACTCTTTTATGCCTTGCGAAGACCCGCTCAGTTGTGTTTTGGATAGGTCACCGATGGCTTTCCCTAAAGCATTGAGTGCTTCACGCTCTTCTTTGGGCGCATTTTTCTGCATAGCTTTAATTTGTGTCTGCAGCGTTGTCAGTTTGCTAGAATCGTAAATCAGAGCACCAGTATTGCTCTGTGGCGAAAATAAGGCTTCTCGCAAAGTCGGCAAAATAGTTTGCGTAAAAGCACTCTTCTGCATGACTTCCAATTGCGATTCTCTCAGTACGAACTCGGCTTTTCGCTCCGTAATGGGTGTGCTCGGTAGCTTAGACTCTTTGACACCCTCTCGTAATTGATCTACGGTATTCTTTGGCTGCGTTGTTTGTATTGACACTGCTGGCAACTCAACAGGCTTTTGGGGGGAGACAGGATCTGGCATAATGCCGCTTATTGTAAGACATACGTAAAAACGTTGTCAACGCTTTAAAAGACACATGCGAAACGTTGTCCCCATACCCGACCGCAAGACACAGAATGGCCACGAGTGAGTGGTGGTCCCCCATGTGGGGCGTCATCCAGGGGGCCAGTGAAGTGGGCGGTTGCCGAGGATGTGGAGGTGAAGGTGTGGGATCGTTTCGCCGGCGAGTGGGCCCTGATTGATGACAATGCGGAAGCCTTTGTCCAAAGAAGCTTCTTGGGCGACCTTCTGCGCGACAAAGAGCAAATGCCCCAACAGCGCTTCGTCGGCGGGCGTTGCGGAGGTCAGTCTCAGGAGGTTTTTTGGGAAAACCAGGAGGTGGACGGGCGCCTGTGGGTGAATGTCGGGAATGGCTGCGCAGAGCTCATCCTCATAGACAAACGTGGCGGGAATTTCGCGGTTGGCAATTTTCTGAAAGAGAGTCTTCACGAAACCCACAGTAGGGCAACCTCCCAAAAATTTCAACTGTTTTTGCTGGTCAAAGTGTATTGCTTCTTTATATAGATAGAAGTATGAGCTCTTTAAAAGATTTTTTTGATAAACATGACTTCGGGCTGCTGCTCTTGCGACTGCTTTTGGGCGCTCTGCTGAGCTATCACGGGGCGACGTTTCTATTACAGGGATCGTCGATGTTCCGCGGGATGGGACAGGCGGCCTCCGTCTTGGGCCTCTCTGCGGGCTACCTCTACCTCGGTTTCTTTGTCTGCATTCTCTATACCGTTGCGGGCGTCTTTCTCATCCTGGGCTTTGTCTTCCGCTGGACCTGCTTTGTCTTGCTCCTGACCTTTGCCCCGCTGCTCTATCAGTATTGGAATACAGGAAAACTCCTCGAGCCCATCACTCCCCACGCCTTGACTGTCGCCGTCGTTGCCTTCAGTTTTCTCTTCATAGGGCCTGGCAAGTTCAGCGTCGATAAGTAGACCTATGCAAAATGCCGTGCAAGCTCGTTTTTCGCCGGGGGGCGGCCCCCCGTACTCCCTATTTCCCATAGATCTTAACCCCTCAATGATTATTTTTACAAGAAAGGTAAGACCGTTGAAAAATGCGCCTATAGCAAGGCCCGAGGAGCGAGGGCGACGGGAGCGTACGTTGGTACGTGACCTAGCCCGAACGACGAGAACGCCGCTAGAGGCCATTTTGCAACGGTCTTAAGATGTCTCTATTAAAAAACATTCCATTCTTTCGCAACCTGGCGATCGACTTAAAAAATTTCTTCCGTCGCGCGGATGCCTTTTCGAGTGATAGGCTGACGACCCTGTGTATTTCGCTGTTGTGCGTCATGGGCATCCTGTTCATTTACTCCGCGCAGAGCTATGCTCAGGGCACGCAATGGAAGCTGCAAATCATTTGGATTCTGATGGGATTCAGCCTCTATCTCTTGATTTCACGGCTCGATTACAGCTTTTTTCTAAAAAATGCCCACGTGATTTACTGGATCGCCATCATTCTGCTGCTACTCATCTGGACGCCACTTGGGAAGCGCGCCTTTGGCGGTCGCAATTGGCTGGACTTCGGCAAATTCTCATTTCAGCCATCCGACGTTGCCAAACTCGGCACACTGATCATGGCAGCGAGCATTTTAGCGCGGTCGGAAGTTGGCAACGTTCGCGACTCGTTGACGATTTTAGCCAAGTTGGGCATTGTGTTTTTCGTCCCATTTTTGCTGATTTTCCTGCAGCCAGACCTCGGATCGGACCTGATTTTCCCGCCGATGCTGTTTGCGATGCTCTTTGTTTCCAACCTTTCCCTGCGCTTTTTCATGTCTGTTGCGACGATCTTTCTAATCACGTTGGGCGTTTTGTCTCTCGACATTTACCAATACCAGCAATTTTTAGACAGAAATAACTTGACTGCCTGGGAAGATAAAGGTGGATATGAGAGTCATTCTCTTTTGCCATTAAAAGATTACCAGAGAAATAGAATTTTGGCCTTCGTTGCTCCAGAACTCGTTGACCCCAAAGGCATTGGCGTCAGTTGGAACTTAAAGCAATCCTTGATATCGGTCTGCTCGGGTCGCTTTTTTGGCAAAGGGCACAACAACGGCACGCAGGCAAAACTCGGTTATTTGCCGCAAACCGTCGCGCACAACGATTTTATTTTTTCTGTCATCGCAGAAGAGAAAGGATTTTTGGGAGGATTTTTTGTCCTGATCCTATACGGAGGCATTCTGTTCAGTAACCTCCGTACAGCAGAAATGGCCAGAGACCGCTTTGGCCGTCTGTTGGCTATAGGGGTCAGTACGGTTTTCCTCGTTCACATTTTTATTAACATAGGAATGACCATTGGGCTCGTCCCCATTACGGGCATTCCGCTACCCTTCGTCAGTTATGGAGGATCTTTCATCTTAGTGTGTTTTACTTTACAAGGCATTGTTCAAAGTGTCTACCGATATCGACATTGTTACCGCTAGTTGAAAGATTCCTCACAAAGGAATCATGAAAGATATAGATACACCAGAAAACAACCATCTGTCACCAGCCGCCCTTCAAGAAGAGGCGCTGAAACGCTCCCGTAAACAGCCGCTACTCCAGAAAATTGTAAAAGTTTTCAAGGGCGAAAAACACTTTAAGGAGCTCATTCTCAACACCGAAATGATCGAGCGCCGCATGGCCCTCCTCCTCGACGGCGTTTTGGAAAAGTTTGAAGTGGAACGCAACGATGAAGACCGTATGGTCGGCGCCATCTTCCGGGGCGAAATTCAAAACCTCGAGCCCGGCCTCAAGGCGGCTTTTGTCGACATCGGCCAAGAGAAAAACGCCTTTCTGCACTATTGGGACATGCTCCCGGCCGCCAATGACACCATTGAAGTCGTCCGCGAGAACCAGAAAGTCAAGCCCAAGGCCATCACGTTGGCAGACATTCCAAAAATGTACCCCATCGGCAAGGACATCGTTGTCCAGATCACCAAGGGTCAAATCGGCACAA
>Ga0154578_119_pt1 | contig 25753 bp, 25 predicted proteins | sample RifGroF2_FD_116007 | JGI IMG/M metagenome (GOLD analysis project Ga0154578, IMG submission 116007) | Verrucomicrobia bacterium GWF2_51_19
CATAGAATGGATAATCTCGCAGAGATTATCTTTTCTTCTCTCCCAAAATTCAAACGCTGCTAGTCAAGAGCCATTTTTTTATCTACTTACTAATCAGCATCTTAGCAGTGCTTTTTAACCTTACGCCGCAGACTGATGACCTCATTGTTGGGAATTTAGGTTTAAATGTTGTAAAATGATAAAAAGCGGTCATAATAAAGTGATGCTTTCCAATATGCCATCCAATCAGAACAGGGAGCTTTATGATTTTATAACTGTTCTTTGGCCAGGTGGATCGATAGACACGAATGAGGTAGAGGCCTTTCGTAACAATCTACTTAAGGGATCTTTTGATGGCCACTTGATTTACGCAGATAAATCGCAGGGTGGTGGTGACGGTGGCGAGCGTGACAGGTCTTGGTTCCATGATCGCGGTAAAGATATATTTAATAAACTATTGTATAATGCTTTCTGTCAACAAGATCAGAAAGACACAAAGCATCTAGAAAAGAAAGAATTTTCTTCTATCCCTAAAGATCCGAAAACTACAGAGATTCTAGAAAATAAAGACCATTTTTTTATAGGTAGCAAATTAAAAAACACTCGCGATTTGGGTGTTCGCAAAGTATCTTCTTATTCGAAGGCCCCTAGAGTCAGCCTTTATAAAACAGGCGCCCTCAATGATCGCAATCCTGGCGGTGGCGCTGTACTTCGTCAGCAGCATGCACTAGACCCTATAGCGCATGTCGACAAACCTGGAATGGTATCACATCCAAAGCAACCATCTGTAAAGCCTCGTGTTAAGAAACACGTTGGGAAACCACCATATACGCAAACATCGGATTTAAACAAATCTTCGATGATGCATTCGACCGTACCTAGCTCTTCGATTCCACTAAAAATCATTTTAGCCGACAAGCCAGGCACAATCGAGAGTTTGAGCACGCTGAAAAAAGGTTTTTTCACTTTGCAACAGGCTTTTCAGCAAAACCCACAATTAGACATAACGGAGCTGCTTCAAAACCCAACCTTTCAAGCGCTCTTCCCGGAAGGGCAACCTGTCATTGTCAGTAATGAAGCCTTTTTGAGGCGCTTACTCGAAGTCCCACAAAAAGAATTAGAGGCCTTTACTTTCGTTTTAAATCAAGTGGCTGCTCCTACGACAACAATGCATGGTAGAACGAACCCATCCGTACCATCGACACTAAAAGCTATCGAGTTTAATCCTCCTCCTGTACCACTCAACCGGCTGATCACTGCGACTACCATAAAGCAACAAACTGCGATTCCACTAAAACAACAAACTGCGACTCCCATAAAACAACAAAATGCGACTCCTCCTAGTTTAAAACGTGTTCAAGAAATGCCACAGCCGCCTCTTGTCAGTCCAGAGCTTGGCAAGGTTGATTTTGTGCCTGAGCGTATAGTCGAGCATGAAGCATTAGAGTTGGAAAAAGAGCAGTTGGAGCTTATTCCTGCACAACAACCACTGATAACAACAGACGAGCTTGTCGCTCTTTTGTGTGAAATGTCAGAGCTTATTGACCGCACTTTAAGCGATGAGCCGAAGGTGCTTCCGGAGTTTTTGTTGCCAGAAAATGTATCAGAACATCGGAGAATTCAGCCCAAAATAGAATTTACTGATATTGAAAAAAAGTCTCTCTTTAATACAAAAACTCCAATTGATTCGAAGTTTGCACGAAAGGAATATCCTCTTGTATCCGCAAAAATCAGGGAAATAAAGACACCATCCATCGAACTCCTGTCATTCGATTCGCAACTTTTCGAGAGCATGAAGACTCAGCTAGAAGAAGAACGCGCAGCTGAAGTCGAAAGGGAGCGCGTGGCGTTTGAAACAGAACGTGTGACGGTATTAACAACAGCGAAAACAAAATTTAAAGAAACCTGTAATGACTTACTCAATGGAAAATGGACAGAACCAGGGAAAGTGAATATTCGCAAGACAATCACTCTCGTGAGTCAAGTGACAACACTCGACCAACTTAATGAATTGCAGACAATTTTTGATCAAGCTAAATCGAATAAATCTTTGAATAAAGCGTCTTATGCAAACGCACTAAATATATTTGAAAAAAATTGTAAATTATGAAAATCCTCACATTATTCATTGTTAGTATTGCTTTTCTAGCGTCACACTTATGCGGACAATACAAAGATGCTTTCTATTGTGGTGCAGAATGTGGCGCCAGTTATAATTTTTCAGGGATTACGCAGCAAGTCGGACCAGCAGGGGATGATCATTCTGCCGAAACGCAGCATTATCTTGGAATGCCAGTTGGTGGCTTTTTAGGCTACCAAAAGCTCTATAACCATTGGTTATTCCGCCTGGAAGGCTTTGCGCGTTATGAAGATTTTTTTCAAAATCGCTATAAAAAAGCAGAAAGTACATCTGCGACCATTGACGTAAATGATGAGTTTTTGCTATCTCAAAAATGGAGCTTTGGTTTCTTCTTTAAGCCTGGTTACTTGTTCAGAGAGGACTGGCTCTTGTATGGCGTAACGGGTGTTAAGTGGACTCAATTCGAATATGCCATTAAGCCAGGTGATGCAGCTGAATCACAATTCAGCGGCTTTGCGAAGCCATATTATCCTGCGTTGGTTCTTGGTGTCGGCATTGAAAAAGATTTAGGGATGTGTCAGTTAGGTCTTGAAGGGACTTTTGCCTTTTATAGTAATCACACGCTGACAACAGTTAACAATGTCTTGTCGAGCGCCGATGACGACTACATCGCGCATTTGAATGGCCGCGTTGGGACATTGATGTTGCGACTCACATTCCCATTCTAAAAGATTGAGGCAACGAAAGAAATACTTGCGCAAAGTGGCATTTGTTTTTCTTCAGGACTGTCACACTGACAACAACAGCCATTATCTTGCCAACAAGGAGTTGCTGAGTTGCAAAACGCTGCCGACGATGCTGAGGGCCAAGAGTGTCACGAGGCCAAAGGCGAACCCGAGGGCGAGCGATGAGATGAGGGTTGTGAGGAATTGTAGGAGGTCGACGAGCTTTTCGCTAAAAATTTTGTAGATTTCGCGAAAACTGTGGACCATGTTTCCAGTGGAGTCGCCGACCGTGAGGATGTCGATGGCGAGGTCGGGGAAAAAGGAAAACTTTTCGAAAGCTTTGGAAAAGGAGAGGCCGTCGTTGATCTTCTGCCGAGCGGCTCGGAAACGCTCCTGGAGAATGACGTTCTGGATGGCTTTTTCGGTGAGTCTCATGGACTGTGTGGCGTTGACGCCGCTGCCGAGGAGGGTCGCCATCAGGTTCGACGTCTTACAAATTTCGGAAAAAACGATCATGTTTTTAAGGAGAGGGACCTTGAGCGCCCATTTGTCGCTGGCGTAACGTCCGGCAGCCGTTTTCCGCCACTTCAGAAAGACCACCAGCGCAATGACACCCGCAATCAGCATAAAGGGACCCGTCCGAATAAGCAGGTTTGCGCCGCCCAGCAAGAGTCGAGCCGACAGGGCCATTTCGCCGCCAAGAGATGTCATCATGCTCTGGATTTTTGGGAGCAGAAAGAAGAGAAAGATGCCGATGACGCCAAAGGCCACAAAGCAAATGAAGATCGGGTAACTCAGCCCGGCGATGATCTTTTTGCGCAGGGCGAGCTGGGCGGTCAGTTGATCGATAATGTCGCGCAAAATGGGACCGATTTGACCCGTCGCTTCACCCGCCTCGAGGGGCGAGAGTATGGCCTCATCAAAGACGTTGGGAAATTTTCGAAAGGCCTGTGAGAGCGTGAGGCCCTCGCTGAGGTCGCGCCAAGTACTTTGGGCAAGCTCTTTTTGGGCCGGGTCGTGGAGACGTTGCTGGAGAATGCGGATGGCGTCGCCAATCGGCATCCCGCCAGAATGCAGCTGTTCAAGTTGCTTTAAGAAGCTGAGAGCAAGGCCCTTGTGCGCCTTTAAACGCTTCGCCTTGACCACCGGCTCTTCCTCTTTTTTCTCGATAATCTCGATCGGCTTTAGGCCTTTTACCTTGAGAAACTGCAGGGCCTGGGCACGATCACTGCAGGCGACCGTCCCGGAAGTCTTTTTGCCAGAGGCCGTGAAAGCGGTGTATTGAAAGCTCATTCGGGCGTCTCCAATTGCGCAAATGGCAGAATCGACTCGAGTGTCGTGATGCCCTGTTTGACCTTTTCCCAGCCCGACCACTGAATCTTTTTCATACCTTCGTGATAGGCCTGTTCGGCAATCTCCTTGGCGGATGCGCGTTGAATGATGCGTTTGTGAATCGCCTCTGACATCGTTAAAATCTCGAAAATGCCGATGCGGCCGCGGTAGCCCAAGTTTCGGCAATGATCGCAGCCGTGGGCTTGCTTTAACAAGGGCGCGTGTTCGGCCTCAATCGCGTCGATGCCCAGGGTCCGCAAACTCTCACGCAGGGACTCTTTGCCAATTTTGGCTGGCTTGGCACACTTGGTACAGAGCCGTCGGACGAGTCTTTGGGCGAGAATCATTTCAACGGTCGATGCGATGAGGAAGGGCTCGATACCCATGTCGATGAGTCGTGTGAGCGCGCCAGCGGCGTCATTGGTGTGGAGCGAACTGAGGACCAGGTGACCCGTCATGGAGGCCCGAATGGCGATGTCAGCCGTCTCGCGGTCACGAATTTCGCCAATCATGAGGATGTCGGGGTCCTGACGCAAAATGTGACGCAGCGCGCTGGCAAAATTAAACCCGATCTCCTGGTTGACCTGGGACTGATTGATGCCCTCAATCTCGTACTCGACGGGGTCCTCGACTGTGATAATGCGCTTTTCTGGCGTGCGTATTTTGCGAATACAGGCGCCCAAGGTTGTTGATTTTCCTGAGCCCGTTGGCCCCGTTACCAAAATAATGCCGTGTGGACGCTGAATGGCGCCCTCGATGCGCTTTTCTTCTGCAGCTGTCAGGCCGATTTCCGACAACGTGATCGGCTGCGAGCCCTGCATCAACAGTCGCAAGCTCACACTCTCGCCGTACATGGCTGGAAGCGTCGACAGGCGGATGTCGAGCTCCTTTGCTCCGGAAACAAACCGTATGCGACCATCTTGCGGACGTCGTTTTTCAGAAATGTTTAACTTCGCCATGATCTTCAACCGCGAGATGATCGCCGACTGAAATTTGACGAGGTTTTCCGGCAACTTTACGGGAATCAGGTCGCCATCGATGCGGTAACGGATTTGAAGGGCTGTCTTTTGCGGCTCAAAATGGATGTCCGTTGCGTGGTCGTCGAGTGCGCGCACGATGATCTCGTTGACAAAGCGAATGATCGCCGCATCGGCATTCTCTTCAACCGCCTCCTCAATTTCCTCAAACTCGCTCGCCGACGCCTCCAAACTGCCCGAACCGACGCCAAAAGAGTGAATCATCGCATCCGTAATATCGCTCGGCAGCCCCAAGTACCAGACAACCTCTTTACCCGTGATTGAGTAGACCCACTGCGTCATGCGCTCATTGGGAATCCACGACGACACCACGTGTATTCGCGCGTCCTCCGCTGGCAAAATCGGCAAACACTTGTATTTGTGTATCAGCTTTAACGGAAAAAGCTCAGCGCTGTTCGGCAATATTTCAAATTCAAACTTTACCCCAATCCCCACTCCTCGCGCAAGGGCCTCTACAACCTGCTCCTCCGACTCCCCCAACATCTCCGCAATCTTTCCCACGCGCGCCTCCAACGCCACTTCCTCCAACAACTCCTTATTTTCTATGCGGTCCAACAAGCCTGATTGCTGCTTCATGAGGTGAATAATAGCAAAAAAACACTTTTTGACAAAAGAAATCTTCTTTTATGAAAAAGTTTTTTGGACTGCGAAAATGGTCTTTAAGTATACTTCTTAAAAACAATAGCCGCGTTTTGTCCCCCAAAGCCGAGGTTGTTGTTGAGAGCGACATTGACACGATGTTTGACGGCTGTATTGGGAGTATAATCGAGGTCGCAGTCGGGATCTGGAAACTCGTAATTGATCGTTGGTGGAATGATTCCTGTTTCAATCGCCTTGATGCAAACAGCGGACTCGACGACACCAGCGGCGCCTAGCAGGTGACCCGTCATGGACTTTGTCGAGCTGATTTTGACCTTCCTGGCATAATCGCCAAAAACGTTCTTGATGGCGAGGGTCTCAAATTTATCGTTGTAGGGCGTCGATGTGCCATGTGCGTTGATATAATCGACGTCACTTGGCTGCAACGCCGCCTCTTTTAAGGCGCTCCTCATGGCGGCAGCTACGCCTTTGCCTTCTGGGTCCGGCGAAGTGATGTGGTAAGCATCACAAGAGGCGCCATAGCCGACAATTTCAGCGTAAATGTGGGCACCACGTTTTTGTGCGTGTTCAAGCGTTTCTAAAAGGAGAACACCTGCCCCCTCTCCCATGACAAAACCGTCGCGTTTGAGGTCAAAGGGCCGACTCGACTTTTGCGGCTGATCGTTGAACGCTGTGCTCATCGCCTTCATGGAGCAAAAGCCAGAAAAGCCCAACTCGGTAATGGAGGCCTCGCTGCCACCGGCAATCATGACATCTGCCTTGCCGTATGCGATGGTTTCATAGGCACTTCCAACGGCGTGAGAGCCCGTCGCGCAGGCTGTAACGATGCCGTAATTGGGTCCACGGGCGCCCATTTCGATAGCGACAATTCCTGCGGCGATGTTGCCGATCAGGGATGGAATCATGAAGGGAGAGACACGTCTGGCGCCTTTTTCATAGAGTGTGCGCGACTGTTGCTCAATCGTCTCCATGCCGCCGATGCCTGAACCGATAATGACACCAAAACGTTCTTTATCGAGCGAATCAATGGCAACCTTAGCATCGACAACGGCCAACTTAGCGGCCCCCATCGCAAATTGCGTGTAACGGTCGCTGCGTTTGACCTCTTTAGGGTCCATGAACTGCGTTGCGTCGTAGTCGAGGACTTCGCCAGCCACTCGGCAGGTGACATTGGAAGTGTCGAAGTGCGTAACGGACCCAACGCCGCATTTCCCTTTTATGGCATTTTCCCAAAAAGGAACAATTCCAACACCTATAGGCGTAACGACACCTATGCCTGTAATGACAACTCTATGCTTCTCCATGACAAAGACCGTTTTAAAATGTTCTCTAGCGGCGTTCTTCCCGCAGGCAAATGGGGCAATAAGTTCGTTATCCTTCGTGATTCGCCTAGGTCACGCATTTCAATGCGCTCCCGTCGGCTCATACTCGGAAGCCTGCTTCTTGCCCCATTTGCCTGCGGGACTGTCGTTCAGGCTAGGTCATGCACGTCAGTGCACTCCCGTCGCCCTCGCTCCTCGGGCCTGGCTATAGAGCCATTTTTCAACGGTCTTTCCTTTCTTGCAAAATGTAAATCATTGATGTATAAAGACCTATGAAAATGCATAGAGAGCTTTATACGAAGACAAGCTTCCGTGGCGACAGGGCTTAAAATTACCATTGTGGATGTTCGCGTTCTGTGAATTGAAAAGAATGCGAGTCCACTGATAATTTTAGGCGTTAACCTTAGATTTTTCGTTGATGTAACGTGATACATCGCCGACGGTCTGCAATTTTTCTGCGTCAGACTCTGGAATTTCGCCCTGAATTTCGTCCTTAAACTCCTCTTCAAAGGCCATAATGAGTTCAACGGTGTCGAGAGAGTCGGCGCCTAGGTCATCCAAGAACGAGGCCTCTGGCGTGATCTGCTCTTCGTTGACGTTGAGTTGGTTGATAATAATTTCCTTAACGCGTTGTTCGATAGATTTTCCTGTCATAGTGAATAGCTAATAAAAAACTTTTTCACGCAAAATCAAGCAAAAAGACACAATACTGCCATCAAAAATGCGTCATTGTGTTCAGTCGGCGCTGCAGCGTTGTTTTGCGGAGGAAAGACTCTTTCTTTGAAAGGGCGATGCGATAGGCCTCGAGTTCGCCGACGATGAAGACGCGGTGGCGGCCTCGCGTGACAGCTGTATAGAGGAGGTTGCGCTGCAACAGAATGAAGTGCTGCTTGAGAAGCGGTATGACGACGATGGGGAACTCGCTCCCCTGCGATTTATGAATACTGATGGCGTAGGCAAGGGAGAGATCAGTGATATCGGAGAGGTCGAATTCAGCCTGGGCCTTGTCGAAGTTGGCGCGCAGGGACTTTTTTTCGATGTCGATGTGACCGATTTGGCCAATGTCGCCATTGAAGACATTTTTTTCGTAATTGTTGCGCGTCTGAATGATTTTATCGGCGACACGGAACTTCTGTGGGCCGACAATGGGGTCCGGATGCGAGGTGTTCAGCGTGGATTGTAGCAGCGTGTTGAAGTTTTCGATGCCGCCAGTACCTTTATGGATGGGCGCGAGAACTTGATAATCCATGTAGCCAACTTTGTACCAGGCGGGAATGCATTCGCCGCAGAGCTTGTGGACCTTTTTAACGCAGTCTTCGGGGTCGTTGCATTGTACGAATGTAAAATCTTTGTCGGGGTCGATCTCGTCAACGCCCTTAACACAATTAGGCAAGGCCGCCGTTCCTTGTAAGATGTTGTGCGCAACGGTGACAATGGTGCTGCGCTTTCCTTGACGAAAGATGTGGCTGAGGCGTGTGACGGGCACCTTTTGGCTCTCTATGAGGTCTTTGAGGACCGTGCCTGGCCCGATTGAGGGCAGTTGGTCGACATCGCCGACGAAGAGGACGTGCGCGTGATCCGGTATGGCCTTCAGGAGGGCCGACGCGAGGTGAATGTCGAGCATGCTGACCTCGTCGACGATGATAAAATCGCCTGAGAGGGGAGTTTCCTCGTCGTGGACGAAGTGGCCGAGCAGCGGGTCGAACTTCAGGAGGCGGTGAATCGTTTGCGCTTCGAGACCGGTCGACTCTTTCATACGCTGAGCTGCGCGTCCCGTGGGGGCTGCCAACTGTATGTAGACGTCCTTGGCCTGCAAAATGGCGACAATTACGCGTAAAAGGGTCGTTTTGCCCGTTCCAGGACCACCAGTGAGAACAGAAAACTTGGAGCCCAGACCCTGAAAAACGGCGTCCCGTTGCTCCGGAGCAAACACGATGCCTGCCTTGCGCTCTCCCCAATCGACGGCCTTGTCGACCTGAATGGCGGGCAACTTCGATGGGTGGCTCAAGAGACGATTGAGGGCGTGGGCGATTTCGTTTTCGCTCTCGGCCGCCTGAAAAGATTGGATAAAGTCGTTGTCGAACGTCAGGACTTCTTGGGTTTCCAACAGTTTTGGGAAATGCCCTTCAACGGTCTTGAGGTCGACCTCGAGGACTTCTGCCGTCATGTGTTCCAGCTCTTCGCGCGCAGCTCCAGTGTGACCACGGGCCTCGAATTCAGACAAACAATAACGCAATCCCGCCAAAATGCGCGCCTCGCCGTCGTTTGGAAACCCGAGGTTCAGTGCGATCTGGTCGGCGGTCTTGAAGCCGATGCCACGAATGTCGTTGGCCATCTGATACGGGTTTTGCTCGAGAATCGTGCGCGCCTCTTGGCCGTAGGTCTTGACGAGACGCAGACATTGGCTCGTCGTCACACCATAGGCCTGCAGAAAAATCATGATATTACGAATCGATTGCTGCTCTTCCCACGACTTCTTTATCGATTTTGCCCGCTGTTTCCCAATGCCAGAAATCTCCTGCAATCGACCCGACTCCTCTGAAATAATGCGTAAGGTGTCTTCGCCAAAAGTGTCGACAATCTTGTCGGCGTAGGTCTTGCCGATACCGTGAATCAGGCCGCTCGCGAGGTATTTGCGAATGCCGTTGACCGTGGCTGGCAACATCGATTCGAACCGCTCAATCTTGAATTGCTTGCCAAAACGCTTGTGATCTGTCCACGTGCCCCATGCCCTGAGCGTCTCACCACACTGAACGCCCGGTAACAGGCCGGTCACGGTGTACTTTTCCTTGTCGTTAACGAGCTCAGCCACGGTGTAGTGGTTCTCCTCATTCATGTAGAGAATGCGCTCCAATACACCCTTGATATGCTCTGTCTCGACTTGTATGCCTAATTCCATAAAAGATCGTTGAGAAATTATCCGCTGTGTCTTCGTCGTTCAGACTGAGTCGGCAGGGATCGTTATGCACCCTTGGGGGCTGACACATCCTATTTTAATAAGATGAGGCGCATTTATAATGCCTTGCTTATATTTCTCGTAAAAGAACGAAAGCCTCCACAACATTTTACATATGTTGTGGAGCCGGGAATGGGACTCGAACCCACGACCCACGCATTACGAATGCGTTGCTCTACCAGCTGAGCTATCCCGGCCAATGAAGTAAAATAACTAAGCGTATCTTTTGCAAATGCAAGTACAAAGTAAAAGACCGTTGAAAATGGCTGTATCGACCACTATCGTCCATTTTGAAATTGTCTTTTGCTTGCAATTCGGCATAATTCATGCTGTAATGTAGTGTGTTATGGCAGAAGAAACGCAGATAGAAGAGGTTAAAGAGCCTGGAGAGGGATCAGCGAAGGGTGATGGTGATGGGACCGCTACAAACGTCGCAGACAAACGAGGCGGAATGATTGGGAATCCCTGGTTGCCAGTGATCGTGGTGATTATTGCCTTGCCGCTCTTGTCTTTTGTGGTGTCTGAATTTGTGCTGATTCCGCGTGTCAAGAAGGCCGTTAACGCCGTCAATAAGGAACCGGCCGTTGCCGAAGGTAAGACGAATGAAAAGACTGAACAGGGCAAAGAGGGAGAAAAAAAGGGACCCAAGGTAGCCTACAGCTACGCCTTTAACAACATCGTCGGCAACCTCAATGGCTCCCTCCAGAGCCGTTATTTAAAGATTAGCTTTACCGCAGAAGGCACTTCGCCAAAGTTTACCAGCGTCATGGAGAATAGCCACGTCAAGATCGTCGACTCGACGCTCGGCCTGATCTCCTCATTGACCGTCGAAGACCTCGAAAAACCTGGGTTTAAGAATATTTTGCGCAACGAAATGCTCACCCTGTTTGAGACGGCCCTTGGCGAAAAAATCATCGAACAGATATACTTTTCCGAATTTGTCGTCCAATGAGTGAAGACGCAACAACGCCTGCGGCAGACAATCCTGTAGAACCTAGTACTTCGGGAGCCGCACAGCCAACCGCTGAAACGCCTGCAGCCGAGACTCCCTCGACGCCGCCAGCGGAGCTGTCGCAACAGGCCACAGTCGCAACTCCGCCTGTGGAAGTTGTTGCCGAACCCGTAGCCGATGCCGTATTCAATCAAGATGACCTCGATGCGCTTCTCGGCGGCGCGAGTGAAGGGGGAAAACACGACGTCACAGCCGACACTCTTTTAGGTCAAAAAGGGTCGGGTCGCACTGCGGCGGAGGTCCTCGACCAGAGCGGCATCGACAGCCTGATGGCAACTTCCACGGAAGATGTTGACCTGACTGTCTTTCGATACACTGGTGAGCGTATTCTGTCATCAAAAAAGACACCCGTCCAGATCTACGACTTTCGCAATCCCGTATTTTTAACGGAAATCGAGTTGAGGCAGGTCCGCATTCGACACGAAAAGTTCATTCACTACCTGTCGGCGCGTCTCTCGATGTACCTCGGCATGGATTTTGGTCTAAAAATGTCCAAACTCTACACGGCTCCCTACCTGAAATTTATCGAGTCCATTCCAAACCCCACCTACATCAACCTCTTTAAAGTCGAGCAAATGACTGGCGTTGGTATCATCGACACCAACCCTCGCCTTGCCATGACGATTGTCAACCGCATGTTGGGCGGCCAGGGCCATTCGATCCACGAAGAGCGCTATCTGACTGAAATTGAAATGGGGCTCATGGACGAGATTATTAATATCGTCCTGGACGAGTGGACGCGTCAATGGGAAGAGGTGACCGAGATGGACATTGCCATCGTGGGCAATGAAAATAACGGCCGATTTCTCCAAACGGCTCCCCACGACGCCATTATGTTGGTCGTCGACATGGAGTCGACACTGGGTGATTGTTCGGCTCAAATGCAGCTGGCGGTGCCCTATTACATGATAGAGCCCATCATTCGGGAAATGCAGGCCAATAGCCGAAAGTACAGCCGCGTTGGCACGATTGAGCGGACGGCGAGCTGGTTGACGGGCTATGACGCCATCTATGTGCCTATTTTTGCGGAATGGGACGCCTTTTCAGCCTCGGTTCAGGACGTTTTGGGACTGCGAGAAGGTGACATCATTCAACTGCCAAAAAACATTTTGAAAAGCACCAAATTGCGTTGCCATAATGCCATTCACTTTTTGGGCGAAGTCGGCGTAGAACAGGGGAAAGTGGCGGTAAAGATCACAGAGAAAGTTGTGTGAGGCCATCGTTATTTCTGGGCATCAATCAAGAGATACAACCCCAAAGGGTATCTGCGGGCGAGCCATCGGATGAGCGACCTCGGGTACCCTCTTTTAGGCAGGTGAGCAAAAGCCCCCTATGTCGCTGACCCACAGCGCCTTCAAGCAAGTCGCCAAAAGACAAGAGAGGCCGAATCGAGATTGACCCAAAGGACGCAAAGAGTTGTTGAGCTTCTTTGACCGAGTAGGCCTTCGTTCCAGGAGACTCCAATTGCGTACTGTAGATGTAGCTTAAACTGAGCCAGGGACGTCCACATAACAGGGCGTATCGAAACCACAAGAGAAAGCCGACCATGGAATATTTGTGGTAAATCATGATCTTTGCCCGTCCTCCAGGGCGGAGCACCCTGTAAATTTCACTCACCGCCTGGGCCGTGTTTGGTGAATGGTGAATGACACCCCAACTGTACACGTAATCAAAGGAAGCCTCTTCGAATGCCAGCGATTCGGCATTGCCGACTTGTAAGTGGCTTGTCAGGTCAAAAAGAGTCAACCGCTCTCGAGTCATGGCAACGGCCCTTTCAGTCAAATCGACACCACATAAACGCCGTGGGCTCACTTGCGCTAATTGTTGATGATCTGCACCCATGCCAACACCGATCTCCAGCGCATCTTTGCCGCGCGCGAGCTCAAAATCCGCAAACGGCAGCAAATAGGGCTCGAGCTGATACCGCATACATGCTTGATGGGCATATTGGGCTTTTTTATCCGCACCCGTCGCATACACCTCACCGCAACTACTGCGTTCCCAGAAAGTTTTGACGTCTACCAAGGACATGATCCATCCACTCAATAGTGTTTGGAACGACAGGCAAGCCTTTTTGTAAACTCAACTCCACAACTCTCTAGTTTCAAGATAACTCTGTCGGATGACTCATTAAAGACTCTTTGTTTTTGTAAAGATACTAGGATTGAATCTTAATGTGTGACCGGCCGAGGACGTTTGTTTTTAAAAATTGACTTGCTGTACCCAATGCCGTTAAACTGTTAACCATGTTGAAGTCATTGGAAGAGCGCGGCAACGTCTACAAGCAATTGAGCGATGAGGCCTTTGCTGAGTTCTTTAAAAAGCTGGTAAAGTTTCTGGTCGTCTCTTCGTTGGTCGGGTTTTTGCTAGGATTTTTGGTTACCTTTAACGATTTCGGCTCTGGCTGGATCATTGAAAACCCGTGGCTCTTTCGCCTGTGGATTTTGGCCCTTGGCATAGCACTTATGGCCCTCTTGGTCGCTATTAACGCCCGCAAAATGACAGCCAAGATCGTCCGACTCACGCGCGAGACCGGGGCCGATCTCGAACAAGCAACGGCAGAAATTCTCGCCCTCAACGAACGTCTGAAACAGGAAAACCTCAAGCTCGGGGCCGATATCGAGATCACCAAACAGCTGCAGACGATGATTCTGCCCGACAAAAAGACGCTGCAGTCCGTCGAGGGCCTCGACATCGCTGGCTTTATGCACCCCGCCGATGAGGTTGGCGGCGACTATTACGACATTTTATTCGACAAAAACCTCATCAAAATCGGCATTGGCGACGTCACTGGGCACGGCATCGAAAGCGGCGTCCTTATGATTATGGTCCAAACCGTCGCCCGCGCCCTCCTCGACACCGGTGAATACGACCCCGTTCGCTTCCTCAACCAACTCAATAAAACTCTCTTTCAAAACGTCGCCCGCATACAAACCGATAAAAACCTCACCCTCCTCTTCGCCGACTATAAGGACAATAGCCTCACTCTCACCGGCCAACACGAGGATGTCCTCATCGTCCGCCGCGGAGGCACCCTCGAACGCATCTCTACCGTCGACCTCGGCTTTCCAATCGGCCTCGAGGAAGATATCACCCACTTCGTCAAAACCCTCAAAGTCCCATTCAATCAAGGCGATGTCGCTGTCTTCTACACCGATGGCATCACAGAAGCAGAAAACGATAACGGCAAAATGTATGGCCTCGACCGCCTCTGCAATTGCCTCCAAACCTATTCCGAATTGAGCTCCACCGGCATCAAGGACGCTATCATTCGAGACCTCATGCTCTTTATCCGCAAACAACGTATTTACGACGATATTACCCTCGTCGTCGTGAAACATAAATAAAGACCGATGCAAAATGGCGCAAAAATGCATTTCGCACTCCGCCGACGACCTCACGTACGTTTATGTACGCTACGGCCGATCGTACTCGTGCAAAGCCACATTTTTGCATCCATTTGTACATCGGTCTTGCATCGCGAGGGGATCAACCGTTCATGAAAAGAGGAAAATTCCATTCCATAGCTAAGCCGATTGAAGAGATCTCATTGGAATTGCGAGAGCCGTTGATGTGGTCAATCTGTGATGCGACAAGCGAGAGAGTGACCGACGATATTATCGATAGAGTTGAAGCTAGACACATCGATAAACAGGACTTGTTAATGCAACTTTCCTGGACGAGCAATTACGTGTTGAATGAGTTGTTGGAGAACGCTTACAAGTTTCGGGCGGGTGGGCCGATTCGCGTGAAAGTCGAAATTGGAGCTAAAGCGGTTTGCTTTTTTGTACAACACGCGATTGATTCCGATCGACAAAAATCGCTGTTGCGGTTTATTGACACATTGGAGGCGCACAAGAAGCAGGCATTGTATTTACAAACGTTGATACAGAACTCAGAAAACCCAGACAAAAAGACATCAAAACTCGGCTTTCTTTCGATGATCTGCGATTACAACATCGTTTTGGGCTGGGAAATATTAACCGACTCGCAGCCGCCTCAACTCATAACCAAGGCAAGGTACAATTTATGAAAACAATACAAGCAACCAACAAATACAAGGTCTGCATCGACGATGACGGCCAAACGATCCGTTTTGAGGGCACTTTTCGCATGGGGGGCGTCGAGGAGTATGGACCCATTCAGGCAGAGCTCGAAACGCTTCTGGAGTCGGGCCTAAAATCCATAATCCTCGACCTCACACGGCTCGAATTTTTAAACAGCTCGGGCATCAGTTTTTTGGCGAAGTTTGTCATTTTGGTCCGCAAAAAAGGCCACATCGGCATCACGGTGATCGGATCCATGTCGATTCCCTGGCAAGGCAAATCACTGCCAAACCTCCAAAAACTTTTCCCAGCCCTCAAGTTGGTGCTGCAACCTGCGGCGTGAGAGAGACTGCCCTCAACCCTTAGCGAAAAACCGCCGATTAAGCAACGAAGTGCAACACTTGGACGCTCCGTGGGCCGTTTTACTGCATCAATCATTAGCGAAAAACAAGTCATATCGGTTGCGTTGCCTGTCTAATTGACGCCTGCATGGTCATGAGTGTTCTAATTTAAATTTCACCAAATGGTGAAATCGACTTACTGAATTCTTAACCGGTCCGCGTCTGCAAGACGCCCTAGATGCGCCATTAGAGAGCTCGGCGGGTCTATGGAGCCGTTGGTGGCGCACTCCTTCTGCCTCCGAGAGCGGTGTTGGCTGATGTTTTTAAAAATATCTGATATTGTTGGGGGTTTTAAATATTCAATTTTTTGTATTTAATGTCTAATATAGTTTTAAAACAAAAAGTCAAGCTTTTTCGCAATAAATCGTCGAGATTAGATTCAGGGCCGACAGATACAGCTATATAACGCCCCACGCAGTATCAAAGCCGTCTAGTATTAGCGTATAAGCTAGCTGCAGCCCAGTATGCTGGAAACAAAGCCGTCGATTTGTAGCACATAAGCTCGCTGCGGCCCAGCACACGGGAATAAAGCCGTTGAACTATAGCGTATAAGCTGGATGCAGCCTGGCATGCGGAAATCGAGATTATTCCTTGTGGATTACGCGCCAAGAACAGTTATACCGCAGCGCAAAAAAATCACGAAAAAGCTTGACTTTTTATAAAAATACTATATTTGAAGATTCTTTTCTAAAAACAGCGACAAATCCATTCCAATATCTTGTTTTTTTTACAGCTAAAGCCGCTCTCGAAGACTGAATGAGTGCGCCACAAAAGGCTCCATAGACCCGCCGAGCTCTCTAACGGCGCATCCAGTGCGCATCGGAAAACCGATGCGCAGTAATAAAATTTCGCTAATGATTGAGGTTTTACTGCAAAAGGAGAAAGGCTGGATCTTCTATCACCTGTTTGATGAGCTGGAGGAAGGAGACAGCTTCACGACCATCGAGGAGGCGGTGGTCATAGGATAGGGCTGCGTACATGCGTGGACGAATCACAACCTGGCCGCCAAGGGCCACCGGACGCTCCTCAATGGCGTGAATGCCGAGGACGGCCGCTTGTGGAGGGTTGAGAAGGGGTGTCGAGAGCATCGATCCGTAGACGCCTCCATTGGAAATCGTAAAAACACCGCCGTTGAGCTCATCGAGGGCTAGGTTGCCGGTCTTGGCTTTTTCCGCAAAATGCAACAATTGTTGTTCGAGTTCGCCCAAGCTGAGCTTGTCACAATCGCAGATAACGGGTGTAACAAGGCCACGTTCGGCACCCATGGCTATAGAAATGTCGTAATAGTCGTTGTAGACAATTGCATCGTCGTCCCAGCGGGTATTGACCTGAGGCATCTTTTGCAGTGCATAGACGACAGCTTTGATGAAAAACGGCATGTAACCGAGCTTGACACCGTGTTTTTCCTCAAAAAATGCAGCGTGTTTTTGGCGCGTCTGCATGACGGCCAGCATATCGACGTCGGCAAAGGTCGTCGTGTTGGCGGTGGTTTGATGTGAGGCTACCATGCGTTCGGCGATGCGTTGCCGAATAGGGGTGATCGCTTCCCGGTGCGTTGGACGCGTGCGTTCTGGTACTACGGTCGGCAAAACCGCAACAGCTGCTGCAATAGAAGCAGTGCCGCCTTCGATCTTTGCAACGACTTGCCCAACGGACACGCGTTCACCCGCCTTAGCTAAGTGCGCGACTTTACCCGACTCGGGCGCGGTCAACTCCAGCGACACTTTGTCGGTGTCGAGCATAAAGAGGGGCGCCCCCTTCTCAACTAACTGGCCATCGGCGATCTTCCAATCCGCGAGCAGTCCGCCCGAGATGGATTCGCCCAATGTAGGTATCGTAACTTCCATGATTTCAGTGCTTCAACACTCCTATACAGGCCAGATTACGGTATTTTTGGTCAAAGTCGAGACCATAACCCACGACGAAAGCATTGGGAATCTCAAAGCCGACAAAGTTGGCTTGAATGGGCACTTCGCGGCGTTCTTTTTTGTCGAGCAAGACACAGACTTCGACGGAGGCCGGTGCTTTTCCCCCTAAAACATCGAGCACTTTTGTCAACGTGTGGCCAGTGTCGAGGATGTCGTCTAGGACGAGGACGTGCTCATTGCGGATGTCGAGGGAGATGTCGGCCGCCAATTGCGGTTTCCTCGAGGCAGACGTTCCTTCCAAGTACGACGATATGCGCATCGAATCGAGGCGAACATGCATGTCAAAGTAACGCATCAGGTCGGCGACAAACACAATCGATCCATTGGTAATGCACACCAACGTGATCGTGTTGACGTCGCGCTGGCGGTAATACGCCGTGATCGTCGCCCCCAATTCTTTCAGGCGGGTCTGGATCTGTTCATTGGTCAATAGGATGCGCTCTAAATCGACCTCTATCGTGGGTTGCTTTGGGAAAATTGCCATGAAGGTTAAAATAGTATGATAAAGACCGGCGCGTGTTAAGCAAAAAAACGCCAATTCAACGATTTTAAGCGTTGCAGGAGAGGGAGGACAGACTGATCTTATCGTTCTTCTCGGCCTTTGCGAGCATTTCAGCCCAGGCGTCGCGGATTTCAGTTAGCAGCTTATAGACGTCTTCGATGGGCTTTTTTTGTTTTTTGACGTTGGCCTCTTGGAGGCATTTGTACATAAAAGTATAGAGTTCGTACATTGTTTTAGGGAACTCTCCGCCGACTTTCATATCGAGGCTCGATTGCAGCTCTGAAATGATGGCCTGTGTCTTGACGATGTTGTTGTGGATCATCTCGTTGCGAGCGCGGACATCCTGCATCGTGAAGCCCTTTTTGGCGATATCCATGAACTTCAGGGCGCCGTCGAAGAGCATGAGTATAATTTTTCCTGGCGAAGCGGTCTCTACGGAAACGGTCTTGTAGGACTTTCCTGCACTTTTGTAGTTCATACTTCGGCGACCTCTTCGCTTAAATCCTTGAGGAGTTGGCTGGCTACGGAACGCAGCTGCTTGGCTGATGGGTAGGTGTCGTCGCTTAAGAGACGTTTGCCCAACTCGATCATTTCAGGGCGGTTGTCTGGAATGCTCTTGATTTTGTTGAGGAGATCGCGAGCCGACTGAATTGAAGAGGGGACAGTGGTGTCGCTCTCGGCTTGTACCTTTTGGCCCTCAACATCCATCGCGGGCTTTTGCTTGGCCTTAGATGCGCCGCGAACAGATGACTGCGGAACGTGGAGGTTGGAATCCATTGCTTTTACAGTTTCCATAATTAAGACCGTTGCAAAATGTCCTCTAGCTGCGTTCTCGTCGTTCTGGCTGAGTCACGTACCGACGTACGCTCCTGTCGCCCTCGCTCCTCGGGCCTTGCTATAGGACCATTTTTCAGCGGTCTTTTCCTTTCTTGTAAATATATAAGTCATTTATAACTAAACATCTATGATGAAGACCCGCTTGGTTTTGCGCGGAACGAACGTTGACGGCACCTCACATAGATATAATTTTCCCCTCCATCCTAACTCGCCATTTTTCAAAGTCGACGAAAAATGTTAAATCTTTAATTCACATTGACACACGCATGTTTTTTCGATCGCATAGAACATCCATGAAAACAATCACGGTCACACAAACGCGGTCCTTGCTTTGCCGGCTAATCAATGATACCTATGAACATCACGATCCCATTAAAATCAGGAGCAAGCGCGGTAATGTCGTTTTGATGAGTGAAGAAGACTGGGAGTCGATCAAAGAAACGTTGCACCTCTAGACTCGTGATAATCAAATAAGTGTTATTTTTAATCCAATGTTTAACTTTTTTTCAAAAGAGCGGCGGACACGGCGAAAGCTTTTGGAGCAGTCGCGAGACCTCGTGCACATGGCTCGCAAGGTGGATTCATACAAGCGCGACATCCTCGATCCCGCTGATTTGAGTGATTTGCGGTGTTTGACGACGAACTTGCACCAGCTGCGCAAGAACCGCCTGTCGCGTCTCGACACCCTACAAGATGCTTACAATGCGCTCGACGCGCTCCTGCGACGCTTTGGCGGTCACATTTACCCGGTGACGTTTTTGAGCGAAAACATCGAAATGATCGTGGTGGCGGCGATTGTGGCGCTCGGCATTCGGGCCTTCTTTATTCAGACCTTTAAAATCCCCACCAATTCGATGTATCCGACGTATTCTGGCATGCTGCCTCACGTCTACGCCCTAGGCGAAAAGGTGGATCGAAACCCTCTGGAAAAGTTTTGGAGCCTCTTGGCCGATGGAGCGCAGCACTACTCGTGGCAGTCGACGGCGGACGGCAAGCTCTCCATTCCATTTTACCCATCGATGCCGGCCATTGGCGACTTTGGTCCGGCTTATTTCCAGATGGTGCCAGGGCGTAAGTGGCTGGTTTTGCCGGCGCAATACCGCGAATACGTCGTTTTTATCGACAAGACGCCGGTCTCTTTTCGTGTTCCGAGGGATTTTTCGCTCGACGACGTCATACACCAGACATTTTTCCCTCAGTACAGGACGCTCGATGAGGCCCTAAAAGTGGCCCGGGATGAGGGGCGGTTGGTCAAAACGGAGTCCGGTGCGATGTTATTAAAGACCGATTTTGTCTTCAAAAAAGGCGATGCGATTGTCCAATTCGACATTCTCACTGGCGACATGCTGTTCGTCGACCGCATATCGTACCATTTCCGCCAACCAAAAGTCGGTGAGGCCATCGTTTTTCGGACGGGCAAAATCCCTGCCATGCACGACGACAAGTACTATATCAAGCGCCTCGTTGGGCTTCCGGGTGACGTGCTCTCCATCGAAGAGCCTGTTCTCTACCGCAATCACGAGCCCATTAACGGCGTCGCTGCCTTTGACAAAAACAACACCCGCGAGGGCCTCTATCCCGGCTATGTCGCCGCCGGCCGACTCGCCAAAGGCTTTCAAGAGACTGTCCCGCCTCACTCCTTCTACGCCCTCGGTGACAACTCGCCGCACAGCGGAGACGGGCGCTACTGGGGCTTCGTTCCAGAGAAAGAAGTCGTCGGCCACGCCATTCTCATTGTACATCCTTTTTCTTCCCGATGGGGCCTCGCTCACTAAAAAGACCTGTGCAAAAGGATATGCAAACATCCTGGAATTGGGACAAAGAAAAGCTGTGCGGGCATGCGGGCCTTGTGGGAGTCGATGAGGCTGGTCGGGGAGCGCTCGCGGGTCCCGTTGTCGCTGGGGCGGTGTCATTGGGGGCCCCTTTTTACGAAAACGTCGACCTGGAAAGCGCCACGGCGGGCGTCGACGACTCCAAAAAGCTCAGTCCTCGTGCGCGCGATGACTGGTACGCGCAGTTTGAACAGTGGGCCAGCGCAGGTCTGCTTCAAATGACCTGGGCAAGTGCAAGCGTGGCGGAGATCGAGTCACTCAATATCTTGGGGGCGACGAAGCTAGCCATGTCGCGCGCATTGGACGCTCTTCAGCCACGCACCCGCATTCTCATCGACGGCAACCCACTCAAAGACTTTCCTTACGCGCATGAGGGCATCATTGCAGGAGACGCCAAGAGCCTCGTCATAGCGATGGCCTCGATCGTTGCAAAAGTCAACCGCGACCGCATTATGACGGCCCTAGCTGCCGATTTCCCGCAATATGCCCTCGATACTCACAAAGGCTACGGAACAGCCAAGCATATCTCCGCGATTGAGCAATGGGGACCCGCATCCGTTCATCGTCCAAGCTTTCTCCATAAAATTTCCGCTCGAACGCAACAATTGGCCCTAGCGTTATAAACTTTGGCCTCATTTATGCTTCTTAAAACGGTTATGAGAAAGTTGACGGTACTGGGAGGGATTTGTTTTTCACTGGCGATTATTTTTGCGTCCAAGTCGGGACATTCTGACTCGACACGCGACACTTTCTTTTTGATGGATTCCACCAACTTTATGGATAGGACAGTAGCTGCAGAAATTCAGCTGGAGGCCGGCATGTACGAAGTAGCCTCTGGAAGAGACTCTGCTTTGTCGACGATCAAGACAGATTTCAACGGCATGGGGGTCGTCATCGGTGTTTACAACAAGCACCTCGACCTCGTTGGCCTGAATTATGTGGCAGACGCGAATAGTCGGGAAACGTTTCCATCCTTCATCAAGCGCGTTGGGAAATACACGCCATCGGCCGACCTCCACGCGCACATATGGTATCAATGGGACGCCGATCAAGCACACACCTTTTACCGCTACCTCCTGAGCAAGGGCTTTGGAGACATCCGCATGCACGCCATCGACAAGGACACCCTGGGCACCGAAATTATCGCCCACACTCATGGCACGTTTTCAGCTGAATCGTTATAGCAACGGAGGCATGTAGAGCGCGTCTTCTTCTTCTTTGATTTCCTGAAGAATGACTGTTCGGTTGCTAAAATCCTTCAAGAGAGAGGATTCGAGCCGTGGAAACTGCGTGTGCAGTTGTTTGCAGATCGCCTTCACATCATCTTCGGTCAGCGTTGAGAAATACGTTACAACCTGGTTGATAAAGTCCTCCCATTTTTCTTGAAGGATCAACTCTGTCATCGACTCTCGTGGCGGCGAGGCGAATGCAAGTGCGCTCAACAACAAGACAAAAACGAGCTGTTTCTTGAACGTAGAATATGTTTTCATGTACGGGGTAAGAATAATGAGCGAGCATCAGCGACGCTCTTTGATTTCGACAATCAGCTTTTCCAAAAAGGATTCCAGCGTGGTATTGCCTTCAAGCGCTTTGTTGGCTCGGGCGCGGACGGAGACCTCACCGCTCTCTTGCTCTTTTTGTCCGACGACGAGCATGTAGGGCACCTTTTCGAGCTCTGCCCGGCGAATCTTTGCCCCGAGCTTGTCTGACTGGCCATCGACACTCGCCCGCACACCCTTCGTCTTGAGCTGCTTAAGGAGCGTATCGGCGTAGTCGTTGAGGCTGTCGTTGATGGGCAAGAGACGCACTTGTTCTGGCGACAACCAGGTTGGAAAGTTGCCGGCGAAATGTTCGATGAGGACCGCGGTGAAGCGTTCGAGCGAACCAAAGGGCGCCCGGTGAACCATGATGGGGCGATGTTCGGCGTTGTCGGAGCCTATGTATGTGAGGTTGAAGCGCTCCGGGAGATTGTAGTCGACCTGGACCGTGCCCAATTGCCATTCGCGGCCAATGGCGTCTTTGATGATAAAGTCGATTTTGGGTCCGTAGAAGGCAGCTTCGCCAGGAGCTTCACTGAAGGGCCGACCCAGCTTAACAGCGGCCTCACGTAGGGCTGCCTCGGCCTTCTTCCAGAGCTCATCGCGACCAACATACTTGTCGGAATTGGGATCGCGCAGGCTCACGCGGACACGGTAATCCTGCATATGGAGGGTGTCGAAAATGACGTTGACGATGTGCAAACAGCCCTGGATTTCCTTGGCCAGCTGATCTTCGGTGCAAAAAATATGGGCATCATCCTGCGTAAAGCCGCGAACGCGCGTCATGCCGTTGAGCTCGCCCGACTGTTCCCAGCGGTAGACGGTGCCAAACTCGGCCATGCGAACAGGCAAATCACGGTAAGAGTGCGGCTCCGATTGATACAAGCTAATGTGCATCGGGCAGTTCATCGGCTTTAGGAGAAAACCGTCGATTTCACCCTTGTCGAGGCGATTGGAGAGCTCCGCGCAGGAAACATTTTCGTTGCGCAACAGCTCAAATGCCTCTTTGTCGATGATCGGCATAAATTGCGCATCTTTGTAATATGGAAAGTGCCCAGAGGTCCTAAACAGGCCGAGTTTGCCGATGTGAGGTGTCATGACCTGCACGTAGCCTTGCTTTTCGAGCTCCTCTAAAATGAATTTTTGCAGCTCCGTCCTGAGAATCGCCCCCTTGGGCGCCCAGAGAATGAGACCCTGGCCAACGGCGTCATCGATGTGGAACAGCTTCAACTCTTTGCCGAGCTTGCGGTGGTCGCGCTTTTTGGCCTCTTCCATCTGGTTGAGGTAGGCCTCGAGGGCCTCTTTGGACTCAAAAGCGGTACCGTAAATGCGCTGCAGTTGTTTGTTTTTCTCGCTGCCACGATAGTAAGCCCCGGCAATGCTCAAGAGCTTCACGGCCTTGACCTGCTTGGAGTAGCGCACGTGAGGCCCGCGGCAGAGGTCGACAAACTCACCGTTGCGGTAAATCGTCACTGTCTCACCCTCGGGAATGTCTGCTAAACGAGATAATTTGTAATCCTGGCCGCGTTCTCTAAAGATGCGGTAAGCCTCTTCGCGCGACACCTCCAGGCGCTCAAATGGCTGATTCTCGTTGATGATGACCTTCATTTCGGCCTCCAGGCGCACGAGATCTTCGGGCGTCAATTTATGCTCGAGGTCGAAATCGTAATAAAAACCAGTTTCAGTCGCCGGCCCAATGTCGATTTTGGCGTCAGGAAACAAGCGCAACATCGCCGCCGCCATGATATGTGCCGCCGAATGGCGCAGCAAAACTTCTGATAAAGGGTCTCTCGGGGCGTTGTTCGTCACCTGGGCTGGGTCTTTTGAAGAGTTTCCACATCCACTACACGTATTTGCATTATTCATTGATAAAAAGACAATCACTTTCTCGACAAAATTTAAAGCAAAAATTCATACTACCTGACAAAAACACCTCAATCATTAACGACCGAGGAAAAAGTTCGCCAATGATTGAGGGAATATCGTGAAATATTGTAAAAAGTCCTTGCCATGGATGCATGTTTTTGTATATCATTACGTCAGGTACAGGAAGGGGCTCTTATGCGTTGGATCATCAATATTATTTTCTTCTTGTTGTTCTTCATCCTAGGTAACACACTCAATGGCGTTGAGAGCGAGTCGAGCTTTTCTTCGCAAAAGTCTCCGTGCTTCTCTATTTCTGACAAGAAAAAAGAAAACCTCTACAAGGTCATCAACTTTATCCGCTTCAAAAAGGGCCAGTGCGATCAGAAAAAGCTGTTTTCGAGCACGATGCCGATGCCTCAAGATGCCACTGCAATCTTAGATCCAGAAGCATTGCAGACGACGACGCTCACGCAGCACCAGGTCATTGAGCCTAAGAAAAAGGTCCAACTCTCCTCTAAAAAGACCGATGCAAAATAGCGCCAAAATGTGTTTCGCGCTCCGCTGACTGCCTCACGTACCTCTATGTACGCTACGGCATTCATGCTCGCGCAAATCAACATTTTTGCATCTATTTTTCATCGGTCTTTACGTAATTAATTTAATCAACGACTTAAGACCTATGCAAAATAGCGCCAGAGCTTGGACCGGATCTATAACGGGTCTTTAGCTAACAAAAACCGTGGCCGCCTAGAGAGGTCGTTTACAATAAAAGCTGTTGCGTACAAGGGTCTTGCAATTTCCAGAAGTGCATCTGCGTGGTGGATGCCCATTTCCAGAGCAAGCAGGCCATTGGGATTGAGAAAGGTGCGCGCCTGCGTCACGATTTTTGCCAAGTCAGCCAGTCCCTGATGAGCGGCGACGAGTGCCATTTGGGGATCGTGAGAGCGGACTTCCGGTTCGGCTGACAGCCATTCTTCTTCGCTCAAATAGGGCGGGTTGGCTACTATCCAATCAAACGTGCCCCGAACGCTCTCAAACCAATCTGACGGCTCAAACCGTACGCGCTCCAAACCGTTGATAGCGGCATTTTCGCTAGCGAGGGAGAGGGCCTCTCTGCTCTTATCGATGGCCAGCACGTCACTGTGCGGAAAATGTTTGGCCAGCGACAGCGCAATGGCTCCCGTGCCCGTCCCGAGGTCGAGAATGCTTGCTGGTTGTGGGTGTTCGCAGAGGAGCGCAACCAGCTCTTCTGTCTCGGGTCGAGGAATGAGGGCCCGAGCGTCGCTTTTAAAGCGCAATCCATGGAAGTCGCAATGCCCAATAATGTGCTGTAAAGGTTCTCGCTGCGCCCGACGTTTAACGAGCTCACGGAGCCTGCCAAGGACGGACTCGTCTAGCTCCTTTTCGTATTGGAGGTAGAGATCGAGGCGTTTACAATTTAAAACATGTGCAAAGAGCCATTCGGCGTCGACTCTTGCCGACGGTACACCCTTGTCGGCCAGAAACCGTTTTGTTTTTTCGAGCACGATCAGAAGTGTCGTCATAAAGGGAAAAGGCTCATTTGCCTTCAAACGGGCAGATGCTTACGCACAGCGTCCTTCAGGGCCTTCATTTGCGCTTGGACCACGTTGGCATCGACGTGTTCGACGAGCAGGCGAATTTTGGGCTCTGTTCCTGAGTAGCGGACGACCATGCGGCCCCGATCGCCCAACTGCGCGCGTATGGCAGACATGGCATCCATGAAGGCCGGTAATGTCTCC
>Ga0154578_128_pt1 | contig 21394 bp, 21 predicted proteins | sample RifGroF2_FD_116007 | JGI IMG/M metagenome (GOLD analysis project Ga0154578, IMG submission 116007) | Verrucomicrobia bacterium GWF2_51_19
CCACATTCTCATTCCTGGAGACTATCAGGATTTGGATGCGAAGCAATTGAGCTACAGAGATAGAAGTACGGATGAAGTCAGTTTCGGCATAGGCAAGAAGACCGACATTCTCGACGTCGCCCACGAGACCTTGATGAAATGGGGCACGACGACTGAAGGTGCTGTTGGTGCGTTCCACGATCTCGCGATGCTCTTAGGTCTTGATCCGAAGGACTTCATCACAGATAAAGATTAAGACCTGTCAACGTGGCAAGGCCAGTCCTCCGGCCTTTCCAGTTTTAAAACGAAACACAAAAATGCATGCATTTTTGTGTTTCGTTTTAAAAGTGTTTTTGGGGGCTCTAGTGGTTTAATGGAGGTAAGAAGCAGGCGTCCAAGGATTTGATGAAGGGAGTGCACGAACGTGCTCGACCGAAGCAAACTCCGATGGACAACGAACTTATTACATTCATTGGACCACTAGAAAGGGTTTGGGAAATCTTCTTATTCTATAAAAAAGGTTTCCCTGTGAGTAGGCGACCTTTCACTGAATCGCGACTTCGTTGAGGTCGAGTGTGGAATTATAAGTGGTGCCGTCGGTGCCCCAGGTGCTCTCGTCGTCGAGGAAGGACGTGAGGGTATTGTACTTGGTGAGGCCGATGGCAGTGACGGCCTTTTTCTCGAGAGTGCGGTAGCGGGGCGTAAAGCGTTGAACGGTGCTGCGGTTGTTGGATGCGCGGTAATTGGTGTTGTAGTTCCAATTGGGGTTAACGCTGTTGTCGTAGGAGCCGATGTAGTTGGACCAGGGCTGCCAGTCCATTTTGGAGCGGTAGAGAGAGAGAATGGCGCCGTTGACGGTGATGGTCGAGCCCGTTGGCCATTTTTCCAAAATGCGAATGCAGTCTTCGACGCCGCGTGAGTCACCTCCGCAATCAACGGCATCTGGGTCACTGTTTGACTCTTCCCAAGTCCAATTAGAGCCAGACAGGTCGCCCAAGAGCTGATAGCCGGGGTGTGTCGTTCCAGTAACCAGCGTGGCGTTGATGGTAATATCCTCTGGAGTGCTCATTTCGCGGTCGCCGTAGCTGAGGTAATCTTTCCATTGCGACGAGAGGACGGTGATGGAGTCGGCGGCGATGAGGGCTATTTGCGTGCTGTTGGTGTTGAAATCGCCTTGAATGAAGAGGGCGCCGTTGGTGGCGATCACGACGTCTCTTGGAAGCGTTGCCGCATTTTTCAGGCGAACGGCGTAGCAAACGGGCGCCAAAAAGTAATTGACGTAAGGAGGCGATCCGGCTGCGCTGTCGTTGCCGATATAGAGACTGGCATCATAAACATCTTTAAAATCGATGAGCCTTTCACGGAAACGGGTATAAAAAGCACAAGAATTCGTAACGCAATATTGTTTATAATTGTCTCCAGAATAAGTGCTGTCACCGGAGTCGATCATGCGGACGTAAGGAGTGTTCAACACCAACATGCTCTGCATCGCGTTGAGGTTTTCCCAGTGGATGTTTGCAAAAGACGTGTTGTAATAAAAGTTTTTCGGCAATTCGAAATAAATAGTTCCGTTGCTGCCAAAGCCAGAGATATTGGACAAGTTAGCGACATCGACATCGACCATGATTTGCCAGAGGTTGGCGCGCTCATTCCACATGAGGTTATAGCCAGTTGCGTCGAGGCCGCTTCGGTATGACAGAATGGTGAGGTTGCCAGCGCCATCGTCTTCCATAACGAATGGAAGCTGGGTATCCGTCGATGAGTGTTCGCTGTAGACGCGAATGGGCATGTTTGGCAAGGCCGTTTCAGTGCAATCGATGGGCTCCTCTGGGACATCAGATCCGTCGACATTGGACGTCAGTTGGCGAACAACTGTGTAGCTTTTACTGGCGTTGTTGAAATAGTTTGTCGGCAGTCTGTAAAAAGAATCTGATCCAGAGCCACTCGCCGCGTACTTGACAGACAATGTCGTGATTGATTCCGTGTTCGAAGCGAAGGTATAGTCGGCCTTGAGGAAGTCAAAGACGCTCAAATAACGGCCTACGATGCTGTTAAAGGAACGTTCACGCGTGTCAAAACCGAGGTTAAAAGTCTGCTTTTCAGCGTAATCCCTGCGATCAGCGTCTTCAAAAGACAAAAATGGCGGATACGTGCAATGGTCGGTGTTGTGAGCGACACAGACATAGGTGCCGCAATTGTTGGCGAACTTGTGACCTTCGATGAGCTTTAAACGCTCGAGGGCCTCCGTCGATGACGAAAAACCGCTGCCGGCTGTCGATCCAAAATAGTCGGCCAAGTCGCTGATCGAGTAGAAACGGCCCGTTGTGCTGGGTGCCTCCAACGGGGGGTCAATGAGTGCGTGCGGGCCAAGAAAGTTTTCCATTTCCATGTTCAATTCGTTATAAGTATGCCCACCACTTATTGGCCTAGTGCAATGAGGAATATAGCCTAAGCTTGCATCGATACCTGGAATAAAGAGTTCCGGCATGCCGGTCTCTTCGGTTTTTACATAATCGCCCCATGTGGCATTTGCGTATTGGGCAAAACTTTCATAGGAGCCGAAGCTGGAAGCGTTGCTGGTGTAATAATCAGAACCGTTCTTGTAGCTGCTTGTGCCAGATCCACTTGCATTGACAAAGAGAACGTTGCCATCGGTCGCCCGTGTGCCACAAAAAGAGAAGTATCTGTAGAGGTCGTAACTGTAATTGCGCAAAATGGTAGAGTCGTTATAGGGAAGAAGTTCGCTGCTCATGACAGCCATGTCATCGGCACTGCTGCCTGGGACATGCATGATGTTGCCAGAAGCGCTCACGGCCGCTGAAAATGTCTGCGTAGCTGACGGGCCAAATCGTAGGTCACCGTTGACGTGAATGGGGCCGCTCCACGTGTGCGCATGTTGAAAATTGATGGCGGCGTCGCCTTGTGAAAAGAAGAGAAAGTCGGTCAGCGGCTTGTCTTCGACGCGGCACATGGCATATCCGTAGTGGGTAGAGGTCTCGCCAAACGAGTCTGTCACTTGAATGGACGCCAAAAGCAAGACGTCAGATCTGTCGGTGCCATTGGTGAGTCGACTCCAAAAGATGGGCCCGCCGCGCAGGTTGACGCTGTTGAGGGTGAGCCCGTCGATCGTGATACCAGAAAAGTCAGGGTTGCTCAGAGGCGACGACACCGTTGCAGTGCTCCGCAAGAGGTCACTATAGAGGGTGTACGTGTTCGACTTCGACCGCAGCTGTTGAATAGCCTGGTTGAAAACGGCCTCCAGCACCGTCTTTGCCTTTTCAGCCTTGAGGCCGCGATCGACGAGATTACGCTGCGTCGTGCTCGCCTTGAACGTAATCGCCAACATTGTCGATAAGACGAAGAGGCTGACCAGTATGATGATCAACACATTCCCAGCGTTTTTTTTCATAAAAGTTTTCATAATCAATACAGCACCATTTGAAACGTGCTCTGTCGCGTGACACCATGCTTGCCAGATCGGTTCAAAACGCCGCTGATGTAGAGTTCACTATTGGATCCCAGCATAAATAGCTGATTTTCGAGCGTGCCTGTCATTTGTCCAGTGACGTCGTGGGAGAGCTCCTCCGTCAAGTACTTGCTCGCACTGCTGTAGAAACGTTTGCGAGTCACCCGGTTGTACGTCAGCCCATTGAGCGTTACCGGTGTCACGTCGTATTGGATGGTGTCACCGTCAATCAGGGTCACGATCAAACGATTGCCGGGCTCATTGACTGGAGCTGTTGCCCACGAGCCATTCTCATACTTGACCTCAAAGGTGTCCTTTTGCCGCATGTCCTTTTCCAAAGACGCAGACAAACCACGCATGTCGGCAATCAGCTTGAAATTCGCCATCAATGTGTAACTCGTCTCCACCTGCGAAATCAGAAATTGCGCAATTACCAAAATAAACATGCTCCCAAGGGTTAGGGCTATAATCACTTCAGCCAACGTAAACCCAGCGATAGAGGGTGCCGAAGGGGTCTCTAGCTTCGTTCTCGTCGATCGGGCTAGGTCACGTACGTCAGTACGCTCCCGTCGCCCTCCTCCTCGGGCCTTGCTATAGACCCCTTCGGCGCCCTCTATCGCTGGGTTGTTAAAACTATTGGGACAAGTAGTTTGCATATGTGTAAACGCATTGTAAAACCGATGCTAGCGGCGTTCTCGTCGATCGGGCTAGGTCACGTACGTCAGTACGCTCCCGTCGCCCTCTATCGCTGGGTTGTTAAAACTAGGTGGTGATTTTTTCATGTGCGGATAAAAACCGATGCAAAATAGATGCAAAAATGTGGCTTTGCGCGAGTACGATTCGGCCGTAGCGTACGAGATGGTACGTGAGGCCGTCGACGGAGCGCGAAACGCATTTTGGCATCTATTTTGCATCGGTTTTTACTGGGATTTGTGTTTAATTGCTGTAAGCGAGGCGTGAGGCCAGGAGTCTTGTTCTGTGGAGAGGAAGAAGGGGTCCTTCCAGCGGTAATTCAGCCTGATTTCTAAAAAGTCGGTAAAGTCGGTGCCAGATGAGGCCTGGATGGTGAGTGCCATGCCGAAATTCATGTCTGCTGTGCCTGTATTGCGGGAGTCGACTGTTGTATAGACGTATGTGCCGTCGATAGGGAGGTCGGCGAGGGTCGAGAAGGTTCTGCCGTCGAGACTGATGATGTTTTTGACCAGCGTGATGGAGCTGGGGTCGAGGTCGGCGTAGGGGCGGTTGACGATTTGGTTAAAGTAGCTAGTGGCCAGAACGTTGGCGCGGGCGCGGTAGAAGGAAGCAAGAGAGTCTTTTTGGAGAAAAAACAAGCTCATCAAGATGCCCAGGCTCATGATGCTGAAAAGGCCGATGCCCACCAAGACCTCGACAAGTGTGAAAGCTGCTTTTTGCTTGTGTTTCATCCTTCCGCGAAACATTAAATAGTTGTGAGCGATAAAGTCAACACAGCTTGTATATTAGGCGAAGCGTTTTATAGGAAATCAACGCTGGAGGTAGCGCGTCAGTTGATCGGTAAAACACTCTGCCGGGCCTATGATAACGGTGTTGTTCAGCGCTTATCGATTGGAGAAGTCGAGGCTTACGACGGATTTGAAGACAAAGCGTCCCACGCGCACAAAGGCCGGACAGAGCGCAACGCCCCTATGTTTGACGCTGGCGGCCGTTGGTACATTTACCTGTGTTATGGTGTGCACTGGATGCTCAACATCGTGACGGGCGACAAAGATTACCCGGCAGCTGTTCTGATTCGCGGTGCAGGTACGCTCTCTGGCCCAGGCAAGCTCACCCGGGCGCTCTCCATCGACAAGTCCTTTAACGATCAGCCTGCGATGCCCATCAGCAAATTGTGGATAGAGGACGCCCCATCGATCGACGAGGCCAATGTCGCGCGTTTCCCACGCATAGGTGTTTCCTACGCCGGTCCTCATTGGGCCGCTCAGCACTATCGTTTTAAGCGCGTGTTTACATGTCGAGAATCGTAAACATGAGCTCTGCGCTGGAAACTTCTTTGTCGCCGACTCTGCAGACCGCCTCAGCATTGGCGATTTTGTTTGCGCGAATCTTGGTGAGCTTGACGTGGATATCGAGTTGGTCTCCTGGGCGGACGGCCTGACGGAATTTAACCTTGTCGCAGCTCATAAAGAGTGTGATTTTGTTGTGGGACGACGTCCGCTTGAGCATTAGAATGCCGGCCGCCTGTGCCATGGCCTCGATTTGCAAAACGCCTGGCATGACTGGATTGCCAGGAAAGTGGCCCTGGAAATAGGGCTCATTGATGGTAACATTCTTGATAGCGCGTAATTCATTGTCGTTGGGGATGTCGACGATGCGGTCGATCATGATAAAGGGGTAGCGGTGCGGCAAAAATGAGAGAATGCGTTGAATGTCGATTGACTTTTCATTGGGCAAAATAGGTGGAATGTCGTCTGCCTTTTTGCCGAATTGCTTGTCGTGCTGCGTCTTGAGGGCTTTTGTGAACTCCGCGTTGAGTGCGTGTCCAGGACGAACGGCGATGATGTGCGCCTTGATTGGCATGCGGAGCAGGGAAATGTCGCCAAGAATATCGAGGATCTTGTGGCGGACAAACTCGTCGGTAAAGCGCAGGGGCTCCTTTGACAGCACCTGGTTTCCCTTGATGACGATAGCCGAGTCGAGACTGCCGCCCTTGATTTTACCCATCTTTATAAGCGGCTCGATGTCCTCGTAAATTGTAAACGTGCGGGCTGGCGCTATGTCCGACAAAAAGCTTTCGGGCGTGATGTCAAGAGAGAGGTGTTGCGTGTGAATACCGCGGTCGTCGGCCGACGTACACGTGATTTTAAGCCCATTGTAGGGTAGGGCGATGAGGGATCGGTTGCCTGACGTGACGGAAATAGGCTCCTTGAGCTCAAAAACAGCGCGGTCCTTGTCCTGAGCAACCGGCTCGCCTTCGAGAATCAAGTTGGCAAAATATTTAGCAGAACCATCGAGAATAGGCGGCTCACTAGCGTCCATTTCAACAACAACGTTGTCCACGCAGAGCGCGTTCAGGGCTGACAACAGGTGTTCAATCGTGTGCAGAGTGACAGCGCCATCCTGTATCGTGGTGCCTCGGACGAGGTCTGCAACCATGCCAATCGAGGGCGCGACGGTAGGGTGTCCGTAGAGATCCATGCGCTGAAAGACGATACCCGTGTCTACCGGAGCGGGCTTTAATGTCAGGTGAACCTCTTGACCCGTATGCAGGCCCTTTCCCTTGAGCGATACTGTTCTGTTTAACGTGTGTTGCTTCATGCCTTGAAAGCTAAAGATAGAATGAGCGCATCGCAAGAACAGAGTTAAAAAATTAGGGGAGCTTTTGAGCTCCCCCATGTTGAGGATAAAAAATATGAATTTCTCAATTGAGCAACTTTGCCATCGTGCCGTCTTTTTTCATTTCAATGATAGCTTTGGAAAACGCTTCAGCTTCGGCCTTTTTCTCTGGCTGGAAAGCGAAATAGATGGGGATTTCGGCAATGGGCTTATTGACGTCATAGGATACTTTGTCTTTTGCAATCAAAACATCGATCGTTTTGCCTCCAGAAGAAACTTCGGCGACCCAATAATCGACCTTGCCAACGAGCAATGCATTCAAGCATTTTGTGTCGAGGTCGAAGTACGATGGAGTGAATTTGTTTTCCTTGATTGCCTGGGAAATGGCTTCACCATAGCTGTAACCCGAAATCAGACCAACAGTCTTGCCTGAGAGCTCTGCCACTTGAGTGATGACAGGCTTGTCTTTGAGGCCATAAACGTACATCCGCTTTGGTGTATAGGCCTCTGTTTTTATAGCAAAATCGGGCGTAGATTGCGGAACTGCCGGGAAATAGGCATCCAAAACTTTATCGCGAAAGGCTTGTTGCGTGTTTTTAGTCGGCAAAATTTCCAATATACAGGTAATGCCAGTGCGCTTCTCTATTTCTCGCAACACGTTAACATGCGTTCCAGCATTTCTGCCTTCGACAAGTTTTGGAATAACGAAAGAACCAACTTTTATCGTCGGCCCTCCGTGAGCAACACACAACAGCCCGCTAGCGAGCAGGAAAGAAGTAATTTTTTTAATAGAAGGTAACATAGATTTCCTTTCTTCGTCAGTTATTGAACCATAAAATACAAACTTTTGCAAAAGTTTTTCAAGACACCATAGATTCTTTTTTCTTAGATTCGGTAAATGACAACGATTGTTTGTCTTTGGCGACTCCCACCTTGATGGGCTTTTTGTGGGTGATTTCGCCCTTGAGGACGGCCTCAGCGAGTGGGTCTTCGAGGTAGCGTTCGATCGAGCGCTTGAGCGGCCGGGCGCCGTATTTCTTGTCATAGCCCTTTTCGACGAGAAAGTCTTTTGCTTCCTTTTTGAACTCGAGAAGAATGTCGCGTTCTGTTAGCCGCTTGGTAATTTTGGAGAGCTCGAGGTCGACAATCTGGTGCATTTGCGGGAGTTCGAGGGAGTGGAAGACGATTAGGTCGGTGATGCGGTTGAGGAACTCCGGCTTGAAGACTTTTTTAGTGGCTTCGTTGATTTGCTCCTTCACTTTTTCAAAGTCCTGAGCCGCGCTGATGCCGTGTCCAAAGCCGAGTGATACCTCGCGTTGAAGCAGGTCTGCGCCGACGTTGGATGTCATAATCAGTATGGTGTTGCGGAAGTCGATGACGCGGCCAAGGCTGTCAGTGAGCCGGCCTTCTTCGAGGACCTGCAACAAGATTTGGACAACGTCGGGGTGTGCCTTTTCAATTTCGTCAAAGAGAATAACCGAGTAAGGCTTTCTGCGGACCGATTCTGTAAGCTGGCCGCCTTCTTCGTGGCCAATGTAGCCTGGAGGCGATCCGATGAGGCGCGAAACGGCGTGTTTCTCCATATACTCAGACATGTCGACTTGAATAATGGCATCCTGATTGCCGAAGACCTGTTCAGCCAACTTTTTGGCCAAATAAGTCTTGCCGACTCCCGTGGGCCCTAGAAACATGAAGGATCCGATGGGCCGGCGGGGGTCTTTGAGGTCGGCTCGCGAACGTCGCAGAGCCTTTGCAATAGCGATGGTTGCCTCTTCCTGCCCAATGACTTCGGCCTGCAGCGTCTTTTCGAGACTGAGGAGCTTTTTGGCTTCCTTTTCTTCCATTTTGGAGAGGGGAATGCCTGTCCAGTCGGCGACGATGCGGAAAATGTCTTCATCGGTGACGTTGACGCGCTCTTCTTTTTGGGTCTTTTTCCACTTGTCGACGGCCTTTTGCTGTTCGTCTTCGAGCTTTTTCTCTTGATCGCGCAGCTTGGCGGCCTTTTCAAAGTCCTGCTTTTCGATGGCCTTTTCTTTCTTGTCCGTGACGGCCTTCATTTCCTCATCAAACTTGTCTTCGCCGGGGAAGGCCTTCATGGTTTCAATGCGCATGCGAGATCCCGCCTCATCAATGACGTCGATGGCTTTGTCTGGCAGGTAACGGCCCATGATGTAGCGGTTTGATAGCTTTACAGCGGCTTCGAGGGCCTCGTCGGTGTAATGGACGTTGTGGTGGGCCTCGTAACGCTCCTGGAGTCCCTTCAAGATGAGAATAGCCTCGTCGATCGACGGCGGCTCAACGGTGATCGACTGAAAACGGCGGTCCAGGGCACCATCTTTTTCGATGTTTTTTCTGTATTCTGAAATTGTCGTGGCGCCGATACACTGCATTTCTCCGCGCGACAGGGCTGGTTTCAAGATGTTGGATGCGTCCATGGCTCCTTCTGCGGAACCCGCGCCGACAATCGTGTGTAGCTCGTCGATAAAGAGCAGAACGTTTTTGACCTTGCGGATCTCGTCCATGACGGTCTTGAGGCGCTCTTCAAACTGGCCTCTGTACTTCGTTCCGGCGAGCATGAGGGCCAGGTCCAGCGTCATCAGGCGTTTGTCTTTGAGCATGTCTGGAACTTTGCCTTCAATAATCGATTGCGCAAGTCCCTCGACAATTGCCGTCTTGCCGACGCCTGCCTCTCCAATGAGGACCGGGTTGTTCTTGGTGCGACGACACAAAATTTGAATCATGCGGCGAATTTCCTTTTGACGGCCGATAACTGGGTCGAGCTCGCCACGGGCCGCTTTTTCAGTCAAATCGCGGCCAAAGGACTTAAGTGCAGGGGTCCGTGAGTCTGCGGCGCGGCGATCGGTCATTGGAGCGCCTCCAGGCATGTTGCCTGGCTCAATCATTGGCGGGTATTGGGGTGGAAGGTCGCCCTCTTCTTCCTCATCTTCCTCTTCTTCATAATCTTCGGGATCCGCGACGTAATTGGGGTCGAGCTCTATGAGGATTTCGCGACGGCAAACATCGATGTCGACGTTGAGGTTCTTCAAAATGCGGGCGGCGACGCCTTCACCTTCCCTCAATAAGCCCAACAAAATGTGTTCCGTTCCTATGTACGAGTGATGGAGCGCCTTCGCCTCTTTGGCTGCCAGCGCGAGCACCTTCTTCACTCGCGGCGTAAAGGGGATTTCGCCCGTGCCTGGCGTCGGGGCATTGGTTGAGCCGCTGACGTACTTTTCGATGGCCGTGTGGACCGTGTCGATGTCCAGTCCCATCTTGTGTAAAACGTTGACAGCGACTCCCTGGCCCAATTCCAAAAGGCCCATGAGGAGGTGCTCTGTTCCAACGTAGTTTTGGCGCAGACGCGACGCTTCTTTTCTTGCCAGCGCTAATACCTGTTGAGCTCTGGGCGTAAAATTATGTAAAGGTCCCATTATGTTTGAGGCAGAGGTTAAAATGGTCTCTAGCGGCGTTCTCGTCGTTCGGGCTGAGTCACGTACCAACGTACGCTCCTGTCGCCCTCGCTCCTCGGGCCTTGCTATAGAACCATTTTTCCCACTGCCTCACTCCTTGTAAGTTGTTTTAAGTAAAAGAGACAAATCTGGCCTATGGCCAACTTTCGCTCTTCTTGGTAAAGACAGGTGTAAAATGGATGCCACTGGCTTTGCGCGAGTACGATCTGCCGTAGCGTACATAAACGTACGTGAGGCAGTCGACGGAGCGCGAAACGCATTTTTGCGCCATTTTGCACCTGTCTTTAGAAATTGAATTTCGATTCACATTATACAGAAGGTTTTGGGAAATTTGCAAATTCTTTTCTCAAAAAGGTTGCGCGGAAGGCGTCGCGTTGATCGGAACTTTTCGCGCTACTCATCTTCAGTTCGATGTGGGCTGGCTGGACCTCGGTGAAAAGACGGTCGATCTTTTTGCGCTGCACTTCTGGAAACATTCCGTAATCGATGCCCAGGCGAATCAACGACAGGAGGTTCATAGACTCATCTGCAGACGTGTAACAGCCGTTGGTCAGGACACCGTAAGCCCTCGAAATCTTGTCCAAGACTTTGTGTGGCTGCTCGTGAATCACCTTTTCGCGGGCGTACAGTTCATGCTCCAAAAGTTTGCCCAAAAGGTGTTGTAGGCGTTCGAGAATCGTCTCTTCTGACTCTCCCAAGGTCTGTTGATTGGAGATTTGGAAAAAGCTGCCCTTGGCGTCACTGCCCTCGCCGAAGAGGCCGCGAACCATGATGTTCATCGCGTTCAAGCTGCGAATGACCGGATCAATGAGGTCCGCGAGGACGAGGCCCGGGAGGTGCATCATTGCGGAGGCGCGCATGCCCGTTCCCAAATTCGTCGGACAGGCCGTGAGGTAGCCCCACTCGGACGAAAAGGCGAAAGAGAGCCGAGCCTCTATGGCATCGTCGAGCGCGGTTAGCTTTTTCCATGTTGGCAAAAACTTCAAATCGTTGCCCAGGGCCTGAATGCGCAGATGGTCTTCTTCATTGATCATCACCGCGTAGTCCTGACACGCGCTGACACAGACGGCTGCATACTTGGTGGTGTCGACCAACTCTTTACTGATGAGGTGCTTCTCTACGAGAACGAGGCGGTCGGTCTTGTCGAGATCGCCCATGCGGAAAAGGTCGCCCTTTGCGAATTCGGGTAACTTGGACAACGCCATCTCGCACTGAGACAGCACACTTCGCTTTTGAGCTTCGCGCGCCCACCCAGGAAATGGCTGATCAGCAAGGTTGCGAGCCAACCGTATCCGCGTACTCAATACAACGGGCTTGGGGTCCCATTGCGGTATCTTCTTTAAAAAAGTGCTCCTCATATTGCTCAGTAAGACCATTGCAAAATGTCCCACTGCGTTCTCGTCGTTCGGGCTAGGTCACGTACGTCAGTACGCTTCATGTCGCCCTCGCTACTCTGGTCTTGCTATAGGCTCATTTTTCAACGGTCTTACACTTCATAGTGTCTTTCAGTATAAGCCTTTGGAAAAATCACTTACTGTCAAGCCCATTAAGACCCTTGACTTGCTATAGAACCATTTTTCAACAATTTTGCCTTTTGTCCAGTTGTTCATTTGCAAAGACCGATGAAAAATGGATGCAAAAATGTGGCTTTGCGCGAGCACGATCTGGCGTAGCGTACATAGAGGTACGTGAGCCAGTCGGCGCAGAGTGAAACGCATTTTTGCGCCATTTTACATCGGTATTTAAAAAAATATTCCGATAGCCTTGACATAGAGGGTAATTCGCTGTCATTTTCGGAGGGGTGAGCAAGAAAAAACACGCAAAAAAAGAGTACCAGCCGCAACGTTTCCAGCCCAAAGTCTTCTTGATTTGGTCGGCATTGTTGGCCTTGGTTCTATATTCATGGTTTGCGCAACCGCACCAGACGACGCTCGTTCACCTGAGCATGCAGGAAGTCGTTACGGCGGCAGAAAAGGGTGACATCGTTGAGGCAGATATCAAGCCTGACACCAGTGGCGGGCCCTCTTGGTACCACATCTTTGGAAAAATCAAAAACAGCGAATCGCTCCAGCGGCGTTTTTCAGATAATGACAAGCTCAAAGACCTCAAAGTCCTGCCATTTGAGGCCGAAGGAAGGCTCACGGACAGCCGTTTTAATGAGTTGATGGACTCCAATAGCGGCCTGAATCTCAAAGAGCGGCCTGCCAGCACCTTCCTCAACGACATCGTCATGAGCATTGTGCCGTTCCTCATCATCATCGGCATTCTCTATTTTCTCTTCATGCGTCAAATCAAGATGGCTGGCAAGGGAGCCATGAGCTTTGGAAAGAGCAAGGCACGTATGCTCACGCGCGACAACAAAAAGACGACTTTTAAAGACGTTGCCGGCTGCGATGAGGCCAAGGAAGAGGTCCAGGAGATCGTTGAGTTTTTAAAAGATCCGCAAAAATTTCAAAAGATCGGCGGACGTATTCCAAAAGGCTGCCTGATGGTTGGCGCCCCAGGTACCGGAAAGACTGTCCTGGCCCGTGCGGTGGCCGGAGAGGCCGAGGTGCCGTTTTTCAGCATCAGTGGTTCTGATTTCGTCGAGATGTTTGTGGGCGTCGGCGCTGCCCGTGTCCGCGACATGTTTGAACAGGCCAGAAAAAATGCCCCGTGCATTGTCTTTATTGATGAAATCGACGCTGTAGGCCGTCAACGCGGTGCGGGTCTCGGCGGCGGCAACGACGAACGTGAACAGACGCTCAATTCTCTCCTCGTCGAGATGGATGGCTTTGATGGCCGTGAGGGCGTCATTATCATCGCCGCGACCAACCGTCCTGATGTCCTCGATAGCGCCCTGCTCCGCCCCGGCCGCTTCGACAGGCAAATCGTCCTCGATCTGCCTGATCTCAAGGGTCGCGAGGAAATCTTAAAAGTCCACGTCAAGAAGATCAAAATCGACAAAGACGTCAACCTCGAGGTGGTCGCCCGCAACACGCCTGGCTTTTCCGGTGCCGACCTCGAAAACCTCCTGAACGAGGCTGCCCTCCTCGCCGCTCGTCACAACAAAAGCGCCGTTGAGCCAATCGATCTCGACGAGGCCAGGGAAAAAATCTCTTTTGGCCGCGAGCGCAGAAAGCTCATGGACGACGAAGATAGAAAGATCACCGCGTATCACGAGGCCGGCCACGCCATCATTCAGGCGAAGATCGACGACGGCTACATGCCAGTCCACAAGGTCACCATCATCCCGCGCGGTCAGAGCCTCGGCAGCACCATGTTTTCGCCCAAAAAAGACATCCTCAATCAATCGAAAAAGCGCGCACTCAACCAAATTTGCTGCGCGATGGGCGGACGCGTCGCCGAAGAGCTCATCTTTAAAGACATCACTAGCGGCGCCTCAAGTGACATCAAGTCTTCCACCCGTCTCGCCCGCAAAATGGTCTGCGATTGGGGCATGTCGTCTCTCGGAACGACCGCCTGGGGCGAAAATCAAGACCATATCTTTCTCGGTAAGGAAATCACCCGCAATCAAAATTACAGTGAAGAGACTGCACAAAAAATCGATGCAGAAATCAAGGGGATCATCGACAAACAATACGCCCGCAGCAAGCGCATTCTGTCCGAAAATAAGACGGCTCTCCACGCAACGGCCGCCGCACTCCTCCAATACGAGACCATTGAAGGCAACCACGTCCTCGAAATCCTCTCCCACGGCGCTATTCAGTCGCCCATCGTGCAAAACGAGCTGAAGACAAAGTGAGTATGCAAGGGCTACCAGACATCACACCTTTTCGAAAGCGCTTGAGCGAGCTGGATTCCCAGATGGCGAGTGCTGATTTTTTTCAAGACCAAAAACGCGTGATGGAGGTTTCTCGCGAACACCAGCGCTTGACGAAGCTGTTGGACCTTCACAACGATTGCGAAAAGCTCGCACGGCAGCTTGAAGAAAATGCGGCGCTAGAAAACGATAGCACAGTTGAGGAAGAATTGCGGTTGTTGGCGGCAGAAGAGAAGTGTGATCTTGAGAATCGCTTGCAAAAAGCCAAGCAGACGCTATTGGAGGCCATGTTGCCGCCGGATTCCAGCGATTCGCGCAATACCGTTGTCGAAATTCGGGCAGGGACAGGTGGTGAGGAGGCGGCTCTCTTTGCAGGAGATTTGTACCGCATGTACTGCCGCTTTGCGGAAAAAAAAGGGTGGACCATTGAGCCCTTAAATTCGAGCCCGTCGGAAGTGGGTGGCTTTCGCGAAGTTTGTTTTCTGGTAAAGGGTGAAGAGGTCTACAAAACACTGAAATTTGAAGGTGGCGGGCATCGTGTGCAGCGCATTCCTACGACGGAGGCCAATGGCCGTATACACACGTCCGCGGCAACAGTTGCAGTCTTGCCAGAGGCCGAAGAGATCGACATCTCTATCCGCCCTGATGAAATCGAGGTGACCATCTGCCGTGCAAGCGGGCCAGGAGGGCAGGGGGTCAACACGACCGATTCCGCTGTCCAGATTTTACACAAGCCGTCTGGCATGATCGTTACCTGTGCGGATGAGCGTTCGCAGCAGAAAAACCGCGTCAAGGCGATGACGGTGTTGCGTTCTCGTTTGTTGCGCCAGCGGAAAGAAGAAGAGGAAGCAAAATACGCGGCAACGCGCAAAACGCAAGTCGGCTCCGGTGACCGTTCAGAGCGTATTCGAACCTACAATTTCCCGCAAAATCGACTCACCGATCACCGCATTGGATTGACGTTGTACAGCCTTTCAAATCTAATGGAAGGCGATCTCGACGCACTCGTCGACGCACTCCAACAGGCCGATCTGAAGCTAAAGATCGAGGACCTCTTGCGCTGAACAGTACAGCTGATTAAAAGATCTGCCCCTCTCGGAGCTGCATAAAACATTGCCCAAAGGTTTGCTTCATGAGGCGAGTGGCCAATCTCCCGGTGCAGTGCATCGGGGAAATATTTTGCACGCCGAGCGTCTTGAGTTCCGCAATCACCTGTTCAATGGCTTCTGAACGCATATCTCTGAGATGAAACCCGCCGACGAGCATGTGGAGCGGCTGGTTATTGAAGGCCTTTTGTACCCATCTCAGCATATTGGCTAGGCCTGGATGCGCGCAACCGACAAGCACAATCAGGCCTTGTGGAGATTGCACGACGATCGCCTGCTCGTAAGCGGTCTTGCCATTGAACTCACCGCAAATTTCACCGGTCGTCGAAACACCCGCCGTCAGGGCTATCGGGGTTGCGCTCGACTCCACGACTTTGAGGTGGAGAGAGGCCGCTTTGGCCTTTATCTCTGGGCTGAAATGCGGGCAAATGTAGACAGAAGCGTTGGAGCATGCTTCCGCAATAGACCAAAGGCCCGTCACGTGATCCCAGTGATCGTGCGACAAGACAATGTGCTTGATTTTGGCAAGATCGACACCGAACTTCCGCAGGTTTTTTAAAAAGACAGCGGCGTCGCCAAACGTGTCGAATAGCACCTCATCCCCTATCAAAAACGAGACGCCCCAACGCCGTATGAGTCGCTCACGGCCGCTTGAACCATTTGCAAGTAATGTGATTTTCATGATCCTTCCCTCGTCAACCATTGTACGAACGTGCCAAACATTGCGTCAAACAAAAAGACAAGGATTAATGGCCTTAACGGCTTTATTATAAAAGTTTGCTTGCACTTTAAAAAAAATTATGTAGATTTCTACTCTCATGCAAGACGAAGAAATGCATACAGTTGAAGCGCTTTCCGCGAACGAACACACAGAATTCAAGAAGTCTTCTTTATCCAAGGCTGTGATTTTGACTGGCTTGGGAGTCGGTCTCAGTTTGGTTGCTGTCTTTTTGGCAGTCAATGGTCGAGGCAATGCCAGCCTCGCTCGAGAATACATGGAGTCGATGCAAAAGCAGGTGGCTGTGATGGAGGATGCACTGAGCCGGGCCGATGTGAAGATCGACGAGCTCAATCAAATGGACATGCGCCACGCCAACCAGATTCGGTCGATTTCGGAACAGGTTCAAAACGAGCTCAACAAGGTCAGCGTTACCCTCAATGAGACCAATACCAAAGTCAGTCGCCAAGGGGAAGCCCTCGAAAAACTTCTCAAGCATTTTACGCGCAAAACATCGCCGGAGCTCCTGTTGGTCAACAACGAACATATCTATGAAATCCAGACCGGTGACACTTTTGGAAAGATCGCCCAACGCTGCGGACGCTCGATAGACGCCATTCGCACGGCCAATCCGACGGTCAATCCCCGCAAACTCCAAGTAGGGCAGCAGATCAAGATACCTTCAGAGTAAATTGTTCATGGATTCCAAAACTCGCCCCGCGCACTGGGAATTGAGAGAAGATGAGCTCTTTTCCAGTTGTTCCATTTACAGCGTGCACAAACAGCGATTCCGCCACCCGGTGCGCCAACAAGAAGGCCAATTTTACGTCATCAAGACGAACAACTGGGTCCAAGCCATTGCGCTCACGCCCGAAAAAAATATCATTTTAGTCCAGCAATATCGGTTTGGAATACAGGCGCTGTCGTGGGAGACGCCCGGTGGCGCGCTTGACGGCAGAGAATTACCCATAGCAGGTGCGGCACGCGAATTGCAGGAAGAGACAGGCTATGTCGGCAAAAATGCCCACTTGATCGGTCAATGCTACCCCAATCCAGCCATTCAAGACAACACGGTCTTCTTTGTATTGATTGAGGATTGCGTACCGAGTGGTGCCACGCAGTGGGACACGCACGAAGAATTGGCGACAAAAGTCGTTACCATTGCCGAGGCCTTTGATATGGTCCAGACGGGTGAAATTTGTCACGGCATTCCTGTTGCTGCCTTGTTTTACCTACAAAGTTATTTGACAGCGCATGCGAGCCCTGTCAAACATTCGGTATGAATGTTGCCAACCTCATCACTCTTTCGCGCTTTCCCATGCTCTTCGTGATCGTGGCCCTGCTCTATTTGCCATGGCGCTTTACGGCGAGTTTGGCATTTGTTTTTTTCGTGATGACGGCAATGACCGATTGGCTCGACGGCTATATTGCGCGCCGATGGAAGATGGTCTCCAATTTTGGAAAACTCATGGACGCGCTTCTCGACAAAATCCTGAGCATGGGACTGTTTATTTCGCTGCTCTCGTTAGATGTATTGCCGAAATGGACAACTTTTTTGGTCATCATTATCTTGGCGCGCGAGTTTTTCGTGACGGGACTGCGTTTAGTAGCCGCCAGCCGTGGAGACGTTCTGGAGGCCGATAAACGAGGAAAGCAAAAGACCGTTACCCAAATTCTAGCAATCGGTGCGCTCCTGTTGGCCTTTGCGCTGAAAAATGATTGGGCCAATCTGCTCTCTCCAAAAATCATTGCATTCGTCTACGATGTCGGCGTGATCATCTTCTGCGTGGCCACCTACTGGACAATTTCCTCTGGCACCTATTATTTCTTGAAATACAAATACCTTTTACGCGACTGATGAAAAACTTACTTGCTTCCCTTCCTACACGCTTCGTTAATGGCGTTTCAACCTTGGGCCCCATCGGTTATTGGGGCAAGGCTCCTGGAACCAATGGTAGCTTTGTAGGCCTGCTATGGTACACACTCTTCTTCTATCAGGCCACGGCGTCAACCTATATTCTGCTGCTGGCATTGAGCACCCTAATCGCCATTCTCTTTTGCGGCGAAAGCGAACTCCGAATGAAGCGAAAAGACCCGCCAGAGGCCCTAATCGACGAGGTGATCGCCATGCCATATTGTTTCATTGGCCTAGCCAAACACATGCAACCACTCTGGCTCTACATGATTGCCGGGTTTGCGCTCTTTCGCTTTTTCGACATTCTCAAGCCTTTGGGCATTCGCAAACTTCAAAACCTGCCCGGTGGTTATGGCATCGTGATCGACGACCTGGCGGCGGCCTTCGCAACGTGCTTGTGTTTGCACTTGTTGCGCCTGTTTGTTTTTTAAAAAGATACAGATTGCCATCTTGAGAAAAACTCTACTCAATTGAAAGGTATGAAGTGGATATTGTTTTTCCCCGTCGTGTGCTTTGCAGAAGTAACTTTGCCTTCCATGCAGGAATATTCGAATGGGATTGCCGCCGTCGTCAACGGTAAGCCGATCACCCTTGAGACGATTCGCAAAGAAATCTCTCCACTCGCAAGCCGAGTCCAGGTGGAGTCGAAAAGCCTGCAAGATTTTCAGGACAGAGTTGTCGCGCTTCAAAAAGAGGTCCTAGAGCGCATTATCGAAAAAGAGCTGGTGGTTTCTGCCTTTGAAAAGAGTGGCGGCCAAATTCCAGAAAACTACCTCGACAGCCTTTATCAAGACTACATTAAAGACGAGTTTGACGGCAATAGGGACAACTTTATGCAGTTTTTAAAAGCCCAGTATAAGACTGAAAAAAGTTTTAAGACGGAACTCCGTGACAGGGCCATCGTCGATTACATGCGAGAAAAAGTACGCCACTCCATTGCCGAGATCAGCCCGCGGAAAATCCAAGATTATTACCTCGCGCACAAAGAAGAGTTTCTCGAGCCAGAAGCGGTCCACTTTCGCCAAATTATGGTAAAATTGCCCGATGCAAATACCAAAGTCGAGGCCGTGCAAAAGGCACTCAAGGAGGGCATCCCTTTTGCCGATGTCGCCATCAAGTACAGCGAAGATTCGAAGGCCATACAAGGCGGTGATTGGGGATGGATCCACCGTGGAGATTTGCGCGCTGAGCTCAACGACCCAGCCTTTTCCCTCGAAAAAGGCCAATATAAGGGACCCATTACGGTCAATGATTTTGTTTTCTTTGTCTACGCAGAAGACAAAAAAGCCCAGGGATACGTGCCGCTAGAGACCGTCAAGGCCCGCGTCGAACATGCGCTGTCTGAATTTTTAACGAAGCAAGCTTACGAAAAGTGGATACAGGAGCTCAAAGACAAAGCCTCTATACGCCGCTTCTAAAGTAAGACCGTTTTAAAATGTCCGCGGCGTTCTCGTCGTTCGGGCCTTGCTATAGAGCCATTTTTCAACGGTCTTACCAGCGATCGCTGCAAAATGAACAATCAGCTAACAGTCATTGATTTTGAGGGGAGTGTGCACTCTGGTGTTGTTGAATTTGGCTGTGTGGTGCTTGAAGGTGGGGAGATTGTCGAGACGGCGACCGAGTTTTGCCGAGCCGAGCAGCCGATTTCTGCGCGGGAGCGGGCAACGCATCACATTGACACTGCGGATGTCGTGACAAAGGCACCCTTTCGCTCGCATTGGTCGTTTTTTGCGGAAAGACGGAAACATGGGCTATTTGTGGCGCACTCGGCGAATGTCGAAGATGCTCTTTTGCGCAAGGCATGGCCTACGGGGCCGATCACGCGACACCCCATAGACGCGTCGCCCACAGTGACTTGGGGGCCGTGGATCGACACGCTTTATCTCTACAAGAGCTGCTATCCACAGTTGCCCAGCTACGCGCTTTCCGATCTAATAAGCACTTTTCAGCTCGAATCGGCCCTGATCGAGTGCGCGCAAAATGTATGCCCGAGACACCGCCAAACGTTTCATTGCGCTCTCTTCGATGCCCTTGCAGCCGCTTTACTTCTGCAGCGCCTGTCGGGATCGCTTCCGGAGCTGCTCTACGCCAGCAGTTCAAATAAAAAGCAGCGCGAAAATTTTTTGCAGAAAAAATTACTGTGAGGCCATTTTGAGTGGGACTTTTTTCGCATTCAACGTGAGCATCAGTTCCGGCATGCGCGAGTCCGGTGAAAACGACCAAACAGACTCTGGAACATTAGCTAAATTGGTGATGGCGGTGAGTCCAGGAACGTCTGGTGAGTGGAAGAGTGGCCAGCGACGTTGATTGTTTATGGCAAAACAGTGGAAGGAACGCCCCGTCCATTCGAGGCAGACGGCGTCCATTTTTTCGTTATCAAAGAAGCGATTTGGCAACATGGCGGCTTCTCGTTGAGCGCGTAAAAAGGTCCTTTGGATGGCGACGAGGCCAGCTTTGTTTGGATTGTAGGAAAAGCCAAAAAACAACAGTCCAAGAAGCGCGAGGACACAGAGGATTTCAACCAGGGTAAAAGCTTTCGAAGACCGTTGTGAAAGGGTGCTCAAATGCCTTTTGCGCTCCGTCGACCGCCTCACGTACCATCCTACGCTACGGCAGATACTTGTGCCAAGCCACATTTTTGCATGCATTTTACAACGGTCTTTAATCTAACTGAATGAAATGGTCGGGCTAGAGAGATTCGAACTCTCGACCCCTTGCACCCCATGCAAGTGCGCTACCAGACTGCGCTATAGCCCGACTAAAACGTCCTCGAATCTAGGATAGATTATCTTGGAGTCAAGAAAAACTTTCATTTTGCATCGGCACCCACCAATCATTAGCGAAAAACAAGTCATACCGACCGCTTCCCATTTCAATTGGGGCTTACATGGTCATGTGTGCTCTAATTTAAATTTCACCAAATAGTGAAAACGCTCTCATGAATTTTTAACCGGTCCGCGGTGAATGCGCTCTTCTGAATTTTTAACCGGTCCGCGGTAAATGCGTATACAGAAGTACTAACTCCCTCCAGCTCTACGTGTGTCAACACGCTCTGGATTTTTAACCGGTCCGCCGTGAATGCGTCTGCAGACGTACTAACTCCCTCCAGCTCTGCGTGTGACAACACGCCCTGGATGCGCCGTTAGAGAGCTCGGCGGGTCTAGGGAGCTGTTGGTGTCGCACTCCTTCTGGGCCCGAAAGCGGCTTTGGATGATTTTTAAAAAAATATCGGATATTGATGATGATTTTAAATATTCAAATTTTTGTATTTAATATCTAGTATAGTTTTTAAACAAAAAGTCAAGCTTTTTCGCAATAAATCGTCGAGGCTAGATTCAGTGCCGACATACACAGCTGTATAACACCCAACGCAGCATCAAGGCCATCGAGTCTTCGCGCATAAGCTCGTTGCAGCCAAGTATGCAGCATCAAGGCCATCGAGTCTTCGCGCATAAGCTCGTTGCAGCCAAGTATGCAACATCAAGGCCGTCGAGCCATCACACACAAGCTCGTTACAGCCAAGTATGCAGCATCAAGGCCGTCGAGCTATCACACACAAGCTCGTTACAGCCAAGTATGCAGCATCAAGGCCGTCGAGCCATCACACACAAGCTCGTTACAGCCAAGTATGCAGCAGCAAGGCCGTCGAGCTATCACACACAAGC
>Ga0154578_124_pt1 | contig 21302 bp, 16 predicted proteins | sample RifGroF2_FD_116007 | JGI IMG/M metagenome (GOLD analysis project Ga0154578, IMG submission 116007) | Verrucomicrobia bacterium GWF2_51_19
TGCGACTGGGTCAGCCATCACCAGCGCCACGCCCGCCAGCACCGATTACGACAACCTCCGCACTCTCAACGGCGCCTTTTCTGCAAGCAGCTCAACTTCTGGCAACGGCAGCATTGTCAGCGCGAGCGGCACAACGTCCATTCCAAACACCGCACCCACGCTTCCCAACGCCCTCAATCTCGGCGCAAAGAGCGTTGCCCTCGGCAATATTCTCGGTGTCATCAGCCATTACGAGGTATCGGCCCTCATTCGCGCCCTCGAACAAAAGACCGGCTCTGACCTCATGAGTGCCCCCAAAGTCACTGTCCTCTCCGGTCGTTGCGCGGAAATCGTCGTCGCCCAGGAGTTTCGCTACCCTGAAAAATACGGCGATGTCCACTCCGAAGTTGGTACAGGGACAACCGTGTCCGGCAGCTCATCGGCTGGGGTAACGATCACCGCCGGCACGCCCCTCAACTTCATTACACGCAACATCGGTGTCGAAATGAAAGTCACGCCCACCGTCGAGGAAAACCAAAACATCAACCTCCTCCTCGAGCCCTGCGTCACAGAGTTTGAACGCTTCGTAGAGTACGGCGGTCAAAGTGTTGCCATTTCTGGCACGACGACTGTGCAATTGCCATCCGGCTTCTATCAGCCGATCTTTTCCACGCGCAAAATCAAGACAGAGGTGTCCGTCTCCAATGGCAGCACGATCGTCATGGGAGGCCTCACGCGCGAAGAAGTTAAAGATATCAACGACAAAGTCCCCTTCCTCGGCGACATTCCTGGTCTAGGCCGTCTCTTCCGATCCAAGTCACAATCTTCACAAAAACGTAACCTCCTCATCTTTGTCACCGCCAACACCCTTTACGGGCAGCAGTCTTCCGCGACCGTGCGCTAAGATAGTCTGACAAGTGATTTTGCCGCGGAAACAGTGCCGCTCAGCAGAGCCCCCGTAATCCCTAAAAAGCCCTGATCTGTGCCGCAGACGAAGAGGTTGTCGAAGGGCGTTTGACCGTCTCGGTGTTTGTTTGGAGAGCCGTAGACGGAGCCGCCGAAGTGTCCGGTGAAGCGTTCGATCGAAAGGGGAGTGAAGAGGTCTTCAGCGATGGGGGAAAAGCGGCCCGGGCCGAGTTGTCGTTGAATCAGCTGCTTGAGTTGCTCGAGGCACAGAGCCTTATTGTCGGCGTAAGCGGAGGGAGAAAGGGCCTTCCAAGCGTCGTAATTGGCGAGGACGGTGATGCGCGTGATGCCTTCCGGGAGGGCGCGATTGCCGGTGTTGTAGTTGTTGGGAATGCAGATGACGCCGCTGTCGAGGTCAATGAGGCCTTGTGGTATGCGGTACGCGAAGGTGTCTTTTTTTGAAAAAAAGGTGATGGTGTCTTTCCAGCCCCAGGTTGCGGGCGATTGCGGCGTAATGAAGATGCCCTCGACGAAGGACAGCCGACGTTCTTTAGGGGGCTCAATGCCGGCAAGGGCGAGCGTTTCCGCGTATCCGGCGCATGAAAAGATGGCGGATGGCTGGCAAAGTGTTCCATCATCGAACTCAACGGCGCTCACGCGGCCGCCTTCTGTGTTGAGGTGACGTACGCCGAGACCCAAACGCAGGGTGACGTTTTCCTTGCGCAGACGCCGAAGGAGACTCTTTATAATGGTTCGAACTCCGCCCAAGGGACGAGCAAAGCCCTCGCGGTAGAGCGATTGAAAGAGCACGATAAACTGTTGCCAATCAATGTCGTCTTCCCGCGCACTTCCGTAGAAACAGAGTGGCAACAGGAGTTGATTTTGCAAGGCTTGGCCGATGTAGTTGTTCAAGATCGCCCGCGTAGAGCGATACGTGCCGTCAAAAGCAAAGGCGTCCGTCCGTTCCATCTCTGCCAGGAGCGCCAAAAATCCATCGCGGTCCTCGGGAAACTTTTCCAAAACGCTCGCCTTAAAAGCCTCCCAATCGTTGCAAAAAGTCAGCGTGCGTCCCGGGAACTGAATGCTGGAGCCGTTTTGAGGGCAAAGGTCCCAGGCGTCATACGGAATGCGCAATTGCCGAAACAACTTGGTTAACGGCGCTTTTGGTGTTCCCTTGGGCACAAAATTTGTGATGGCGTGCAAACCGACGTCAAAAGCGCGGCCATCCTTCACGTAAAAACTGTTGAGGCCTCCGATGGACTTGTGTCTGTCAACGACGCACACCGAGTGTCCAGCCATGCTCAGTCGAATGGCGGCGGCGAGACCTGACATGCCAGCGCCGATGATCAAATAAGACCGTTTTAAGCTGGCCTCTAGCGATGTTCTTCCCGCAGTCAAATGGGGCAATAAGTTCGTTATCCTTCGTGATTCGCCTAGGTCACGCATTTCAATGCGCTCCCGTCGCCTCACACTCGGAAGCCTGCTTCTTGCCCCATTTGACTGCGGGACTGTTGTTCGGGCTAAGTCACCTTCGTCAGTGGGCTCCTGTCGCCCTCGCGCCTCGGGCCTTGCTATAGAGCCATTTTTCAACGGTCTTACCTTTCTAATAAAAACATAAATACAAATGTATGAAAACAGCCTAACCTCTGCATAGAGGTTTCCTGGTGGAAATTGCGGAACGCACAATGAGCTGCGTGCCAGGTGCCTGTTTTTGGCGTCCCGTAGGGGATTCGAACCCCTGTCGTTGGAATGAAAATCCAGTGTCCTGGACCGGGCTAGACGAACGGGACTTAAAAAAATCGATTGTCATACTGGCTGGTGTTTTTCGAATAGCAAGCTTTTTTTAAAGACTGTTTGCAAGTTCACCAGGCGAAGGAGGAGAGATTCAAGACTGGTATTTTTGACTCATGAATCGACCGCACTTCGCTGTAGGCCCATTCAAGGTTCAAGTGTTGCGCTTTATTGTTTAACGGGCGTGACTTATATATACAGCGCAGTTCCGACGATGATGGTGGGGATCAGGGCGCCCAGAAAGAGATAGAGTGGTGAAACGCCGTCCTTGAAGTGTTTGGATAGAATGGATTGGCCGGCCGGGTTGGGGGCGTTGGCGATGACCGTTAGCCCGCCTCCCGTGACAGCACCCGCGACAACGGCCCTTTGCATGATCGGGTTATTGGCGAAGTCGGAAACGAGCGAGGCCAAGAAGGTGATAGCGGCGTTGTCGTTGAAAGAGGTGAGGAAGGTGGCGCCCAAAAACAGCTGAAATTCCTTGAGCTGCGTCAGGACAGGCTCTAGCCACCATTGTTGGAGGGTGCCGTGGGTCACGAGGCCGGCGAGGAAGAAGCCGACGAGGACGGGGCTGCGCAGGCGCATCTTTTCCTGATGGTGCGTTGTCGTGTGGAGAAAGGCCATGAAAAAGAGAAATCCGCCGAGAAAGAGTGGTACATTGTGCAAGTTAAAGATGGTCCAGAGGAGAAAGAAGAGGTGCGTGGCGACCACCCAGAACGGGACTTTCTCCGAGCGTGCCTCCGATACCGTTAGGCTCTTGAGGCGGCTGAACTCGCGCCGGAAGAAAAAGTAGTAGAGCGCATTAGCCACCACGATGCCCACAACGGCCCGCCATCCGAAATTGAGGAACATGAAAGGCGTATCCCAGCCCCATTTACCGGCCACCATGAGTACGGGTGGCGCCGCAAAGTGTGTCAGGGTGCCGCCGACAGAAACGTTGACAAACAACAACCCCATCGTGGCGTACTTGAGCGCGAGCGAGGGCTTGAGCTCGTAAAACTGCTTGGAGAGCAACATGGCACCGATCGTCATGGCCGCTGGCTCTGTGATGACCGAACTAAACAGTGGAGCGAGGGTGAGAATCGAGAACCACCAGGCGGCCGGTGTGCTTTTACCCAAGAGTGCCACCCACTTCATGCCTGACTCCGCCAACTTCAAAATGGGCCGGCTTGATGCGATCGCCATAACGATGACGACAAAAACGGGCTCAGTGTAGTTGACATAGTGGTCGACATAATTGCAGACGGAGTGCCAGTCGTAGTAAAACGCGATCGCGCCCAACAACGGAATTGCCCAAATACCGAAAATTGCTTCGACTTCGCCCAAAAAGTGCAGGCATTCGGCCCGCAGTGAAACGGAGCCCACTGGACGTTTGCCAGTGGCCATAAAGTGTTTGTGGCGCTCGCGGAGGAGGTGGGCCCAATGCTGTATTTTTGGCGCCAAAAAGGTGTGTAGAATGGCGCACACAAAAAGCAACGTAGCCACAAAATTGAATGGAACGGCTTCCATGCGCGCGGACAAAATCGCCCACAAATCGCCACCTGGAATCTGTTTGTAGGCAATGGTTAGTGGCTCGAAGTCGGCCACATTGGCAAAGGCGCTGCCAGCCACCATTAAGAGTGCCGCAACGAGTAGTTTGAAATACTTAAACGAGATCATACGGCCTGCTATTAAACAAAATCACCGCGTAAAAACAACTAAAAACATCGTAAAAAAGAGTGACTCGGCACAATCTTTGCTCTAATGTTAGCTGGACACAGGTGCTTGCCCCCTGTTGGGCAGCCCTCAGCTAAAAGCTCGAAAGACAAAGAAAACCGTGAACGTACTGTTAGCCGATTCCAACCACGTCATGCGCGCCGTTATGCGTCAGATCCTTCTCAAAGAGGGCGATCTCGACATTATTGAAGCGGCAGACGGCGAAGAGGCGTGGCAACATTTGAATGTAGATATCACGCCGGACCTCTGCATTATCGACCTCGACTTGCCCAAAATGGACGGCCTGGAGCTTTTACGAAAAATGCGGACCGATGCCCGCTTTAAGGAAACACCGGTGTTGGTCGTCACCGCTCGCAACGACAAAAAAAGCGTCCTTGAGAGCATCTCGTTAAAAATTTTGTCATACATCATAAAGCCCTACAAGGCCGATGTCCTTGTAGCCAAGGTGCGGAGCGCCAAAGAAGTGCTCATGAGTAAGGGCACTCTGTTACGGTCGATTAAGAGCGCAATTGACAACCTCGGCCTCACCAACGATCAGTACTTCAACCTCTTTGATCTCTTTCTCGGCGATATCGAACGCATCAACATCGACGCCGCCAAGGCCCTCGCGCAAGGCAATTTAAAAGAAGTTGTCGGCCTCTTTACAGGCGTTCTCGGTAGCTGTCAGACACTGGGCGCGAAAGAGTATGGACAGCTTCTCAAGTCCTTTATCGACGAGCTCGAAAAGGGCAACGCCGCCATCAATCTCTACCAACTCGAGCAAGTCCGGGAAAAGCTCAAAAAGACCAAGGTCTTGCTTCAAAAAGAGCTCGGCATGACAGACGACTCGCTGTCCAGGCGAAAAACCATCGGTCCGACAACCGTGTTTTACGAAGCACCTAAGGAAAAGCGCGTGGAAGAGATTCAGATTTTCCAAGTCACGCCGGGCATGGTCCTCGAGGACGACATTCGTTCCAAAGACGGCCTACTGCTGCTCGGAAAAGGCACAGACATCGATTTCAATACTTGGAAAAAACTCCAGGGCTTTCACCACAAAAACGTCATCGGCGACACTTTAAAAATCAGCCGGAAGTAGAAAAACAATCCAGGCCGCATCCAAATAAAGATTTTTATCCAAATCACCCAAAATAGCTTTAAAAGATTTTTTTAAAAAGCAACTCATTAATGAATAAAGACCTATGCAAAATGTCGTCAAAGCTTGGCTTTGCGCGAGCACGACCTGCCGTAGCGTACATAGACGTACGTGAGGCAGGTGGCGGAGCGCGAAACGAGCTTTCACGGCATTTTGCATAGGTCTTCACAACTTATGAAAATCATTTTAGCAGAGGACAACCCAGTCGACGGATTGGTTATCAAGGATTTGCTGAGCAGCACACCACACGACGTCGAATACTGCAGTGACGGCAAGACGGCCCTGGACAAGTTGATGCACCAAACATCACCAGTTATTGCCATTCTCGACTGGCAAATGCCAGGCATCTCGGGACTCCAAATCTGCGAGGAGTTGATTAAAAATAATCTAAAAACGCACGTCTACCTCATCATCTGCAGCGGTACGTCTGAGAAAAACGACATCTTCAAGGCCCTCCGCTCCGGTGCCGATGATTACATTTCAAAACCTATACAGCAAACCGAGTTGCTCGCTCGATTGAGGACCGCCGAGCGCATTTTGGGCTACCGCGACGCCCTCGATCAAAAAGAATTTGAACTACGAGAGCTCATTCGTCGCAACAATATGTTGAGTGCATTGGCCTTGTCTACCGAGGAGCCGCCGGTCGTCGAAAACAAATTCAAGGGCGATCCCTCTTTTCTCGATGGTACCAGCCTAGGTCAGATCTACTCCATTCTCAAAATCGACCAGATCGTCTGCCGGACGTTTTCGCAACTGGGCTGCAAGCACGCGTCTTCGATTTTGCAAATGGACGCCAACTTCGACGACATGCCCAAACCGCTCTGCGTCGGATGGGCGCCAATCGTCTTTAACAACTACTGGATGGACATCGCCATCGTCGCTACGGCCAAGGATGCCCGATCGATCACCGAACAGGTCCTCAAAAAAGACATGGTTTCCGACGACGACATCCAGGATTTTCTTGCGGAGGCGACCAATGTTGTCCTCAGCGGCTTTCACAAGGAGCTTGAGGAAAACAACATTCCATCGTTGCTGCCAGAAATTCCGCAATCCTTGACATCGCTGTCCTTCAACGATTACGCCAAAATGGCTCTCGGCATCGCCTTCAAATTCGAATTTCAGAGCGAACACGTCTTTCTGCGCCTCTTTCTCCACGACGACCAGATTCGCCAAAAAGATTACCGCGATCTCGCCAACCACGATATTCTCTGCGAACCAGCCATCTCGCTCTACGACAACACGGTTAAGCTCATTCCCGAAGCCACGCCCCTCAACAAGGAGCTCCTCAAGCAAATCGGCGAATGGGTCTTTACCAAAACGCTCGCCCGCGAATTCAAGGTCCTGGAACCCTCGCTTTTGGCCCGCCAAATCAAATTGGAAAAACTCCTCAAAATCCCCCCATTCGTCGACAACTGACCGCAATGAAGAGCAAGGTTATTCTAACGACATATGGAAATGCCGTGGCCTTATGGCATGCGGAAAAGGTGGGGCGACATTTGTTGAGCAAGACGCAGAAATGTTTGCTGTGGACGATGCCGCTGGTGACGGCGGCCGACCGCATGGAGCATTGGCGCGTGGAAGAAGGGGGGCTGTTTGGGAAGGAATTGGAAGAGGCGCTGTTGAGTGAGCGGGCCGATATCGCCATTCACTTTGCAGAAAACATACCGCTCGTGCTGCCGGATGGCCTTGATATTGCCGGCTATTTGCCTCGTGGTGACGCCCGAGAGGTGTTGGTCAAAAACGTCTACGTGACGCGCGTGGAGCGGATTGGCGTAAACAGCCCACGTCGACGGGCACAGATTCAGGCAATGTTTCCCGAGGCCGAATACGTTGCACCTCGCGGAACCCTAGCAGCTCGCCTGCAGGCGGTTTGCGATGGTTTTTGCGACGTCATGATTACGGAAGCGTGGGCCCTGGAAGCGCTGTCCACTCGCGACTTTCCCAGCCTGACCTTTGAATTCATGGGGCCACACACGCTGGTTCCGTCGGCAGGACAAGGGGCAATTGCGGTAGAGTGTCGCACTCGAGACGTCGATTTTTTCCGTCCACTGCTCGACGCTACCACCTTTGCGCGCGTCACACAGGAACGCAACTGGCTCGCCAAGCAAGACCTCGCCGACCCGAACTCCGCGGGTATACACGTCGACGAGCATGGCCGCCAGTTTACGTTTCTGCCGAAAAGGCCACCAGTCGCCATTCGCCAATCATAGAACCTTTTCATCGGTCGAGAATGCTTGAGGACAGCTATTGTTTAAAAGGAGCTCCCGTGGACTGCTCCCAGCTGCGCTTGGTGGCGGCGAGAAAGACGTCCTCGAGGCTTGGATCGACGCGGGAGAGCTCGCGGAGGTGCCAGTCGTTGGTTTTAACGAGGTCAAAGAGGCGCTCACCCAAGTGGAGATCGTTGGGCGTTTCGAGAACGAGCCGAATGTAAGTGTCTGCGTCGGGTGTGGATTGAGAGACAATGCTAACGCCTTCCCATTCGGCAATAAGTTTTTCAAAGGCCTGCATGTCTGCCTTGAGCTGCAGGTGATAGTGAATGGACTGAACTGTGCTTTTAAGGGCCTCTGTAGCTCCATCGGCGACGATGTGCCCGTGATTGATAATTATGACACGGCTACAAGAATGTTCGATTTCCGTCAAAATGTGACTGGAAATAACGACCGTCATTTTGCCTTGCAGGCTACTGATGAGGTTGCGAATGGAGAGGACTTGGTGAGGATCGAGGCCGATCGTGGGCTCATCGAGAAGAATGATTTCCGGCTCACCGAGGAGGGCATCGGCAATCCCAACGCGCTGGCGGTAACCTTTAGACAGCGTCCGAATGACGCGTTTTTTGGCTTTTCGGTGGAGATCACAGAGCTCCATGACGCCGTCAACGTGCTTGTCGACATCCGCAACCTCTTTCAGCCGCGCCCGAAAATGCAGGTATTCCAGAACACGCATGTCTTCTGGGAGTGGGTTGTTTTCCGGCATGTAACCGATTTTGCGCTTCACTTGATCGGCTGATTGTGCCACAGAAAGGCCAGCAACGTACGCCCTGCCCGATGTCGCTGGAAGCAAGCCAGACAAAATCCGCATCGTTGTGCTTTTTCCAGCACCATTGGGCCCCAAAAAACCAACGACTTCCCCCTTTTTTATCGCAAAGGAAATGTCAGAAAGCGCGAGAAAGTCCCCATAGTATTTGGTCAGCTGATGAGCCTCAATACTGTATTCAGAGTGATTTGTTTGTTTTTTAAGGAAATCCAGCATCATGGCATGTTTTGAGCGGGCAAGCCTTGCTCTTTAAGGGCGCGGCGAAAGAGAAGGCATGAGGGCGTCTGCGGTTTCAACAGGAACGACGTTGGCATTCTTGTCGATGCGTTTTGCGAGGCCGGCCAGGACTTTGTTTGGACCGCATTCGTAAAAAGTGTCGATGCCGAGAGTGCAGGCGGCGCGCATGCAGTCGTCCCAGCGGACCGTTGAGACCACCTGTTGAACGAGCGCTTGCCGGATCGCCTCTGGATCCGAGATGAAATCGCCCGTGACGTTGCTCAATACACGCAGGCGGGGCTCTGCAAACGGGATGGGCGAGAGGAAGGCCTCAAAGGCTTTGCGGGCGGGCTCCATGAGACGGCTGTGGTATGCGCCGGCGACATTGAGCGGAATGGCGCGCTTGAAGGCCGTGGCACGCCGTACGGCTTCTGCGATTTTACCTTTTTCGCCCGAAAGCACGACTTGTCCAGGGCAATTGATATTAGCGATGTCGACGTCGCAGGATGCCGCCAACACTGTTGCCTCTTCGAGCGATCCACCGATCAGGCTAGCCATCGCCCCCGACGTCTGGTTGCAGGCCTCTTGCATGAGGCGTCCGCGCTCGGCAACAATTTGCAGACCCGTCTCAAAAGAGTAGACTTCTGCAACGGCTAGGGCGGTCAGTTCTCCCAAGCTCAGTCCCAGCGCGACACTGCATTGATTGAGATGCCCATGCGTCTCGAGTTCCTTAAAAATCGCATAGCCCGTGACGTATAGGGCCGGCTGACAAAAGCTCGTCTCCGTCAGGCGCTCTTCTGGCCCATCAAAACAGATGTCGCGGAGCCCCGGCAACATCTCGTTGGCGCGGTCAAAGTACGACCGAGCCAACGCGCTGTTTTCGTAAAACGAGCGCCCCATGCCGACCATTTGCGCGCCCTGGCCAGAAAAAAGAATACCCGTTTTCATGCAAGCTTACTTAACGCTCTTCTCAAGCTGTTCTTCTAAGATCTTTGCCTTTTCGATGAAAATGCCGGCGGACGGGATTTTGTAGACCTCGCCTAGGTACATCTTGCAATCGCTGTAATGCTTGCCTTCGAACTCGCTGACGGCTAGGGTGAAAAAGGCCTCAGCGGCGATGATGGCGCTGGTTCCCTTATCCAAGGCCAACTTTTTCAGGCGCTCTTTACCCTTGTCGGCCTTGCCGGCGGCGATCAGCGCAATGCCCTGGCCGAGCTTCGCCCGTTGATAAAACAGAGTATCCTTGAGCCCCTTGCGTGCCTTGGAATACAAGTCAGCCGCGTCTTCATACTTGCCCATCTTGTAGGCGTCGTCGGCCAAACTCAGCGTGACGAGCCCACCCAATGGCAAGGAGGCGTATTTTTTGGCAAAAGCGAGACGTTGGACGTCGTCTTTGAGGGACATAAAGGCCGCCTGCATGTTGCGCATCCTCGATTTCTGGAAATAACGCGTGCCCTGATACGTCGCTAGACCCAATACAATGACGCATAAAAGCAATAGAATGCCCTTTTGGGCGCGTTTCCAAAAGGACAGCAGCGTCTCGTGAGAGGCGTGTTCTTTCGACTTAAAAAGTGTGACTTTTTCGTTCTTCATAGCAAGTTCCCATTGAGTCTCATATTTGTGCAGAAGTCAACTAAAAGACAGATGCAAAATACCATAGCGAGGGAAAAGTTCAATTTTTATGTTGCCTTATGCAATACTGTTCTCGATAACAGTTGGCTATATTGCGACAAATCATCATGAAAAAATTAATATTGCTAACTTGTTCGACGCTGTTGATCGGTTGTAGTGCGATTCAACAGGCGGTCAAGGAGGACAACCTCACCGTTGGAACGGTTCAACGCGAAATTGCCGTGGGTATGCCTGCATCGGCGGTTGCCGAAGTTTTGGGCTCGCCCAATATCGTGACGACCGATGAAAATCATCAGGAAGTCTGGATTTACGACAAAATTCGCAGCGAAGTCAGTTATTCGCAGCGCGGTGGCGGCATTCCATTGTTGATGTTTGGTAGCGCGGGCGACTCAACCTCTTCAAAAAAGACCCTCACAATCATCATCAAGTTCGATATCACCAAGAAAGTCAGAGACTTCGCTTATCACGCGTCTCGTTTCTAAACACCTATGAAAAAACTCACTTCCATCTTATCGGTCATTTGCCTGTTTTTGGCAGGATGTGCCACTTGTCCCCCCGCAGACTGCTTGAAGGTTTCCGAAGAGAGCCTACAACGCCGTCAACAGCAGAGTCGGCCAGTTGAGGCGCCCGAGGAAACGCAGGTGATCTCAGCCTCGGCCAACGTGCTCCAAGACATGGGCTTTACACTCGACGAGAGCGAAAGCAAGTTGGGCCTAGTCGTCGCGTCCAAGGATCGTGATGCCACTCAAGCTGGACAATACGTCGGCGCCACACTGATCACCTTTATGGCGGCTTTGGGCGGTTGTAAATCAGATGCCTTGTCTAGAGTTGATGCCCAGCAGAAAATCCGGGCTTCCATCGTGACGCAACGCAGCGCCATTGATCCCAACAAGTTTGTTGTCCGCGCAACGTTCCAGCGACTCGTTTGGAATCGTGCCGGCCTACTCTCACGGGTAGAGACGCTCGACGAAAAGGAGCTCTATGAGGGCTTTTTCGACAAACTTTCTAAATCTGCCTTTTTTGAGGAACAAAATATATGAAAACTATTTCCCTGATCTCTCTATTGAGCGCATTGCTCTTTGCCGGCTGTGCATCGACGACAGAACACGTTTTGGACTCCGACCAGAGCCAAACAGAATTGCGTAGTATGCAAACACGCACATTTGATAATGTCGATCGAACCGCCATGTTAAAGGCCGTCATCAACACGCTTCAAGACCTCGATTTTGTTGTCGACAAGGCCGATGCCACTCTGGGCTCCGTCACTGCATCGAAGTTTATGGGCAACGTCGTTCTCAAAATGAGTGTGACGACGCGCACTAGAGAAAATCAATTGTTGGTTCGCGCCAATGCCCAATACGGCATTCAGCCACTCACCGACCCAGAGCGCTACCAGGACTTTTTCAACGCGCTGGATAAGTCGCTCTTTCTGGCCACCCACAAAGTCGACTGAAAAGATAGATGCAAAATGGTTCTATAGTCGGGCCCGAGAAGCAATGACGACAGTAGCCGACTTAAGATAGGTGACTGATCCCGAACGACGCGAAACGCCTTGGGCCATTTTGCAACGGTCTTACTTTCTTTCTTTACATTTTTTGGAATTTCGATCGAATCATTAGTGATGTCTAAACGCTTTGCTACGTTCGTTTATTTGTTTACGCTCGTTTTCTTTGCCTGTTTTTTTCTCCTGCCGATCATTGAGATTTTGAAGGGGGGCTTTTTCGACAACAATGGCCACTTCAGCCTGGGATACCTGAAGGCGGTCTTCGCCAACCCCATCTACGTCGAAGGGCTGCGCAACGCTTTCGCCATGGGCTTCTTTTCGACGATATTAGCGCTGTTGCTGGCCTTACCTCTTGCCTACTTTGCCGACAAGTACGATTTCCCTCTAAAAAGCCTCTTCATGAGTCTCGTGTTGTTGCCCATCATGCTGCCGCCGTTCGTAGGCGCCATTGGTATTCAAAAGATCTTGGGCACGTATGGGGCCTTCAACGCGATTTTACTGAAAATTGGCCTGCTCGCCCAGCCCGTAGACTGGATTGGAAAGAGCCAATTTTGGTGTATCATTGTGCTGAACGCCCTCAGCTATTACCCGATTCTCTACCTCAATACCCTGGCGTCTCTGGCGAACATCGACCCGGCGATGGAAGAGGCGGCCGGCAGTTTTGGCTGTGTCGGACTGAAGCGCTTTTTTAAGATCACCTTGCCTTTGATGCGTCCAGGGCTGTTTGCGGGCTGCACGATCGTCTTTATTTGGTCCTTTACGGAGCTCGGTGTTCCGCTCATCTTTGATTACAACCGCATCACCCCGGTTCAGATCTATAACGGGCTTAAAGAAATCAGCGGTAACCCGTTCCCCTATGCGCTCGTCAGCGTGATGTTATTTTTCTCGGTCTTTTGTTATGCGGTAGGGAAGGGCCTGTTTGGTCGCAACACCTTTGTCATGATGTCAAAGGCGACGCACGCCAGCGCCAATCGTCAATTGGGGCCGTTTCGCAAAGTGCTCGCCGTGTCCTTGTTTTCGGCGCTCTCCATTTTCGCTCTATTGCCACACCTGGCTGTTATTTTGTTCTCCTTTTCTTCAGACTGGTATGCCACTATCCTCCCAGAGGGATGGACAACCGCTAACTACATCGCCGCACTGGGCCACGATCTCACCGTTCCCGCCATCAAGAACAGCCTGATCTATGCCAGCTTTGCAACCGTCTTGGCGGTAGTGATTGGGACAAGCGTGGCGTTTGTCGTCGTCCGAACGAAGCTGCCTGGCCGCCATTTCCTCGACAGCATCACGATGCTTCCGCTCGCCATTCCAGGACTCGTCATGGCCTTTGGTTACCTGGCGATCTCGCAACGCGGCCGCATCTTTGAGTCCCTCAACCCCATTCAAAACCCAACTATCCTGCTCATTATCGCCTACGCCGTCCGCAAATTGCCATTCATGGTACGATCGGCTGTGTCGGGTCTTCAGCAATCCAGTCCAGCCTACGAAGAAGCGGCCCAAAACCTCGGGTGTAAGCCACTCAAGGCCAGTCTCAAGATCACACTACCGCTCATCATGGCCAACCTCATGGCCGGCGGCCTCCTCGTCTTTTCTCAAACCATGTTGGAAGTCTCAGACTCCATCATTCTCGCCCAAAAACAGCAATTTTTCCCCATCACGAAGGCCATTTACGAATTGATGAGCCTCCTCGGTGAAGGTCCCTACCTCGCCTGTGCCCTGGGCGTCTGGGCGATGACCTTTCTCGCCATCACCGTCTGGGGAGCCTCGAAGCTTATGGGGAAGAATCTTGGAGCCATCTTCAAAGTCTAAGTAAGAACGTTGTAAAAGGGTCTCTAGCTGCGTTCTCCCCGATGAACAATGAGGGCAATAAGTTCGTTATCCTTCGTGGTTCGCCTAGGTCACGCATTTCAATGCGCTCCCGTCGGCTCACACTCGGAAGCCTGCTTCTTGCCCTCATTTTTCATCGGGTTCGTCGTTCTGGCTAAGTCACGTACCAACGTACGCTCCTGTCGCCCTCGCTTCTCGGGCCTTGCTATAGAGCCATTTTACAACGTTCTTATGTTGTTGGTATTCATTTAGTTAGATTAAGGACCGGTGTAAAATGGATGCCCAAACGCATTTTGGCGCCATTCCCTATCGGTCTTCTTATACTATTCTTTGATTGACAACAGCTTACCTCTGCGAGACAAAATAAAGGCATGAAGCGCACGATTTCGTTTTTTTATCGAATGTTAGACCACATGGCCATCGAACAGACGCCTCAAACCTACGTGTTGTTTGGCGTATTTGCGGTTATCAACTACATTGTGCCGTATTTTATGTGGGTTCCCTCGACTGATGCCGCATATGAAACACTGTTATTTTTTCGCCTCACTGCCGGCACTATGTGTTTTTTGCTCATTATCAGCGAATCTTGGCCGCCATGGTTGCACAGGTTTTTGCCGTTGTATTGGTACATCACACTCCTCTTCTGTCTACCATTCATCACAACGTATATGTTCATTCAAAGCCATGCCTCGATTTTCTGGATGGTCAATGCTGGTTTAACGTTATTTTTGCTCGGTATTTTGCTTCATTGGGCCGAGTTTCTAATCATTTTGTTTCTGGGCGTCTTTCTTGGCTCTCTCGTAGCCACCGTGCATCATCATGACGCTCCATTTTTCATAGATAAAGATGACATCTACCTCTTCGCCTACATGTGTGTGTTTTCAACGCTCATTGCGCTCATTTTTTCTCGCAAGAAAGATATACAAGAGCATGAACGCCTACGAACGCTCAATGTGATGATCAATAATATCGCCCACGAGATACGAACACCTCTAGCGACGCTCTTGCATTATTCGAGTCATATCGCACGCTCTTTGCCGATATACATGGAGGCGTACGGCCAGGCCTTGAAGGCTGGAGTACCTGTTCGCGCTTTGCCTACGGACGCCAAAGAAATCCATCAACTGCCAAAAAAGCAAAAGCAAATTGCCCATCGTGCCCTCAAAATGGTCGACATGCTCATTCAAAACATTCACGGCTTTTCATTCAATGCAAAATTAGCGCCCGTTGATATAAATGTTTGCATTCAGAAAGCGATCGCAGAGTATCCCTTCATTGGAGACGCTGAACAGGCAAAAGTCAAAACAGACACAACGACTCATTTTATGTTTGCGGGTCAAGAAATCCTCATGGTACACGTGCTCTTCAATTTGATCAAAAATGCCCTGACAGCCACACAGAGTACCCACAATGGGCGCATTGTCATCACGACCAAGACAACGAACCTCAAAAACATCCTCATCATCGAGGACAACGGCGTCGGCATTAACCCAAAGCGCCTCAAAAGTATTTTTGAGCCCTTTCGGGATTTTTCTAGCGGTTCAGGTATTGGTTTGGCCTTTTGCAAAAACATTATCCAGGGCTTTGGTGGTGGCATTTTTTGCGAATCGGAGCCGGGGCAGTACACGCGTTTCATCATTACTTTGCCGCGATGTAGTGAGTCGGAGATACAAGCATTACGTCTTCCGACTTCAGAAGCCAAGAAGGTTCCTGTCTTTAGAAAAGAACCCCGCAATTACGTTTTTATCGACGATCAATCGTATTTTGCCGAAGTCGTCATTTCATCTCTGCTGATTCCCTATCAATCGTGCAAAAACTACGATAACCCCAGACAGGCGCTAGAACATATCAACCACATTTACCGCAATGGGGCGCCAGAAGATCAACTAGCGGCTATCGTCGTCGACCAGGACATGCCGGGCCTAAAAGGGCTGGAGCTCTGTGCACAAATAGAAGACCCGCTCGTCAAAAAAATAATTCTCACTGGAGAGGCCGACCCTATCGAGGTTGAAGATGCTGTCGAGCAAGGGAAGATCTACGCTTGCGTAACCAAGTCTCACAATTTCATTCAGAAATTAGAGGATCTGTTACTCGAAACTCATGAAACGTCGAAGTATGTGTTGCCAGAGACCTAGAGTGTGGCATACTTGATGTACTGGTGAAGACCGATACAAAATGGCACCCAAATGCGTTTCGCACCTGTGGCAACAGTCACAACACGCGGCGGCAATTGTCCCTTGCGAGGCACTTAACGCCTGCTGAGCGCCTGCCACATTATCGAGCGTTTTTGGAAGAGGGCAATAAGAGGGTTGCCTTTCACCAAATGCGGGGGCAGTCGGGCTCCGAAACTTGCGCCATGCAAACCCTGTTGGTCGATCAACTTGTCGAACATTTGTTCCGAAACGTGCTGCAAGGCGAACTCGTTGCCTTGGTTGCCATCGGGGGTTATGGACGTCGGGAAATGGCGCCACACAGCGACGTCGAGCTGCTCTTGCTCTGTCGTGAGCCCGAGGTGTTGGATGCGTCTGATAGGTTTATGGCGGCAGTCGTCCAGCCGCTGTTGGCCTTGAATTTAAAAGTCTCGCCGCGCGTGCTCACGCCCGATGAGGGCATTCAAAAGGCAAACGCGGACTTCTTTTTTAAAAACGCACTTCTCGACGCCCGCTGGCTCTGTGGAGACAACACACTCTACGCGCAATTTGACCGTTCCTTTCGCACACATTGTCAGCACCGATTGCCCTACCTCCAGCAATGTTTTGAAGAACAGAAAAAGCGCAGAGAGCGTCAACAAAACACGGTGTTTCTCCTCGAGCCCAACATCAAAGAAGGCCTGGGAGCCCTACGCGACTACGAATACATGCTCTACCGGGCCCGCATTTGTCGCAATTGGCACTATTTGAGCGAGCTGCACGAGCACGGTCTTTTGGATAGCGCCCAATACGAGACCCTTCAAGCGGCCCACGATTTTCTCCTAAAGCTCCGGTCGGTCTTACAGGGCGCCAGTCAACGAGCCAATGACGTCCTCTATACGGAATACAAGGCCGACGTCGCCATCATCCTCGGCTACACCGAAGAAGAAGATTGGCCGCGAATGGAACACCTCATGCGCGATTACTACCATCACGCCAGCCAAGTCTACAACCTGGTTGCACACGTAGAAGCGCGCCTCTACAGTCCTTTGAAAACGGCCCGGCACATCTTCAAATCCCTGGCCACTCGCATCACGGGTTCGCAAATGTTCGATGGCTTTGTCGTGCAAGACGGGACGCTACAAGCCCTCAACGATTCGATTTTTACTGAGGACCCGCTCCGCTTGATTCGCGTGTTTCGCTACGCACAGGGCTGGCGTTTGTCGATGGGTGTGGCCCTCAAGGCCCTCATACACGGGTCCCTCGATCGCATCGATGAACAACTGATCCATTCCCTGGCCGCCGGAGAGTGTTTTACCGCCATTCTCGCCGACACCGGCCACGTCTTCAATGCCCTCCAAGCGATGTTTGATTGCGGTGTATTGGCTCGCTTTGTCCCGGAATTTGGTAAACTGGTCGCCCTGACCCAGCGTGAACACTATCACCGCTACACGGCAGATGTCCACACCTTGCTGGCCATTCGAGCCGCAGACAGCATCTTTTCAATCAACCCTCCTGAAAATTATCGCGCAGTCTTGCAGGCCTGTGAGGATGTCAATCTGCTGTACTGGATGCTCCTCCTCCACGACCTCGGTAAGGGCTCCGGATCGAGTCACGTGCTCGCCTTTCGCGTCTTGCAGCGGTCGGGCCTCAACGCCTACCAACGCGAACAAGTGTTGTTTGTCGCCCAAAACCCACGCCTCATGATTCAATACTGGCAAAAACACGACCCCAATGACGCGGCGGCCGTCGAAACTTTTGCCAAAACGGTCAAAACACTGGACACGCTGCGCTTTCTCTACGCGCTCTCCTATTGCGACGCTCAGGCCACCGGCAGCACCCTCTGGAACGTCCACAAACAGCTCCTGCACCAACAATGCTTCGATCGCGTTTTTGAGTTTTTTCGACAACACCCGCCCGCCCTCAGCTTTGAAACCGAACGCTCCACCCTGCAGGCCGAAGTGATGGAACGTCTGGCCAGTCGTTTGACCGCGGGCCCCATCACGGCTCACTTTGAACAGACCCCTCACTGCTATTGCCTCCAAAATAATCTCGACACCCTTGTTGCCCACATCGAATTGGTTGAACAACAAAGACAGGCCGGCACGCGCACCGTTTTCCAAGTCCACTACGACAAAAACACCCATGTCTGCCGCCTAGAGGTCGTCAGCCGTGATCCCCACAGCCTCCCTAATCTCTCGACAGCACTGGCGACTCACGACATCCGTGTGCGCAAATTACAGGTCACTCGCCGCACCGATGGCCTCTTTCTCTTCACGTTCCTCCTGGATATCGGCCAACAAAAGCCAGCTGCTTTCACACAAAAGCTCACGGGCCTTCTAACAACTCCTCAAAACCCGTTCAAAAAACCAACTCGACGCTCCTCCAGCTTCTCGCCAAAAGTCGACATCTACCACACGGACACGCACACACGGGTCGAAATCGAGGCCGCGGACCGTACGGGACTGCTCGCTGAGGCCTCCCGGACGCTCGAAGCCGCCGGGTTTCAAATCACCTACGGCAAGGCCTCCTCCGATGGTTGCTGGGCCCACGGCGTCTTTTACATCGAGAGCGAGTACCAATCAACCTCCGCGTCTATTCTCGTCTCACTACAAAAAACTTTGTGTATCGCTCTTATGTATTGAAAAATACTTGCATTTTTCCTTCATTTGCCTAAACTTTTGCTCAGCTTAAGAGCTAAAATTAAACTCAACAAAGTATACATTCATGACTAAAAAACAAATCGGTATTATTGTATCCGCATTGGCGCTGCTCAGCTTTGGCTGGCTCTTCGCCAATCAAGCAGCGACTCCAGCAAAGCCAGCTGAGCCTGTCAAAGCGGTTGAACCTGTCAAGGCTGAGCCCGCTAAAGTAGCTGAGCCTGTCAAGGCTGTTGAACCAGCCAAGGCCGCGGACGTCGAGACACCTGAAATGGCCGCTAAACGTCTCAGCGCCGAAGACACCATCGCCGGCATGGTAGAAGCCGCGAAAAGAGGGGTTAAGCCGACACGTGCTAACATCGAAGAAACCGTTCACAAAGCCGCACTATTGGTTGAAAAAGAGGGCGCTGCTTGTTTCCCGAAATTTAAAGGCAAAAACAGCGAATTCATTCAAGGTAATGCCGCCTATATCTATATTGTCGACATGCAGGGCAATATGATCATGCACCCAGTCCTCTACAAAATGGAAGGCACCAATGTGCTCCATTTGCGTGATAAGAAAGGCAAACCCATTATTTCGCCAGTCATGGCAATTGCCAAAAAAGGCAAAGGCTGGTATTCCTATTGGTGGCCCAAGCCCAATGCAACCGAGCCTGAAGAAAAGTTTGTGTACGTAGAAGGCGCCAAGATGCCCGATGGATCACTTGTCGCTGTAGCCTCCGGATCATACGACATCTAAAAATGTCGATGTATTCCACTGTTGCGAAACACAAAAAACAGCGTCTTTTTGTGTTTCGCTGTCGTTGCCTCAAGCATGGGTAGCAGCCGTTGTCTCTAAACGTCAGAATTAATCACTTAACTGCTTCATTTCATGAAATTTACGATCAAAGCTAAACTCGTCACAACGCTCTCTTTTTTTATTGTGCTCATCGCCTGCTTGTTGGGGTTTGCGGCCATCGCATGGAAGCAAATCGAAAAAGCGACTGACGAAAAGGAGTTTATTCTCGCCGTTTCAGGCCAAATTACGTCGGCGCGCGTCGCAGAAAAAGCTTACGTCAAGTTTTATGAGGAGTCCTATATTAACGTCTTTGAGGAGACCATTCGCAATGCCTTTCGAAGCCTGCAAGATGCGAAAAGTGAAAATTTGGTCGTCTTGACTGGAGCCGTCAACAAATACCAACAAACTTTCGCCCTGTTTTTAGAAAATCATGCGCAAACAGCTAAAAGCGAGAAGGCCATGCAAGACGCCGTCGACAATATGCTGTTTCTGGCGCAAGAGTTTGTTCGCGAAATGCGCATCGTTGAGTCGGCCTTGCAAGCCGAAGGTAAAGATTTACAGGGTGCCGATAGGGCCTTGCTCGAGGTCGCACGCGACGCCAAAGAGTTGGTGTTAAACCTCGATCGCTTGATCAAAGACTTTCGCTTGACGGGCAATGATCGCTTTCTGGGAGCGTTCAAAGCACTTGTTCTCGACCAAGAACCCGCTATTTCACTCTCTTTTGACATCTATGTCGATATGTCATCGACTCCTTTTGCTAAAGAATATGCGGCTCGTATTGTAGACGCCGTTGGGCGCTGCAAAGGCATGCAAGAAGCCATCTCCAAGACCTTTTTTGAGGAAAAGAAAACGCGGCAAGAAATGGATCTGCTTGGCGAAGGAATCGACAGCGAAGCCTACACGGTCAAGGAAGCCATTCATGACAGCGTCGCTAAACTCAAGAACAGCACCATTATGTCTATTGTGATCGCGAGCATCGTTGGCTCTATTCTCGCCATGGTAGGCGGTATCTTGATGAGTGGGTCGATCACAAGGCCGCTGCGCCAGACCATTGCATTACTCCAAGACATCGCCCAAGGTGAAGGCGACCTCACCAAACGCCTCACAACCAAGAGCCAGGACGAGATCGGAGAACTCGCTTCTTGGTTCAACAATTTTATCGAAAAAATTCAAAAAATCGTGCGCAACATCTCAGAAGAGACAGGCCATCTCGTCAAAGCCTCTGAAGATATGTCAACCGCTTCCAAGGTCCTAGAAAAGGATGCCGGAGTCTTAACGGGCGCGGCGGAACACATCACCAATATCAGTGAAGAGTTTAGTAATAATTTAAAAAATATTTCTCAAAAAACGAGTGAAGTGGATACTTTTGCCTCAAATGTAGCGACTGCCATTGAAGAAATGGATTCATCGACCATAGAGGTTGCCAAGACTTGTGCGCGCGAAGCCGACATCGCCACCCAGGCGGCACAAGAGGTTAACGCCTCTAAGGAGGTCATCGACCAATTAGAACAATCGAGCAAGGAAATTGGCAACGTCATTGAGCTCATCAGCGGCATTGCCAGTCAAACCAATTTGCTGGCTCTGAATGCGACAATTGAGGCTGCCAGCGCGGGCGAAGCTGGCAAGGGTTTTGCCGTTGTCGCAAACGAAGTCAAAGAATTGGCACGTCAAAGCGCCGAAGCAACCAAACAGATCGAATCACAAATCCAATTCGTACAGTCCAATACCGCACAAGCCGTCACGTCGATTGTCAAGATTGCGGGAGTCATTCAGGAAGTGCAATCCTTGGCCAGTACAATTGCGGCATCGGTTGAGGAACAATCGGCCACAACCAAAGAGATTGCCCACAATATGGAAAACGTCTCTAACGCGACCAAAGACCTCTTTACAAATGTCAAACAGGCATCGAGCGCCGCCGAGAAAGTATCACTCGACAGTCAGGACATGAACGCCACCACCCTGCACTCTGCCAGTCAAATTGGAGCCTCTGCAAAAATCTCGCAAG
>Ga0154578_127_pt1 | contig 20857 bp, 16 predicted proteins | sample RifGroF2_FD_116007 | JGI IMG/M metagenome (GOLD analysis project Ga0154578, IMG submission 116007) | Verrucomicrobia bacterium GWF2_51_19
TTATAAGTATTTTTTTCATAATAAGACCATTGCAAAATGTCCCACGGCGTTCTCGTCGTTCATAAAGGTATGCGTATTGTGAACAAAGTGCCTTCGCCTTCTCTACTTTTACACTGAATGTCTCCCTTGTGCAAGTCTATACAGTGGCGAACGCAGAAGAGGCCAACGCCGACACCCTTAATGTTGCCAACGTTCGAGCCGCGTGAAAACATCTTGAAGAGGCCTGATCGGTCTTTTTCAGGAATGCCGATGCCGCTGTCCTCGACCTCTATATATAGGGTCTTTTCTTTTACGGACCAGCGCAAAACGACCGTTCCATTGGAATATTTGCAGGCATTGCTCAAGAGGTTGTTTAAAATGTATTGAAGGAGGTTGGAATCAAGGGTGTAGAGGCCATCCGATGGGCCTTCGAGGCGAATGTCGCGGTTGGGAAATGCGCCAGAGAGGGTCGTCTTGAGCGCCTGCAATAACTTTGAAAAATCGGTTAACTGGGGTGAAAAGGTCAACTTGCCTGCCTCGATGCGACCGATGAGCAAGACGTCGTCCATGAGTTGTGTGATGCGTTTGATGCCAAGTTTAACGGAATCGAACTGTTCCTCACGTTCCGGGGCCTGCAAACGCTCCCAATAGTGTTCCAAGAGGTCTGTGGCGCTCTGGATCGATGTCAGCGGCGTCCTGAATTCGTGTGAAACCATGTTGACAAAGACCCCCTTTAAGCGGCTCAACTCGCGTTCGTGCTCGAGGGCGGTGATCAAGCTGGCTTCGGCTTCTTTGCGCTTGGAGAGGTCATGGATGGTGAGGGCGACGCGTTTGCTCTTGCGGAAATCAAAGACGGTTGACGCGACCTCGACCGGAATGAGGTTGCCGTTGTCGACGCGTTGGTGGAGGGTCTCGCGAATGCCGGGTGTTAGGACCTGTTCCTGGATCCATGCGTCCTTATGAAGGGCCTGTGCGGCGACGGCCTGTGGGTTAACGTCAAAGAGAGTCAGGGACAGCAGCTTTTCCACAGAACAACCAAAATGCTCGCAAGCAGCCTTGTTGGCATAGACAAAACGCATGTTGTCTTCGGGCGAAACCCAAACAACGGCCTCCGAACTGCAATCAATAGTCGTTTTAAAACAAACAATCTCTTCCTCGGCACGCATGCGTTCAAACATCTCAGCCTCGAGGTTCTTGTTGACATTTGCCAACTGACGCGTGCGGCGCTGGACACGGTTTTCGAGCGTTTCACTGAGCGCCTGGTATTGTTCTTGGAGCTGTTTCTGGGCGGAAATGTCGGTCAAACGGCCCAAGACCATCGACGCGTTGCCACGGGCATTTCTAGCCACTACCTGCGCTTGACAAAGACAATGGATGATGCCCCTGTCGCTCTCTATTTTTAATTCGGTATTGCACGACGTGTCTGTCTCGATGAGGGCCTTCAAGGCTCGTTCCAGTGGCACACCGTCTTGGAATTGTTTTAAAAACGTCGACAGGCTCAACTCAAAGACCTCTTTCCCAATCCAGTTAAAGAAATTGTGGGTAACTGTCACGGCGTCTGTTTTGATTTCCCACTTCCAAAAAACATCGGGCGAGTCCATCAGAAATTGGCTCGTCACCTTCCATTCGTTGTAAGCATGATTGAGGGCCGCCTCGTAGGCCAGGTCTTCATGGAGCGTCAAGATGTTTTGGCCCAATGGGTAAGCGCGCATGCGGACTTTCTTGTCGCCAACAGTGTAATGAAACTGGCCCGGCTTGCCCGACTGCAAACAACGATGCAGCTCAAACTCGATCGGCACTTCGGAATGGAATAGAGCAGCCATGTTGGGTGCGGCCCGCAATGCATTGCAATCTTTGCCAAAAAGCCCCTCAAATGCCTCATCGCACGCGAGCACGCGGAATGCCAGGCCTTTACATGCCTCCAAAATACACAGTCCCTCAACGCGCTCCGCCGACAGTTTTTTGCCAAGATCCGATAGCATCTACGCCATTATGAACACCCGTTTTCATCATGGCAAAACAAATTTTAAGACTGCACACAAGGTTGGCAAGTTTTGGTCGACCTATAAGGGTGGTCCATCAGAATTTCTTGCCGCCACAACTCTTTTGGGGGATAAAGGGCCAATGCTAGGGGGGCCTGCTTTAGTGTATCGCAGGCCCCCATCTCGATTGCGTGATGAAACCGCTGCAAAATAGCACCAAAATGCGTTTCGCGCTGTGGGTAGCATCGCCCATTAAACGCCCATTAAACAATGAAGTGCAACACTCGAATGGAAAAAGCGTGACACGAGTTTCCCCGAGTCACGCTTTGTTCAGCTGCGTTGATCGCCTACAGCTTAAGTGTTTTTTAGAATAATATAGAAGTTATAATCGTCTCAGAATTCAAAGTTTAAAAACTCTTCGTAGAAAAATCCTAAAGGTGAGATAGGATCCATTTTATCATAGAACCAACCCTCAAGTGTAATTGCTTTTGTTTCCTCCACGGACCAACCCTCAAGTGTAATTGCTTTTGTTTCTGTTTCCGTTTCCATCAAGCGCCTCATCGTATTAATCACTTCTTCGCTGATATTTTGTGCGTCATTATAATCATGGTTATTCTGATTCTGACAGTAGATCGCATCCAATAATTTATCACTCTTCGCAGCAGTCTCTGTATCATCCGTCATGGCACCATTCTTCGCGGCGTATAAAATACGTATGGCTAACGAAATCGTCGAGTCTGGATTTGCGACCGACTCTTTTTCGTCGAGCGTAATGCGTAATTCCTCCGCTGCTTTTTTGCACATGCCATAAATGATGTTGTACTCTTCTGCGTAGTTGGTGAGGAGCGCTATGATGTCGTTGTGGCGTCTTTCTTGGACCAACCCCAACGCGGTTTTGCCGTGTTTATTCTGAATGTTTGGATTCGCTCCGGCTGCAATTAAGAGCTTAGCAATTTCGGTTTGGTCCAGTATCACGGCAAGCGTCATCGCGGTGTTGCCGTTTTTATTCTGAATGTTTGGATTCGCTCCGGCTGCAATTAAGAGCTTAGCAATTTCTGTTTGGTCATCCATCATGGCAAGCCTCATCGCGGTGTTGCCGTTTTTATCCTGAATGTTTAAATCCGCTCCGGCTGCAATTAAGATCTGAACAATTTCTGTTTGGTCATTCATCACGGCAAGCGTCAGCACGGTGGAGCCGTTTTGACCCTGAATGTTTGGATTCGCTCCGGCTGCAATTAAGATCTGAACAATTTCTGTTTGGTCATCCATCACGGCAAGCCTCATCGCGGTGTTGCCGTGTTTATCCTGAATGTTTAAATCCGCTCCGGCTTTAATTAAGATCTGAACAATCTCTGTTTGGCCCTTCATCACGGCAAACATCAGCGCGGTGTCGTTGTCGTCATCTTGCCAATTGACATAATTTTTGAGCGCGACCTCATTATTTTTGTATGGCTCGATCAATCTGATAACTTCATTCAAATTGCCATCCTTCGCTGCATCATTCAAAGCTTTATCGGCAAAAAGCACGTTAACAGACGTTAATGTGACTGAAATAAGTAATAGATATTTTTTCATAATTTTTATTATTTATGTTAAAGATTTTTAAAAAACCAAAAAAGTCAAGAAGATTTTTAAAAAATCTGCAAATTCAAGAAAGAAGTGCACCAGGCGAAAGGACAGGATGGAAGGATTGAAAAAAGAGAGGAGAGATGCAAGACTGGCGTTATATAACTGTGTACGTCGGCACTGAATATAGCCTCGACGATTTATTGCGAAAAAGCTTGACTTTTTGTTTAAAAACTATATTAGACATTAAATACAAAAATTTGAATATTTAAAATCATCATCAATATCCGATATTTTTTTAAAATTATCCAAAGCCGCTTTCGGGCGCAGAAGGAGTGCGCCACAAAAGGCTCTCATAGACCCGCCGAGCTCTCTAACGGCACATCGAGGGCGCATCGAAAAACGGATGCGCGGTAATAAAGTTTCGCTAATGATTGAGGCCCATAGTCGTTTTTTTGAAAACCTTTAACTTTTTTTTGAAAAAAATGTTTTCCCCTAAAGTGCTGAATGTGAATAAGTTTTGTTAAAGTTTTCCCGCGGACAGACGATTTTTTATTTTTTAACTAAATTTTGGAAAAACTGTGTCGATTGTGCATAAGCGTGAAAACGACACATCTTCTTCTCGGGGCCTCCCTGTGTCTAGGGGGGTCGATATGGGCTATTCAATCCATGCCCGCACTCGTCAATAATTATGGGGAAAGCGAAGTTAAACTCTCTCCTTATTTTGACGAGTGCGTCGCAGATATACACCTTCTGATTCGAAGGAGCTATCTCTGCAGCAAGCGCGACGCCGGATGCGAAATTCCGGAAACCGCCTATCGTTATTACGAGGGCATTTTTCAAGACATGATCCTTGAGACAGGCACGATGGATTATTTTCCGGATGCCTCGGACCCAGAGGGCCATGCACTGGCGCGGTATCCATTTGAGCATACCTGGCTATGTAAAAAAACCTTCATGGGAGAACAGGGCCGAACTCAAATCGGCTCTTTTTTTGAAAACACGCTGGGCATTCAGAGCACTGAAACCGACTTTCCTGGCTTTATCGCTCTGAAACGCGGTGAAAATGGCCATCCGGACGTCTTGGTGGTGGTCTTGCGTGGCTCACAAGCGGAATCCTTCCAGCCACTCCACGGCATGCTCGGCTCGAGTTGGCGAACCAACTACGCTGTAGGCAAAGAAAAATTACCAAAAGCGATCTTTGGATTCAAGGGTTCTATGCACTACGGCTTTTTGGAAAAAGAGCTGGCCTTTCGTCAAACGCTCTTGCACTCGATCTACGACACGATTATCAATGAGCAGGTCGACATCGACAACCTCATTATCGTCGTCACTGGACACAGCCAGGGAGGCGCGCTCGCCCAAATCACCATCGTTGACCTCGTTAAAAACCTCGGACCGCTGCTCTTCGGCAACGACTTCGATAATGCAAAACATAACCGCTTTTATGGCTATTTTATGTCTCCAGCGCGCGTGGCTGGGTCGAAATCAACCGTCCGCCATATTCACGACCTCGTCGGTAAGCACAACATGATACGTCACAGCACCATCCACGATCCAGTGCCCAACGCTGGCATCGATCGAATCTTTGAGCGCATCGCCATACTCGATCCAATCAACGCTATCTTCGCTTACCACAACATCGGATACCTCGCTCTCGACGACAGCGGCCGCGTCCTCGAAAAAGCGCTCGCCTCAGAAGCTTCTTACCCAAATAAATATGATGAGCGCCTCTTCACCGAGTTCAACCGCGACCGCTACCTCATGGTCCAAATCGTCAAAAATAAACTCTTCGACTCCTACAAGTGCCACCTCAAAGCTAAGGGCTGCAGCCGTCTCATGCCAAAATACCACTATTGGAGCACCAAGAGCGACCTTAAAATGGCCAGGGCAATCTTCCGCGCTGGCCCGCTCGGCGGTCTCTATTGGATGGTTTCCTGCTGGCACTTCGGCAGTCGAGCAAACAATGAAGGCGGTTATGTTTTTGACCCCGTCCTGCCCGATAAAAATATCGACATCGCCCTCATTCGTGGTCGACTGCATAAGATGGCCAAAACTATGCCGTAAGACAACTCTGGACTTTCGCCTCGATCATTAGCGAAACTTTTTCTAGTGGTTCATTAGCTGAACTTTTTCTAGTGGTCTCAAGCATGTCTGTTGTTTTATGACTCAATGTGTGTAATTACAGCGCATCGGTTTTCCGATGCGCTGTAATAAAATTTCGCTAATGATTGGTGGACCGCTTTGGCGTTTCTATTTTCTATTGACATCGCGAGGTTCGCTGGCAAATTTATGTGTTATCCTTGGGCTGGAGTGGTGAAATTGGCAGACACGCATGATTCAGGTTCATGTGCCGAAAGGCATGGGGGTTCAACTCCCCCCTTCAGCACCAACACGGCATGAGAATACGTGTGAAAACTCGTTTTTCGCTGCGCGCAACTGCCTCACGTACCATGCGTACGCTACGGCAGATCGTGCTCACGCAAAGCCAAGTTTTGACACTTATTCTCATGCCGTGTTGGGGGTCGATGATAATAAGAAAATCACACTTTCGGATAATATCAGTGGACAATTGACAACGGAACAACAGTCGAAAGCATGGGCGTTTAAAGTGATTGGTGTGGGGGGCGCCGGTTGTAACACGCTGCGCTTTTTTGAGAAAAACCAGATTGGGGCCCTCGCGCTCACAGCCATCGATACCGATGCGCAGACACTGGAGTCTATTTCATTTGAAAAATTGCAGATCGGTCATGCACTCACACGCGGACTCAGCACGGGCAACGATTTCGAGCTTGGACGAAAGGCCGCCGATGCCGACCGCAAACGCATAAAGGCCCTCTGCAAAGGTCAAGATATCATCTTTATCGTCGCAGGCCTCGGTGGCGGATTGGGAAGCTCCGCAGCATCGATCGTAGCCGAATGCGCAGTGGAACAGGGCAGCACCGTCATTGCCTTTGTCAACATGCCGTTTTCTTTCGAGGGAGGCACGCGCTACAAACAGGCCGAAAAGGGACTCATAGACCTCCGCGCCCACTGTGAGGCCGTTATTCCGCTCCCCAACGACATTTTGCTGCAGTCGCTAGATAACGCAACGACCGTCCTCGACGCCTTTGCCCGCTCCAACACCTGGATGCATAAGGGCATCTGCAGCCTCGTCAACATGCTCGTACGGCCAGGCATGATCCACGTTGACCTCGCCACCCTTCAGAAAATTTTCATCTACCGCGGCGGCAAGACACTCTTTGGTCTAGCATCGGGCGAAGGCAACAACGCCCTCAAAGACGCCATTAAGAGCTTTTCGAAGTGTCCCCTACTCTCCACGCCCGAACACGCACGTAAGGCCGATGCGCTCGTTGTCAGCATAACCAGCGACAACAGCCTCACCCTCGACTCCGTTAAAGAAATCCTCACTGCCATCTCCGACCTCTTTGGCGGTAAGGAAAACGTCGTCCTCGGCACCACCCTCGATCCCTCATTCGAGAAAAAGATCGAAATTGTCGTTCTCGGCACCACTCTCTTCCAGGCCTACCAGCAGAACGTCATTCGCCTCCAGCCACAAGAATCAAAGGCCCAAACGGACCTGCCTCTATTTTCGGAAAACGCCACCCTGCTCCCAACCGAAGACCGAGGCGTCTTTGAAGCCACCTCTCAGGCCCTCTTCAACGGTGAAGACCTCGATGTCCCCTCTTATATACGCAAGGGCATCAAGTTACACGTGTAAGATCGATGGTCTTGAAGAGATCAAGCGACAAAGTGTAAAAAGTTATCCTTTTGTTGAATCTAATTTAAGATATTAGGCCGATGCAAAATAGATGCAAAAATGTGGCTTTGCGCGAGCATGAATGCCGTAGCGTACATAGAGGTACGTGAGGCAGTCAGCGGAGCGCGAAACGCATTTTGGCGCTATTTTGCATCGGCCTTGTTAAGGCAGCAACTTTTGCCAATGTTGGAGCCTGAAGACTCACCTTGTGTCAAACTGTGACGGGCGAAATGTCTCAGTTGTCACAGGTTTGTCACAGAAAGCGGGCGGAAGTCCGGGAAGAGGTCTCTCGATCGGATTTTGTAAACTGTTGATGGAGAACGACTTGTGATATTTGGCATGCGATGTTGGCATTTGGCACAGTTCTTGCAAAAGAAAGAGGCGTATGAGCAAGAAAAAAGTTATCGGTATTGACCTAGGAACGACAAATTCCTGCATGGCCATTTTGGAAGGCGGCAAGCCTGTCGTCATTCCCAACGCAGAGGGCGCCCGCACGACACCCTCTATCGTCGCCTTTACCAAAACGGGCGAAAGGCTCGTGGGTCAGGCAGCCAAGCGGCAAGCCATCACCAATCCTCACAACACGATCTTTTCTGCAAAACGACTGATCGGTCGTAAATTTGCCGAAGTTCAAAATACGGTCAAAAAACTGCCGTACAGCGTCGTCGAAGGCAAAAACGGTGATGCTTGGATCGAGTGCACCGTCGCCGGCAAAAAAGAAAAGTTTGCGCCCGAACAGATCTCTTCTATGGTCCTAGCTAAATTGAAGGCCGACGCGGAAGCCTACCTCGGTGAAGCCGTTACACAGGCCGTCATCACGGTTCCGGCTTACTTTAACGACGCCCAACGCCAGGCAACTAAGGACGCTGGCACGATCGCCGGCCTCGAGGTTTTACGCATCATCAACGAGCCCACAGCCGCGTCTCTCGCCTACGGTCTCGACAAGAAAAAAGACGAAAAGATCGCCGTGTACGACCTCGGCGGCGGCACCTACGACATCTCCATTCTCGAGATCGGTGACGGCGTCTTCGAAGTGAAGGCCACCAACGGCGACACCCAACTCGGCGGTGACGATTTCGATGAGGCCATCATTCATTGGCTCGCGGAAACCTTTCAAAAGGAAAACGGCATCGACCTCCGCAAAGACGCCATGGCCCACCAAAGGCTTAAGGAAGAGGCAGAAAAGGCAAAAATCGCCCTCTCATCGGCTCAACAGGTCGACATCAACCTTCCCTTTATCACAGCGGACGCCAGCGGCCCAAAACACCTCAACGTCGTCCTCACGCGCGCCAAGATGGAACAGATCTGCGACAGCTTTTTCGAGCGCACCGTTGCTCCATTCAAGGCCTGCTTAAAGGATTCCGGGCTGAACGTTAAAGAACTCGATGAATTGGTGCTTGTTGGCGGAATGACACGTATGCCAAAGGTCGTTGAAACGGCCCACAAACTCGTTGGGAAGACCCCCCACCAAGGCGTCAACCCAGATGAAGTCGTCGCCGTCGGTGCCTCCATTCAGGGCGGCGTCCTCCAGGGCGATGTCAGCGACATTCTCCTCCTCGACGTCACCCCACTCACCCTCGGCATCGAGACTGCTGGCGGCGTCTCGACTCCCATGATCGAGCGCAACACCACCATCCCAACCAAGAAAACACAGGTTTTCAGCACCTATGCCGATAACCAAACTGCTGTCGACGTCAAAGTCCTCCAGGGAGAACGCCCCATGGCCAGTCAAAACAAGATGCTCGGCACCTTCCGACTCGACGGCATTCCTATGGCCCCACGCGGCATTCCCCAAATCGAGGTTACCTTTGATATCGACGCAAACGGCATCCTCCACGTCACCGCTAAGGACGTAGGTACCGGCAAAGATCAGAAAATCACCATCAGCGGCGCATCCGGCCTCTCCGAAAGCGAAATTGAACGCCTCAAAAAAGAAGCCGAAGCCAACGCTGAGTCCGACAAGAAAATTAAGGAAGGCGTCGAGGCTCGCAATGCCCTCGATTCTATGGTCTATCAGTGTGAAAAACAACTCAAGGAACTCGGCGATAAGGCCTCCGAAGAGAAGAAAAAGGACGTCACTAACGCCATCGACATCGCTAAGGATACCCTCAAAAATACCAACTCAACCGCCTCTGAGCTGACTTCCTCTAACGAGAAATTGACCCTCGCATTCCAGGCCCTCGCCCAGGAAATCTACGCAAAGGCCGCTTCCTCCCCTCAACAAGAACAACCCTCTTCCCAACCCAAAGATAACAACGTCGTCGACGCTGACTTTGAGGTAGTCGATGAGGAAAAGAAGTAATTTGGAAGAACCTTTTATAGAATAAAAGGTTCTCCCAAACCCTCTCCCAAACACTTTTTTGCGAAACACAAAAAGGCCTCGCCTTTTTGTGTTTCGCATGAGAAAGTTTTTTGGAAGGGGCTTTTTGAAACTTTCCCTAAACAACTATAACATAACCAACGACAAAGACCTGGGCAAAATGGGCCTATAGCCAGGCCCGAGGAGCGAGGGCGACAGGAGCCTACTTGAGGTAGGTGACTTAGCCCGAACGACGAGAACGCCGCTAGAGGACATTTTGCACGGGTCTAACATTACTATGAGCAATATAAAACCAATAGGAGAGCGCGTCCTCGTGAAATTGTTAAACGAGGCCGAGCAAGTGAAGGGTGGAATCATCATTCCAGATTCCGCCAAAGAAAAACCAAACAAGGCTACTGTCGTGGCCTTAGGATCCGGTCGTCGCGACGAAAACGGCAAACACATTCCGTTTGAAGTCAAGGTGGGCGATCAGGTCTTGATCAGCAAGTACGGAGGAACTGAAGTCAAAATCGACAACGAGACGTTCATGTTGCTCCGGGAGGATGACATTCTAGGTACTATCGCATAAAAGACCTATGCAAAATGCCGTGAAAGCTCGTTTCGCGCTCCGCTGACTGCCTCACGTACCACTCGTACGCTACGGCAGCTCGTGCTCGCGCAAATCCAAGCTTTGACAGCATTTATCATAGGTCTTTTCAAAAAATTCAAGAAACTATAACTGTAACTTAAAATAGTAAGACCATTTTGGAATGGTCTTAAAGGACAAAAAAATGGCAAAGCAACTTATATTCGATGAAGCCGCGCGCAAGAAGATCTTGGCGGGAGTTGAAGCACTCTCGAAAGCGGTAAAAGTAACACTGGGACCGAAGGGTCGCAACGTGTTGATTGACAAGAAGTTCGGCTCGCCGACCGTCACAAAAGACGGCGTCACGGTGGCCAAAGAGATCGAGCTGAAAGACCCGTACGAAAACATGGGTGCTCAGATGGTCCGCGAAGTGGCGTCCAAGACGTCCGACAACGCCGGTGATGGAACCACGACGGCCACCGTCTTGGCAGAGGCGATCTACCGTGAAGGCCTCAAAAATGTCACATCGGGCGCCAATCCGATATTCCTGAAGCGCGGCATCGACAAGGCTGTCGAATCGGCGATCAAAGAGCTGGCTAAGAACAGCAAAAAGGTCAGCGGCCGAGAAGACATCCGCCAAGTCGCCACCGTTTCCGCCAATTGGGACACCGAAATCGGCAACATCATCGCCGATGCGATGGACAAGGTCGGCAAGGACGGCACCATCACGGTTGAAGAGGCTAAAGGAATCGAGACATCCCTCGACGTCGTTGAAGGCATGCAGTTCGACAAAGGTTATCTCAGCCCCTATTTCGTGACCAATTCAGAGACCATGGAGTGCGTCCTCGAAGATGCCTACATTCTCATTCACGAAAAGAAAATCAGCAATCTCAATGACCTTCTGCCCATCTTACAGAACGTCGCGAAGGCCGGCAAGCCCCTCATGATTATCGCTGAAGATGTCGAAGGTGAAGCGCTCGCGGCACTCGTCGTCAACAAGCTCCGCGGCACGCTCAACGTCTGCGCCGTCAAGGCTCCAGGCTTCGGCGATCGTCGCAAGGCCATGATGGAAGACATCGCTGTCCTCACCGGCGGACGTTGCTTGACCGAAGACCTCGGCATCAAGCTGGAAAATATTCAGCTCTCCGACCTCGGCCAGTGCAAACGCATCACCGTCGATAAGGAAAACACCACCATGATCGAGGGATCCGGCGATAATTCCGATATCCAGGGCCGCATCAAGCAGATCCGTCGTCAAATCGATGAGACCTCCTCCGATTACGACCGCGAGAAGCTCCAGGAACGTCTGGCAAAGCTCGCTGGTGGCGTTGCAGTCATCAACGTAGGGGCCGCAACTGAGTCCGAAATGAAGGAAAAGAAGGCACGCGTCGACGACGCCCTCCACGCAACCCGGGCAGCTGTCGAAGAAGGAATCTCCGCCGGCGGTAGCGTTGCCCTCCTCCGCTGCGCCATGGCCCTCGAGTCGAGCATTACCCAACTCAGCGGCGACGAGCAAATCGGTGCCCAGATCGTCCGCAGAGCCATCGAGGCGCCACTTCGTCAACTCTGTCAAAACGCAGGTGTCGAAGGCGCCCTCATCGTCAAGGAAGTCCTCAACAGCTCCGGATCACACGGCTATAACGTCGCAACCGGTAAGTTCGAAGATCTCATCAAGGCAGGCGTCGTCGACCCAACTAAGGTCACACGCGTCGCCCTCCAAAATGCATCCTCCGTCGCAGGCCTCCTGCTGACGACCGAATGCATGATCACCGACTTCCCAGAAGAAAAGTCCTCCGCCTCCTCAGGCATGGACCACGGTATGGGTGGTATGGGCGGCATGATGTAAAAAAAACGCAAGGGGGACTCAAACATCCCCCTTACCCCATCAGCATGACCAACAGGCCATGCACCCATTACATTTGCGTTCGTCCTAACATGATGAACGCAAATGGTTTAAGGCAACAAGCGCACAATGACTTCTATGAGACTATTTAACACGGAATTAGACCGCAAGGCTGGCATGTTATTGCCGATATCGAGTTTGCCATCGGGGCAAGGAATCGGCTGCTTTGACGAGCACGCGCGGCGTTTTATAGACGTTTTGAAGGAGGCGCGATTGGCCTATTGGCAGCTGTGTCCCTTGGGGCCGACGGGCTATGGAGACTCGCCGTATCAGTGTTTTTCAGCCTTTGCGGGCAACCCGTACTTCATCGACCTGGGTGAGTTTTTACAAACAGGGCTGTTGACAGAAGAAGAGGTGATGCCTCTGCGTGGCTTGCCTGAAAACGCAGTTGATTACGGCCATCTCTACCAACACTTTTGGGGCATTTTGCGAATAGCGCACCGGCGGTTTTCAGAGACCGGAGACAAGGCATTTGAGAATTTCCAAAAAGTCGAAAAGAAGTGGCTGCTGCCCTACGCGACGTACCGCGCGCTCAAGGGTCATTTTGAAGAAAAATGCTGGATTGAGTGGCCGCAAGAGTTTCGGAGCTTTCAAAAGGCGAGCGCTTCCAGCCTCTGTCGAGAACTGAAGGAAGATATTGATTTCCACCAGTTTACGCAATTTTTCTTTTTCAAGCAATGGAAGGCGCTGAAGGCTTACGCGAAGGAGCATGGCATTGCGATCATTGGCGACATCCCAATTTTTGCTGGCCTCGACAGCGCTGATGTTTGGACGCATTCTGAGCTTTTCCAAATTAAGAAAGACCTCCCAACACACGTTGCGGGCGTCCCACCCGATTATTTTTCGCCGGAAGGCCAACTGTGGGGCAACCCTCTCTTTAACTGGAAGGCGCTCGAGAACAGCCACTTCGACTGGTGGATTGAGCGTATCGAGCACAACTTCCGCATGTTCGACGTCGTCCGCCTCGACCACTTCCGCGGCTTTTACGACTATTGGAAAGTCCCGTACGGCGCTCCAAATGCGATCAAGGGTGAATGGGAAAAGGGGCCCGGTCTGGCCTTTTTCCAGGCGATTCACAACAAGATTCCATCAGCGCGTTTGATCGCCGAGGACCTCGGTTACCTTTCGAAAGAGGTGGTTGAGCTACGCAAGGCCGTCGGACTGCCTGGAATGGCCATTTTGCAGTTCGCGTTTGGCGGAGATTCAGAAAACATCTACCTTCCTCACAACCTCGACCCGCACACGGTCATTTATTCAGGATCGCACGACAACGACACGTCTATAGGCTGGTATGCTGGCTCTAACGAGTCTACACGCGATCACCTGCGACGTTATTTGCGCATCAACGGCAGTGAAGTCGCCTGGGACCTCATTCGATCGGCCTATGCGTCGGTTGCCAACTGGTGCATTTTCCCAATGCAGGACTTTCTCAGCCTCCCGAGCTGGGCTCGCATCAATACGCCAGGAAAGGCACAAGGAAACTGGGCCTGGCGCATGACGCCTCACGACCTCGACCTCTTCCGCTACAAAAATACTGAATACCTACAAATGTTGGCCGACTTATACGGTAGGAGGTAAGATGGAGTCTAGCGAACTAATCAAAGAGGCCTACAAAGAAGCGCAAATTGGTCTGGCTGAAGGCGGCCTGCCCATTGGCTCCGTGCTTTTTAGAAACGAGAAAATCATTGCCCGGGGTCACAATCGTCGCGTCCAGGACGACGACCCTCTTGAACACGCCGAAATCAACTGTCTGCGCAATGCCGGCCGCATGAATTCCTATCAAGACTGCATCCTCGTCTCCACTCTTATGCCCTGCTACCTCTGCGCCGGGGCGATCGTCCAATTCAAGATCCCAGAGGTCATCGTCGGCGAAAGTGCGAATTTCGAAGGAGCCGAAGCCTTTCTTCGCGCCAACGGAGTCAAGCTAACCAATCTCAACGACTCTCTGTGCACAGAGCTCATGGCCACCTTTATTAAGGAGCAGCCATTACTATGGAACGAGGACATCGGGGTTCCGCCGGCTTAATGAAGGCAATAAGTTCGTTGGCCATCGGATTGGACTGTCCTCACGTACCGCACGTACGCTCCGGCAGCCCAACCTCGGCCGCCTGCTTCTTGCCTCCATTGAGTCCGGCGGAACGGGTCTATTGGGAAACACATGAGGGCATTTCTCCTCTGTCTTACTTCGTTAACCTTCACTTCGCGTCAATCTGGAAAATGTAATCGCCGGTGAGGTTTTTCTCAAAATAAGGGTCGAGCTTGTGTTCGATGACGAAAGGCTCATCGGGGACGTTGTCGGCGTCGAGGTCCATGCTGTCGAGGGCATCGATGTCGTCGAAAAAGTGGGTCATGCGTCGCGGTTCGTTGTCGAGAATTACGGAGACACTAGCAACGGCGCCGTTTTTGACTCGCTCAACGATGCAAGGCAGGTGTCGATGCGCGAAGGACTCTTCGTAGGCGTGCAACCACTGGGACGGCGTCTTTTCGTGTTTATTGAGAAGGAGAACGTCCGAAAAGTGCTCGACGACCTCGTAATAGGGCTTGTCCTCGTCGCGAGCCAGCCGTTCACAATCGACGACGCTCAAAATGCGCGTCAATGGCAGAGCTAACTGCTTCCACTTTTGGGAAAAAGCCTCCAAAAACGTCAGTAAATTGACCTCCGCGGGCGCCATCAGAAAGAGGCTGTTAAAGTCATTGGCGTCGGTCAGTGGGTCGTCGACGTCGCGAACGGTCACAAAGGGCAACTCGCGAATTTTTTTATAAAAGGGATCTTCACTTTTTCCCATGCAGACGAGGACCTTATCACTCGCGTCAAACGCGCCGATGAGGAGGTTGTACAATACCTTTTCGCGACCACTGGACGCCATGCCCAGGATCAAAAAACTTTCGGAGAGTTGGCTCATAAATGGTACATTTTACAAAAAGTTTGCAAACGTTCAATCCCTTTTTCGATCGTCGCATCGGACGTCGCGTATGAAAGCCGAATGCAGGTGTCGTCGCCAAACGCGATGCCCGGAACGACAGCCACCTGCTGTTCTTGGAGCAGTTTGTCGGCAAAGGCGGATGAGGCACCAAAGTTCTCGATCGAGGGAAAGAGGTAAAACGCGCCCTGACTCTTAAAGACGCGCATGCCGTCGATGGCGCTGAGGCCGCTGTAAAGGAGCTTCCGGCGACGGTCGAAGGCCTGCCGCATGGATTCTACAGAGGCTTTTGAGAGAGCCTCGTTCTGTAACGCCGCCAGAGCTCCATATTGGGCGAACGTCGTTGCATTCGACGTCATGTGGCTCTGAAGGTTGTCCATGGCCTCGGCAATCCCCTTTTCGGCGACACTGTAACCGAGCCGCCAACCCGTCATTGCAAAGGTCTTTGAAAAGCCGCCTGTCGTGATGACGTACGGGAAGTAGTCCGCAACTGAGGCCGGTGAAAAGTGTTGAACGCCATCGTAGACGAGCGCCTCGTAGATCTCGTCGGACATGACATAAATGCCCTCGTGGACACAGTAATCGACCAGGGCGCAAATCTCTTCCTTGGAATAGACGGTGCCCGTCGGGTTTGACGGACTGTTGAGAATAAACAGCCGCGTCCGGTCGGTCTTGGCCGCACGGAGGTCATCGACGGTCACCTTAAATGCGCTGGCGAACGTCGTTTTCAGGAAGATGGGTGTGGCGCCTGCCAGGCGGACCATTTCGGGGTAACTCAGCCAATAGGGTGAGGGAATCAAGACCTCGTCTCCCGGACTGCAGACGGCCATGACGGCGAGATGACAGGAGAATTTGCCACCCGGACTGACGATAATGTTCTTTTCGGAAAGGCCAGTGAGGCCATTTTCGCACTCGTACTTTTTTGCGATCGCCTGCCGGAGAGGAAGAAGGCCAGCCGACGGCAAGTACTTTGTTTTCCCGTCCCGAAGCGCCTGTATGCAGGCCTCTTTGATGAAATCAGGGGTGTCGAAATCGGGCTCGCCCGATCCGAATTCGCAGATGTCCTTGCCAGCCGCCTTGAGAGCCTTTGCTTTGGCGGAAATGGCAAGGGTCAGTGATGGACTGATCTGTCTAGCCCAAATTGATAGTTGTTTCATATTTTGCTACAGATGCGTTTAAAGGTGTACCGATATCGAAGGTAATACGCGATGGTAACGCTCCAAATGCCGATGCCGATGCCGACCCAGAGTCCAACACCGTTCCAATGCAAGGGAAATGCGAGCCAGTAGGCGAGTGTCAAGGTGATGACAAAGTAGATCAAAAATCCTAAAAGCGTCGGAATAAGGATGTCGTGGAGTCCCCGTAACGCGGCAAGGGTGATCACTTGTATGCCGTCACCGATCTGTGCCCACGACCAAATGGCCAAAAATTGTACCGCCATTGCAATGACCAGCTCGTTGTCGATGAAACACCGCGCGATCGGCCTACCGAGCGTTAGGGAGATCAGGCTGCACACCGACATAAAGATAAAGGATAACCAAAGGCTGGAATTGACGATGCGTCTAACCTCAGCCCAGTCGCCCGCTCCACTCGCATGTCCAACGCGTATCGTCGTGGCAAAGCCGATCCCCAATGGCACCATGAAACACACGCTGACGAATTGGCCAACAATTTGGTGAGCGGCCAGGGTGTCTTTCCCAATCCAGCCCATCATGAAAGATAAACAGATAAAAGTGCCCCATTCAAACAGAATTTGCAGACTGATGGGCATCCCCGTTACAAAGATCTTTCGGAAACGTTTGAATTGCGTGTCAAAGACGTTCAAGAGGCTCCAATGGACATTCAGTGGCTTTCGCGAGAGGACGTAGTAGAGCAAGATGGCAAAGCTCACCATGCGGGAGAGGAAGGTGGCCACGGCCGCTCCCTTGACACCCATAAATGGAAATCCCCAGTTACCGAAAATCAGCAGCCAATTGAGAAAGATGTTGAGCACGACGCCGACATTCAGCATCCAAAAGGGCGCCCAGATGCGTCGGTGACATTCGCAAAAATTCTTGACCGCCTGGCAGCCAAACGCGAAGACGAGCGACCACATTGTCCACGGAGTGTATTCTTTAGCGCCGTCGACCACGGCCGAATTTTGGCCAAAAAATTCAAGACAACGTGGGTAGAGCTCAAAGAAAAGGCCGGCCATTATGCCATAGGCAAGCATCAACCATAGCCCGTGCTTGAAGGAATTAAGGGCGTCGTTGGGCCGCTTTGCACCGAGAGATTGTGAAACCAGGACGTGAATCGCCGATCCAAACCCGAGCCCAAAAATCAAAAACACCGTCACGACACTCGACCCAAAGGCAACGGCCGCGAGCGGCGCCACACCCAATCGACCGACCATGATGTTGTCACTCAGCTGGATGACCATTTGCCCGATTTGGCCCATAATCATGGGGAGCGCAAACAACATCGTCTGCTTGATTTCGGAAAAAGTTGAGAGACGGCGTAACATATCAAAAATTTGTATAGATGGCTAAAAGAATGATGACCACGCCAGCCAACAGAGCGCCAATTAGGGTGACGGTTCCGCCGGGCGCGCGGTAATCAATCGCGTAATGGCCGATACGACGTATTTTGAAGACGACGCAAGCAGGAATCAGGACAGCGAAGATACTGAACATGATCGCCGCGTAGCTCAAGACCGTTATAAAGCCATTTGGATAGATAAGAGAGATTCCGATTGGCAGTACGAGGGTGAGCAAGGTAGTTATCAGTCGTCCCTTGGCATTGGAAGACATTTTGAAGAGAGTGGCCAAGTAGTCGAAGAGACCGAGCCCAACGCCTAAAAAGGACGTCGACAAGGCCAAAAGCGAAAAGCTGCTCGTTAGGATCATGAGCTGGGGGGCGGTTGTCAGCTTGTTTAACTCGCCTAAAAAGGCGCCCAGGTCGTTGTTTTCCGCAAAAACATTCGCAAAACTGACATCGCCAGTCGCCGGCAAACTGCCCAAACAACAGAAGACCCACGTGATGTAGATGACGAGCGGCAACAGGCTGCCCACGACGAAAATGTGCTTCAGCCGGGAAACGTTTTCCGGACCAACGTAATCGACAATCGTGTGAATGCAGGTGTGAAAGCCAAAGGCCGTGAAAAAGATGGGAATGGCCAAGCTAAAGGCGTCAAAGCGCACGGGAATGTCGGCATTGAGGTTTTTAAAGTCGATAAAGTGATTGAGAGAAAACAGCACGAGGACCAAACACGTGATTTTTGCCGTAAACAAGATGCGGTTGGCATAGTCAACGGCCTTCGTGTGAAAGAATACAAAAATTCCCAAGATGCCCGCAAATAGGCATTGGAGGACTTGTGTTGAAAGGGGGATGTCGAGCAATTCCTGCAAAATACTGCCGCCGCCCGCGGTAAACGCCGCCAACAACGCGTAGAGCAAGAGAAGAAAGGAGAGACTCGCCGTGATATTTCCCCAAGCTCCCAAAAAGCGCTTGGCCGCCGTACCGATCGCAATGCCCTTGCCGACGTACAGGTTTATCTCGAGGGACAAGAGCGCGACATACGCCATCAAGCTCCACATGGCAACAAAGAGCCCAAGACTCTTCCAAAACCCAATTTGCGCCGCCGTGATAGGAAGGGCCAACATCCCCGCTCCCAGACCCATGCCGGCAATAATTAAGATGGATCCAATGTATTTTCCCGTAGACCGTTTCATCGCCCTCAGAAGATTTCAGAGACCGCACTTCCTGTCGAGCCAAAGTTTCGGATTTTAGCAAAAGATCATGGCAAAAGACCCTTTTGCAGCGGCCTTACAGGAGGCGTTGTTCTCTTTCCAATAGTGTCGGGTGGGAGTAATAGAAGGTGCTATAGAGGGGGTGAGGGACGAGGTTGGAGAGGTTTTTCTCGCTGAGTTTTTCGAGGGCGGACGTGAGTGGTGTGGCGGATCCGATGTGTAGTTTGGCAAAGGCGTCGGCCTCGTACTCATGTTTTCGAGACCAGGCGTTGAAGAGGGGCGTTGTCCAAAACGTGACGAGTCCACTGAGATAGGAGAAGAGCAGGAAAATGCAAATGATTCCCTGTGCGGGCGCGAAGCCGAAGGCCTCGTAAAAAGCAGGTTGCAGGCTCAGCCAATAGACGCAAAACAGTCCAACGAGCGTAAACAGGCCGCTCATAAGAATCATTTTGGGAACGTGGCCCTTTTTGTAATGGCCGATTTCATGTGCGAGAACGGCCTCAATTTGCTCGTGGGTCATCTGTTCGATAAGGGTGTCGAAGAGGACAATGCGTCGAAAGCGTCCAAATCCGGTGAAGTAGGCATTGGAGTGAGTCGAGCGCTTACTGCCGTCGATGACTTCTATGGTCTTTGCGGAAAATCCGGTGCGGTCGGCCAATTGAAACAGGCGCTCTTTGAGTTCGCCGTCCTTGAGCGGGCTGAGCTTGTTAAAGATGGGCAGGATCAGACGTGGGTAGAGGATCAACATGAGCAATTGAAAGCTGAAGAGCGCGACAAAGCCCCAAAACCACCAGGTTGACGGGTACAGCGTCACCATCCAGAGCAGGAGCGCCAAGACGGGCGTTCCAATGACGAACGACAGCAGCAGCTCTTTAACTTTGTCCAAAACCCAGAGGCGGCGTGTGCTTTTATTGAATCCGAATCTCGCCTCCAGCGCAAATTGGTTGTAGTACTCGAGCGGCAGGGTTGGTATCGAGAGAACGACACCGATGGCCAAAAACGACAACGCATTACCCCAGATCCCGCTTCCCCAGACGTTTCCAAAGAGATCAAGCATCCATGGCAGCCATTTACCCAAAATCACGACGGCCAAAATCATGGCACCAAAGAGGGTCTCCAGGACATCAAATTGCAACTTGGCGAGGGTGTACGTGAGGCTCTTGTCAAACACCTCTTGCGTGCAAAACCCACGAAATGATTCCGGCACCGTTCCTTGATGTCCCGCCACGTGCTTCGCATTTAAAAACAGTAAGACTAGCTCAACGCCGATTTGGGCAATGAGCAACACAATAAAGGTATACACTAAAACGTTCACAAGAACAGCTTGATTCCTCAATAAATTTCTGCAACGCTAAACTCTATGAATGTCACATTCGAAGAAGCCCTGAGCTCGTTAGAAAAGGTTGTGGAGACGCTCGAGACCGGCGATATCCCGCTGGCCGAGCTCGTCAAAAAGTACGAGGAAGGCCTCATGTTTTTAAAAATCTGCGAAAACCAACTGAAAGATGCCGAACTCAAAATCCAACAGATCTCCCAGGACAACACCCAAACGACCTTTAACGGCCTCGAATAGCCCGGAGCCTCAGCCAAGGAGCATGAAGACGTACGCCTGCGAAGCGTGGAAGTTGCGCTATGGCAAGACACATGCAGCTGAGTCGATCATCGATATTGCCCTAAAAAAAGTTTTGGAATCAGCTAAGAAAAACGAAGAATCCAATGACGTCATAATGAAAAGCTGGAAGGATCTCGTCGGTCCGCAGGCGTCGCATCGTTGTACGCCAATAACTTTCAGCGAGGGCTGCCTGACGGTTAGTGTTAACAATGCCACCCTGCGCAGCACACTCGAAATGCAAAAGTCGAAAATTCTGGAAAAGCTGAAAACGCTTCCCAATTGCCAAAACGCCCAGCGTATTCACTTTCAGGCCGGGTGAGTGGCCCCTCCATGCCTATCTTGTCGCTTGTCAATCCATTCTGGCGGTATGGAACAGCTAACCTCAATCATTAGCGAAGCTTTATTACTGCGCATCGGTTTTCCGATGAGCACTTGAATGCGTCATTTCATTACAAGTATTGACTCCATCCAACTCTGCGTGTGTCAACACGCCCTCGATGCGCCGTTAGAGAGCTCGGCGG
>Ga0154578_133_pt1 | contig 16999 bp, 12 predicted proteins | sample RifGroF2_FD_116007 | JGI IMG/M metagenome (GOLD analysis project Ga0154578, IMG submission 116007) | Verrucomicrobia bacterium GWF2_51_19
ATATTTTTTTGACCTTATATTCGCTTATCTTTCGTTTGTTCATCGGCACTAGCAGTATAGTTTATCTTATACTGCTAGTCAAGAGCCATGTTGTAATATCTGTTTTGCATAAACATTCATTTTGCATCGGCCGTAGATTGAATAACGTCAAGCATAGCCTGCGCTACCTCGAAGAGCGATTTATTGGAGTTGTCGATGCGGATGGCGCCGTCTGGGCAGACGAGCGGGGCTGTCGAACGCGTACTGTCAGCGAGATCGCGTTCATGAATGGAATCTGAAAACCCTTCTTTTTGTCGGCGTTGTTGGCGAGATTCTTCTGAAGCTTCTAGAAAAAACCGAAACTCGGCCAGCGGAAAGATCACCGAACCGATATCGCGACCCTCCATGATGAGGCCATTAAAGCCATATCTCTGGGCGACGTCCACATGGGATCGCTGAAATTCCTTCAAGAACGATCGAATTTCTGGTATAGCGGCAAAGGTACTGACGTATTTTGTGATGTCATCTGCCTTCAACTCGTCTTCAGTCATTGCCTTGTCGCCCAGAAAAAAGACGGCTTCACGGCCCTTTACCTTGACTTCAATTAAAAAAAGCAACTCATTCAGGCCAACAGCAATGGCCATTTTGTCGTCTGGAGAGATCTTGCGATCGAGGAAAAACCGAGTGAGAGCGCGGTAATACAGACCCGTCCCCGCATAAAGCAAGTTGAGTTTGCTGGCCAGCAGCTTCGACGTCGATGACTTCCCAGAGGCAGCGCCTCCATCTACTGTTACAATAAAAAATGGCATTTTATTCGCCTTAATCTATAGACTGTTTCAACATAAAAGCAAGCATTCAGCTTGAGTTCCATACAAAAAAACGATTCAATAGATGCCTATGGGGAAAATATCTGTAGATCACGAGCCCGTTGTTTTTGATGGGGCTAGGCCGAAGACGCTTGGGGAGCTGTTGCCGTTGTTGTTGGAAGAGCTCGAGCGTCAGGGTCGCTATGTGACTTCGATGTTGGCTGACGGCGAGCCCATTCACGAATCGATGCTGAACAAGGACCTCGACGCCTTTAACGCGATTGAGCTTAAGTCGTTGAAAGAGGACGCCTTTATTGGAGATCTCATCGATCAAAAGTTGGAAAACGGTCGCAATTTTCTCGATTTCTTAAAAAAGTACGCGCTCGCCTCTTTGACGCTTCCCTACAGCGAAGTTTTTGGAAAGATCGACCTCTTCATCCAACAGATAACGGGCCTGATTGACGCCATTGATACCCTGATCTCGTTTGGACAAAAGCACGAATTGCCGTGGACAAACAACCTGATCGAAGTCCTCTCGACGCTCAATACTGAACTCGGCCAACTCGTCACCTACGCGCAATCGAAGAACCTGGCCTGCATGTCAGACAGCCTCACGCAACTTTTGCCGACGGTTGAATCGTTTATAGACATTTTACCCCATCTCAAACCCAAAGGCATATGAAGATCCTATCCGCCAACGAACAAGTGCTGCTCAAGCGGTTTCCAGATGTCCTCAAGCAAATCGTCGATTGCCAACAGGGGTTTCAGATGGAGATAGACCTGAATCGCTGGGTCTTCTCAGCCGACTTAGGCAAGGGGCAAAAATACTACCCTTACGGCATTCAAGACGGCCGAACGCTCATTCGGCGGTGGATTGATGGCATCGATGTCAAGCATTTTAGCATCAATGCGACTACTGGCTTTGGTCTGGGTTTTCACCTCGAGGGTATTTTAAAGAAGCTGGACTCCGAAAGTCTCTTGATGGTGGGTGAACGTTTTCCCGAAATGCTTGGCGGCGTTCTCTCTGTCCTCGACTGCTCACAACTCTTGGCCGACCCGCGCCTGATTCTCACAACGGGGCCCGTCAACGACGACCTCTACCGCGGCTTTTACGCGGCCTCTGTCGCCTTCAAAAAGCACCTGAGCACCTTTGTTTTTTCTCCACTGCAGGCGCTCGACGAGTCGTATTACAATGCATTTTTCATGGACTTCGGTAAACAATTCCGTCGCCATTACCAGCTTCAGCGCACGAACATTGAGGACTCGCCGTATTGGCAGAACCTGACACTCGCCAACCTCCCGTATTTGCTGAACGCACCTGATGTCATAGAAATGCGTGGCCTCTTTGCGGGCTTTCCCGTTGTCTTGGTGTCCGCAGGGCCGTCTTTGGACGAGTCGATTGAGTTTTTAAAGGCCGTCCAAGACAAGGCTGTTATCGTCGCCGTCAACTCGGCCTACCGTAAGCTTTCGCACGAAGGAATCCGTCCACACCTGACATTGGCAGCGGATCCACGCCGGTCAACCTTTTGGGGATATGGTCAGGAGCCCGTTGATGATGTCTTTCTACTCTCAACCTATTTTGTCAACACCAACGTAGTCAAACTCTTTCCAAATCGCACCTTTACTTGGTCGAACCGCCTGGAGCTCATTAACTGGGTTAAAGACAAACAGGGCAAGTCGCACGGGACGCCCATAACCGAACAAGGGACGGTATCAGCCTGTATCGCCGATTTGGCTAAAATTTGGGGCTGCAACAAGATTTGTCTGGTGGGGCAGGACCTCGCCTATTCGTCTCAGGGCCAGACGCACACGGGTGATTCCTTCTATGCCGACGAAGGCAATCTCTACCAGTCACTCAACGACTGCATGAAAGTCCCCGGCAACACGTTTGGGAAAGTCCCATCCACGCCACCCCTCTACGCCTACCTCAAGGCCTTTGAGGAAATTGCCCGCATCAACCCCGATATAGATTTTATCAACACCTCTCGCCTGGGCGCCAAAGTTAACGGCGTCCCCTACAAAACGTTTGCTGAGGCCGCTTACTGGTTTCAAAAGCCGCTGCCAGACTTACGCGCGTGCCTGCGTCCCTTTTTTCAGAAAAACTTTGACCCCGAGGTAAACGTCGAAGCGCTCCGCACCTACTTTGAGCCCCTTTATCACTTTGCGCAACAAACCTTCGATCTCGCCACGCAGGGCGCTTTCTTCATCCAGGGCCTCTCGTCCAAATGCGCCCACCTCAACTACGCCAAACACCCTGACATCCAAAAAGTCATGGAATACGCCACGCGCCTCAATGCTTTGATCGACAAGCACCCGCACGAGTGGATCATTCTCTGCGAAGGAAAGACCAAGGCTGAACTCTTCCAATACAAGTCCAATATTGCCCTCCTAGAGACCTCCAATCCACATTGGGAAGCCGTCCTCAAAAACAAAGAGTATTTTTGGGCCATCCTCGAAGGCGCCCATTTCCTCCTTTTGGAGATGGAGTTGCTGTTTTCAGACGCCAAATACGGCGCCAGCGATGCGTTAACACGAGAACGCCGCTAGAAGGATATGCGCTCACACGAGAAGACTGAAGCAAAATAGATGCAAAAATGTGGCTTTGCACGAGCACGATCTGGCGTAGCGTACATAGAGGTACGTGAGCCAGTCGGCGCAGTGCGAAACGCATTTTTGCGCTATTTTGCTTCAGTCTTAATCGTAGCGCTTCCAAAAAGATGGCATAAATAGCACCAACAGCGCATAGAGCTCTAGGCGGCCGACGAGCATGAGGAGCGACAATAGCGCTTTAGAGGCGTTTGACAGAGAGGCAAAGGAAGAAGAGGGTCCGAATTCTGCAAAGCCCGGCCCTACGTTTGAAAAACAGGTGAGCGTGGCCGATATCACCCCTTCCGTGGAGACGTTAGAATCGAAGATGGCAATGCAGAGCGCGCTTAGGCCGCAGAGGAGCACGACAATGGTAATAAACACAGGTATTTCAGAAACATCGGCGTCGTCGAGCGATTTCCCGTTGATGAAAATTGGGCGGACAATGTGTCGTCGAAATGCTTTTTCCATGGCATGCATGGCGATTTTTATACTGGCAACCAGGCGTGAGACCTTGATACCGCCTGAGGTCGATCCCGAACAGCCACCGATAAAAAACGTGATGAGAAGCAATAGGTGTGTCCCTGGCACCCAAAGGTTAAAATCAGTCGTGGCATAGCCGGTCGTCGTCAGAAGCGTGACGACCTGAAACGTGCTCACGCGTATCAGTGGCTCGATCTCGTACCAAGAAAAACCAACCGGTTTCGCCTTGAAGAGCAAGACTGCAACCAAGAAAGAGAAAAGAACAATGATGATCAAATAGGCGCGCAGTTCTGTATTTTTTAAAACGACGCGGTATTGTTTTCGCAAAAGCTTCAACATCAAGAGAAAATTGGCGCCACCCAGTATCATAAAGACAATGGCTGCCCACTCGAAAGCCGGGTTGTGAAACGCGCCGACGCTGGCATTGCGCGTGCTGAATCCGCCAGTCGAGATCGTACTGAACATGTGACAAATGCTCTCAAAGGCGTTGACGCCCGTGTAGTAAAAGAAATAGGCGCAGAGAGCGGACAGGCCCAAGTAGAGCAAGATAATGGAACGGAGGCCACTTTGAATACGGCTGGAATCGAGCTCCATGGAGTCGCCTGACGATTCTCTCGAGAATAGCAACTTGCTGCTGGCTCCCAAGGACGACAAGATGGCTGCAAAAAAGACCACCACGCCCAAACCGCCGATCCATTGGCTCATGCAGCGCCAGAAGAGCAGCCCGTGCGGGAAAATTTCGATGTCGGGAAACGCGCTGGAGCCCGTTGTCGTGAAGCCCGAGACTGACTCAAAGAAGGCGTCGAAGGGCGAACATTTTAGAATAACGACGTACGGAATGGCCCCAATCGCGCTGGACAAGAGCCAACCGAGCCCAATAACGCACAGCGCTTCTCTTCGAAAGAGCTTGACCTTTGCCCCAAAGCTGAGCCCGAAAAACAAGACCGACAGCAACATCGAGATGCCGATGCAGATCTCCCAGCCCTCATTCAGTTTCTGTTCAGAAAAGATATATTCGACGGCCAAACAGATGAAAAAGCTCATCCACAGTGCCGTCGCAATGTAGCCCAGTAATCGAAAAATAATTTTGTAATTCATAAGACCTCGTGGAAATTGGCCCACGGCGTTCTCGTCGTTCGGGCTAAGTCACCTACGTCAGTAGACTCCTGTTGCCCTCGCTCCTCGGGCCTTGCTATAGGCGCATTTTGCCGAGGTCTTTGTCGTTGATTATCAATGTGTGGCCAGTCTCTTTGCATTTTACCGCAGCAGCTCCAAGACGGTTTTGATTTTGCTCTCTTCGACGATCAGGACCGCGCGATCGCCGGCTAAGAGGCGGTCGTCTGGCCCAGGAACTTTGGCGTGGTATTTGTGGAGCAAGGCCACGATGATCGCACCTGTAGGCCATGGAATTTCTCGAATGAGCTTGTCGGCGCAACGACTTTCAGGCGGCAGAGAGACCTCTATAATTTTACCTACGTGGCCAGGGACGTGGCCGAGGAGCGTGTAGGGCTCCGTGGAGATAATTTTGCTGATTTCGTTGATGGTCGCCGACTGTGGTGAGGAAAAGGCCGTAATGCCGATGGTGTTTTTGAGTTCCTGCAGAATGGCGGCGTAATTGGACTCATTTATGACGAGCATGACCTGCTTGATGCCCACTCGCTGTGCCTGTAAACAAGCGATGATGTTAGACGGGTCTTGCTTGGAGCAGCAAACAAAGTAGTCGCAATGATCGATCTGTTCTTCTTCGAGCAACTGCAGCGACATCGCGTTGCCATTGATGACGGTGATTTGCGGGAATTGTTCGGCTAAATGTTCGCAACGAGCCTTATTTTCTTCCAACACGCGGATGCGAAACCTAGGGCTACTCAAGAGGCGAATCAGCGAAATGGCCGATTCCGATGCCCCATAGAGGACCACGCGAACGGTGTCTGGCCCGACGCTGGTTTCGAGCTTTTTTCGGATCTCAAAGAGTGACTCCGGGCTGCCTACCAATGAAACGATATCGCCGACCTCCAACACCGTATCGCGCGACGGCACCTCGTGGTGAGACCCTTTCTGCACATACCCTACGCGTATGCCTGGCAGGCGAATGTCTTTGAGGGTCTTTTGCGCAAAGGACGAGTGTTCTGGAATCTTAAAGCTCTGCACCTCGATCTCGCCCCGGGCAAAGTTTTCAACCGCCACACGGCCGGGATTGCGGATATTTTTGGCGATTTCGACAGCGCTGAGTTCCTCTGGATTGATGAGAAAATCGATGCCAAAGTGCGACTGATAATTGAAAATCTTGTGGTCGTTTTCCGTCTGATCGTGAATGCGCGCAATGGTTGTTTCCACACCCAGGGCCTTTGCTATAGAACAAGCAACGATGTTAACCTTATCTTCATGGGTCATCGCGATCATGTAATGACAATTGCCGACACGCGCCTCCAAGAGCTTTTCGGCCGAACTGCCATCACCTGCAATCACGCGAACATTCAGCTCTTCATCGAGTTGCTCCGCGAGGGTCTCATTCAGCTCAATGAGGGTAACCGAATGTCCTTCTTCGCTCAAATGCCGACTCAGTGCAATTCCAGACTCACTGGCGCCCACTACAATAATGTTCTTCCCTTTCACGCTTCAGCATTGTGCACACATTGACGTCAAGGCACAACAAAAAAATGGCACCCCTACGGGGAATTGAACCCCGGTTTCCGGAATGAGAATCCGGCGTCCTGACCGCTAGACGATAAGGGCAAAAACAAGAAATAAACCATTCGGTTTTCCGCTCTTTGTCAATATTTTAATAACCTTTCCTTTGACTTTTTAAAAAAGCTCCATACAATAAAAATATAGAGGGCCGCAAGGAATTATGAAGACAAGACATCTCAACGATTTGAAAGTAAAGGGAAAGCGTGTTTTTGTTCGCGTGGATTTCAATGTCCCAATGAATGAAAAGGGGCTGATATCCGATGAAACGCGCGTTGTTGGAGCAATTCCCACGATCGATTACCTCGTTCAACAGGGGGCTCGTGTGATTTTGGCCAGCCATTTGGGCCGTCCCAAGGGCAAGCGTGACCTCAAATATACCCTCGCACCCGTCGCGCAGTTGTTGAGCTCAAAGTTGCAACGCCCAGTCCTTTTTCTCGACGACTGCGTTGGCGACAAAGTAAAGGCCGCCGTCAATTCCATGAAAGATGGGCAGGTTGCATTGCTAGAAAACCTGCGTTTTTACGCCGAGGAAGAAAAGAATGACCCGCTGTTTTCCAAGCAATTGGCCGAGTTGGCCGATGTCTACGTCAATGACGCCTTTGGAGCCGCTCACCGGGCGCACGCGTCGACGTCAGGCATCGCTGCTTTCATTAAGGAAAAGTCAACCGGTTTGCTCATGGACAAGGAAATCGAGTTTCTTGGCTCCAAGACAGAACACCCAAATCGGCCCTTTACCGTCATTTTGGGAGGCGCTAAGGTCTCCGACAAAATTAAAGTCATCGACGCGCTGCTCGACAAGGCCAACAACATGCTCATCGGCGGCGCCATGGCTTACACCTTCGCGCTCGCTCAGGGCAAAAAGGTCGGCAAAAGTCTCGTCGAGCCAGAGGAAGTTGATACCGCCAGGGCCGCTCTCGAAAAGGCGAAAAAAAAGGGCGTAAAATTCTTGTTGCCCGTTGACCACGTCGCAACCGATATGCTCAATTTCGACGAGGCCAAAGTCGGCACGCTGAAGGTCTTTGAAGGCAATATCGACGAGGGATGGCAGGGCGTCGACATCGGCCCCAAAACCATCAAGCTCTACGGTGAGACGATTGCCCAGTCAAAAACCATTCTCTGGAACGGTCCCGTCGGCGTCTTTGAAATAGCGGCTTGCGCCAAGGGCACTTTTGCACTCGCTGAAGCCATCGCTCACAGCGGATCAGTATCTATCATCGGCGGCGGAGATTGCGTTAAAGCGGTAAAAAAGAGTGGTTACGCTAACAAGGTTTCTTTCATCAGTACAGGAGGCGGCGCTAGCCTCGAGTACCTCGAAGGAACCCCTTTACCAGGTATCGTTGCCTTACAATCCTAGGACTTTATGCAAAATGCCGTGAAAGCTCGTTTCGCGCTCCGCCGACTGCCTCACGTACGTCTGTGTACGCTACGGCAGCTCGTACTCGCGCAAAGCCAAGCTTTGACGACATTTATCATAGGTCCTAGGATATCAATGGTAAAACCGTTGAAACATGGGGGGCAAGGACCGAGGAGCGAAAGTGATATGAATGCGCTGACGTGCATGGACTTAGCTCAAACGACGAGAACACCATTAGTGGATATTTTACAACGGTCTTATTTTAAGAAAGGAATGCGCAATATCTAATGACAATTCGATCAAAGCTCTCATTTCTAACGTTCTTTTTTTGTGTACTCTTGGTGTCCATCGTCGGCTGCAACTTCTATTTTCAAAAAAAGACAGCCAACTATGCCATGCTCAAGGACGACGTTGTTAGGCTAAATATCCTTTTGCAACGCGCCAGACTGAGCGAAAAGTCGTATTTGCAACACTTCGATCCTCAGTTTATTGCAACGATTCACGAAAGCATCGACACCGCAACCAAGTGCTTGCAGGAATTGGGTCAAACGTCTGGCATCGACATCACTGAAGTCGACCAAGTCCTTAAAAAGTACATGGCGCTCATTACAAAGCTGCAAGAAACGCACAAGATTTCAAATGATTCCCAAAAATACTTGAGCGAAGTCATGGGCCCAGAGGCTACAAAGATTATTGAAGAGATTATCCAGGCGGGCTTTTCGCGCAGTTTTGAGCTCACTATGGTTGGCGAACAACCTGATTTGCACGATTACAACATCTCTAACGGTATTCGCGCTTGCCACTTCGAGATTATTAAGATCCAGCAACTGTTCAACAAATTCTTACAAGAAGGTCGTTTTGACTACATCAAACAAATCAATCAGATCGTCGAAAAGGAATTGACTCCCAAAGTTGCGGCTGTCGTCAAAAGTTCCCAAGCTAGTTCATATGATGACTACAAGGAGCCCGCTAAAAAGCTCAGTCGTGTTGCAGAAGATCTGCGTGTATTGCCAGATTCAACGGCTCAATATGTCACAGAAGAAATCAAGGTGATAGCCGACCTCGACATCGTTGGTGCAGAAATGTCCAAAGCCACCGATAAAAAAACAACGGCCCTCAATGCCTTGATTGTGTCTTTCAATAAAGCCTCAAATAATATCAATTGGACAACGGCCATCATCGGTATCTTTTTGGGAGCGGCGTTGGGCACACTATTTACCGTGGCAATTGTTCGGTCTTTGAAAAAAGTGACAGTGGCCCTCAAGGACATCGCCCAAGGTGAAGGTGACCTCACACAACGTCTCGCAGGCACAACGAAGGACGAAGTCGGCGAACTGGAACGTTGGTTCAACGTTTTTATCGAAAAAATCCAGCACCTCATTTCTGAGAGCAAGCGAAAAGTGTTGACCCTGAGCCAAGGATCGACTGCTCTCGCCGAATCATCTAAGCTCCTCTTGACTGTCTCGCAACACACTTATGACCAGTCTGAACTCGTTTCTGCTTCGGGCCAGTCGTTGACAGAAAAAATCCAACTCATGAATGGCGCCAGTGAAGAGTTAGTCGATGTCATTCAGAACGTCAGTTCGAGCATCGAAGAAATGAATGCTTCGATTTCCGAAATCGCCAAGAGCTGTACCCAAGAGTCCGACATCGCACGCACAGCAAAAGATAAGGTTCTGGAAACTAGTAAAACCATGGAACAATTGCGTCAGGCCTCGATGAACATTAGCAAGGTCGTCGACTTTATCAGCAACATCGCACACAAAACGCGTTTGCTCGCCCTCAACGCGACCATCGAAGCAGCCAGCTCGGGTGCCGCTGGAAAAGGATTTGCCGTCGTCGCCAACGAGGTTAAAGAGCTTGCCCGTCAAAGCGCCGAAGCGACAGGACACATTTTAGAAAACGTCAACGCCGTCCAGAAGAGCGCGCAAATCGCCATCAATTCCATATCAGCCATCTCTATCGTTATCGAAAATATCGACCAACTTTCCAGCTCCATTGCCACAACCATCGAAGAGCAGAGCGCCACGACCAAAGAAATCTCTTCTCGCATGGAAAACTCAGCCGTGTCAACCAAGCATTTGCAGGAAAATGTCGCTCAGTCTGCGGAAGTCTCAGCCGATGTCCATGAAAACATCACGCAAGTCGCCATCAGCGCACAAGGCTCAGCCGAAACACTGAAGGAATTCATGCTCACTCTCGACGAACAGCTTGCACTGTCTCAGGATATTAAGAACTTGATGGACCAGTTTAAGGTGTAGTGATACACAATCAATCACTATGTAAGGCGCAGGGCTAGATTGTTCTCGTGCAAAGCCAATCTTTAAGACTTTTTTGCATCGGTCTGTTATCCATGTAAGAACCGTTGAAAAATGGCCTATAGCAAGGCCCGAGGAGCGAGGGCGACAGGAGCGTACGTTGGTACGTGACTTAGCCAGAACGACGAGAACGCCGCTAGAGGCCATTTTTCAACGGTTCTTATTTCAGGAATCCAAAGGGGTTAAACGACAATGCCCAATGCGGTTCTCTGAAAGTGCCAGAGAGTTTTGCCTCGAAGCCCGAGGAAATGGGTCGCAGGAACCAGAGAATTTGTTTGACGATGGGCAACTTGACACCCTGAAAGAAGAACATCCGAACACTGGCATCGAGGGTTTGTTTATCGAGGTCCATGCTGCCCGATCCCTCCAATCGCGCCAATCGGCTGTTGAGCATGATGTCATCTGTCGATAAAATGCCGTCCTTGAGGGCGAAATGCCCCTTGGCTTTGCTGAACTCGAGAGAACTGAAGTTGAGAGGCGTTCCTTGCATGATGCGAGACAGAGCGCCCAATAAGTGAATGCGGCCGAGATTGGCATCTTTGAGCTTAGCGTAACCATGGACGTCAAAAGATTGCATATGTTCCCAATTCCCTGACCCATGGAGCTTTAGGGAAAGTTTTCCGGCATATGGGTTGGCTCCGGAAGTGTATTCGTTGATATAAAACGGCTTCAATAGTGGAATGTTCGTGAAGAGCAGGTCGTTTTCCAATTGATCGGCTTGGGTATCAAACGAAAGTGTTTTGTTTAAAAAGTCAGCCGTCATGTGACCCTGAATGCTACCGTTGGCGAGCGACGATTCTATCTTTTCCAACTCCAACTGATGCCCCTTTTTGTGAGCGGTAAAGAGCAGCTTTTTGAACGGTACACCCCAATAACTGCCGCCGTCGTGCGTCGTCAAGGTCACTTGAAAATCGTCGCGTTCAGGGTCATCGAACAGCGTTCCGTAGGCCTCTATTTCAGGAGCCAAAGGGAACTCGAGCGGCATCGTCCACTCTGTAAGGGCATCCTGACGAAAAACACCGACAAGGGCCTCAAATGGCCATTGCGATTGCACGTCAAATTTCAGGTATTCAAGCGCATCTTCATAGGCAAGCTCGGCATTGACAGTCCCCTGAGTCCCCGTACTTTCGGCCCACACGTTTTTAAAAAAATATGTCTTATCATACCCAAATTGGCCTGAAAAAGCATCGAGTGGCATGTCTCGGAAAGAGCACTTTTTGCCAAAAATGCGGCCCGACATAAAATAAATCTTCTCTTCGTCCCAATTTCCCTGAAGGTCTAAGTCCACAAAAGGCGCCTCTTGCCCGATCGTAAAATCACAAAAAGTTTCGCTCCACCAATCGGGCAGTAATTCATTCAAGTGATCGGGCTCTAATGTACCCTCGAGCATGAAACGGTAACGGCCGCTATTGCCACCATCCTCAACATAGGCGCCGCGCACATTTGACTTGCCTACTGCCATTCGCAAAGAGGAAAGTGCGAGGACATCGTCATTGAAAAAGCCGCGAGCCTGGAGATCTGCAGCTGGCAAAAATGGCAAACAAAACTGTCGAGCCTCGATGGCAAATGTCGCTGTTTTGATTTCCGCAGCCTGAAAATCGAGCGTTGCAGCGATCGAAGGGGCTCGACCGAGGTGGCTTGTCCTTTCAAAAAAGTATTGCAGGCCCTCGTTTAGGAGTGGATAGATACCGTCGTCGAAAGAACCGTTGAGATGGCATTGGCCTCGTTGGCTAGGTTTATGGTAATGCCCAGTAACATAACAGTCTTCTTCAAAGGACAACATTGCCTGGGCCGATAAAGTGTCTGACAACAGTCCCGTCACTGAGCCCTTTAACATTGGAATCGTTGCGCCGCGAAGCGAGACGGATTGGCCAAAAACCGTCACGCTGTCGATCGATTCCGGCCTGGCTAACGGCAGTTCTACGATAAAATGTTTGGCGAGCGGTTCCCCTCGAAAAGACAGCGCATGTCCAGCTCCTACAACGCGTTCTTTTTCAATTGAAATAGAGATATCAGTCGCATCCACACCCTCGAAATGTGCGCCTTTACCAAAGAGCGCGGCGACGATGGCCTTCTCATTTGAAAACACCAGAAATGGCGTCTCCAAGTGTCGCAAATACGGCCGATAGGTTAGGTAGGGTCGTATCTGTTGAAGCCAATTGTGAAGGTTGATATCGGATTGGGGTTTGGAAAAGTTCAACAACGTTGGCTCAGTAAGAGACACTTCTAGGTTGTCGAGCTTTGCCAACAAAGAGTCCAGGCGAACACCTGAATGCGTAAAGCTGACCTTGCCAAAGAGCCTTGAAACCAGCGATTCGGCATTACCTGTCTCGGAATAGAGCGATGGTAACGTAAATTTAGCATTGCAAACTTTGACCGATCGAATGTCAAAAGACCCCTTCAAAAACGACCACAAACGGAGCTCTATAGCCACTTGTTCAGCCGTAATAACGGGCTCGCGTATTTCCCCCAAAAAGATCTCCACATGACTAAAAACAAATGTCCCATCTGAAAAAAGGACACCGTCAGCGTATTTTACGCGCAATCCATGTTGTTGACAGTGCTGTAGGAGTTTGCCCTGGTAAACATCGGAAATGGATATCTCCCAACGCGTCAGAAAAGCAAACAACAGTTGTCCCGCAAGCAGAATCCATAGCCAAGAGTCCTTTGCACGAAACGAGCTTTTTACGGCATTTTGCATGGGGTCTTGGCTGTTTTTCAATAATTTGCAAACCGCAAGGGGCTTAAGCCCCTTGCTTCAGACAGCACAGCTTTCGCTCAAGACCTTACTGGAGCAAAGTTGTAGCTGTTTTTTTCGACTGACTGATGATTAATGGCTGATCTGCTTCAATGGCGCCTTTGACGCGAAACAAACGCCTCAAATCCTCCTCGAATTCATGATAGAACCGATGGAGGATTTCAAGGGCATCCGCATCAAATATCACCTGAATGGGGCCGTTGGCGTCATCGAGATTTGCCTCGATTATGCTGTAGACAACCTCGTCATGAAAACGACCTGGAGCTTCCAAGGCACATTTATCAATGACCAGTGGTTTTTCATTCATGGATTTCCTTTGGTTTTTATTTTAGCAGAAACGCCCAAATGAACACTTCCGCAGGTTTTTTAAAAGTAAAAAGGATCAATCCACAAAGAAAAGACAGCACAGACCTATCCGTCTTTGCCAATCGAGTTGACAGGGCATGCATCGAGAGCTTCCTCGCACGCCTCTATTTCATCTTTTGTGATCGGTTGCTTGGCTACAAATGAATAGCCGCCCTCATCTTCACGAACAAAAATTTCGGGAACCATTTCGCGGCACAAGTCACAGTCGATGCATTGATTATCGACATAGTACTTTCCTTTAACATTTTCAGGCCATTTATTTTCTTTATCTGCCATAGTAAAACCACATTGTGCGCTAAAAAACAAGCAAGTCAAGCGGAAATACTTCGCTCATGACAGAGGAGCTTGCAAACAGCATTGTTTTTTTCATTGCCAAGTGGGGTGAAATATTGGTTGCTAGAGGCGGTATGGCCGTTTGTTGTTATATGTTGGGTGTTGGTGGCATGGGAATGTTGCCGCTCGCCTGTTATTTGGTTGAAAAGGGGCACGAGGTTTACGGATGGGATGACCACCTGGGCGAGCCTTCCGAGGGCATTTTGAAGCTGGTGGGCGTTCGTTTGCAAGATACATTGCCAGACGTCGATGTCGTTATCTTTTCAAGTGCGATCTCGGCCAATCACCCTTTGCGAGTAGAGGCTGAACGGCGCGGTATTCGCTGTGTACGTCGGGGGCATTTTTTGGCAGAAATATTGAAGGACAAAAAGCTTTTAGCGATCATCGGTAGTCACGGCAAGACGACGACAACCGGCCTGATCATTACCGCCTTGCGTCGGGCGCAGTTCGATTGCGGGTATTTGATGGGGGCGGTTTTCCAAAATGAGGTCTTGCCGGGGCATTTTTCATCGACGGGCGATTGGGTCATTGCAGAGATCGACGAGAGTGATGGCACTATGGAGGCCTTTGAGGCCGAACGAACACTCGTTGTGAATTTCGACTGGGACCACATTTCGCACTACAAGACGGAAGACGCCCTTAAGCGGCAATTTGAGAGCTTTTTGAGGCGCACGCGGGAGCGCGTCATTTTGCCATTTGGCCTGAAGGACTTTTGGGCAAACCTCGACAAGGTGGCGCTGTGGGGCGAGCCAGGCAGTTATCGATTTCGCAAGGGGACTTACTTGTCGACGCTCGCTGTAGACAAAGATTTCGACCTGCCTTATATCGGCGCTTTCAATGTGGAAAACACTTTGGCGGCGATCGAGTGTGTGCGTGGCCTGGTCGAGCTCAAGAGCGACGCCTTCTTGGACTACGCTGGCATTCGTCGACGTCAGGAATGTCTCCTAAGGGCAGGTGACCTCACCGTTTATCAGGATTACGCCCACCATCCGCGCGAAATTCAGGCCTTTCTCTCCTACGCCGCTGACCGCTCCAACGCCCGCAAAATCATCATCTTTCAGCCCCACCGGTATTCGCGAACACGGCAGTTTACAAAAGAATTTGCCGACGTCCTGAAGGGCGCAGATCAGCTGATTTTGCTGCCAGTTTACGCCGCTAGCGAGAGTCGCGATTTGGGTGTCGACACGGATGCCATCTACGATCAGCTGAAGGGATCAATGGATGTCACCTATACGACCCTGGAATCGTTTTCCCTCCAATACTCTTTTGATACACCCACCGACGTCCTCTTTGTCGGCGCGGGAGACATCGAGGTCATTGCACGCGATTACGCCAAAAACGCCATCGACTTTCTTAAACGTCAACTCTCCGTAAATATCGGCCAAACGCGCTTGACATGCCATGAGCCACTGGGGCCAAAGACCTCTCTAAAGATCGGCGGAAACGCCCTCTTCTTCGCCGAGCCCGACAGCGAGTCCAGCCTCATTCAACTGCTGCAAAACGCCTGCAAGCTGCCCGTCTTCACTTTGGGCCGCGGCAGTAATTTGTTGGTGCCGGACGAGGGCTTTGCCGGTCTGGTGATATCGATGAACGTCCCATGGCTGCAGACAGCGAGCGTCGAAAACGATGTTATCGTCGTCGGAGCTGGGCTGCGCCTCAAAGAGCTGTGCGGCTTTGCGACGAAAAACGGCATCGGCGGCTACACCTTTATGGACGGCATTCCGGGGAGCGTCGGCGGTGCGTTGCGCATGAACGCAGGTGCCATGGGGGCTGCCATCGGAGAAAAAGTCCTCTCCGTGGAGGCCCTCGATCGACAGGACAACAAACACGTCCTTGACGCCCGCCAACTGCATTTCGAGTATCGCGCGTGCCGGACGCTCGATGATAAGATTGTCTTGAGGGCCCGTATGGCAGTTTTGCGGGAATCGAGGGAGACCCTCGAGGCGCAAAGAGCCCAGTTTTTGGAAAAACGTAAACAGTCGCAGCCCGTGGGCGCCAGCGCCGGTTCGACCTTTAAAAACCCGCCTGGAGACTACGCCGGACGCCTGATCGAACAGGCAGGCCTCAAGGGCACGTGCGTCGGCGGGGCGGAAGTTTCCCAAAAACACGCTAACTTTATTCTCAACCAAAACCGGGCGAGCAGTCGAGATGTAGTTTCGCTTGTCAAACATATAAAAAAGACTATTGTAAGCACGTCCAATATTGCGTTGGAACCCGAAATTCTGTTTTTGGGTCACTCTTGGAAGGATGTTTTATGAAAGAAAAAATCATTGTACTCTGCGGCGGTATCGGCGAAGAAAGCCAGGTCTCGCTCACTTCTGGACATTGCGTCGAGGAAGCCCTTAAAGATGATTATGAAGTCCAACTCATCGAGTTGACTGAAAATAAACTCCCCTCGTACTTGAACCCCTCTGATGGCCTCATTTTCCCCGCTATGCACGGCGATTTCGGCGAAGATGGCCAATTGCAAGCCATTTTGGAGTCCAAGGGCTTTCATTTCGCCGGTTCTGGATCGAAGGCCTCACGCATCTGCATGCACAAACCATCCGCCAAACAAATGTGTCGTGACGCCGGATTTGCGACCCTCAACGACATCGTCTTTACCGAAACCAACAAGCCCACAACACAACAAGTCATCAAAACCTTGGGATCCAAGGTCATTCTCAAGCCCAGCAATAAGGGCAGCAGCGTGGGTGTACAGGCCCTTCACAACGAACAAGAGATTTCCCAGGCGCTTTCCAACACGTTTACCAACGAGTGGATGTTTGAACCCCTCTTGAAAGGCCGTGAAATCGCCATTGCAGTCGTCGGTGATGAGAGCATGGGCCTCCTCCAAATCGTTCCCCCGGGTGAGATTTTCGATTATTTTGAGAAATACAACAAGTCAAGCGCAACGCAATACCTCTACCCGGCGCCAGTCAGCGACTCACTGAGAGATCAAATGCGCTTCGCCGCTTCCGAAATCTTTACACTTCTCGGCTGTCGCGACTTTGCCCGCGTCGACTTCATGCTCGACAAGAATGACCGCTTTTTCTTTATGGAAACCAACAGCATACCCGGATTGAGGCCCACATCACTGTTCAGCAAATCCGCCATGGCTGCAGGTTCCAACTTCCGCCAGGCACTCGACGGCGTGCTATCCTCGTGTAGGGAACGCACTCTCGTCTTCATATAAAAAGATGACTGCATAATAGCGCAGAAATTCGTTTTGCGCTCCGCCAACTGCCTCACGTACCAACGTACGCTACGGCAGGTTGTGCTCGCGCAAAGCCAAATTTCTGCATCTATTCTGCAGCCATCTTTTAACGTCTTGGCCCTGGCAAGGTAG
>Ga0154578_141_pt1 | contig 16432 bp, 12 predicted proteins | sample RifGroF2_FD_116007 | JGI IMG/M metagenome (GOLD analysis project Ga0154578, IMG submission 116007) | Verrucomicrobia bacterium GWF2_51_19
TCTCTCCTCCTTCCTTTCAACTCTCTTCTCTTTTTTCCTGTCACGTGTTGCACTTCGTACTTGAACTTGCAGAGGACAATGTTTTTAGCTTGTCCTTTTAACACGACATGTTCTAACGCAGGGAATGTCTCTGATGATAAATCAGCATCTGTGATAGCCCATTGTAGCTTCCGTTTGCCTTCATCACAGAGCATGGTCATCATTTGATCAAAAAGAGTTAAGATGCTTCTCTTGTGATCTTCGGCATTTAAAAATATTTCGGCGCCCGAAAACAAGGCACCTTCATATTCCCCGAAAAAATACACTTCCATGTTGCGATGAAATAATTCAACAAAATATAATTCAGATACGAGGTTTTCTCTACAGTTCATTACTTCCGACAAATGCTCCCTATAGACACCACTTGCAAAGTGATTAGATGGTAATGCCTGAAAGTGATGATAGAAAATCGTGTTGGCAAGCGGCGCCCTTCTTGCATCATCGAAGGGCAACAAAAGCAAAGCAGATCGCTCGATTCCATTAAGCGCATTCAACCGCTCCTCGGTCAGCTCGAATGTATCCAAAGGAATATCAAAGTCGGTCGCTGAATGACTATCGAAAGTGCTGATCGCGAACTTTACTTGAGGTAAAGCTTTGTGCAAGAGGCTCAAATCGACACCCACGAAAAAAACTCCTGTTTGTGATAAGTCTTGTTCAGCCAACCACGAGACAGAGGCCGTCTTTTGTGGGCCAGCTATTTTTGAAAAAAGCTCAGTGAATTTGGTTTCAATTTCCGTCTGATCTAGACTTTCCAAATTCGCATCCAGGCCAACAACTTGTGATAGAATTCGGTATAAGTTTTCGACTCCCGATTGTATATTGTTGCCATTTACATGGTATTGAACTCCAGGTAGGTGTGACATCACGCGATTCCATGCGGACCGTGTTGTACTGGACCCTTGTGTGACCGCCTTAGACTGTTCTATATAAAAGTTCCTGAGTTTTTCTGAGGCGCTATTGGGAAGGTCAAACCCCTGTGTCAGTGGATTGAACATTAATAAATTAAAAATGTGTCGAATGGCCGATTCCACACAGTCTGAAAAGGTTCGATTGGTAAAATTCCCCTTCTCATCGCATTCAAAGGTGGGTCCGCTTGAAGTAGGTTTTTCGATGTATGGATAGACAGACTTTCGCTGCTGCTCTCTTAAAAAAGCATTGATTTCATCTGCCAGCGTTGGGGAAGCGACCTCACCTTGTGTTTGCTTCAATGAAGGGTCGAGAGCCTCCAAGTAGTGTTGGGCATCCGCTTCCGTGTCAACTCTGTCATAGACAAAGGCCAACAGGGTCTGGATCACAATCTCCAGCGTCTCTCCACCCATTTCTCTTACTCGATACAGGGATTGAGTGAAGCTTTCGACTTCTGAAATCTTTGTAAGCGTATCCTGGAGGGCAGGAATGACTTTTTCTTCCTTTTTGATTGCTATATTGATCTCGTTTAAGGCCTTGTTGTGTATTTTTGGTATTTTCTTACCCTCGTTTTTTAGGGAATCGATCGTGTCGGTTATGACCCTTTTTTGAGCACGCAAATCCAACAGTAGAGGAGATCTGGATAATAATTCAACTAAGTCCAGCGCTTCTGTCTTCCACAAAAGGAAGTTTATACATTGGGCAGCCGCTTCTGGTCCAAAATAATAGGACAGGCGATGCTTGTTATTGACACGCGAGTTCAGCTCACCCGAAGGCGAAGGAAAGAGCACCAAGCAAACGGTTAAAGCCGGATTGCTGCCTTCTTTGACTTTATCGATGGCATACTGGCGCTTGCCATTTTTTTCAGTCATGACATAATTCCCCCAACGACGCATGTTCGGCAACACTTTCTGCAACAAAATGCTACCGTAAGTCGGATCACATTCGGGGCAGTTGACGCTTCTGCTGATACCAGTTATGCGCTTGTTTTTTTGCAATGTTGGCAGATCGTCGCTATTATCAACAATAGACTGTTCTGCAACCACAGCATCGATGTTAGAACCGGCACTCTCTGCGCAACGAAGCTCTGTCGCACTCAAAAAAAGAACGAGATAACCGAAAAGGTAAGCGTAAAAACCTCTTCGTACCCCGCGGGCGTTTGCGATTGTTTTTAGGTTCATCAAAACACATGCGCAGCATGCCGCATGCCAATTCGCGACTAGACCGATAAACCCGAACTCTAATTTAAATTTCACTTGCTGAAAATGACGACGCTCCATTTAAACTTAATTTCTTTTAAAACGACAAGCGATAAAACAACAGACAGGTTTGAGGCCACTAGAAAAAATTTCTCTAATGATGGAGGGCGGTTTAGGTTTTGCAAAAATTGACTCGTCATTTGACGCATTACGGTCATTTTAACTTGCATGAGTAGACGACCCAAAGTCCTGAGTGTTTTTACGTTGGCGATGATCAACGTGGCTGCCATTGTCAGTTTGCGACATTTGCCGATGGTCTCTGTTTATGGGTTTTCGATGGTCTTTTACTATTTGGTGGCGGCCGTCTGTTTTTTTATTCCGACCGCTGTGGTCTCTGCTGAGCTGGCAACGACTTTCCCGGAAGCCGGTGGTCTCTATGCTTGGGTAAAACACGCCTTGGGGCCACGGGCTGGCTTTTTAGCCATTTGGTTACAGACCATCAACAACATCGTCTGCCTTCCAGCAACCTTAACCTTTATGGGCGCCGCGATGGCCTACCTTCTCCCAAATGCCATTACACAGCATCGTTTTTTCATTCCAAATGTCGTGATTGGGACCTTTTGGGCCGCGACACTGATTAATTTTAAGGGCATGCGCTGGTCTGGCCTGATCAGCACGATCGGTTGTATTATGGGGGCCATGATTCCAGTGGTCATCATCATTGCGATGGGCGTTTATTGGGCAATATTTCGCACGCCTCAAATTACTATCTCAATACCAGCGCTGCTGCCGGATGTTTCTCACTGGAAAGAGCTGGCGTTTTTTGCAACCGTCATGCTGTCTTTCACCGGTATGGAAATGTCTGCCGCGCACGCACAGGACGTCGAACAGCCGCAAAAATCTTACTCAAAGGCCATCTTTTTATCGACGTTTATCATTCTTCTGATGTGCATTTTCGGCTCATTGGCGATTGCGATGATCGTTCCACACAAGGATCTCTTGCTGGAAGCAGGCGCAATGCAGGCCTTTGCTTTTGCTTTTGAGGCCATAGGTCACCCCCAATGGACAACGCTGATGGCTGTTTTGTTAATTGTGGGAGCCATGGCGAGCGCGGTAACATGGATTGTCGGCCCAGCGAGAGCCCTCCTGGCAACTGCCGAAACGGGCTTTTTGCCAAAAATACTGCAAGTCCGTAACAAGAACGGCATGCCAACCGGTATTATGCTTTTGCAGGCGGTGCTCGTTACCGGCTTTTCTTTTCTTTTTTTCGTCGTTCCAAACATCAGCATGGCCTTCCTCATTCTCACGCTCATCGCGACACAGGTCAGCCTCGTGATGTACATTTTAATGTTTCTGTCCGCCATTATCTTGCGGAAAAAATACGCAAAAAAACACAGGCCTTACCGCGTCCCAGCCATGACACTCGTTGCAGGCATAGGGCTTCTCACCTGCGTGTTCTGCATTGGCATGACGTTCATTCCCTCAGAAAACGTCGTCAACGTCAGCACCTTTGAACTCACTGTTTTTCTCGGCATGCTCTTGCTGATTGTTCCACCGCTGCTCTTTCGCCGAGTCAATAGTAGAGCGCAACCGCAAAAGGGTGTTATCAATCCTTAGAAACTTTTATTTTTCGCTAATGGTTGAGGAATAAAAAACCCCACGCGGAGAAAACTCTTTTCTCGATTGATTCGAGTCTTCTCTGTGTGGGGTGTTAACCTGAATGAGTGTGCTAGAAGCTGGGGGCGGCAGTGATCTTGTTGCCGGAGGACACGCTCATGTTTTCCCCATCGCACCAAGCTTCATCATTTAGAAGGAACTTGAAGGTAATGCCGCTGGTGGAAGCTTTTGTAGAGGTCCATACCCACTCGTCGCTGCCGTTGTTTTGCATTTGAGCGCCTTTGCTCCAGCTCAGGCCTGCACCTTCACCGCGAATGTAGAGATTGTTGCCCCATCCGATATCGGCTTTGGCGACAATCGTTGTCATTGCGGACTTGGCTGTCATCGTGGAGCTGCTGTTGCTGCTCAGTGAAAGCTTTGCAGTCGTGTTTAGATTGTTGTGGCTCTGATTATGTTGCTTGTTTTGCGAGGAGCAGCAATCGCTGGAATGCTGTTTTTGGCTTTGTGAGGAGCAGCAATCTTTGTTAGCTTGTTGTGTCGAGGAGCAGCAGGAGCTGCTGGAAGGAGACGTTGTACTGGATTGAGTGCTGGCCTCCGTTTTAGTTTGAGTTGGTTTCTTTGCCATGGTTATCATCATAATATTTATATTTGGGTTGATTGAGAAAGGGTTTGCGCGCAACCCCTAAAGCGCCTCTTTACACATAAAACACCTAAAAGTTTGTCGACGCAAGCTTTAATTTATTAAAAACTGTTTCTGGGCGAATTGTTGCCATACAATGGCGTTGGCATTGACAAGTATGGGCATGTCCAGAGCAGGGGCAGAGCTCTCCTTGAAGGACGACGTGCTTGGATCCCAAAGGAGCCCAGCGGTGCGATGCGGTGGCGCCAAAGAGCGCAATCGTTGCAATATCGAGCCCAGCGGCGATGTGTAATGGGGCGGTGTCGGGCGAAATCAGCACCTTGGATTGCGCCAAAACCGCTATAAAGGTTTCGAGGTCGGGAATTTTTTCTAAAACAGGAATGTAGGCATTCAGGCGTTTGAGGCCGCGAAGAAGGGCTTGCTCGCGATCACTGGGGCCGGCGGAAAAGCACATGTGGATGTGGGCCTTGCGGGCGAGTTCGTAGAGCTGATTCCAGTGCTCGAGGGGCCATTCTTTCTTTGGCTGACTCGTCGAAATGTGGGCCAGGACGGGGTAGGGGTTGATTGACCGAGCGTCGGCCTGCAAGGCGGGGTTTGGGCGAATCTCGATGCGCGGCTCCAAGGGAAAAGGGATGTCCCATTTTTGAAGCACCATGAGGTCGCGGACGATTTCATGTTTGTTGAGATCGGCCTCCTCGATTCTCTCCGTATAGCAGAAACGACGGCCCCAAAAGCCCTTGGGCGCAATCACGCCGAGTCGTCGTTGGGCCCCAATCAAGCGCGACAAGAGCGCCCCGCGATCATTCCCAACGAAGTCAACGGAGCGATCGAAATGCTCTTTGCGGAGATCTAAAAGCAGCGGTAAGGATCGCCGAATTGACCCATGGCCGCGTTTTCTCGGGAACTCCCAAATGCGATCAATCCAGTCGAGGTGTTTGATAAGCGGTGCGGCTTCTTCGGCGACCAAAACGTGCAGGGCTGCCTTTGGGAAGGCCTCTCGTAGTGCGCGCAAAGAAGGAATGGCGACGGCGACATCACCCAAATATTTGAATTTGATTGCCAAAATTTTTTTCATTTTCAGCATAGTCTGCGTGACTACTTTCTACCAAAAGATACGACATGCCAAGAAAATACTGGTCCTCGACCTCGGTTTTTTGGGCGATACCGTAACACTGCTGCCAGCGTTGTCAGTGATTCGAAAAGCTTGTCCGCGGGCCGATTTTTCAGTCATGGTGGAGTCTAAAGTTGTCTCGCTGCTGCAATTGACACCATGGATCGATCATGTTTTTGGCTATCCGCGCTTTCCAAAAGGCCCCAAATGGTATCAGGACTTTGGCCGCGTCCTCAACTTGCGCCGCGAGCATTACGATGTCATTATCAATCTAAACGGTTCTGATCGATCCTCCCTCCTCACGCTCTTTTCTGGGGCAACTCATCGACTTGGCCGTGTGCCATACCGCAAGAAAAGCCGTTTTTGGAGGTATTGCTTCACTGACACCGTTGAAGTCCCTTACCACACACAACACCTGAGCCATCAACGCCTCGATTGCCTACATCTATCTGGCTTCCCCAAAGAAATCAGCCCGGATTTCGACGTCGTGATGCCCGAAAACGCTTTTGAGAAAATTCGACCCAGCGTCGGCACGACACCCTTTATTCACGTCAGTCCGTTTACGACGATGGATAAGAAGGAGTTGCCTGCAGAGCAATTGGTCGAACTTCTCGGTTGTCTCGATTTCCCATTCGTTCTCTCATGCGCGCCCAATGAACGCGAGCAAACCAAGTTAAAAGCGCTTCTGTCGTCGCTCAAAAAACAGCCGCTCGCAGTCTTTGCTGGCAGCCTCAATATCGTTGAACTGACGGCCCTGATTTCGCTCAGTCAAGCCCACCTCTGCGGCGACTCTGGCAGCCTACACCTCGCCGTCATGCTGAAAAAGCCGACCTTTGCTTGGTTTCGTGAGACTTCGGGTGTCGTCGAATGGGCGCCAACTGGTGACACGCATGTCAACGTTTTTGGTGATGACGGCGACCCGTTTTTAAAAATTCCTCAAAAGAAGCTTGAAGATACCTTTAGAGCGTTTTTAATGTCGATACAATGAAAATCAAAGCCGCAACAGCGTTGTTGATGTTTGCCAGCATACTTTGGGCGGATGTCGACATGAACCTCAAATTGCGCACCGCTCAGGGAGCCACCACGTCTTTTGCCGAGCTTGTCCAGGGGAAAAGGGGCATTCTCGTCGACTTTTGGGCTTCTTGGTGCGGACCCTGTATGCAGTTGATGCCCAAGTTGATCGAAAAGGCCAAGCACTTTACGCCGCAAGGTTTTGTCGTTGTTGGGCTCAACGTTGAAGGCTCCCTCGAGCGCGCGGAGAACGTCAGAAAGGACAACGCTATCGACTTTCCATGGCTCGTTGAGCCGGATGATCACCCCTATAGCCGCACGCTCAACATCAACACGATTCCACGCATGCTCGTTATCTCGCCTCAAGGCAAGGTCCTCTTTAATGGACATCCACTAGACCCCTCGCTTGAAGAGGCAATGAAAAGCCTTTAAAATGCTCGTTTTTCGCGCAAAAAGCCCCATTTACCGAGTCCATGGCCTTTCGCGAGGAGAAGGTCGCGTTTCCAATAGCTGTTGTTGGTCGTGATGGCGGACTTGGAATCATTGAGAGAACGTTTGTAATCTTCCAAAAGTTCCTGTGGCGTTTCGACGATCTTGCAGCGTTTCGGGTCTTGGACGTGTTTAGCTAGGCATTCTAGCCTGTGGAGTGTCTGGGCGTACTCTTCGGGGTTGATGAGTTGTGTGAGTTCCTCGAGACGTTGAGGGTTGTTCCACAAATTGAGAACGGCCTCCTGGTGTTCCCGCGTGATGACTACAGGCATGTCTACGAGCAGTGAGGCGTGAATGGCAGATTTGTTGTCAACGCGCACGTGGCCTTTCTCGTCGACGACGTTGAGGCCGAAAGAGCAATCGTTGTCGATGGCAAAAATGCGGCCGTCCTCGCCATTGAAGTAATTTTCTGGGTGTCGGTCGGATTGTCCCGAAAGGTAATCGAGCAACTGTGTCCGCACCAGCCCATCGCACGAGCTGACGTTGTCTGGAGGCAAATTCGAGGCAAAGGCGTGGATCCTATAGATGCCCTTGGCGCGGTCGACCCATTCGGCCTTGCGCGCACCGTGCCAAAAAGCGAGATCAACGAGCGTCTGTTCGTCGTTCTTGATGCTACGCAGAAAGCCAGCATCCAGCGTGAGTTCCTGTGTCAGCGTTTCAGCCTGCTTGACTTCGAGAGGCCGCCCAGCCGCTTTGTCCATTAAGATGCCGTGCTCTTGGCCTAAATGAGCGATTTCGGTTGAAACGCAAACCCCCTTATCGCCGAAGAGCCATGCGTCGATCTTTGCCGTCGCGACAGAGCGTTCGGGGTAATAGGAGTGTTCGAGGACGTCGATGCCGGATTGCTTTGCAGTGCCGCCCAAAAACTCCTTCAGGCCCGTCAGGGCGCGTTGAAACGAGTAAGCGCGGCTGAGGGCGTCGGATTTCCACACGCGCTCTTCGACTTTGCCATTGCTGCCAACCACCTTAACGAGCGCAACGGCATTGACAGCGCCTTTTCCAAGTACCTTTCTTGGGCTCACGCAGCGAAATCGATGCCTCAATTCCGTTGATGTGAGCCGCTTATAGGCCTTGAGTAGGTCGAGATCGTTTTCCAGGGCGTTCTTCAGGTCGACGGATTGTGCCCTGTTTTCTTTGTCCGGGTCGATGTAGACCGCGCCCGACTCGACGACCACCCCTGTTTCCTTTTGAATGCTTGCAAAGAGTGCAAAGAGCACTTCGGAGTCGATTCCACGCGTGTCGCTCGCCTGCTGAATGAGTTGAACGAGTGTTTCACTGTCTTGCGATGCGATCCCGCTGAAATAGGACTCCAAAAAGGTGCCGTGCTCCTTTTCCCTCTCAAAGAGTGCTTGGGCAAGCTTTGGCAGCGCCTTTTTCAGTGATTGATTCAGGGTGTCATCTTTTCCCATTCGTTGAATAGCCTGATCCAAAACGGCGTCTAAAAAGATCACAGTGTCCGACGCTTCAATCGCATTGCCAGCGCGCTTAGACAAGTCCAATGCCAGAGTGTCCAGGCTGCATTTACCCTGTGCAAACGTCTGTAAGGCCGATAAAAGGTCCTTGTCTTTGAGTTTGTTGAAGTCAATGCCGTGCAGGGTCAGCTTTTTCAGCTCCTTGGACTGCAGGTTCTTCGTGATCGACGCTATCTCGCTCAGAAAATGGCTGTCGCGCGACAGGAGCTTTTCGACAAAGCGTTCGGCGTTTTTGGACAACTTCTGAATGAGCGTGGCCTCGTCCTTGGACGCCTTTGAGAACACTTGCCGCGTGGCATTCTTGACCCACGCAGTCGCCTTTATCCACTTCGATTTTCGCGCCGTGAGAGGCTTACCCGTAATCACTGTTTTAAGGGGTGTTGCGATGCCCTTTTCTTTTACCTTTTTAATGCCTTCACTTGACTGCGGTATTTTCGAAAAATCTCCAATCTTCATACCTCAAGATTAGCAAATGAAGGCCCTACGGTAAAGTCGAAAAGATTTATAAAACAAGATCGTGCGCATTCTTGTAAATGCGTGAGCGAATCGATTTATTTCACTTTTTATATTGCAAAAACGGGAATCGTTCATTTCCTAGAAGACAATCTTTTTAACATATGCCAAGAGAACACATCATTCTAGAATGTACCGAGGCCAGGGCCGAAGGTCAACGCCCTTCGCGCTATATGAGCACTCGCAATAAAAAAACACAACAAGAACGTGTCGAAAAAAAGAAGTACAACCCATTCTTGCAGCGACATACATTGCACAGAGAAATTAAAGGTAAATAAAGGCCGATGCAAAATAGCGCAAAAATGCATTTCGCGCTCCGCTGACTGGCCACGGGGAAACCTTTTATAGAATAAAAGGTTTCCCCGACCCCCTTCCAAAACACTTTTTAAGCGAAACACAAAAATGCATGCATTTTTATATTTCGCCAATAAATAGGAAACACCGGATTTCAAGCCTCGCAACTACGGCATTCATGCTCGCGCAAAGCCACATTTTTGCATCTATTTTTACCTCGGCCTTAAATAGCCTCGGCGGGTCAATGGTGTTTTTTATTACCTTATTTTGCGTTTGAGTTTTTACTGGAAGTAAAATTTCAAACGCAAAATCAATGGGGTCCAGGGCCTTCTGGTCCTGGCGCGGGTCCAGGGCTGCGGAAGCCCTGATGTTGGGGTGGTATGGAGCGCGGAGCTCCAATCGACGCACATGACACATTGGCATTTATTAGATGGGACAAATTTAGCATTCCGGTGTTTTTACGGAGTGAGCGATTTGGCGCGCGACGACGGGTTTCCGACGAATGCTATCTATGGTTGGTTACGGATGTTGTGGAAGTTGCAGGACATGGAGAGTGGGCGTTGGGTAGTTTTTTTTGACATATCGAAGTCAGACAAGCGGCAGGCCTTATTGGAAACTTACAAGGCGAACCGTCCACCAACACCAGAAGCGTTCAAGCAGCAGATGCCATATCTGCGAGAGTTGAGTGGCTATATGGGTCTGCAGGTTATTGAGAGGGTGGGAGTTGAGGCGGATGATATGATAGCGGCGCTTTCCAGGCAGCTTTCTGGGCATGGTGAGCGGGTAACGATTGTGAGCTCAGACAAGGATTTTGGCCAATGTCTGGGTGGGAATGTCGATCAACTCGTGCCGCCACCGACGGCGAATCCGGCCTTGGGCTGGAGGCGTTTTGACGAGGCCACGTTTCGAGAAAAGTATGGGGTGGAGGCGAGGCAGACGGTGGATTACTTGTCGCTCGTTGGAGATGTGTCTGACAATGTTCCTGGGATTGCAGGTGTAGGGCCCAAGACGGCGGCCAAGTGGTTGTCGGAGTGGGGCTCACTAGAGGGCATTTTTTCACACATCGATGCGCTCAATCCCGAGCGTTTTCGGGCTCTGTTGAAAGAGCAGCGTGCGCTCTTGGACACAAACCGTCAACTCATCACATTTGAGGCCATTTCACCGGCTGATTTGCCTGAATTACAAGAGTTTAGCCCGCAGCCAAATGCGTTATTGCGGGTATTAGAAGAGCTCAAAATGGACTCTCTGATCAAGGCAGCCAAGGGGCGCTATCCTCAAGACAAACCAGCGGTGTCGGAGCAATTAGAGCTCTTTTGAGCATCATTTTTCTTTCTCGGGCACTGGCAATCCGAGGACCTCATAGGCGGTCTTGAAGTGGAGTTTTGCAAACTGTCCGAAGGCCTCTTTACCGAGTTTTGCAACGACGGCCCTACCTTGTTCCTTCACCTGTGCGCTGGCGCCCTTCAGAAGAGCTTCGCCGAAAATCTTTGACAGCTTGCGCATTTGCCTGATGTACTCTGCGCGGGCGACGATCGATGCAGCGGCGACGACGGGGTCCGCCTCGGCCTTGGTCTGCATGCGGAGGTCGAAGTCCGAAGGGCCCTTAAAGTAGCGCTGGACGAGTGGTTGCTTGGTAAACTGGTCGAGCATGCCCCAGGGGACGCTGCGTTTTTTGAGGGCTTCTTCGAGGGCGCGGGCGTGCATCCAGGCGAGGAGGTGGTTGAGATTGCTGTGGAAACGTTGGTAGAGCTCGTTGTACTTCTCCATGCCCAGGTAAAAGCTGATGGCGACAACGCCTTCCGTCTCGCGAATCATCTTGTCCATGCCCAATGCGATGTTGTCCGAGCCGATACGTTTACTTTCCTTGAGGCCCTTTTCGAGCCACAGGTTGACGGCGTCTTCGTCGGCGATGACGCAGGCGGAAACGAGTGGGCCAAACAAGTCACCCTTGCCGCTCTCATCGAGGCCTGCATGCGCCTCAAACCACTCGGGATGCAGGACTTGCTCGTAGCCCATCTGCGGAGTTTTCGTGATTTCGCTCTCGAGGACGTAGTGGACAAAATCCTCGGTCTTTTTTCCCTGAACGACGAGTTTGCCGCTCTGGTAGCCGACGATGTTGACGTCGTCGCCCTTGAAGGCAAAGCGCGCGTAGGCGACTTCGTAGGCCAAAAACAGGTGTTTGTCGCACCAACGTTGTAGGGCGGCCATTTCGGTGTCGCTCAAAGTGATCGTGTACAGGGTCTTTTTTTTGGGCTCGTCGGAATCTAGCATACAACCTCCTTTGGGGCGTTCATGAGCTCGCAGCGGACCTTTTGGGGGATACCGTCGAAGGAGCCGTTGGAAAAGAAGACGACGAGGGTGTTATTCATGGGTGGCTTTAGCAGTGTCAGCAGGTCGTTGTTGTGAGAGAGCGCCATGGCCTCTCTGCCGCATAGAGTGAGCTTTTGGGCCATTTGTCGCGTGTCCAGGGGCTGTTCGAGCCGGTTGGAAGCGTACACTGGACTCAGGTAAATGGTGTCGGCGGCCATCAGGGCATTTTCGAAATCGCTTTGGAGGCAGTTGGAGCGGGCGGTATTGGATCGGGGCTCGAAGCAAGCGACGATGCGGTGTTGCGGGTACCGCGCGCGCAACGACTGCAATGTCTGTTGAATGGCCGTTGGGTGGTGGCCGAAATCCTCGATGAGCACCGTGTCGTCGTCGGTGAAGAGGACCTCCTGGCGTTTCTTGACGCCTTGAAACTGGCTGAGGGCCGACAAGTTTAATAGCGTTGGGTTTTGCGGAAAGATGGAAAGCCCCGCGCTGAGGGCTGCCATGGCGGCGTTACGGACGTTGAAGAGGCCAACCATGCTCCACGACACGCGTGTCCAGAGTTGTCCGCGCCAATAGAGTTCAAATGAGCTCCCCTGGCTGTTTTCCGAGAAGTGTCGAATTTGTAGGTCACACGTGTCGCCGAGACCGACCCGCACCGTCTGCGTCCACGTTGCGAGTGGCAGCCTGGCAATGTTGGCATCGTCGCCGTTGATGACGATCGCCCCGCTCGCCGGTACCAGTCGCGTCACGTGGGTAAAGGTCCGCAGCACGTCGCGTAAATCGAAAAAAATATCGGCGTGGTCGAACTCGATGTTGTTGATACACAGAATGTTCGGTCGATAATGAATGAACTTACTGCGCTTGTCAAAAAAGGCCGAATCGTACTCGTCGCCCTCGATAACAAATGGGTCGCTCGAAATACCTGCCGCCACGCCGCTGTCCAGCTTTTTCGGAATACCGCCAATCAAGTAGCCCGGGAAACGGCCATTCTTCCTCAGGAGAAATGCGGCGAGGGTTGTGGTGGTGGTCTTGCCGTGGGTGCCCGTCACGACGATGTTTTTGCGGGTTTTCAGCAGGAGGTCCGACAACAGGGCTGGCAAAGACGTCATTTCAGCATTTTCTTCCATCAGAAACTCGACCTCTGGGTTGCCGCGAGAAACGGTGTTGCCCACGACGACGCAATCGGGCTCGGCGCGAATGAGGTTTTCAGCGGAAAAGCCTTCAAAGGTCGGAATGTTGTGCCGCTTGAGGAGGTCGGAAATGGGAGAGTAAAACTGACTGTCCGAGCCACAAACGTCGTGCCCCAGCTGCTTCATTAAGACGGCTGTGTTGCCCATAGCGGTGCCGCAAATGCCCAAAAAGTAAATTTTCATAGATCGATGGAAAATGGCCTCTAGCGGCGTTCTCGTCGTTCGGGCTAAGTCACCTACGTCAGTAGGCTCCTGTCGCCCTCGCTCCTCGGGCCTGGCTATAGGCTCATTTTGCATCGATCTTGGATTTGTGGTGTTATTGAAAGTGAAAGGCATAAGGTTAGGATCCCAAAATTATAGCGTTTTTCATAAAAACTGCCCCAATAACGATTCTCTCTGAAAAGCTTCAAATATAGCGCGAATGTCGATGTTGTCGAGGATAAGTCGTTTGATGAGCGGTATTTTGTCGTTGTCCCAGGGCTGCGTCTTGACCGTCATGCTGTGAATTTTTGAGGCGATTGTGTAACTGTCTTCCTTGCACAAGACAAACGGAATATTGGTGCGTTCGACCATCTGCATCATCTTTGTGTTGGGCATCATGTCGCTCGTCAGAATGATGCCGGAAATGGGGCTGTCACCCGATATGCCGGCGTTGGCGACGACGGAAAAAATGATGTCCTCGCGATCACCCGGGACAATGATCAGCCGCCCGCGCGCCAAGATGTCGACAATCGTCCGCGCCGTCATCGCCCCAATCACGACATTTTTAATGCGCTCGTGGCCACCGCTTTCACGGGCATTCAGCCAGCGGCCGTCGATCTCTGCAACGATTTGGCCCAAGCTCGGAAAGCCAAGTTCCTTTTGCAGTGGAATGGCACCCAGGAGCTTTACCCCGATACGCCGCAGGCCCTTTTCAGCGTACTCCTTAACCATTGCCATCTTGTCGGGCAACACTTTGTTTAAAATGACGCCCAAGACCTCCACGCCATATTGGTCGAAAAGGGCCTTGTTCATGGCCACTTCGTCGACGGGACGCCCGATGCCGCCTTCCGACACTAAGATCACCTTGGCTTCCAGGATTTGGGCCACGGCGGCGTTCGAGAGGTCAAAGACGGCCCCAACGCCAGCATGGCCCGTTCCCTCGATAATGGTGATGTCTTTCTCGTACGCGCTTCGATCGAAGGCCTTGCAGATGCGATCCACCAGTAATGGGCGTATGCCCGTTGGGTTATCGAGGTATTCGCGCGTAAAGTGGCTGTCGACCGCAATGGGGCTCATGGCCTCGATCGGTACACGGACGTCAAAGACGCTGTCCAATAAAAAGGAGTCCTCGTCGATCTTGTGGCCGTGCACCTCCATGACGCGCTGCCCCACAGGCTTGATAAAGCCCACGCGGGAATACAACGCCCGCAAGGCCTCAAACAAGCCCAAACAGGTGGTGGTCTTGCCCTCATTCATCCGCGTTGCCGCCACAAAGATCCGCTGCGTCGACTTGTTTAACGGACGATTTAATAATGTCTCTGTGTAAATGTTCATGTCACTCAAAGACAAACATATTCCGTGTTTGGGAATTCCGCAATAAAAGTTTTGAAGGGAGTGGTTTTTCCATAGGCGTCGTCGAAACATTAATCAATGCGTGATCTATGGCGAATGTCACTACATTGGCTGCGTGGGCCGTTTGACCGTATGCGAAGGTTTCAAAGGCGCTTGGGAAGGTCGAAAGGGTGTCGCCAATGGCCTCCAGCAGCTCTCCTGAAGGGTGAACGGCATGCATCCATTCACTGAGAGAAGCAAAGGGCGCCGCGTTTTGTGTCGCTTGGGCGAGCGTCGAGGCGAAAGAAACCATGTTTTTTGCCCTCAGAAAGTCCACCCAGTCTGGCTTGTAGGCATCGTTGATCGCGAAATAGAGCGGCTGCTTTTGAGCAATATAGCGGTCCCAGAGCACAGTTTCTAGGTCATGCAGCTCCGGTAGGCCCTCGTGGAGCTGAAAGGCGGGCGCGCCCTGCTCTTTGAGAAAGTCGAGATTCCGCAGGTGGGCAATTGAGTCCAGTGGCCCATTGGGCAGATGAAACAACACCTGTGTCGTTCTCTCTTGCGGAGCCTCCTGAGCCCATTGGCGGGTGTCGACCTCCGGCGCGCGGACATTTTTGGAGCAGTCATCACAGCGGTACGCCGCGGTAAAGCTTCGACTCGAGTGGATCGGCAAAAGGACGTCCATGGCAGGCATTTGGAAACGCACGCGCTGAAAACGTTTCTGGTTTGATAACACAAGGTCCAACTCGCTCTGGAAGCTCTGCCGACCCCGTTGTAAGCGTGTATGCCGCCCCCTCTCTCTCGAAGAAGACACCCGTAATGCAAAGCCCGTTGCTTCTGCCGGAACACTGAATGTGTAGATCGACGACACGTCCAAGGTCTCAAAAGCGCCCGGCGAAAGTTTGACCGCGATGCCACGTTCGACCTGAAGCCGCACTTCTGTGGTTCGACTCAAGGACCCATCTGCAGAGAAAAAATCGACCGCGATATAGACCTCCGATTGCCCCAATGTAACACGAAAATCGCCCTGTAGGCCGAAATTGTAGGGGTTCCACAATTGAACCGTGAGCTGTGGCCGCAAAAGAATGGATGTCCCGCCTGTCACCTCAAAGGTACACTGAAGGCCCGTAACAACCGGTCCAATAATACATCCAGGACACTCGTAATCTTCATAGGTCGAAAACGGCACAAAACTTTGCTCAGACGCCCGAAAGTGCGTTTCCCAATTCCGGACAAAATCGACAATCACCGCTCTTTGCCCAGCGTCAACACGCTCCTGTTCAAACAAGTCCAGCGATTCGCCCAACACGCGCCGCTCATCTGACTCGTCTTTAAAATTGAAAAATGACTCCCAATCGCTGTGCACTCCAGGAATCAACGGCCGCGCACACACACAATAACCGCCCTTGTTTTTCAATGGTTTCACGTGCGTCGGTTTGCGCCCATCCGCTAAAACAGCCCAATCACCATTGTCCAACAACACTTCACCCTCCAGGCTCCTCAATTGCCCGCAACCATCCATCCAACGCTTTCCTTCCAAGCACACAATCCCCTCTCCATGCCCCACCAACGCATTCCTCTCCGCAAGCGCCCGCTCCTCAAAGCCACCTTCTCGCCCCCTCATCAAATACACCGCCCCCAACAACATCAATGTACCGAGCATCAGAACTTGGAGCAATATAAACCCTTTCTCGCGGCCCAATGAAGGCAATAAGTTCGTTGTCCATCGGAATTTGCTTCGGTCGAGCACGTCAGTGCACTCCCTTCAGCAAAGCCTCGGACGCCTGCTTCTTGCCTCCATTGAACCGCGAGAAACAAAAAAGGCAAAACAGCGTTCGAGTTTTTTTAACGCAGTTAAAAACCTCGAACGCTATAAATGGGTGCAGGGGCCGCTGCTCCTGCCGCGGTCCAGGGCGCGTAGCCATGGAGTCAATACAGTTGGCTTTCGAGAACATGGCTAGGGGTATCGGCGGAGTAATTGACATTGGGGAGGCCGAAGCCGAAGAGTTTTAAAAAGTTTGTTTGGTAGCCTTGAAAGTCGGAGAGAGCAGAGAGGTTGTCGGTATTGATTTGTTCCCAGATTGTGGCGACTTCGGCCTGGACATCTG
>Ga0154578_108_pt1 | contig 16378 bp, 18 predicted proteins | sample RifGroF2_FD_116007 | JGI IMG/M metagenome (GOLD analysis project Ga0154578, IMG submission 116007) | Verrucomicrobia bacterium GWF2_51_19
ATAGACCCTTTTGCCTCCGATTTTTCAATGGTATAAGATCTTCTTGGCGAACGACCATGTATCATTGTTGCTGGATTCGAGGAATGTAAACAGAATGGGCAGGCAGACGAAGAAGATTAGACTGCGGCCGCGTTTCGTGTGAAAAATGAGCCGTGCGGCCGCGTAAGCGAAGATGGCCCAAATAGACTCTTTGATGAAGTAGGCGGGAAGCGCCGTTTTGCCATCGAGGAGGTCAACCTTTTTGAGCAGAACATCGATGCCCATAAACGCCATGACGAGCAAAACATAGATGTAGGAGGAGAGAAAGATGCCGACACGCTTGAAGGCCAACCAGGAACCGTGGCCGCCGAGAGCAAAGCAGACCCACGCAAAGACCATTCCCAACACATAATAGGCCGCAAAGAGGTGAACAAAACTGATGCCCAGTGCAATGAGGTATTGCTTTGAGAGAATGACGCCGTTGTGGTTTTCAACGCCAGGAATGTCGGTGTAGTAGAACCAGCTATAAAAAAGGGCAAACAAAATGATGGTGAGAAAGAAGCCGGCCGGCGATAGACCGATAATGGCTCGCTTGAGGAACGCGGAATAGGCTCTTTCGCCAGGGCACGTACAAGCAGATTCGTGTGAAGGTGTGTGTTTTCGGTGTTTATGCATGATTTTAGGATGAGGGTTCGTTATAAAGAAATTCGTTTTTAATGTACTCTACAAAAGCGTTGGCCTTTTCAGGAGTGATTTTGTGGAAAACCGCGTGATTGATTTTAACATTGGGTCCTTGGTCGCAGCAAGCTAAACATTCACAAAAATCAACGGAATAATTGTTATCCGCCGAAGGCAGTCCAAACGCTGGACAACCGAGCTTGTGGAGGAGAATTTCGGCGACGCGGTTGCTCTCTTGCATGCCACACGCGATGGAACGGCAGACACGAATATCGTAACGTGCGACCTGCGTACGGCTGAAATCCGGGTAAAATGAGGCCACGCTTTCGACTTCCAAGAGCGGCAACGATAACATGTCAGAGACAAAAGATAGAACGTCGAGGTTGATGCTCCAGAGCTCCTTTTGCAACACGTGCAAAATCGGCACAATGGCACTCTTCGGTTGCGGGTATTGCATCACAAGCTTTCCGATGGCCTCGAGTGTCTGATTGGATAACGGTTGCATACACTAAGGATGTTAGAAAAAAGCAGATAGATCAACCTTATTTTCAGCATGGCCTTGAACGCCTCAATCCTAGTATCAATACAAAAACAAAGAGAATATAAAAACAAAGAGTCGCCAATGGCCTCCTAGCACTGCTTTTCATGCTGGACAAAAGCGCGGACAGCTGTTGATATGGGCATATGTATTATTCTCGTCCGATTGAAACGCCGTGGTTGCACCGAATTTTGATTGCCAACATCGTCATGTTTGTCTTGCAGCAGGTGAGCACGCTGTGGTTTGGAGTGCCGCTGTTTGAACACTTTTTGACGCTCTCTGGGGCCAATGTGTCGCATGGGTACGTGTGGACTTTTTTGACGTATGCCTTTCTGCATGGAAACACGTGGCATCTATTTCTCAATGCCCTGTTTGTGTTTTTCCTGGGCCGTACGATTGAGATGGAAGAGGGCAGCCGTCGCTTTCTCACGATCTACATTCTCTCGTTGCTGCTGGCGGGGCTCGCTTGGCTGGCCATTCACTTTGACCGCCACACGCTTCTCTTAGGCGCCTCGGGAGCGAACATGGGCCTGCTCACCTACTACTGCCTGACGCACAGAGACCGGCCAATGACGCTGTTAATCTTTTTTGTCCTGCCGGTGACGCTGATGCCGTCGTGGATTTTGTGGGGCTTTTTCGGCTTTGAGTTCTTTAATGTGCTGTTTCAGGAAATTCCTGGAACGACCGACATCGCCAGTTCTGCTCACCTCGGGGGCATGCTCGGCGGCCTTGTGTACTATTACTGGATGCGCCGCGGTCGCGCGATCGAACTTCCAGCCTGGTTCCGCAAAAAGAAGTCGTCCAGGCATGTCAACTTCCATTTGAACATCGATGACCGGTAAATGATAGCGCTCAAAGACATCACCTACCGCGTCCCGGGGCGCATTTTGCTCGACAAGGTATCGGTCGCTTTGCCTGACTCCATCATTGGCGTGGTTGGGCAGAACGGCTGTGGCAAGACGACGCTCTTTCGGCTCTTGACGGGCGAATGCAAGCCAGACGCGGGTGAAATTCTAATTCCGAAACGGCTGAAGTTGGTCGCCGTCGAGCAGGAAATCAAGGAGACAGGGAAGTCGTTACTGGCCTTTGTTTTGGATGCCGACAGCGAATTGACGCGACTGCGGGCAGCTTTGCACGACACGCCGACCGAGGAATTGGGTGACATTTACCAGCAATTGGAACACATCGATGCGTTTTCGGCAGAAGGGCGTGCGGCGAGCATCTTGTCTGGGCTTGGATTTTCGCCGGAAGACCTCGAACGGCCGCTGTCAGACTTTTCTGGAGGCTGGCAAATGCGGGCATCGATGGCAGCCACGCTCTTTGCGCCCTTCGACATCTTGCTGCTGGACGAGCCCACCAACCACCTCGATCTCGAGACGGGGCTCTGGTTGGAACAGTACCTGGGGCGACTCAACAAGACAGTCCTCATCGTCAGTCACGAGCGCCACTTTCTGAATCGTCTGTGCGGGCACATTCTGCACATCCACGACAGAACGGCCAAGCTCTATACTGGCAATTACGACACCTTTGTCGAGACGCGGCAAATCCAGCAACATAGCTTAGCCAAGTCGATCGAAAAGCAGCAAAAGACGCGCGAACACCTCCAGGCCTTCATTGACCGTTTCCGCTACAAGGCAACCAAGGCCAAACAAGCGCAGAGCCGCATTAAAGTGCTCGAGAAAATGGCGGCCCTGCCCACTCTGTCGCGCGACACCTCTGTCACCTTTGAATTTCCGCAGCCAGAAGAGGTCGACCGCTTCCTGATTACGCTGAAGGACGGCGTCGCGGGCTATGACAAGCCTGTCCTGCGCTCCCTCAATGTCCGGGTAGAAGTCAACGACCGCATCGCGCTTTTGGGGAAAAACGGCAACGGCAAGTCGACGCTCGCCAAAATCCTCACCGAGCGCTTGGACCTACTTTCCGGCACGATGCAACGGGCGAAAAAGCTGCAGGTAGCCTACTTTTCTCAACAGCAGACCGATGAACTCGACCTCACTCAAACGCCCTACAGCGCTCTTGCAGCCATTTTACCAGACCTACCGGAGTCGAAAGTACGGGCACAATTGGCCCGTTTTGGCCTGATGCAAGAAAAGGCAAACACGCGCATTGGGCAGCTGTCTGGCGGTGAGAAAACGCGCCTGCTCCTGGCCCTCATCACGCGAAATGCGCCCCACATGCTCGTTTTCGATGAACCCACCAACCACCTCGACATCGACGCCCGTGACGCCCTCATCGACGCCCTCAACGCGTATCGTGGGGCGGTTGTGCTCGTCACCCACGATTTCCACACCATCGAATCCGTCTGCGATCAGCTGTGGCTCGTCAAAGATGGCCATTGCAGGCCTTTCGACGGCGACCTCGACGATTACAAAAATCTGCTCCTGACGCCGGTCACAGTTGCCAAACCACAAAAGGCCAACAAAACAAAGCCAGCCAAGCCAACACAGAAATTGGCCGCGATCGAAAAACAACTCAAAGACGCAGAGGCCGAAAAGGCCGCCCTCGAGGCCGCCCTCCAACAACGCTACTCCCTCGACACCTGCAAACAACTCGAACAACTCAACGCCGCCATTCAGTCCCTCGAGCAGCAGTGGCTCAATGCAGGCGAAGCGCTTCAATAACGGGGCTCAAAAAGCGTGTATTGTTGCAAAAGAAGCGATGGTGAGCAAAAGCCAAGCGTGTTTTTCATCGGTCTTCATTTGCTTTTTTGAGCGAGATCGCTTACAATAAGAGTATGCATCGTAATACACCCACTCTCTACATACAAAGCGGCAGTCATGCTTGTCGCGAAGCGATGGCGTTCTTTGCCCAGCACGGCGTTTCGCTGGACGTACGTAAAGTCGACGACAGTCCACAAAACCTGCAGCGCCTCCTCGAAGTTACTGAACAAACGGAGACACCCACCTTTGTTTATAAAGACTGCATCATCACCGATTTTACGATCGAAGAGTTTTTGGACGAGATCCAAACCTACCCTGACATTCTCCGCGACCTCGGCCTGTCACTAGAGGCGCTCGAAGACTGACATATAAGATCGTCGCAAAATAGCGTCAAATGAGTGTCGAACTCCGCTGACTGTCTCAACGTACGTCTAGGTACACTATGGCATGCATGCTCGCGCAAAGCCAGTGGCGTCTATTTTGCAGCGGTCTCATTCGGGCAATCGACAAAAAAAGCGCGGATTTCCCCGCGCTCTTTTGTTTTGTATAGCTTAACCTCTAGTTTTCGCCGCTGATTTCAGAGCTGTCGCTTTCTTCGGCGAAGCTACTCTCACCAATGAACTCAGAGCCGCTGAATTCAGAGGGGTCACTTTCAGACTCGTTCGGTGGAGTACCAGTAAATTCCTCAAAGTCATCGCTATGCAGGTCTTCCGGGCCGATGTCATATGGAATTTCGATGTCCTCCCAGCCCAGCCCTTTACCTTTTTTCTCGGCGTAATGGATTTTAGCTGGGTAGGTGTTCGTTCCTTGACTTGGTTTGAGCCTCTTTGCAACCGCTTGACCCGTCTTGGAGTCTTTTTTCTCGGCAACAATCTGCAAGTTCAAGTACGAAGTGCAACACGTGACAGGGAAAAAGAGAAGAGAGTTGAAAGTAAGGAGGTGCAAGTTCAAGCGAGAAGTGCAACACCTCGGGCGAAAAGAATGGACTTTATCCCACCCACTTGATTATTTCTAACGCATGACATCACTGGCTTTACGCGACAAGAAACTCCTCTGGCATCCGTTTACGCAAGAGAAAAAGGCACAACCGCCGCTCGCCATTTGCCGCGGCGAGGGTTCTTATGTCTACGATGACACTGGCAAGGCCTACCTCGACCTGATTTCGAGTTGGTGGGTCAATCTCCACGGCCACGCGCACCCAGCCATCGCCAAAAAGATCTACGAACAGGCATTGACGCTCGAACACGTGCTCTTTGCCGGCTGTACGCATGAGCCCGCTGTACAGCTCTGCGAGCGCCTCCAAGCGATTTTGCCAAAAGCCCTAACGCGCTTCTTTTTTTCGGATGACGGCTCTACCTGTGTCGAGGTGGCACTCAAGATGGCCTACCAGTATTGGCACAATCAGGGTCAACGTCGGCCGCTCTTTATCAGCTTTGACGGCGGTTATCACGGCGACACCGTTGGGGCGATGTCCGTGGGCGCGCATTCCGGCTATCACGACGTTTTTAAGGACTTTTTCTTTAAGAGCCTCAGCCTGCCGTATCCCGACACCTGGGATGGCGATGCGACTGTTGAGGAGAAAGAACAGGCTGCCCTGAAGGCGCTCGATGCCCTGCTGGAGCAACACGACAAGATATCAGCCCTCCTAGTTGAGCCGCTTGTCCAGGGAGCCAGCGGGATGCGCATGTGTCGTCCGAGCTTTTTAAAGGCCGTCGTCGAGCGCGTACGGGCTCACAAGATTCTCGTTATTTTTGACGAAGTCATGACAGGGTTTGGACGCACCGGCACAACCTTTGCCCTCGAGCAAGTGGGCTGTGTCCCCGACTTTCTATGTCTCTCAAAGGGCCTGACGGGCGGGTTTATGCCACTCGCGCTCACCGTGACCACCGCTGACGTCTACAACGCCTTTTTGAGTGATTCCTGGGATCAAGCCTTCTTTCACGGCCATTCCTACACCGCCAACCCACTCGCCTGCGCCGCCGCACTCGCATCACTCGATCTTCTACAGGCAACATCGACCCAAAACGCAATCCGCGCCATCCACCAAGCCCACAAAGAGGGCCTCGCGCTTCTTCTAACTGGCAACGCTCCCATCGTCCACACGCGTCTTCGGGGAACCATCGCCGCCTTCGAGCTCACGCAGCCGCATCAAGTCCGTCAACAACTCATCCAAAACGGCCTCCTGATCCGCCCCCTCGATGACACCCTCTATATCCTCCCGCCCTACTCCACGACGCCAGAAGAGCTTTTGGGCGCCTATCGCTCCATCCAACATATTTTAACCCAAGCCTCTCGCGGTACCGAGAAAAAACTTGCATTTCGGGTAAAAGTCTAAAAGCTTGGTGAGCATGAAACGGAAATACCCGCTGCACTGGAAGATTGTCATAGCGCTGTCTTTGGCAGCCCTGTTGGCGTGCATATTGCGGATTTTCGGAATGCAAGAATCTTCGGTGGCGTTGGGGAGTGTCGACGTCTGTCATTTTGTCGGAAATAAGCTGTTCATGAACGCCCTAAAGATGGTGGTGGTCCCACTTGTCGGATCATCGATCATCTGCGGTATGATGGGCTTGGACTCCGCCAAAGAAGTGGGCCGCATGGGCTTGCGGACACTGTTGTTTTCCTTTTCAACAACAGCCGCCTCGGTCGTTGTCGGGGCCTTTTGTATCAACGTGATGCAGCCAGGTTTTCTGGACTTGGCTACGGTGAAAAACATTTTGGGAACGACACAAATTCCGACAGCCGCCTTTACAGATCTCGTTGATCATGCGCACAAACAGGACTTCTTGTCGCTCTTTGACCAGATTATACCGTCCAACGTGATTGCAGCCGCCACCAACAATTCGCAATTGCTGGGCTTGATTACCTTTTGCCTGCTCTTTGGCTTTGGAATTACGCTATTACCGGTCCATTTGAGAATTGCCCAACGGACGTTCTGGGAGAGCCTGCATCAGGTCATGCTCAAAGTCACCGACGTCATCATACGCTTTGCCCCCTGGGGCGTCTTCAGCCTCGTTTTCCCCGTTTTCCTGAGGGCCGGAACGGGAGTTATTTGGCCCTTGATGTACTTTGTCATCACGGTGATGGTGGGCTTTCTCCTTCAAATGATCGTTTTGGGCGCCTTTTTGTTTTTCTGGGGAGGCATCAACCCACTCCACCACTACAGAGCCATGCTGCCCGTCATGTTGACAGCTTTTTCAACGGCGTCCTCGGCCTCCACCTTACCGGTCACGCTCGAAGCCGTTCAAACCAATGCCGGTGTTTCCAACCGCGTTGCCAGCTTTACGCTGCCCTTGGGCTGTGCCTTTAATATGAGTGGAACAGCACTCTATGAGTGCGTCGTCGTTCTCTTCATCGCCCAGATGAACAGTGTCGTAACGGGCGTGCCCATCACACTCGCCAACCAAATCGTGATAGCGCTCTTTGCCCTCATAACATCCATGGGCGTCGCCGGAATCCCAGCATCGGGACTCGTCGCCATCACGATTATTTTGAACGCGCTCAACCTTCCGCTCGAGGCGGTAGGTATTATATGGGTCGTCGAGCGCATGCTCGATATGTGTCGTACGGCCGTCAATGTCTTCAGCGATACCTGCAGCGCTATTATTGTCGCGAAGGGGGAAGGAGAGACCCTCCTCTATGAAAGACGTCAAGATTGATATAGACACATTTTTGCCCACGTATTGATCGGTGTTGTCATTAAAAGACCGCTGCAGGATGATAGCCCACGGCGTTCTCGCGTCTAGGCAAATGGGCCTCTTTTTTGTTTGAAAAGGGACAAAGGATCCTTCATAGTCGAGAGAGTGAGGGATACATACAAGTGTGCGTCAGTAGAAAGTTCCGCAGTTGACGGCGATTTGCATCGCATTTTTATGCGGTTTTCAGAGCCACTAGAAATCGATATGATGCAGTTGGAGCACTATTCGAAAAAAGCTAGCAAACTCATCGACTATCCCGAGGACAGCGGGCGCGACGAACAGAAGCAATCCGACGAACGTGTACGCTTGATTTTGTCGTCGACTCAGGACTCGCGCGTGCTTCGCGGGCTCATTTTGAGCGCCGGTCGTGACGCTTCTAACGTCGACATGGAACACGAAAAGCGCATTGAGGCAGTCGACATTTTGAGGGCCGTTATACAATCGGATCAAGTGACGGCGGGCATTTTACGCGACATCTCCTTGAGCGTTGCCACGATCATCAACAACATGCGGCTGCCGGAAGGTGAGCGACTCAACGGCATGGACGTGATGAAGCAAATCATTTTTTCGCCACAGGTGGGCTCGATCTTGTTGCGAGACCTCGTTGTCACCATCCGCGACACCGTCATTCGCTCATCCATGTCGAGTGAGATTCAAAAACAGGCGATCTCTACCTTGCAAATGATTGCGGAGTCACCTAAGTCGAATTCGGGAGTTTTGAGGGAAGTACTGTCCTCGATCGGCTACAGCTTTCGCCACGCGACCTTGGATGGGAAAGAGCACAAGCACCTCATTCAGCTCATGGAAATCGTCATCGCCTCTGAAAACGCCGATGCGCTCGTCCTCTGCAGCATTCCAAAAATTCTCAAAGAAGCCCTCCTCAGCGGTCTCTTTAAGGATGACAACACGACTTTGTGGAGCGTCTACAGGGGAATTATCACCTCAGTGCACGTCACGGAATCGGTCTTGGAGGAGGCCGTTTTCAGTCTCGAAAACATTGTACATAACTCGGAAAACATCGAAAAAGATTGGGGCATTTTTATCGATTTGGGCAAAAACCTCCTCGTCAACCCAGTCATTACGGGCAACGTCCTCTATCGCGTCATCGACAGCCTTGGCAACCTATTTAAAGAGCAAAAACTACCCGAAAGGGCCCTTGGCGACATTTTATTGTTGTTTCAGGAAATAGCGATTTCGACCAAGCTGGAAAACTCGACGCTCTACAAAATGATCGATGTGATCGAGGCCTTCTTGATGATCGACAACCTGGATGCGATTGAATGGAGCAGTCTCGTGATGATTTTACAGGCCATTTGGTACATGAAACTCACCGACAAGGGCCTATATTACAAGATCGAGAGCGCCTATGGCCGCCTTCGAAAGAAATACCCCGAACGCGCCAACCAGCTCCATTTGAGCCGCTGGAGACGTTTGTGGGGCCGTATCTGCATATGGAAAGGTTAAAAAATGCGTATTGAAAATTCTAGCACCAAAGAGTCTTTTAACTCCAGCAATCACCACAGCCTTCTGGACACCCGGTTAAACTTGCTTAAAAGCTACTTTAACGGACTGTCCTCTATCAAAGGAGGTGCGGCCAGGTTTGAGGCCATTGTCAAGTTTGCACTGCATTGCGTGACGCTGTCCTTTTTCCTATCGCAGCAGAAGAAAGAACCACAAAACAACGAGATTTCCAAAGAGGTCTCTAAGGTTTATCAGGCGGTCGTCGATGATCTGAAAGCAGAGAATCTGAGGGCACCAGTCGAAAATATCATTAAATCAATGCCTCCTGCTCCTGCAAAGCAGTTAAAGACGTTGAACGAAAGAGATGCCTCCACAGAACAAATACCATCGCAGGCGGTTCTCGACAAGAGGGCGATTCTATCTGAAGAACACCTGAATGCCGGCAATATAGACCCAGTCACACAAACGTTCATTAACGGGCTCGGAAAGAACGTTGTCGAAGTACACAACGACGGCCTGTGCGGTCAACACGCGATTGGTCTGTGTTTGGGCAAGTTCTGTCATCAAATGCCGCTGGGTTCTGACAGCCGTAATCGTCCTGATTATATTGTATCGAGAGAGCATTGTTCTGAGATCAAGGAGCTAGCTGCAAGCATCGCCTTGAGCCTCGACGTAGACAATAACTCCGTTAGCTCCATTCAACACATGCCACGCAGTGCCGGTGACACCTCAGCCTGGTTAGACAATTCCCAAATCCAGTATTACGCGGCGGCGCTCGAGCAACCGATTTTAGCCCTTTCACCGCAGATAGAGAGCGAGTGGGGAACGATTCCTGGACGCGTATCCCTCTGCTTGCCAGATAGAACCGAGCTGACGGTCGCCATCCCAGAATTCTTAAATTATTGCTTGTTTATAGACAAAAAATGGCCGCTCGATAATGTCATGGATGTGGAAACGCTCAACGTCTGCGTAGGCATCAGTGATTTTCTCCGTCAGCCAGACACCTCTCATTGGCAGCCCAACCAAACGACACCCGTGATTATTTTGCACAATGGGACAAACCATTGGAGAGCGATTGTGTAAGCTACCCATGTCCTCAGCATCACTCGTCATACTCGCCTCGCACTCTTCGGGCTGGCTGGCGATCAACAAGCCAACGGGGGTCTTGAGTCACCCAAACGCCAATGGCCGAGGAAGTGCGCTGCTGCCCTTTCCATACGACGCGAAAGAGGAGTATTATCACGCGGAAGATGGCAACTATTACCTGATCCACCGCCTGGACGGGCCGACATCGGGTGTCCTTCTGATCGCCACAAACCAGACGCTCGCCGAGGCGCTCAGGCAGTGCTTTGAAGGGCGAAACGTTGAAAAAGTCTACTATGCTTGGGTCAAGGGATTTTTCCAAAAAAAGACGGGCACCTGGAAGCATTTACTGAAAAAAGAAAGGGGCGCCAATTCCGTTAAAATGCAGGTGGGCGGGTCTCTGACTGCCGAAACGCGCTACAAGTGCGTTGACGCGACCCGGACGCCATTAGGGACGTTTTCCCTGCTCGAGCTAACACCTTTAACGGGCCGCACCCACCAGTTGCGCATTCAGTGCGCCGAAAACCATACCCCCATATTGGGCGACGAAAGCTATGGCGATTTTGCACTCAACAAACGCCTCAAACAATCTGGCCTGCGTCGCCTCCTACTCCACGCCTATTCTCTAAAAATCCCACAGTATGCCATTGACGTGCAGGCCCCTCTCGGCGCCGACTTCAAAAGATGGGCCTAAGCGATGTTTTGATGCATCTGGCGGGATGGAACAGCTAATGATTGAGGTACTGTAGCGTAAACAAATAATGCTCGCTGTCGGTATTTTCCTCAAGCCAGGTATGTAAGTATTGCATCGTGTCTTCACTCTACAGAAAGTTATACTAAGTGTAACTTAACGTAGAGCGCCACGCAAGGAAATTTTTTATAAAAATCCCATTAGCTTTTTTTAAGCGGTACGCGTGGAACACGCTCCCTCGAATTACAATTGTTCGACGAGAATATGGGCCTCTTCAAGGATTTCGTAGACAAAGGGGTCGTTTTTGTAGTCGGCGTGGAACTTGATGGCGCAGATGCCAGCCGCAACCAGGATTTTGGCACAATGAATGCAGGGAAAATGCGTGATATAAGCCGTGGCTCCTGCGACGCTCACACCGCGTCGAGCCGCATCGGTGACGGCATTTTGTTCGGCGTGGACGGGGCCCAGATCATGGTCATCCCGTATGCGTGACGTGTGTGAAGTTCCCGGCAGCCAACCGTTGTAGCCAGCTGCAATAATGCGATGTGGGTGTTCGCCACTTGAAACCAACACGCAACCGACGTTGAGCCGCCCACAGGAAGAACGAGACGCAATGAGCATCGCCGTGGCAATAAAGTAGTCGTCCCACGAAGGGCGATTTGTCCATGAGCCAAGCAAATCAATCAACTCATTGAGCGAGCTCTTAAAAATGGCTTGCTGGGGCTCATTAATGTGCAGAGTCGTCATTATTCAAAAATAAAGGTTAAACGACCCACCTAGCCAAAACAGCTTGTCGTGAGTGCCGTGGTCATTGGCGACTCCGGCGCAACCATCATTGTTCATCGCGTAACGGATACCAAAACGGACATCCGAGAGCTCGTTGATTTTATAGACAAGGTCGGCCTGCGAGCCCGCGTAAATGTAGTCGTTTTTCCGCTTACCGCGCGCGCCGCCGTAAGCGTTGTTTGCCCAGAGCATACCGCCGTAAAAGCTCCATTCGAGGCTCAGCTTTTCGACAATGTAATCAGCGAGATCGATGACATAGCACGCCGAAAACTGCAATTTGTACTGCTGTTTGTCGATGTTGTAAGCGATTTCGGCCTTGGGTGACAGGGCGACATCGGCAATCACGCCGAGGTTAACCTCGTGGTATTTACCGAGATAGCCCGTGTTCGCATTCGGCATCCAGGCGTATTTGTAACCCACCTCCGAGGTGAACATTTCCGTAATTGGGTGGAAATACTTGCCGTAAAAATCAAATTCGTTGGAGGTGTCTGGGAAGTGACTGCGCGCCCAAGGTAAATTGCTCCATAGGCCGGCCCGCAAGGTTCCTTTCCACGGTGCATAATCGCCGTAGAGCTCAAATTGCGTTGAAGGCCCAGCCTGCTTGGCCCCCTCGTAAACGTACTCCGACTCATACCCGACGGCTGAGTGGACATTGATCCGTTGCCAAAAGCTCGTGACTTCGGGCCGGTCTTCTTTTGCAACATCAGCTGACACGATCAGCGAACTGAAGAGCAGTAAAAAGAATAATGGTCTCATAATGTATGTGGTACTCCCGTTGGGAGTCGAACCCAAATCCTCGGCTCCGGAGGCCGATATTCTGTCCATTGAACTACGGGAGCTCTTGAAGGCTGCCTAAAGCGTATGAAAACTCGTTTCGCGCTCCTTGAGGTGCCTCACGTACGTTGATGTACGCTACGGCAGGTCGTACACTCGCGCAAAGCCAAGTTTTGATACGCTTTAGACAGCTTTCAAGCTTCATTAAGGTTATCACTTTAACCTTAGAGTGAAATGCCCCTAGGTCAATCCAAAAGAAAAGGCTTTGAAAACTTACCTCAATCATTAGCGAAAATCGAGGCCTAGCGGTCTTTTTGATTTGCCTAAGCTGTTTTTTTATGAAAGCTCTCTTTTATGTGGAGTATTATCGTAGATGTTCCTGAAGCCATGCGTGTGGATGCTTTTCTCGCGCATCACTTTGAGGACATGAGCCGGTCGTACATCCAAAAGGCGATACGGGAATTGCGCATCAATGGCGTTCCTGCGCCTCAAAAGCAAATGGTCAAGATGGGTGACACAATCGAGGTGGAGATCGACGCCCCCACATTGACTCAGCTAACGCCATTTGACGGCGCCATCGACGTGCTTTACGAAGACGAGGACCTCATCGCCATCAACAAGGAGCCGGGCGTTGTCGTTCATCCCGGCAACGGGACTGGCAATGACACCGTTGTGGCGCGTTTGATTGCGAAAATTGGCCGCGAGCACCTCAGCGCATTGAGCGGTAACTTGCGCCCAGGCGTTGTCCATCGACTCGATAAAGATACGAGCGGCATTTTATTGTTCGCAAAGACCGACCGCGCCTACCTGAAGCTTATTGAACTCTTCGCCTCACGCGAGATCGACAAACAATACCTCGCCTTGGTTTCGGGAAAACCCCGCCTGCTCTCGGGCTGCATTCGGCTGCCCATTGGCCGCAATCCCGCCAATCGTACGCAAATGGCTGTGGTGGAAAACGGCAAACCGGCGAGGACCGATTGGGTGCTGGAAAAGTCTTTTGGGCCCTATTCGCTCGTCCGTTGTTGGCTGCACACGGGCCGCACGCACCAAATTCGCGTTCACCTGAGCGCGCTCGGCCATCCCATATTGGGCGACAAGGCTTACGGATACCGTCCGATACCGGGTATTTGTCCGCCGCGGATTTTGTTGCACGCCACGCGCTTGCAGTTGATTCACCCGTTTAAGCAAACTGAGCTGCTGATTGAGGCACCAATGCCACCAGACATGAATGCTAGTTGCGTTGCGTTGACGAGATGATCAAGAATACGGGGGCGCCGAGAAAGGCTGTGATGATGCCAATTGGCATCTCGCCAAAGACGTGGAGCTGTCGAATAAGCGTGTCGGCGGACAACAGCAACAGCGCGCCATAGAGCCAAGAGAGCGGCAAGAGAGTCTTATGTGTAGCGCCTGAGAGTAAGCGAACGGCGTGAGGCACGAGAATGCCCACAAACCCAATGACACCGCAAAAAGAAACGGCTGAGCCGACAATGAGAGACGAGAGCAACAAGACGCGTATCTGCTGCTTGCGAATATCTATGCCCAAAGAGAGGGCCTCTCCGTCGCCGAGCAAGATGGCGTCGAGCTCATGAGACATCGACAACAACAGGACGCACGGCAGGCCGCAGAGGAGCATCACCCATGTCGTCGTCGTCCAATCGACTGAACAGAGGCTGCCCAATGACCAAAATGTAAAATTGCGCAATTGTATCGTGTTGGAGTAAAAGAGAAACAGCCCAATGAGGCCGCTGCAAAAACTGTTTATAGCAATCCCTATCAGCAGCAAATGGTAGGACGGCGCGTATTTCTTTAACGTAAACAAATAGTAAATCAGGGCGGTCGTCAGGAGACCCGTAACGACACCGCACAGGCCGAAGAGAGAGGCGTGTATGGCTGCATCGAGGTACAAAATGGCCCCCAGCGCTCCCACGGCGACACCGGCCGACATGCCCGTCAAAAATGGGTCTGCGAGCGGATTTCGAAACAGGGCCTGCATGACAGCTCCAGCCACGGCAAGACCTCCGCCAACAAATATCGCCGACAAAAGACGCGGCAACCGCAATTGAAACAAAATAACGCGGTCAACCTCAGATAGGCCGAACTTGAGAGGGATGAAGACAGCACCCGTTTGCCACGCATAACCGAATAGAAGCAAAAATAGGGCGAGCTTCCAAAACAACCGCATCCTTTACCTTCTTCTCGCACCGAAATTGCGCGCCATCGGCGGTCTGGGTGACTCATTGCGCATGCGATAGGTGATGCGCGCCTTTTCGAGATCGTAGGGGCTCATTTCCATTTTAACGAGATCCCCGGTGGCGATTTTAATAAAGTGCTTGCGAAGTTTTCCGGAAATGTGGGCCAACACGATGTGGCCATTAGTCAGCTCGACGCGAAACATCGTCCCAGGGAGGACGGCTATAATTTTACCCGTTACTTCTATAATATCGTCATTCGCCATAAATGTTTTATACGCTGGTCGCTCGATTGAGGTATGTCAAGTGGATTTTTTCGACACAAGCGCGATGCAGTGTCTTTTCTCTGGACATCCGTGCCTCAGGTACTTAGAAAATAAAGCGTATGAACGTACACGAATATCAGGCAAAGATGCTTTTTGAGCAGTTTGAAATACCGATTCCGCGTGGAAAGGTGGCCAAAAATGAAGCCGAGGTGACCGCGGCGCTCGAGGCGTTTTCGAACGATGAAAAGATCGTTGTAAAGGCGCAAATCCACGCAGGAGGCCGTGGTAAGGGCGTCTTCTCCGATGGCTACAAGGGGGGCGTCCAGATTTGCGCGAACAAGGCTGACGCGAAGGCCGCCGCTTTGCGGATGTTGGGAAACACGCTGATCACGCATCAGACGGGGCCCGAGGGCAAATGCGTGCACGCGGTCTACTTCAACGAGTGCAGCCGGATTCAAAAGGAGTACTACCTCGCGATTCTGCTGGACAGAGAGCGTTCCGTGCCCGTCATTCTGGCCTCTACTGAGGGCGGCATGGACATTGAAAAAGTCGCCGCAACGACGCCAGAAAAGATCATCCGGACGCACGTTGACCCGCTAACTGGCCTCTGTGGGCATCAGTCGCGATCACTTGCCTTCGCTTTGGGGCTCGAAGGAACAGCCATCAAGTCTTTTTGCCAGCTACTGAGCGGCCTGTACCGCCTCTATGTAGAAAAGGACGCTTCATTGGTCGAAATCAACCCGCTCATTTTGACGCCCGAAGGGACCGTCCAGGCGCTCGATGCAAAGATCAATTTCGACGACAATGCCCTCTTTCGACAGCCCGAAGTGGCGGCCATGCGCGACCTCAACGAAGAGGATCCCAAGGAAACCGAGGCCTCGCGTTACAACCTCAACTACATCGCGCTCGACGGAAACATCGCCTGTATGGTCAATGGAGCCGGCCTGGCGATGTCGACCATGGACATCATCAAATATTATGGCGGCAACCCCGCTAACTTCCTCGACGTCGGTGGAGGCGCTAACGAAGAACAAGTCACGGCTGCCTTTAAAATCATCCAGAGCGATCCACGTGTCCAGGGCATCTTGGTCAACATTTTCGGAGGCATCATGCGCTGCGACGTCATCGCCAAGGGCATTCTCAATGCCGTCCAAGTAACTGGGCTGAAATTGCCACTCGTCGTCCGCCTCGAGGGCACCAACGTCAAGGAAGGCAAACAGCTCCTCGAACAGAGCGGTCTGAAATTGACCTCCGCCAACAACCTGGCCGATGCAGCTGAGAAAATTGTCAAACTCGTCAAAGAAAATTAAATTCAAAAACTATCAACAATCTGATACAAAAAAGACCTTGTCAAAATGAGCCTATAGCCAGGCCCGAGAAGCGAGGGCGACAGGAGCCTACTAACGTAGGTGACTTAGCCCGAACGACGAGAACGCAGCTAGAGGACATTTTGCCGAGGTCTTAATAACGCTATGAGCATTTTAATCAATAAAGACACCAGGATCGTGGTTGCTGGCATCACCGGCAAGGCAGGCGGCTTTCACGCCCAACAATGCATCGCGTACGGCTCTAAAGTCG
>Ga0154578_104_pt1 | contig 15686 bp, 15 predicted proteins | sample RifGroF2_FD_116007 | JGI IMG/M metagenome (GOLD analysis project Ga0154578, IMG submission 116007) | Verrucomicrobia bacterium GWF2_51_19
CTCCTCTTTATCGATAACATCTTCCGCTTTTCACAGGCCGGATCAGAGGTGTCTGCTCTTCTCGGACGCTCGCCATCAGCTGTCGGTTACCAGCCAACGCTCAGCCAGGAAATGGGTGAACTCCAAGAACGTATAACGTCCACCAAACGCGGCTCTATCACCTCGTTCCAGGCCGTCTACGTACCCGCAGATGACCTCACCGACCCAGCGCCCGCCAATACCTTCGCCCACCTAGACTCCACCATCGTCCTCGAACGCCGTATCTCCGCTCTCGGAATCTACCCGGCGGTCGACCCCCTCGCCTCTACCTCGAAGGCCCTCGACCCCGTTATCGTCGGCGAAGAACACTTCCGCGTTGCCCGAGGCGTTCAGAGCGTCCTCCAGCGCTATAAGGACCTCCAGGATATCATCGCCATTCTCGGTATCGACGAGCTCGCTCCAGAAGATAAACTCATCGTCGGTCGCGCCCGCCGTATCCAGAAATTCCTCTCCCAGCCATTCCACGTCGCCGAAACTTTTACCGGCATTCCCGGTAAATACGTCCATGTCGCCGATACCGTCAAGGGTTTTGCTCAAATCCTCGACGGCCTCTTCGACTCTATTCCAGAAAATGATTTCTTTATGAAAGGTGGTATCGCAGACGTAGGAACTGCCTAGGAGAACCGGAGAAACCTTTTATGGAATAAAAGGTTTCCCCAGACCCCTTCCAAAACACTTTTATTAAAACAGACCTCAGAGCGTTCGAGTTTTTTAGCGAAGCTAAAAACATCGAACGCAATAAAAGGGGTCCGGGGGCCGCTGCCCCCGGCGTGGTCCAGGGCGCGGAGCCCTGGGTTGAAATAACGATATGCAGATTAAGATAATAACACCAGAAGGGCTCGCCTTCGAAAGTAAGGTAGAGACAGTAGTTTTGCCGACGGACTTAGGGGAGACGGGCATATTGCCGGGTCACATACCGTTGACATCTGTATTGGTGCCTGGGGACGTGCAGGTGTACAAGTGTGGCGGTGTAGAGCACGTTGCTGTGGACAAAGGTTTTTTCAGAGTGAAGGGGGACGTGATATCGGTGTTGACTGAGGCGGCGATCGACGTAAAGGCGATAGACCTAGGGGTGATTGCGGAAGCGCGGGCAAAGGCGGAGGCGTCGCTGGAAAAGGCGCAGAGGGATCCTGGCTTTGATCCCGATGAGTTGGAACGTCTCGAGGCGATTATCCGGTTTAACATCAATCAGCAATTGATAAAGTCGAAGCTGAAGTAGCCCTCAATCATTAGCTGTTTCATACCTCAATAATGGATGGAGTTAGCTGCCTCAACGCAATTTTTTTATGGCTTTTTTGTGAGTTTGTTATACGTTAATGTGAATGGAATTACAGGTATTCATCATGGCGGGGGGGAGCGGCGAACGTTTTTGGCCCATCAGTCGAAAAGAGATGCCAAAGCACTTGTTCCCGATCATCGGAGACAAGCCCATGCTCGATCAGACGGCCGACCGCGTAGCGGCCCTGGTGGCGCCAGAAAACCTGTTTGTCATCAGCAACGCGCTGCAAAAAGGAAAGATTTTAGAGCACTGCAAGAGCGTGTGTGCGCAACAGATTTTGACAGAGCCAGAGGCGAGAAATACGGCGGCGGTCGTCGCCTTTGCAGCCATGGTAGCGGCGAACAAGGACCCAGATGCTGCTGTTCTTTTGCTACCAGCTGACGCCTATGTGAGCTCCCTGGAAGCCTTTCAAAATGACATCCGCAAGGCCCTCAATGTTATCAAACATCACGACAGGCTGCTCACCTTGGGCATTGTCGCGAATCGGCCGTCGACAAATTATGGCTATATCGAAAGGGGTGGCCGTGTCCAAGACGATTGTTTTGATATCCAGCGTTTTGTGGAAAAGCCCAACCTTGCCATGGCTGAAAAGTACGTCGCCGACGGGTTTTTGTGGAATTCAGGAATCATCTTCGCCTCCGCAAGGGCCTTGTTGAGCGCATTCCGACGTTATGCACCCGACTTTGACCACGTTATAGGCGACATGCAACGCGACCTTGACAGCGGCAAGTCCATGGAAGGCGTCTTGGAGGCCCATTTCAAACGTTTCCCGAAAAACTCCTTTGACTACGTCATCTGGGAAAATGCACGCGATGCGATGGTTATGGAGGCCTCATTTGACTGGGACGACGTCGGTGAATGGACCGCACTGGAGCGTCACGAAACGCCAGACGCAGCTGAAAACGTTGTCAAGGGCAAGGCCTGCCTCCACCAAAGTCATAACAATATTGTCGTCAACGCGCAACCCGACCACATCATCGCGCTCAGCGGTCTGGATAGCTTTGTAGTCGTCCACACGCCTCAGGCAACGCTCGTCTGCCCGAAATCCTGCGCCCACAACATCAAAGACCTCCTCGCCGAACTGAAAACGCGCGAACCCAACTTCTTGTAACTGTGGATATCAAATACATCAATTCCTACACTGGCCAACTCGAGACCGAACAGGTCTTTGGAGAAAAATCGCTGCGCTGGCTCTATGAAGGCTCCGGACGTGGTCTGTTGCCGTTGATCGCTCGGCCATGGCTCTCGAAGTTTTACGGCTGGAAAATGCGCCAACGGGGCTCTCAAAAGCTCATTGCCAACTTTGTCCGCCGCTATGGAATCGATCTGTCCCGCTTCGAGCGCAAACAGCCAGAAGACTACACTTCATTCAACGACTTTTTCACGCGCAAACTCGACCCGCAATATCTAATAAAAGGTGACACCGCCGTCTTTCCAGCTGACGGCCGCCATCTCGGCTTCCAACGAGCCGCTGATATTGGCGATATCTGGGTAAAGGGGCAGCCGTTTTCTCTAAAAACGTTGCTGCAGTCCGCAGCGCTCGCCGAAAAATATGCAGGGGCGGCCCTCCTGCTGTCTCGCCTCTGCCCACTCGACTACCACCGTTTCCATTTTCCCGTTTCCGGAAAGGTCGGCCCCACGCGCTGCATCAACGGCCCTCTGTTCTCCGTCAACCCCATTGCGCTGCGAAAAAATATCCGCTTTTTACTCGAAAATAAACGCTACCTTACCGAGATCGAGACTGAAAACTTTGGCCCCGTCATGTGCGTGGAGATTGGCGCCACGTGCGTCGGCTCTGTCATACAGACACACGACGCCACCAGCTGCCTCGCCGGCCAAGAAAAGGGCTATTTCCAATTCGGTGGCTCATCCATCATTACGCTCTTTTCAAAAAATATTACCCTGCCATCGCCACTCCTCGAGGCGACAGCCAAAGGCTACGAACTCTTCGTCCGATACGGAAGCCAGTTGAAAAACAGTGGTCAGGTGATTTTTTAACTTGCAAGATTCTCAAAGGATGTCATTGGGTTAAACAGGTACCTATGAAACAGCTGGTTATTGCAGAAAAACCGAGTGTTGCCAAAGACTTAGCGGCGGCATTGGGAAAGTTTACCAAGGGAAAAGATTTCTTTGAAAATGACACCTACATCATCACGTCGGCGGTGGGACACATTGTAGAGCTCTTCATGCCAGAGGACTTTGATCCGCAGTGGAAAAGTTGGAAGCCCAGCCTGTTGCCAATCTTGCCAGAACAGTTCAAGCTCAAGGCGATTGCAAAGAGCAAGGACCGTTTTTCTGTCATCAAAAAGTTGATGCAGCGCGAAGATGTCGAGTCGATGATCAACGCCTGTGACGCCGGCCGAGAAGGTGAGCTGATTTTTGCCTACATTTACGAGTTGTCGAAGACAAAAAAGCCGTTTCAGCGCCTCTGGCTGTCGTCGATGACACCCGCAGCTATCTGCACCGCCTTTCAACACTTGAAGACCGCTGAAGAAATGCGTCCGCTCGAAGACGCTGCACGGTGTCGATCGGAATCAGACTGGGTTATCGGCATCAATGGGACCCGCGTATTGACAAATAAGATGTCTCGAGGCATGGGGCGCGGTGTCAGTGCCGTTGGCCGCGTTCAGACACCGACTTTGACCCTCGTCGTCGACCGCGAGCACGAAATTCGCACATTTAAATCGCGCCCATTCTGGTCCATCGAGGGCGAATTTAAGATCATCAATGGCATCTATAAGGGTGTCTTGCAGCGCTCCGATTTCAAAAAATCAGACGACGTCCATGACCGTTCTGACCGCATTTGGACAAAGAAGGACGCTGAGGCCATCGTTTCGTTTTTGTCGGAAAATCAGCGGGCAACCGTCGAAGAAAAGAAAAAGCGCACCAAACAAATCGCACCCCGGCTCTACGACCTCACGACATTACAACGCGAGGCCAACAGCCGTTTCGGGTTTTCCGCAAGCAGCACACTTGCCATCGCGCAATCCCTGTACGAGCGCCATAAGGTCTTGACCTATCCGCGAACCGACTCCAAGGCCCTCCCCGAAGACTACGCGCCCGTTTGCTTGAGAGCTCTTCAGGCTCTTCCGAGCGAATTGCAGCCCTTTGCGCAGAAAATCCAGGCCAAAAACTGGGTCAATCCGCACGTCAAACGCAATTTCAACAACAAGGATGTCAGCGATCACTTCGCCATCATTCCCACCGACCAGACGCCCTCAGGCTTGTCCCCACAAGAGCAAAAGATCTACGATATGGTCGCCAAACGCTTTCTGGCAGCCTTTTACCCAGAGGCCGAATTCGACGTCACCACGCGCATCAGCCATGTCGACGTGTACGCCTTCAAGACAGAAGGCAAGGTGCTCGTCGAGGCCGGCTGGCTGGAAGTTTATGGCCGCGAAGGCGCGAAGGAAGAGTTACCGGCACTCTGCGAAGCCGATGGCAAGCCCACTCAAGCGCACCTCAACAAGACAGAATTGATCGAAGACGCCACCAAACCGCCTCCAAGGTACACGGAAGCCACGCTCTTGTCTGCCATGGAAAACGCTGGCAAGCTCGTCGAAGATGAGGAATTGGCCGAGGCTATGAAGGAACGCGGCCTTGGAACGCCCGCCACGCGCGCTCAAACGATAGAGCACCTCATCGCCCTCAAGTACATCGACCGCGATAAAAAAGATTTATTTCCAAACCCCAAAGCTGAAGACGTTATCGCCTTTTTGAAAATTACTCACATTGAAGACTTGACGAGCCCAGCAATGACTGGAGAATGGGAGTATAAGCTTCGTAAAATCCAAGAAGGAACGTTTTCTCGCAAAGCATTCATGAAGGACATTTACGAGCTCGCAAAAAACATCGTCGAAAAAACCATGCTATTCAAAGAATCGACCGATACCGCACGTTTTGCGAATATTAGTGCCCCAACCGATGGGAAACCTCTCATCGACACCCTCAACGCCTACAAATCCCAGGACGGCAAGTTTACGATCTACAAGACGATCGGTAACCGCCGCATGGAAGATGTAGAGATTCAAAAGCTCATCAACGAGCGCAAAGTGGGTCCCTTAGAAGGCTTCCGCTCAAAATACGGCAAGCCCTACGTTGCCACGCTCGAGCTCGATGATACCAACAAGGTCCGCTTTGTGTTTGAAAACGCAAAGGACTCCTTTGACACCACCCAGGTCGATCTCCCGACAAAGGAAGAGCTGGCATCGTACGACGTCATGGGCAAGTGCCCTTGCTGCGAAAAAGGCAATGTCTACGACACCCCCAATGCCTACCTCTGTGAAAATTACCTGAAGTCGGCCACACCTTGCAAGTTCCGCGTTACACGGACACTCCTGACACGCCAGGTTCCTCCCGAGCAGTTCATGAAGCTCATCAAGGATCGCAAGACCGACGTGCTCGACAAATTCAAGTCCAAGCGCACTGGCAAGTACTTCTCCGCATCCCTGATCCTCAAAAAGAGCGGCGAAATTGGCTTCGAGTTTCCACAAAAAGCAGAGAGTAAGTAGTTGAGATGGATGCCAATTTAACAAAGTCTAAGCCGGCGACAAGGACTCCGTGTGATGTGTCCGTCCTCGATCGGTGTTGCTTGAAGGCTTTCATCTTTGACCTCGATGGCACACTCGTCGACAGCATGCCGCTTTATTTTGAGGCCTGGACTTTTGCCTTACAGTCGCAACACACTGGATTGGAGCCGGATGAAGAGCTGTTTTACAGTTGGGGCGGACGCAGTTTTACGCGATCTGTTGCCGATTTTGAAAAACACCACAACGTCAAACTCGATTGTGAACGCGCCGAGCGAGACCTTTACCAATACGTTGTGAAAAAGGTCCCCACCATCAGAGCTAAGGACGACGTTTTGTCTCTCGCCAATACACTTACCAAGCATTTTCCTGTAGCGATTGTCACCGGAAATAAGGCCGAAATGGTCCACCTCTTTCTCACACAAGTCGGGGCGACACACTTGGCGAAAATCCTTGTCAGTCAAGGGGATACCTTATTGGGTAAACCCTATGCTGACCCTTACCTGCTCGCTGCACAAAAAATGAATGTCCTTCCGCAGCATTGCCTCGTATTCGAAGACTCCGAAACTGGCTTTCAAGGCGCAACCGCCGCCGGCATGCCCTACGTTGACGCCACCAACGCCGCCCAAGTAGAACATGTCACGACGTTCCTAAAGAAACAAATGAAGGCTTGAAGAGACCGATGCAAAATGGTCTCTAGCTGCGTTCTCGTCGTTCGGGCTAAGTCACGTACCGACGTACGCTCCTGTCGCCCTCGCTCCTCGGGCCTTGCTATAGAGCCATTTTGCATCGGTCTCGGGTTCGTTGAAGGAAAAGGTTTCAAATATGCTTTTTTGAAAAAATTTCGCTTTTTTACATAAAACCTTCATTTTGCATCGGTCTTTTGAAGGCTACCCGAAATCTGACTTTTTCTTGCTAAAAAGAATCCTAACTTAACGGGACAGTTACGGTAGTGGTCGCTGGGAACGTTTTTTGGCCCTTTGGCGGTGTTTGGCTAGCTCGCGCATGTCCACGGCAACGTCGTCTTTTTCAAAAATTTCTTGCCCCAAAAGACACTCAAAAATATCTTCGAGCGTGACAATTCCAGCTAGGTTTCCAAACTCATCGACGACGAGAGCCATTTGTTGATGTGCCTGAATCAGCTGGTGGAGCGCATGTGTGATGTTGACCGTTGCTGGAATCACCGGCATTGCGAGTAAAATAGACTCTACTGTGCTACCAGATTTTCCCTCGGAAAAGGCCTTTAAAATGTCGCGGCAACGGATCAAACCAATAATGTGTTCTCGGCTGGCATCAAAAACAGGCAAGCGCGCAAACGGAATCGCATTGTTGTACTTTTGCAGCACTTGTGCGAGCGTGTCCTCCTTGCAAACACCTTCAATCACCGTCCGTGGCGTCATGATGCTGTCGAGCGTCTTGTCCTGTAAATGGACCGCATTGGCCACAATGAGGTATTCGCTCTGCGAGAGAAAGCCCTCTTGTCGCCCCTTTTCTGCGAGCAGCTGAATTTCTTTCACAGAGTGGAGCTTCATTTCCGGCGTTGCCACGAGCAATGTCTTGACAGCCTTTTTGCAGACAAAGGAGACAGGATGCATCAAGAGTCGAATGACAAACAGCGGGTAAATGAGGTATGGGGCCATGGATACGCGGTAGAGAGCGCCAACATTTTTTGGCAAAATTTCAGAAAAAATCAAAATGGCCGTCGTCATGCCTATCGAAAAAAACACGATGCTTTCCTCGCCAAAAGCTTTGGCAAACAATCCTCCAGCAAGGACGGCGCCCAAAGTGTTGGCAATCGTGTTGAGCGATAAAATGGCCGATGTCGTTGTTTCGATGTCGTTTCTGTAATACTCGAGGAGGAGGCCCTGGCGCTTGTGTTTTTTCTTAAAGGCCTCGATCTCGGCCGTACTGATACTCAGAAAAAAGGCCTCCAGGAGCGAACAAATGGCCGAGAGAATCAAGGTAAAGGTTATGGATAAAATTAACATGGCATTTAGTAAAAAAACGCTTACTCTTGGTAGAAAATTTAAAGACCTGTAGAAAAAATGCGAGCACTTTTATTGATGGCGATGCATTACATCGTCTCGTTGAGCCCGTCTGTGACTGAAACTGTGATCGCCCTCGACGCGAAAGAAGCGATTGTCGGCTGTACTCGTTATTGCCGTCTCGATCCCTCTGTAACGCGCGTGGGTGGCCTTTTGGACGCCGACATAGAAGCGATTCTGCGCCTGAGGCCAGAGAGCGTTTGGCTCTGCTCCATGACACCTCTAGAGGTCGAGCAAAAGTTGTCAAAGTTGGGCATCCCGTGTGAGCGTTTTTTCTTTGATTCTTTACAAAACATCGAGACGTCCGTGGCGCGCATCGCCAAATTGCTCGAAAAACCGCAACTAAACGTTGAACCGCTCAACCTATCCAATGCTCAACAAAGGTCAGCGCTGGTTGTCTACGAGCCATTGTCGCTATTTTCTGCTGGGAAAGAGACCTTTCTGAGCGACCTGCTGCAAGCATCCGGGTTCAGCAGCATTGCCGATCGTTACGCATCGAGCTGGCCACGGTTGTCGTTTGAGTATGTTTGTGCCGCTAATCCGCAGAAAATCTTCGTCATCAGCGACTTGCCCTTAAAAACCGTCATCGAGCTCTACAAAAAGGATTCCCTCTGGAAACACCTCCCCGCCGTCCAAAATGAAGCCATTGCAATGCTTCCCCTAATACCCTGCCTATATCCAGGCCCAAACTATGCGCTCTTGATAAGACAGCTGCAAAAAGATCTTTTGGTGGAGCCGATCGGGATCGAACCGACGACCTCGTCATTGCGAACGACGCGCTCTTCCAACTGAGCTACGACCCCACAAAATTACCTTCCTTATCAAAGAGATATGGCTGGAAAAGTCTAGCTTTTTTTGTGAATCCTTCTGCTCGAAAAACAGCGCCATTGAAAAAGCGCAGAAAAAGCTTGTATCTTTTGAAAAAATAAGACGTATTGGGAGGCTCAGTCGGGATGTAGCTCAGCCTGGGTAGAGCACTACGTTCGGGACGTAGGTGTCGCTGGTTCGAATCCAGTCATCCCGACCAAAAGGCCTGGTCAAAAGAATACATGACACTCTTGTAGTTCGAGTCAGTATGTAAGAAAAGAGAGACAAAAAAGCGGACCTTAAAAATCCGCTTTTTTTATTCAGCCATTATTTTTTCTCTTTTTTGGCCGCTGCTTTTTTGATTTCTTCGTTGATGTCTTTTTCGATTTTCTGCCAAGCGTAGACCGTTCTCGGATGTTGAGCATCGGAATCGTCTGTCATGCTCGCCAAGATCCAAGTTTTTCCAGAACCTTTATCGATTACGAAGATTTTTCCTTGATTGTCTTTTGCAGCTTCATTGTAGATGACGGCATCACAGAGCTCGTATTCAGCCCGGGCTTCTGTGAAACCGACGCACGCCGTAATCACCGCTAGAGCGGCACCCATTGTTTTTGAATATTTCATAGATTTTATCAGTGAATATGTCTGTTCTATGACTAACTTTTTTAAAAGTCAATGGATTTTGTTTCACTGATAAATCTTTAGGCCGAAGAAATGCAAAATGAAACAACGTTCAGAATGACGCTAATGGTTTATACCTTGCAATTATAATATGTCATGTTGTATTTGCAATGCATGAAGTATTCTTCGAGACGCATATAGGCCAAATTATTGCGTGTAACAAGACGCCCTCGACTCACTCCGCTTCAGTTGCCGAGATATCGCTCGACAACTTTTGCGGCTTGATAATAGAACGTTAATTCTTATTCTTTCCTCTTGAGTCAAGTGTGCGTACTGCATCCTTTTAGTTGCGCTTTTTATTTATATTAACGGGAGCACAAACAACTGTATTATTTTTGGGGCGCTTTACTCTCTGCGCAGTGCTTAGTACCAAGGACGTTTTTAGTGCATTGTAAGTCTCAAGGGCTTTCTCGTCTAGCTTTTGGGCTAACTTACCGAAAAGCTCCATTGTTTGCTTTTTGGCGTCGTTTGAGCCCCTTTTCGTTTCTAAACATAGTTTAACAGGTGTATCACCATTATTATCTTTTTTAAGAAGATCTTCTGGAAGAATGGCATTAGGAATTGCAAGGAGCTTCTCGGCAATACCCACATTTGGATTTACAGCAAGGTAATGGATTGGGAAGATTTCATATGTAATTTCATATGTAATTCCTTCTTTTGTAATTCCTTTTTTTGTCATCAGCGTTGGCACACGGGGGTTTGCCTCCTTTTCAATGAAATAGCATACAAAATCTTTTTCGCCCGCTTGAATGGCTATATTCAATAAGGTTGATTGAATAGCATCATTTTCTTGCACATAATTATTAATATTGTCCTTATTCAAGCCAAGATCCTTTATGTCTTCAACGGAGCCGTTGAAGATGGCTTGCCTTGCTTTCATAAAGAGATCTCCTTCTGGTATCGCAAGAAGAGATGCACTGAATTCAACTGCGACAATCGCAATCAATGATAATAAGTTATTTTTTTTCATAGTATTTTTAGACAGCACAATACTTCTGTCGGAAAAAAAACAAAAGTCAATACTTTTTGAAACGTTTTTTCATGCTCAGCGAGTGAACTTTTTTCTAGGTCGCTAATGATCAAGGCCACATACCCTCAACCATTAGCGAATTTTTATATCGGCCTAAAATGCCGAACCTGGGGGCACAGACGCTATCGATAGCATTGTCGTTTTTTTGTGACCTTGACTCGGAGGCCTTTAATGCTTTCGATAGTTCTCATGCCACTCATCAAACATTTGAAACGATTAAAGCGGGTAGGGATTCAGCACGTAAAACTTTCCGATACCAGCAAAGTTACAGAGTCAGACGATTTTGCTTCAGAACAAGCACTCGACGCGGCCACAATCAATGTCACCATAAACCTGCCGCCACCACCCGTTGTCACGATCGAAGGGACGACAAAAGAGGAACAATACCAAGCCCTCAAGGCGCGCATTCTCAGTTGCCCCGTTTGCAATGCCCACGTTAAGCCGGGCAAAAAGGTTGTCGTCGGATCAGGCAATTTAGACTCAAAGCTCTTCTTTTGCGGCGAAGCACCGGGCGGAGAAGAAGAAGTTGTTGGCGAAGTTTTTGTTGGCAAAGCGGGTCAATTGCTCGTCAAGATCATTCAGGCGATGGGCTTACAACGTTCGGATGTCTACATTGGCAACATCATGAATTGGCGGCCGGAAATGCCCACCGCGGTCGGCAATCGCCCTCCAACGCAACAGGAAATGGAATTCTGTCTTCCCTATCTCAAGGCCCAAGTGAAAATTGTTCAACCAGAGGTGATTATTGCCTTGGGCGCTACGGCGGTCCATGGACTCCTCGGCCACGATTCTTCGCGCCGAATGGGGCAAGTCCGCGGTAATTGGTTTTCATTTGAAAACACGCCCCTCCTTATAACTTTTCACCCATCATACCTACTGCGCAACAACACCAACGCCATGAAACGCGTGGTCTGGGAAGACATGCTCAAAGTAATGGAGCGCACGCATATTCCCATATCTGAGAAGCAGATGCAGTTTTTTAAAGATAACTGATGGCCGATTCATTTGCCTCAATGTTTTGAGGGTCAATGGCTCGCTTGTCAATCCATTCTGGCGGCATGAAATACATAACCACAGCGCATCGGAAAACCGATGCGCGGTAATAACGTTTCGCTAATGATTGGGCGCAGCCAGTCAAGAGCCTTCGGAATTACAGATCCCAATCGTGCCGATCCAGATCGCTTTCCGCCCAATCGATGATACTCTCAAGTACTTCATTAGGAGGGTTTTTGCCTTTTGTTAACTCAGTTAGCCTGAGTATCTTTTCATCCAATTCTTCGTTTGGAGGAATCCCTTCTTCCGAAAACGACAATTGATTCCTGCGATCAATATCTTCTCGTCTTCGGGAAGGAGAAATACCAAACTCGATCACGACTCTTTCGCCATCCTCTGAGGGATAGAAAAATATCCCTAAAGAAGGTCGCTGAAGCAATTCAGTGGGAAACAGAGGCAGTTTATTTTTTCCCAGCATAGCCATTCCGGCAATCGGTTGGAGAAGAACTAATGTCCATAAGAGAATTTTATTTTTCATGTTCTATAATAATGGGGTTTAAACGATAAGCGACTTTCTCTGTTAGAAAAAGCCATTCCACCGTGCAATGGTAAGAAAAAACATCAAAATGTCAAAACAAGACCGATAAAAAAATCGAGAATGAATACTAGGATTGTGGCCGTTGGGCCGCTAGGTTCTCGTTAAAATTGTTGAAATGTTTTTGAAAGAGAGAGATGACCGCTTTGGGGTGTAAATGGCCCAGTGCGTGTTTGCCTCTGTCTAGTATTTCAACGGTGACATTTGAGTGCGAAGCGGCGTTGTTGTAGATCAACTCTGGAGGGACAATGATGTCGTCTTCGGCGCCCATTAGAAGAATAGGGAGGTCGGGGACTGCGTAGGCGAGTTCAAGCGCGTCGAGGTCGCGTTGCAAGGGGTCCTTGTTCAATTTTGAAAAGGCGATCGAGGCCCCACAGGCCTTGTAAAAGGATTGCAGCGTTTTTGCAGGGTCGCGACGAAAGGCCTTTTGAAGGCCCGAAAGTTCGCGTTGGCGACGCTCGCGCAAATCACCATCACCGAGAAAATTTAAAAAGCCCTGTAACCCAATCAAGCCGCAACAGCCCTGCAGGTTTGCCATCAAATGAATGAGACCAAATGAGTGCCCAATGCCAATCCATGAGCCTTCTGGCCGAGGCTTGCGCTCTTCTCCAAAATAACCCAAGTCCCACACCACCCGATTTTTTGGCAAATAAGGCAGCAGGGGATTCCAATAACTGCTGTCAAAACCAAAGCCATGGCAGAGAACAATGGAAGACCGATGCAAAATGGTTTCTAGCGGCGTTCTCGTCGCTCGGGCTAGGTCACGTACGTCAGTACGCTCCCGTTGCCCTCGCTCCTCGGGCCTGGCTAGAAAACCATTTATCATCGGTCTTATGTCGTTGGTATTCATTTAGTTAGATTAAAGATCTGTGTAAAATTGATGCTACTGGTCTGATTAAAAAATTATAGAAAAGAGGCTTAGACTTCAATAAAAAGAAATATTTTAAAAAAATTTTGTGTGGAAAATAATGCCTGATTGGCTGTGCGACTCCGAGAGTGTTGCCATTCAGTCTTTTGTCCTAAGTCGGCCTATACGAGCGTGTTTTGAATTCACTTGAAGGGATTTTTTAGCGCAAGAGAAAAGTGTAAAAAAATGTTCACGCGCTTTTGTGAATAACTTGAAAAAAACTTGTACTTGCCTTCTCTTTTTTTCTGTGGATTCTCTTAGGTCCTTCTTTGAGCAAGAAGTCTTTCAATAAGGTATTTTTATGGGTAAAAAAACGTCGATAGACCGATTTTTCGCAGAAAACCACAGTTTCTTAACCTATTCAACGATAGGGACTTACATTAACTGTTGCCACAAGATCGAGCCAGATAGACCTTTCCCTAGAAAACGATACCGGATGGGGCCATTTGAGCCCTTTTCACCGATACACCCTTCTGGAAGCGAGCCCCACAAAGGCCTGTGAATAACTTCCTAATAACTTCTGAATTTCTATGCAAACTTTAGAGAAAACCTCTCTCTGGGCCGGCGTCAAAAGGGAATTGCAGGCGCTTTTCCCTCCCGATGTGTATAACACCTGGTTCGCGTCCGTCGAGAGTCAGGAAGACGACGATACAGGCGTCACTCTGACGGTGTCCAATGACTTTGCCGCTATTTGGATACAGGACAACTACTATGACCTGATTTCCAAAAAGCTGGAGCAGGAAGCCGGCCACCCCATCGCGTTGTCCTTTGCTGTGAGCGCATCCGAACAGCCAGAGACTAAAACGGTTTCCAAGGCACCAATTACGGTCACGAAAAAGAAAGTGGAGGTGAAAAAGGAGCCATCACTGAGCTCAAAAAACACGTTTGAGAACTTTGTCGTCGGTCCGGGCAATCAATTGGCGCACGCGGCGGCCATCGCTATTTCCAACGCTCCGGCAAAGGCTTACAACCCGCTCTTTCTCTACGGCGACACGGGTTTAGGAAAGACGCACCTCATGCATGCAGTAGCGCACCACTCGTTGAGCCAAAATCCGGACCTCAATGTCGTCTATATCTCGACAGAAAAATTCACCAACGAGTTCATTCACGCCATTCAGGAAAATCAGCTGGTCAAGTTTCGCAAGCATTACCGTCAAACCGACATCTTACTTATCGATGATATCCACTTTCTATCGGGCAAGGAGCGCATACAAGAAGAGTTTTTTCACACGTTCAACGAGCTCTTTGAGTCCCAAAAACAGATTTTTCTGTGCAGCGATCGGCCGGCATCTGAGATTGCCAAACTCGAGAGCCGCCTGGTGTCGCGCTTTCAGTGGGGCCTCGTCTGTGACATCCAGCCACCAGACTTTGAAACGCGCGTTGCCATTCTCTCCAAAAAGGCCAATTCCATGCAGATCGAGCTCGACCGCGATGTCCTTAGCTTTCTCGCTGAACGCGTCACGCGCAACGTCCGCCGCATGGAAGGAGCCCTCACGCGGCTCGCTAGCTATTCTAAGCTCATGAAGGGGCCAATCGACGTCCCATCGGCCGCCACACTGCTCAAGGACATTCTCCAAGAAGAGCATCAGGTCCAAATCACCATTGACCGCATTCAACAAAAAGTCTGCGCCTACTACCGCCTCAACCTCGCCGACATGGTCAGCAAACGTCGTCCGGCCAACATAGCGTTTCCAAGACAGGTCGCTATGTACGTCAGCCGGCTCCTCACGAACTGTTCGCTGCAAGAGATCGGTGAAGCGTTCGGTGGTCGGGATCACGGGACGGTCATTCACGCTTGTAAAATGGTTGAAAATACCATGGAGCAAGACGAGTCTGTCAAGCGCACCGTTGAGTTTTTACAAAACCAAATTGCCAGCAACCGATGAATTTTACCGAAGAACAAAAAAACAAGATAGCTGCCTGGGCCAAACAGGGCCTGCTTCCGGCGGAAATCCAGGGGAAAATTGCAACAACGCTCGGCGTACGTCTCACCTACATGGACGTCCGCCTTCTCCTCGACGATCTCCAAATAGTCCTTGACCCAAAGCCTAAAAAGGTCGCCATCGACGCTCCCCTTGAAGCTCCACAGCCAGATGGCGTCTTTGTCTCCATTGACAAGGTCCAGCGTCCAGGCACCATGCTCAGCGGGTCTGTCACATTCAGTGATAAAATGACCGCCACCTGGCAGATCGATGCCACTGGTCGCATTGCCCTGGCACCGGCATCTCAAGGCTACCGCCCATCTGAGACCGACCTTCAGGTCTTTCAGCAACACATACAGTCCGAATTACAACGCTTTTAAAGAGCGATTGGGAATTGGCGGCAGGGTTCGAGGGCAACGAATTTATTGTGTAAGTTTTTGCCACAATTTCCGTTTGCTATAACAGGTCATGGACTACACATCCAAGACCCTTACAAAATGCATACTTTTAAGCTTCTGGCTTAGTCTTCTGCAACCCGGTAACGCGTGGTCCTGTCCAAGCTCCGCGCTTACGGAGGAGCTCAACGCGCTCAAAGCGCTTGAGAACATTGCGTTTTTTTAACAAACTGCTCGTGCCTTTAGAGAAACTGGGATGCTGTGTCATGATTGTATTTCTATAGGGCGTGAATAAAAACATTTCCGCGCAAGAATGCAATAGAAAGTTTCAAAAAATTCAAACAATAGATAAACAAAAAGGATCTTAACTAGCAGTATATTTTATGGCTCTTGACTAGCAGTATAAGATAAACTATACTGCTAGTGCCGATGAACAAACGAAAGATAAGCGAATATAAGGTCAAAAA
>Ga0154578_130_pt1 | contig 15202 bp, 13 predicted proteins | sample RifGroF2_FD_116007 | JGI IMG/M metagenome (GOLD analysis project Ga0154578, IMG submission 116007) | Verrucomicrobia bacterium GWF2_51_19
GGTGTCGTATGGGGGAACTTTGCCGGCGTTGACGATACCCATGTCGAGTCCGGCCCGAATGGCGTGGTAGAGAAAAACGCTGTGAATGTTTTCTCGCAAAAAGTCGTTGCCGCGAAAGGCGAATGAGAGGTTGCTGATGCCGCCGCTGCAGTGGGCAAATGGACAGACTTGTTTGATGGCGCGGACACCCTCAATAAACTCAATGGCGTAATGGCTGTGTTCGGAGAGACCGGTACCGACGGGGAGAATATTGGGGTCAAAGAAGATGTCTTCTGGTGGGAAGCCGTTCTCTGTGAGCAATTGATAGGCGCGCTGGCAAATGCGGACCTTGTCGTTGCACGTAGTCGCTTGGCCATTTTCATCGACGGCCATAACGAGAAAAGCGGCCCCGAAACGTTGAGCCATTCGCGCGTGTTGGAGAAAAGCGGCCTCACCCTCTTTCAGGCTGAGGGAGTTGATCAACGGCTTTCCCTGAATGTTTTTAAGGGCAACCTCCAAGACGTCCACATGGGAACTGTCTGGCATCCAAGGTATGGTGGCGATTTCTGGATCGGAAGCTAGTAGACGCAAAAAGGTCTGCATGCATTGTTTGGCGTCGAGGAGGGCGTCGTCGAAGTTGATATCGAGCACGTTGGCGCCGTTTTCAACCTGCTTGCGGGCAATGGCGAGGGCATCATTCCAGCGATTTTCCTGAACGCATTTTTTAAAAACGGACGAACCTGCGACATTGGTGCGCTCGCCGACGACGAGAAAGTTGCTATCGACACTCAGTGTTTCGAGACCCGCCAGGCGAGTCACGTGAGCGCGCGGTGGAACTTGCCGCGGCGGAACGTCTTTGAGGGCCTCAACGATGGCGGCAATGTGTTCTGGAGTCGTCCCGCAACACCCACCGGCAATATTGATCAGGCCCTCCTCGGCAAACTGTTTTAAAGCCGCAGCCATCGAATTGGGCGAATCGTCGTAGCCATTGGGGCTCAAAGGATTGGGAATGCCGGCATTTGGGTAGCAGGAGAGTGGGCAATCGATCAGTTGATGGAGTTCACGCAGCGCACCGTGCATCTCCTTTGCTCCCAGGGCACAATTCAGGCCAAAAGACATCGGACGGGCGTGACGAACCGTTTCCCAGCAAGCCTCTAAAGTCTGTCCCGAGAGCAGCCGGCCAGAGGCGTCGCTCACCGTCACGGAAATCATGATGGGATAGCGCCGCTTCGTAGTCTCAAACAAGCGCTGGAGGGCGTGAATGGCGGCCTTGAGGTTGAGTGTGTCAAAGACGGTCTCAATCAGAAAGACATCGACACCGCCAGCGGCCAGGCCCTCCGCCTGCACGTAATACGCCTGTTCGAGCGCATCAAAGTCAATCTCACGATGCTCTGGGCGGCCGACATCACCCGACATCGACAGCGAAACGTGCGTTGGTCCCATAGATCCAGCAACAAAACAGGACCTGTCAAGCGCCAGATCATCGATCGCTCGACGCGCAATGCGGGCCCCACGCTCATTAATTTCAAAACAATGCGCCTCGGTCCCGTAATTCGCTTGAGAGACAGGCGTGGCATTGAAAGTGTTGGTCTCAATAATGTCTGCACCAGCCTCGAGAAAGCGCTTGTGGATGTCGATAATGACGTCTGGACGCGTGAGGCTGAGGAGATCGTTGTTGCCCTTCAGGTTTTGAGCGTGATTCGCAAAACGCTCGCCGCGAAAGTCGTCTTCTGACAGCCCCAATCCCTGAATGCAAGTGCCCATGGCGCCGTCTAAGAAAAGGATTTTAGACGGGCCTGGTGTCGCTGCCGTAGCCAGGCGGCCAAGGCTCATCTGCCATTGATGTTCATTTTGCAACCGTCTTTTCATTTTGTAAGTTGTTCATGTACAAGACCGATGTAAAATTGATGCAAAAATGTGGCTTTGCGCGAGCACGAGGGCCGTAGCGTACATAGAGGTACGTGAGGAACTCGGCGCAGCGCGAAACGCATTTTGGCGCAATTTTTCAACGGTCTTGTTTTTGACTTTTTGAAAAAGTGTGTCTTTATAAGAATATGGATTTTTTGAAATCATTGTTTCCTGAAATCGATTCAGCCTCGTTCGACCTTTTGAAAAAGTTTGTCGATTTGTTGCGCGAATGGAATGCGAAAATCAATTTAATTTCCCGCAAAGATATCGATTGTCTGGAAATGCACCACCTGTTGCCAACCTTGGGGTTTTTGAAAAAATTCACATTGCCAGCGGGGGCAAGAGTTGTGGATGTCGGCACTGGAGGCGGCTTCCCTGGCATTCCACTCGCCATCTGCTTTCCGCAAACGCACTTTCTCCTCGTCGACTCCATCGGCAAAAAAATACGGGCCGTCGAAGACATGGTGAAATCCTTGGGCCTGAAAAACGTCCAGACACAGCAAGCGCGCGCTGAGGAACTCAATGCAAGCTTTGATTTCATTCTCGGACGCGCCGTGGCCTCGTTGCCGCAATTCGTCACTCTCGTCGAAAAACGCCTCGCCCGCCAACAACGTTTTGCGCAAAAACCCGGCATTTTCTATCTCAAGGGCGGTGATTTTTCTGAAGACCTGCAGACCCTACACAACTGGCATCACGAACTGTTCAACGTCCCTCACTGCGACAAGACATGGGTCTACTTGAGCGAGCGCGCCACAAGTCTTTGACATTGACAATGCATATAGGCTCTGACACCTTTCACGCTCTTTTGAGATGAATACCTTGTTTCGTTTTTTTACCGCCGTCGACGCCTTTCTCTGGAGCTATGCAATCTTCATTTTGATTGTGTTGGCGGGCCTCTACCTGACGTTTCGCAGCCGATTTTACCAATTTCGGGTGCTCGAACACCTCCCGTCGGCTCTCAAGAAAATGATGAAAGATTCGCAAAAAGAGTCTGTGGGCGTGTCACCCTTTCGTCTCTTTTTCACCACTTCTGGCGGGAAAATCGGCATCGGTAACAGCGTTGCGGTCGTCACGGCAATCACGGTTGGAGGGCCTGGGGCGCTCTTTTGGCTGTGGATAGCTGCCATGTCCGGCATGCTGATCAAGTACGCGGAAATCTACCTTGGCATGCATTACCGACGTCACAACGCCAAACAAGACGGCTACAATGGCTCCCTGATGTTCTCCTTTTCCGACGCCTTTGGCTCACACTGGGGACGCATTTTGATGAAGATTGGGGGCGTCTTTCTGTGCATTTACGGGGTTGAAGTCTACCAATTTACAATTCTAACCGACACCGTCCAGAAAATCGTCCCCATTCACCGCGATGTCATCATCGTCGGCGTCCTTCTTTTAACGCTCTACATCGCGATGGGTGGCGTGCGGCGCCTGGCCAACTTCTGCTCGACACTCGCCCCAGCTTTTCTGGTGGCCTACGTGGGCATGTGCCTCTGGATTCTCTTCTGCAACGCGGGAGCGTTACCGGGCATCGTGACATCCGTGTTCAAGTCTGCTTTTGTGGGCCATGCTCCGTTGGGCGGCTTTGTCGGCAGCGGCGTCTTTATAGCTATTCAAAAGGGCATGGCACGCGCCGTCTACTCGGGCGACATCGCCATCGGCTTTGATTCCATTATCCAGAGTGAAAGCAAACTGCAACAACCCCAGCATCAAGCGCGTATGGCCATCGTTTCCACCTTCAGCGACACGATGATCTGCACCCTGACCTCGCTGGTCATTCTCGTCACGGGACTTTGGCAGACAGGCGGCCTACAGGACTCCGAATACATGCAAAAGGCGATGGGCCTCTATTTCCCATACTCGGAATACCTGATGGAGGGCATTATTCTGCTGGCCTGCCTCACCACCATTCAATCCTACTTTGTCGTCGGCGCCAAGTCGGCCACCTTTGTCAGTCGTCGATGGGGACAGATCCTCTTTTTCTGTTACGCAATCGTCGCTTTCGTATTTTTCGCCCACTTCGACCAATCCCAGGTGATTCTCGTCATGTCGCTCTCTGGCGGCATTCTCGTACTCATCAACCTCAGTTGTATGCTGCGCCTGCGCAAAAAGGTTACCTTTAGCAAAAAAATGCAGGACGACATCTAAAGATCTTTGCACAAAGGACGACAAGTGCACGCCAGTTGCTTGGGCAAATCGATCCATTTTGATCTTTCTTTCTTGCTATATTCTAAAATCTAACATTATATAAATAACAATAATTGTATTTAGAATAATTATGAAATTTATAAACAGAACAGCCGAATTAAAAAAATTACTTTCCTGTGGCGATCGGAGTGAAGGCAGTTTTATTGTACTTTGGGGCCGGCGGCGCATAGGGAAAACGCGTCTACTTTTAGAGTGGAAAGAAAAAACGGGTGGTTTTTATTGGGTTGCCGATGAATCCAGGTCGGAGATTCAGCGAAGGTTTTTAGCTGAGCAATTGAACAGCATTTTCCCTGATTTCTCTGCTGTAGAATATCCGACCTGGAAATCTTTGCTCGAAAGACTTTCCACAGAGGCTAAAAGTCGTGGTAAAAGAGGCCCTTTCATTTTTGATGAATTCCCTTATTTGGTAGCTGGAGATGCCAGCGTTAGCAGTGTCTTCCAAAATTGGATTGATGGGCCAGCCAAGAAAGCCAATTTGATTGTCGCCATCGCTGGCTCCAGTCAGCGCATGATGCATGCCATTGTCTTATCTAAGAGCGCACCCTTATACGGTCGAGCACAATCTATATTGAAGATAGAAGCTTTGGGATTTGAACATTTGCACTTTTTGAATCATCCATCGGCAACGGATTGCGTCAAGTTCTACAGCGCCTTTGGTGGAATTCCACGTTATTGGGAATTGGCGCAAGGAGTGGGCACAAATGTAGAGGGAAAAATCGATGAACTCATCTTGGACCCAATGGGCGTTTTACATATGGAAGGTAAACAGCTTTTACTAGAAGAATATAAAAACAGCCAGCTTTTAAAATCTGTGTTAGAGGCTATTGGCAGCGGATCTCATCGACCTTCAGAAGTCGCCGCGAGATTAAATATGAAACAAACATCCCTGTCTCTGGCCTTTACTCAGTTAATGGAAATGGATTTCGTAACCAGAGAAGTCCCTTTCGGCGAAAAGGAAAGCTCCAAAAAAGCCCTGTATAAAATCAAAGACCCTTTTTTGAGGTTTTGGTACAAAATCGTTTCCCCAAATCAAAGTTTTTTAACTTATGCATCCAAAACACAAAGGGTGGCTCTTTTAAAAAAGCATTTCCCCTCTCTATGCGCGCTGGGCTGGGAAGCCATTTGCAGGGATCAAATCGTCAAAATGGAGGCCGTCGTCACAGAGGCTGGCCGTTTTTGGAGAAAATCCGAGCTCGAATGGGATTTGGTTTGCGAAACGGAAGATGCCTTGATTTTGGGCGAATGCAAATGGAGTGAAAACATCCTTCAACGAGACAAGTGGCTCAAACACATAAAAGCTATGTTGGTCAAACCCACTCCATTTGCGACCCAGAAAAAGATCCGCTATATGCTTTTTGTTCCGGAAGCAAAAAGTATCGATAATGATTTAGTGGAAATCGTCACATTAGCGCACATGCAGAACGTTACTGCTTGATAAAAAAGCGAGAGAATACAAAAAAGCGTGCATTTTTGGCGAAGCGTGTTAAAAAGGTTGGTTGAGTTATGACTCTAGACATCGGCATAATGATCCTTTACCTCGCCTTGACCTTGGGCGTTGGGCTGTACGGTGGGCGGAAGACGCACACGATGCGCGATTTTTCCATCGCCGATCGGAAGTTTTCGACGTTCGTGCTCGTGGCGACGCTCTTTGCAACGGTCATTGGCGGCGGACCCACACTGGGGGCGACGGACAAGATGTTTCGATCGGGCATTTTGTATGGCTTTATTACGCTTGGTCGGTGTTTCAATAAGCTGGCCATTGCGTACATCATTGCGCCAAACATCCGCCGCTTTGAGGGCAGCATCTCGATTGGCGATATCATGGGCAAGCTCTACGGCAACCCCGGCCGCACCTTGACGGGTCTGACGGGCGCCATTACCTGTATCGGTGTTTTGGGCATTCAGATCAGCGCAATGGGCTATCTCTTTGAGATCACATTGGGCATTTCGAAGTCGGTGGGCGTGTTGATCGGAACCGGCATAACGATTCTCTACTCCTCGTTGGGCGGCATTCGCGCGGTCACATTGACGGACGTTCTCCAGTTTTCGATTTTGATCGTCGGACTGCCACTCATTTGTTTCTGGGGCATTTACGACATCGGTGGCATGAAGGCACTTTGGAAAGCGTTGCCGGTGTCACACCAGACGTTTTTACCGCACAACGAGAGCTTGTGGGACTTCGCCCTGCTCTTTTTCGTTCTCGCCCTGCCGAAAATGACACCCCCCATAACGCAACGCATGTTGATGGCCTCTGATGTCAAACAAATCCAACGCTCCATGATCAGCACGGCGATCCTCGAACTGCCCATCTACCTCATTATCGGCATTTTGGGCATGCTCTCATTGGCCTATTTCCCCCATGCCGAGCCTCGCCTCGCCTTTTTACAACTGATCAAGGAATTCCTGCCCATCGGCATTCGCGGATTTGCCATAACGGGCATTTTGGCCGTCATCATGTCGTCCGCGGACTCTTCCCTAAACGCGTCTAGCATCACCTTTGTCCACGACTTTCTAAAGCCGCTTTTCAACAAAAACCTTTCCGACAAGCGTGAACTCCTCCTCACCCGCCTCACGACATTCCTGCTTGGCTCCCTCTCGATCTGGGTGGCACTGCAATTCCAATCCATTCTCGACATCGTCCTGACATACCTCGGATTTTGGCTGCCCGTCATCTGGTTCCCCCTGATGGCCGGCATTCTTGGCATGCGAGCGAGCAAATGGGCCTTTCTATTGTCTGCCAGCGTCGGCCTTATGACCTTCCTCGGCTGCTATTCCCTCTGGCCACACGCCAAAACCTACGCCACATGCCTCTCGACTTTGGCCAACGTCGTGACGTTTCTAGCTTGCTGGTTTTCGCAAAAAAAGACAGATTCAAGAATGAGAAAATTAAATAATTTATGAATGATAAACCATTGGACAGAGCGATGCAAAATGCGTCTATAGCCAGGCCCGAGGAACAAGGGCGACAGGAGCCTACTGACGTAGGTGACTTAGCCCGAGCGACGAGAACGCAGCTAAAGGCCATTTCGCATCGCTCTGAACAGAAAGAGCGAAAAGCATTGAAGAGCCAAGCCCAACGACTCAAAGCGGCCCTCATAATCGGTCACGATGGACTCAAGCCAGGCGTGTTGCAGACCCTCAATGACCTCCTTAGACGCGATGAGCTCGTCAAGGTCAAGGTTGTCGGCGACCGCAATGTCGTCTCCGAGACCGCCAAAACACTCGCAGAAAAGAGCGGAGCTACCTTAATCACCGTTGTCGGCAAGGCGGCTGTGTTCTACAAAGCACGCGAAACGAATCATGACCCTATCTGATGTGGATTATTTTGAAACCTCGCAAAAATAATACCATTGCCCCCCAAGAGGGATAGAGGAAAAATACGGTTCCAATGGCTGAAAAAACGATAGAAGAGGTGGGAAAAATAAACAATAACCAGCCTTCACATGCGCTGAGTTAGTCTCTCGACTCTTCTGACGTTGTCGTGCTGTCGATGAAGTAACGTGGCCGACGCTTCACCTCTTCGTAAATTTTGCCAACGTATTCTCCGACAATCCCCAGCGATATCATGAGCAGTCCACCAAGTGTGTAGAGCGGGACAGTTATCGAGGCCCAACCAGGGATAGTTTGCCCCATAAGTTTACAAACAAGAGAGAAGAGCGCCAAGGATATCGACCCCAAAAAGACAACAATACCCATACACAATATAAATCGCAACGGAACGACGGAAAATGAGGTTATTCCAGTCCACGCAAAAAGAATGAGCCTCTTTGTCGACCATTTTGTTTCGCCAGCAATGCGCTGCTGCCTTACGTAAGTCACAACGCCAACATTGCGACTCAATCGATTTATAAATCCACGCAAAAATAAATTAGACTCATGAAACTGGCGTAATCTTTTAAGCACACTCGATGTCATCAACCTAAAATCAGAATGATTTTTGGTCAACGGAATGCCAAGCATCACCATCACATCATAAAAAAGATTTGCCGTCACTCGCTTGAAAAAACTGTCGATTTTTCGGCATTCTCTAACCCCCAAAACTATCTCCTTCCCCTCCTTTGCCTGCTCGACCATTTGCTGAACCGTATTGAGGTCATCTTGCAGGTCAGCATCCGTTGTCAAAGCGAGATCACAGCGATCCGTCACATACTCAAGACCTGCGAGAATAGCTGCTTGTGTGCCGACATTCTGCACAAGCCGTATACCCAAAACTTGAGAATGCGCCCGAGAGGCTTGTTGTATTTGCTCCCATGTATCATCGTGCGACCCATCATCGACAAAGACAACATAGCTGTCTTGTGAACAAATGGCGTGCAATTGCTTGAGGAGATTTAACAGAGTCGTTATTGTCACCGCCAAGACTTCACTTTCATTATAGCAAGGAATGACTATGGCTAATCTTGGTTTTGTAGAGAACATTTTTTGAGTCATTGTTTACTGAAAGTAAATGATTTTTGATTCAAGAAGATTTTGTATATCTATTTCTGATAAAAAAATCTCCAATCAGGCTCAATTGCATCGTTATAAAAGCGTTGATGGGGGCTGCGTACTGCAACGAGTGATGCGATAAGACACCTTGCACAATAAAGAAAAAGATAAAAACAAAGGCCATCACATAGATCGGCTCGAGCGACTGGAATGCATATCGCTCCAATAGCTTATATCGTCTAGCCAGACAGTACAAAGCGAGACTGATCAGGAGAAATACAAATAAAGGAGGGCGCATAACGGCAAACTTCGTGTTGAGCAGCGCCCTTGTTTTCAGAGCGTAAATCCGCATAATTTCCAATGGATGCTCTCGCCAGTGTCTGAAGTAGAGCTGCCAAAGCTTGGAAAAATACGCAGGCGTACAATAGGCGATAGTGGCATCGTCTTTCTTTGCATCCGCATTCCCGCTGGAATCGGCCCATTTAATACCAAGTGAATTTTCGACCGCCCCCAATCCGATATATAAATTGTGAGAAATCCCATGTCCTTGATGCATTTTAGACGAATCAATATGAAAGACAACATCCCGGGTCAACGTTACCCAACGCTGCGTTTGCCATGCAAAGAAAATGAGAAAAGCCAGTCCTAAATTTCTTAAAAGAGCCCTTTTGTTGCGTTGTTGTTTTTGCAGAGCCACAACTGCTAACACCGTTATACTGACCATAAATCCCATAATGCCAATCGGCTGACGAATCATCGCTGCGGCCGACAGGCCCAGCAAACCGACACAAAGACCAATCTTGCTAAATCTTCCTCTTTTATATCCTAACCACAAAATGATAGGCAATAAACTAGCCAAAAGTGCCGTACCGATGTAGCTGTCGTGTGGAGAAAAATTCAATCTTGAACTATTAGTGTTTAAAGATTGCAAAAAGATAGAAGCAGATAATAAGAGGATAAAGGATGAAACGTAAGCCCGCAAAGCGAACAAAACTGTTGCTATACACAACAAGCCAGTAAAATTAATGACGGCATTGAGTTTTGTCACGTGACGCAGCGTCAATACTTTTTGTGTAATACGCGAATAAAGCCCCAACGCAAAGGCATGGCCAGGGTCATCGGCATTTCTAAAGGGAGTGAGTGCCTGCCTGTTTTCGCCTGTACACAACCATGCGCCCGTTTTTCGCATACATTCTGCCGATGTCAACCAAATATTGGTTGCACCCCAACCGCTGGAGGCAGGAACTTCCTGTGCATCCACCTGTTTCCATATCTGCCGTAACTCACCCACAGGCCCCACAAACACAAACAAGACAAATACCAACCATGGCCATAAAAATAATGCTTTTTGAAAAACTGTGTTTTTATTTTGCATCTCCATAAACGTTCTAATTTCAACCAGCATGTAAGGAATAACAACACAGTCAATACAAAAAAAGACCGTTATAAAATGGCCCCAAAATGCGTTTCGCTCTCCGTCGACTGCCTCTTACAGCGGATCTTAAACGATCTCGCTGGGTTTTTACGAGGTCTTACGCAGTGGGGGAGGGCGGCCCCCCTTACACGTCGCGGATGTCTTTGGCCTTCAAGAGACGTTCAAAGGCCTGCATACGCGATTGTATATCGGCCATGGATCCGGGGCCCTCTTTATCCTTTTCCTGGAGAATGCGCTTGATTTTTGCCAGGGCAAGCCGCTCGATTTGGCGGACGCGTTCCCGTGTGAGGCCCATGATTTTGCCAACGGCCTCAAGGGTTTTGCCTTCGTCGCCACTGAGGCCAAAGCGCAGGCGCATCACCTTGAGTTCCTTAGGGTCTAACAGGGAAAGAATGCCCTTAACGTCCAGCATCAAGGTCTGTTCGTCGAGGTTTTGTTGAGGGTCGGCCATCTGACTGTCCACGATAATCGCCGCAAAGGTCTCCGCCTGCTCGTCGTCTTCAATAATGGGGGCGTCGACGGACTCTGTTTTCTGCATCACTTCTTCGATCAGGGCGACTTTTCTGTCCGGCAAGCCCGTCCATTTTGCCAATTCTGCCACTGACGGCACGTGTTTGTGTTGTTCAAAAAACGCCGTTTTTGCCTTTTGAATAAGCGCTATTTTCTCAAAAATGTGTGTGGGAATCCGAATGGTTTTGCCCTGTTTGATGATGGCCTTGCGCATCGCTTGCTTGATCCACCACGTGGCGTAGGTGCTGACGCGGGTGCCCTTGTCAACCTTAAAACCGTCGATGGCACGCATGAGACCGATGTTGCCTTCGCCAATGAGGTCGAGGAGCGGCAGCCCATAAGACTTGTATTGATGGGCCATCTTGACGACCAGGCGCAGATTCGATTGGATGAGGCGTGTTCGCGCAGATTCGCTTCCCCGCTGCATTGCATCGACTAAGCCCTGTTCTTCCTCTGCCGATAAAAGCGGGTAACGGGCAACCTCGTCCATGTAAATATCGATGGACGCCCGATCTGGAAAATAATCGATTGCAAAGGCTGTTTTTGACATCAATGAGCTCAGAAATCGACTTCAAATGCGAGTTCTTTAGCTACTTTTCGGCAGATCGGCTTCAATTGTTCACAGGAGAGCCAGTCTTGATTTTCGTTGCTCGAATAGGCAAAGTCGGGTGAACAGGGCTTGCCCTTAGATGAGTGCTTGCCGTTTTCCCAATTCTTGATGATTGGCTGGATCAGGTAGTGGTTGCCAAATTCGAGGGTGATGTAGGACTCGTCACGCGGGATGAGGACCTCGTGAACTTTTTCTCCTGGGCGAATACCGATTTCATGAATTTTGCTATCTGGGGCGATGGCCTTGGCGATGTCTAAGATGTAGCAACTGGAAATTTTTGGGACAAAGAGTTCCCCGCCGACCATGCTTTCAAGACACTGGATAACGAAGTCAACACCCTCGTCGAGTGAGATGAAAAAGCGCGTCATGCGGCTGTCGGTGATGGAGAGGGCCCCCTTTTTCTTTTGCTCGAGAAAGAGAGGAATGACGCTGCCTCGACTCCCGATAACGTTGCCGTAGCGCACGACAGAAAAGCGGGTATTTTTGGATCCGCTGTAACTGTTGGCGGCGATGAAGACCTTGTCGGAACACAGCTTGGTTGCGCCGTAGAGGTTGATTGGGTTAACGGCCTTGTCGGTACTGAGGGCGACAACCTTTTCGACACCCGTGTTCAAAGCTGCCTCGACAACGTTAACAGCGCCATCGATGTTGGTTTTGATGAACTCATGCGGGTTGTATTCGGCTGCGGGAACTTGTTTGAGGGCCGCTGCGTGGACAACGATATCGACGTCGTTCATAGCGCGTTGCAGGCGTTGCGCGTCGCGTACATCTCCCAAGAAAAAGCGCATACAAGTCCTTTGAAAAACCTCCTCTTTTGCCATTTCCGACTGTTTAAACTCGTCTCGAGAATAAATGATCAGGCGTTTCGGTTTGTAATGTTTCAGTATCGTTGCACAGAACTGTTTCCCAAAAGAGCCTGTTCCGCCGGTGACGAGAATGCTTTTTCCATTCATGGTTTACTTTTTCCCCGGATAGGGTAAGTTACAGTATCTCACATTCAAAATATTTGGCAAGCCCTTATTTTAAGACCTATGCAAAATGATGTAAAAATTCGTTGGTCTCCGCTTGATGTGCCTCACGTACGTCATTGTACGTTGTGGCAGATAGTGCACAAAGCCAAGCACGCATTTCCCACAGGTCTATATGAACTAACAACTTACGAAAGGAAAGACCGTTTCAAAATGGCCTATAGCAAGGCCCGAGGAGCGAGGGCGACGGGAGCGTACTGACGTACGTGACCTAGCCCGAACGACGAGAACGCGGCTAGAGGGCATTTTGGAGCGGTCTTTTTTTATGTCGATTAAACACATCAGTATTGTTTCAGCCTCGATTCTCGCTTCGAGAGTACTGGGATTGTTGCGGGACATCTTATTTTTTGCTTATCTGGGGACTTCCCTGTGGGCATCGGCGTTTCTATTCGCCTTCACTCTCCCAAACCTCTTTAGGCGGCTCTTTGGAGAAGGCGCCATGACATCCGCCCTCATTCCCCTCTTCACAGAAAGCATTGAACATGGCGGGCGCCCACACGCCTTTCTCTTTTTAAATAAGGTGTTGAGTCGTGTTCTGTGCCTCTTGGTGGCGATGTTTCTGTTGATTGCGTTACTGCTGAGTGGCCTGTGGCTCTCTCAAACGCTGCCGGAGCGCTGGTCCTTGGGGTCGAGCCTCGGCATTCTCCTCATGCCATACATGATCTTTATTTGCTTGGCTGCCCTGATTGCGGCCATCTTGAACGTTCTGGAATCATTTGGAACGGCCTCGATATCGGCTATCTGGTTGAACATTTCCATGATCGCTGCCCTGGTTCTCGGTCGGTACATGTTTCCTGGCAACTTGAGGGCCATGATCCTACTGTTGAGCGCGGGTGTACTCATTGGAGGGGTGCTGCAGCTCTTTTTCCCGGCCAAACGCTTGCGACGAGAGGGCTGGAGCTTCCAATTTGACCTGAGTGGGCATGAACGGCTAGGGGAATGGATGCGACTCCTCTTACCTGGACTCTTTGGGGCGGCGATTTTCCAAATCAACATTTTAATCTCCCGCCTGATCGCTTTCTCGATCGATGACAGCACCGTCTCGATACTCTACCTCGCCAATCGCCTGGTGGAGTTGCCACTTGGGATGTTTGCCATCGCCATCACGACGGTCATTTTCCCAAAAATGTCAACCTACATTGCCCGCGGAGATTTTCAATCGACGGGGGCGGCCTTCAATCAAGGAATCCGGCTGATTTTGGCCATCAACCTTCCGGCGGCGATTGGGCTGATGATCTTGAGCGAGCCTATCTTGACGCTCTTTTTTGAATGGGGACGATTTGGCGTCAAAGATGTCAACGCGACATTGCCGGTCTTGCAGGTATTTGCGTGCGCCTTGCCCCTCTATGCCTTGGCGACGCTCTTTACGCGCGGTTTCCACACGATGAAAGACATGAAAACGCCTGTGCAGATTGCAGGTGTCGTCCTCGTGCTCAACGCCGGCTTTTCCCTGGCTCTCATGCGGCCATATGGCGCCGTCGGATTGGCTCTGGCAAACGTCTTTTCGTCGCTCTTTCACGTCGGTGCGCTCGCTTTCCTCTTGCGCCGCCGACACCTCATTTTTCGCCTCAACGACCTCAAAAAGGACTTGCTGGCCGTTCTCGGTGCGTCTGCCTTTATGACGCTCGTTCTCATTTTCGGAAAGTCCTGCGTCCGCCTATTGGCCTTAGAAAACAAACAAGCGGCCCTGATGCAAGTCGCGGTCCTCATTCCACTCGCCATCGGCCTCTACCTCGTGGCCCTCTATAAATTCAAATTTAAAGAGGTATCCCACACTCATCCTCTTTCAACCATTTAACCAAAATTTGACCTCAAAAATTGTCATGTAGTATGGACTTTATACAGATCTTCGTTTGACATTTGTGCAAGGTGGGGTACAATAAGACCAGAAGGAGGCACTATGGCAAAAGGAGCAGAAGACGCAGATGCGAGAATCGAGCGCTTATCGGACCAATTTGCGGCGAGTTACGCGAAGACGATGGAAGGGCTGATGTTGGGGCGGACGTCGATACAGGCGATCATGGGCATAAGTGCCGCTCAAATACAGGCGTTTTACACCGCAGGGGTGGCATTTTTCGATGTGGGGCGTTGGGCAGAGGCGGAGGCGATATTTCGGGGGTTGGCGTTGTTGCAGCCGAGTGAGCAACATTGGCGGGCTCTTGGGGCTGTTTTGCAGGCGCAGGGGAAGTACGCGGCGGCGATAGGTGCGTACAGTCAGGTTAAGAAGCTTGGAAAGGTGCCAGCGGCAGACATTGAGCAGGGCAACGCCGTTGACCAGATTAAACCAAGAAGGAGCGGCGAATTGACTCCTGCGATCAAGGCCCAGATCAAGATGTGTCGCAAACACTTGAAGGGCAAGGAGTTGTCGATGCAGGAGGAGGTGGAGCTCTCAAGTCCCTTTATCTGGGATCAGGGGTATCCGCGGAACGAGGAGCAAATAGAAGCGTTGACGCAAGACGCGGTTCAGCAATTCCACGGCACCCTGAAAGCCCTACTAACCAATGCCCAAAAGCTCGTCGATGAGACGAAGCGCGGCGAGTGGGATGAGTATCGCGCGCGGAAGCACAACAAGGAGAAACAATCATGAATATCGAAGACATTTCAAAAAAGCCCAACATTCCCGGAACGGGACTGCCGCTGGACGAGGTGAAGGGCGGCATTCGTAAGGCATTGAGCGACAAGGTATTGGAGGTGTCGCACTTGGAGGATGAGCTTGGCATCGAATTGTTGCAATTGGCCCGCAAAGAGGGTGGCTTTGTCATGGGAGCGCTTACGGAACAGGCTTGTCGAGACATGATCGATCAGTTTTGCTTTGGCCAGGCGCGGCAGAAGCTCGAGGTGGGTGTTGAAACCTTGCTGCGAGGAGAAGGGCTAGAGGGTAAAGCTCTGGAAAACTTACAGGCCGCAAAGGTGATCATTTACCAGAACGTGGCGCAGGGCGTTCGCGAGCTCTGTTCGAAGTACACAAAAGAGCCTGGAGAGCGTCGAGTCCTTTACGGCCCTTTTGAAGGGTTGAAGTGACTTGGTTGAAGTGACTTGGTTGAAGTGACTTGGTTGAAGTGACTTGGTTGAAGTGACTTGGTTGAAGTGACTTGGTTG
>Ga0154578_131_pt1 | contig 14768 bp, 10 predicted proteins | sample RifGroF2_FD_116007 | JGI IMG/M metagenome (GOLD analysis project Ga0154578, IMG submission 116007) | Verrucomicrobia bacterium GWF2_51_19
GGGGAATTTATCATTTTTAGGGAACAAGAAGTACCGAGATCAAGTGACGTCGAGTGTGGCTTCTGTGATTTTGTTGCCGGAGGATTACGAGGGGGCGCCGCGTGAAGGGCAGGCGTACCTATTTGTAAAAAACCCATCGATGGCGTTAGCGGTGATTTGCAAGGAAGTGGAGGCGGCGATGTTGCAGACGATGCGGCCGGGAATTCATGCCCTTGCGGTGATTGCGGCGACGGCGGCGGTCTCGAACGAAGCCTACGTGGGGCCATTTTGCAGTGTCGGAGAGGGGAGTGTGATTGGCAAAGGGACTGTTTTGAGATCGCACGTAGCGGTTGGAAATTTTGTAAAGATTGGGCACAACACGACGCTGATGCCGCACGTATCTGTCTACGATTACAGTGAGATCGGCAATGGTGTTTTGATTCACAGTGGTGCGGTGATTGGCTCTGACGGCTTTGGTTTTGAGACGGTGAATGGGGTGCACGAAAAGGTTCCGCAGATTGGGCGGGTCTGCATTGAAGACAATGTGGAGATTGGCGCAAACACAACGATCGACCGGGCGCGATTCGATACAACGCGCGTTGGTAGGGGTTCAAAGATCGACAACCTCGTTCAAATCGCGCACAACGTGCAGATAGGGAAGGGCTGTATTGTCGCGGGTCAGGCGGGGATTTCTGGAAGCACTACGCTAGAAGATTACGTTGTTTTGGCGGGCCAAGTGGGCTTAGCGGGGCATATCAATATTGGAGCGCAGGTGGTGATTGGCGCGCAATCGGGGGTCAACCACGACATTCCTGCAAAGACGCTCGTCCGCGGCACACCGGCGGTTCCCTACATGCAAGCCCAGCGCATCGACGTCATCAAGCTCAAGCTGCCAGAGCTCTACAAACGGCTGCAGGCCGTGGAGCAAAAAACCGGACTTACAAGACCGTTGTAAAAAGCCCACGACGTTTTCCACGCAGACTCGCACCTCGACGGTTGAATGGACCGGTTTAGGCCGCTAGAAAAAAGTGTCGCTAATGATTGATGGTCTTTACAAAAACCTCAGAAAAATCTTCTTGCCGACTTGGACAACGGCCGCCCTTGGGAGTAGGGTGGGGCTGTCTTCGCGAACGCCATCGATTTTGACGGCGCCCTGTTCAAAGAGTCGGCGTAGCTCTTTTTTGCTCGGGAAAAGTTGTGTGGCGTAGAGCTTGTCTAGCAGTGTAGCGCCTTCCAGGCGATCCAGGACAAACTCCGGCATGACGTCTGGTATTTGTTTATCGGAAAAGACTTGTTCGAACTGGGAACGCTCTTTTATGGCCGTTTCTGAGCTGAAGAAGCGCCCGACGAGCTCCATGGCGAGTCGTTTTTTAGCTTCCATGGGGTGAAGATTGGCCACCGCGGCCCATTCGACGTCGCTGTACTCGAGTAGTAGCTTGTAGTAGCTCTCCATCAGCGCGTCTGGGATCGACATGAGCTTGCCAAACATGTTTTTAGAACTGTCGTTGAAGCTGATGTAGTTGTCGTAACTCTTCGACATCTTACGCGTGCCATCGAGGCCGATGAGGAGCGGCGTGTACATAACGATTTGCTCTCTTTGGCCGGCATCTTTTTGTAAAATACGCCCAACCAACAAATTGAACAGCTGATCGTTGCCACCCAGCTCGACGTCTGCCTCTAGCATGACCGAATCGTAGCCCTGGACCAACGGGTATAGAAATTCAACAATCGAAATGGGGTTCTTTTCATCGTAGCGCTTGGAGAAATCGTCGCGTTCGAGCATCTGGGCAACTGTCATCTTGCGAGCGAGCCCCAGAAGGTCGCCAAATGACATTTTTGAAAACCACTCGCTGTTTCGCCGAACGATCGTTTTGTCTTTGTCTAAAATCCTAAACGCCTGATCGAGATAGGTCTTGGCATTATTCTCAACCTCAGCCGCGCCCAAAACAGGACGAATTACCGATCGCCCTGACGGGTCACCAATCGTTGCCGTGTAGTCACCGATCAGCAAAATCGCCTCGTGACCCAAGTCCTGAAAGCGCTTCAGTTTATTGAAGACAACGAGGTGCCCAAAGGTCAGGTCTGGCCTTGTGGGATCGACGCCAAATTTGATGCGCAAGGGGCGGCCCTCGGCCAAACGTTCCCTCAGCTCGTTTTCTTGAATAACACTGACTCCGGCAAATAATTTTGAATCCATCGCGCCTCAAAGATCCAAAAACTCAGGGCGATTGTCAAGAAAGACCTGAAGAACGCCGATTAGACATAATATATATTGTGCGACAAGGAACAATAAGTTAATAAATTTTAGGTCGCTAGATCAGTATTTATTTTACTTGTCTTTTTCCGTCTTTTGCCCGACAGTATATCCGCTATGAAGAGATTTTACTTACTGTTAATGTTAATTCTTGCTGGTTGCGGAACAAAGAATGCCTTGACGCCCAAGGATACGCTCGTTGGTTCTGGCAGCCGATCCAATGATTTTATTTTTGAATCCGAGGTCTACGACAAACTCCCAGATAGAACTGGGCAAGGCCTCTACAATCCGGCAGATGTCGTTGCCTCTGTTTATTTCGACTTTGATCAGTCCTCCTTGAAGCCAGAACAGAGACTGCGCATAGAAACCATCGCCAAGACTTTAAAGGGCGATGCGCAACTCTTGATTGCAGGCCATTGCGACTGGTTTGGCACAGAAGAATACAATATCGGTCTCGGTGAACGCCGCGCCAACAGCGTGTTGAGCTACATCAAACAAATTGGCGTGCAAACGACCGAATGCAACGTCGTTTCGCGAGGATCACTGGATTCACAAAAAGGCCTCTCGAAAGTAGACGCATATAAGGACCGCCGGGCGGACATCGTCCTAAAACACAAATAAGAACATATGTAAAATGGCGTGAAAGCTCGTTTCGCGCTCCGCAAACTGCCTCACGTACCATCGTACTTTACTGGATGCGAGCCTGGGCGAGGTTTTGACCTGGGAGTTCGTACTTAAGGATGAGGGCGTAGGCTTCTTTAGCTTCGAGGGCCTTATCTTGTTTAGAAAGTAGTGAGCCGAGCTGAAAAAGGCAGCGGGATAGCCAATAACGTCCAGTAGACTCAAAGGCATAGGGTGTTGTTGGGGCGGTTAGAAATGTATGGATCACGTTCCAATAGGCTTTTTCTGCAGAAGGAAGGCCTTCTTGTTCTGTGAGGTAAGCCCAGAGAAAGCCAGCCTCGACACGTAAATCGATGGGTGCGAGCGAGAGCTCAAAAAGACGTTCAAACTCGGCGGCGGCGATTTCTTTACGATTGGGGTTTTCGTCGGCCATGATGCATTTTGCGCGCGCCAATTCTAGGCTGTAGCGTTCCTCGTGCTGGCAGTTTTGCAAGAGGTTTTCGTAAATTTGCTGAGCGGCCGAAAAGTTATTGAGTTGGCGCAATAGGTCAGCTTGTTTTAGGCGTGCGAGAAAGACCCAAGCGCTCTGTGGGTATTCTTTAATCAAGCGATCGAGCACTGAAAAGGCTGTCTTAAAGTGCGATTGGCCACGCAATTCGATATTCAAGGCGGCTTCGTAGAGAGCGATAGGCGCGTAATGGCTATTGGGGTAGTCATCGACGAGCGCGATGAGGTTTTGCTGAGCTTCGACGCGGTCATTGATCGATGCGTAATAGCGAGCGGCCTCCAAGTAGGACCGAACAGCGGAATCGGTATGCGGCGCGCGTTCACGGAGAGTCTGCAGAGCCGCTAATGCCTGAGCAAAGTTTTCACGCTGAAAGAACGACTGGGCTTGAATCATGATGGCGTAGCCCAATAGCTCTTTTTTTTCTTTTTCAGACAAACTGGTTTGCTTTTCTAAAAGGGACAACAACTGAAGGGCGCTCTGTTCAGCAGTCTCTGGCTGATGGGCATCTAAGAGGAGTTGCGCCTCGAGCCACTGAAAACGCAGAGCGAGTTCGATGGGCATTGTTTTTGCATTAGCCAAGGATAGGCGAATGCGTTCAAAGGCCTTGTCTTTTTGTCCGTTATCTTTGAGCGCCAGCGAGAGATTCCACTCGAGACCCCACTGTTGAGCTTGTGCTAGCCATTGATTACTACAAGCGGTTTCTATGTCGACGAGCGCCTGGGAAAGTTCTTGATTTTGAATGCTGCAGAGGACCCACTGATAAGCGACTTCTGAAGTATTGAAGGGACGATGGATGCCCTTGAGTGCGCTGCTGTAGAAATCGCGGGCGCTACTGTAGTCGCGATTGAGAAAGTAGCAATCGGCGATCAACACGCTGAGTTGGGAAAAGTCGGCTGGCGACGTTTCTTTTTCGGAACGGATTTGGAGGAGAAAGTGGGCGGCATTGCGGTATTCTGGTGGTGTTTTGCGCCAACTGAGGTAGGCCAACAACTTCAAAAAGGGAATTTTTTCTCGTGTTCCTGGAAATTCACTGAGGGCCTGTTGGATGATTTTTTCAGCCGGCTTATCTTGTAACACGAGGATTTGAGCGCTGATAAAGAGGGCCTGTTCTCGGATTTTGCAATCTGGGTTGATCAAAACATGATCGAGGGTCTCCAGCAGGCTATCGAGGGCGTTATTTTGGTAACTCCACTGAAAGAACAACAGGAGAGATTCCTCCATAAGCTTTTTATTGGCATTGCGCTGCAAAATTTCGCGAAAGGCGCTTTTGGATTTCGCCAAAAGACCTTTTAAGAAAAGCAAGGTATCGATTTCTGGGTCTTTTTGAAACAACGCTATTTGCTCGTCTAAAATGCTCAATGCCTCGGCGTTTTTTCCCATTTTATCGAGGACAATGGCGTATTGTTTGGCAAATTGGGCGCCGCTCGGCGTTCCTTTGAGCTCCTTGACTTTTTTCTCGAGGCTGGCCAACAGTGACGCGTCTACGGTGCCGGAATAGATGCGTTCTCTTGCCACGACTGCTTCAAATTCCGTTTTTTGCTCAGGGGACGTGGTGCACGCTAGGGCTTTTTCAAAAAAAACAGAGGCTTTTTCGGTCGCATTTTTCCCTTCCACGAGCAATCCCTGCAAGACGTAGTACCAGGGCTTATCGGCGATCGAAAAGCTGTCTGGAATCTTTTGTAACAGCCGCCTTGCCTGCGAACGATTGCCGTCATAAAAGGCCAGAATGGCGGAGCGGAGGGCGTATTCGGGATCGTTGCCCTGTGTCGGCAGGCTGTCGAGGTAAAAGCTCGCCGTTTTGAAGTTTTGCGTGGCGATCATGGCCGTCACGAGAGCGAGTGTATAGGCACGTCTTTCCTCTGGAGACAAGTTGGGATGGGTCAAAAACTCCTTAAAATATTGACTGGCTACAGTCGGCAGGCCCATCTGGAGTGCATTTTGAGCTGCAAAGACCTCCCATTGAGCCGACAGAGGCGATGTTTGATTACTCGTGTATGGAAGCGGTGTTTGAGCGTACCCCAGGGAAGCGATGGCGATAAAAAACAGTTGCTTTAATAACACAGCTGTCAATGATTTTGTCACGCCATGAAATTTGGAAGAGTCGTGTTCTGCCACAAAGGCACGTTCTTGCACTTCGTCTTTAATCGGAATCATCGGTGAGTTTATTTTCCTGGATGTTTTTTACAATCTGATTGACGGTGAAGTTGGTAAAGCCGTCGTTGATCGACTTGGCTGCCTTAGCGGAGTCGCTGATATTACTCATGAGATCATCCTTGCTAAAAGTGCTGGTGTGCTTGGAATTTTCGATTTCGCGCATCATTTTCTCCAACATCTTCTGACTTGGTCCGCCAAATCCGCTCGTGAAACTTTCGAGATTCTTGTAGATCGTCTGCAGTTCTGAATCGCTGAATTTGGAACCCTCTTTCAAGTATTGGTTTAAATATTTGCTCATGTCGGCCTTCATCGACTCGTATTGCTCCGTTTGTTTGGGGCTCAAGGATGACTCGAAACGCGCGACATCGCTCTCATTCGCTTTCCCTGGCTCCGATGAGACTACATTTTGTGTGTTACCACTGCCTGCTCCTTGAATTGCACCTGTCATATATCTATTATCCCCCAAAAAACGCGTTTCGTCAACCTCATCCAATCGCTTTTATGGTATTTTCTAGCGCCTGCCAAATTTTCTGGTGGATGCTAGCGATATCGCCCTCACCGTCAATCAAAATACAGCGCCCAGGCTCCTCTTTTGCCAAGGCCAAATATCCATCCCGGACACGCTCATAAAAGCTCAAATCTTCGCGCTCAATGCGGTCCAATTGCCCCGATCGCGCCAAAACCCTCGCCCGCGACGTCTTTGGCAACACGTCTAAAATGAACGTTTTGTCAGGCATCACGCCACCAACCGCGAACCCATTGATCGTTTTAACGGCGGCCATGGCCAGTTTGCGCGCAGCCCCCTGATACGCCACAGTCGAATCCAGGTAACGGTCGCAAATCACCCACTTTCCCGCCTTCAACGCCGGCAAGATCTTCTCCCTCACGATTTGCGCCCGACTCGCCGTGTACAACAACAACTCAGCCTCTGCACTCATCCCCTCCCCTTCCTTCGCATGCAACAATAAATGCCGTACCGCTTCACCCACACCCGTCCCACCAGGCTCCCGGTAAACCTCTACCTCGACCTTCAGCCTACTCACCAACATCTCCACCTGCGTGCTCTTGCCGCACGCTTCTAAACCTTCCAGTGATATAAACATAATGTGCTCAGCCCAGGAAAACCTTTTTTTGGCAAAAAAGAGTTTTCCCGGACCCTTTCCAAAAAACTTTTATAGCGAAACATAAAAATACTACGTATTTTTCTATTTCGCCAACTAATTAGGCCAAGAGCGTTCGAGGGTTTTACCGAAGGTAAAACCCTCGAACGCAATAAACGGGGTCTGGGGGCCGTTGCCCCCAGCGAGGGGGTTTAGGGGGCGCGGAGCCCCCTTATTTATTCGGGACTTATTTACCTAAAGCGGCCTGAGCGGCTGCTAAGCGGGCGATTGGGACGCGGTTAGGTGAGCAGCTGACGTATGTTAGTCCGACCTTATGGCAGAATTTGACGGAGGCTGGGTCGCCGCCGTGTTCGCCGCAGATACCGAGCTTAATCTTGGGGCGTACGGACTTACCGCGTTCGGTAGCGATCTGGATAAGTTCGCCGACGCCTTCTGTATCGATAGTGGCGAATGGGTTCTGTTTAAAGATTTCGGAATCCATATAGGTTTGGAAGAAGTTACCCATGTCGTCGCGACTCATGCCGAGTGCCGTCTGGGTGAGGTCGTTGGTTCCAAAGCTGAAGAACTCGGCTGATGCGGCTATTTCGGCGGCGCGGAGGGCGGCGCGTGGGAGCTCGATCATGGTGCCGATGGTGTAATCGATTTTCACCTTCTTTTCTGCCATGACTTTATCAGCGGTTTCGCGGATGAGTGCGGCCTGGAGGTCGAATTCCTTTTTGAAACCTACGAGTGGAACCATGACTTCTACCTTTGCCTCTACCTTTTCTTTCATGACGTTGGCAGCGGCTTCAAAGATGGCGCGGGCCTGCATTTCGGTGATTTCTGGGTAGGAGATACCGAGTCGGCAGCCGCGGTGGCCCAACATTGGGTTCATCTCGTGGAGTGCAGCGACGCGGGCCTTGACGACCTTGGCGTCGATTCCGAGTTTTTTAGCGAGGGCCTTTTGAGAGTCATCGTCCTGTGGGAGGAACTCATGGAGAGGTGGGTCGAGGAGGCGAATGGTTACCGGGAAGCCTTTCATGGCCTTAAAGATGCCCTCAAAGTCGTCCCTTTGGAATGGAAGCAGCTTCTTGAGAGCGGCTCTGCGGGCCTCTTCGGAGCTTGCTAGGATCATTTCGCGCATAGAGTCGATGCGGTCGCCCTCGAAAAACATGTGTTCCGTGCGACACAGACCGATACCTTCAGCTCCAAGAGCGACGGCCTTGGCTGACTGTTCAGGCGTATCTGCGTTGGTGCGGATTCCGAGCGTACGGTAACTGTCTGCCCACTTCATGACGGTCTCAAATAGCTGGTAAGTCTCGCTATCTTTGGCCTTCATTTTGCCTGCGAGGACCTGATTGACTTCCGATGGCGCCGTCTCGACCGAGCCCGCGTAGACTTCACCGAGCGTGCCGTCGATGGAGATGAAATCGCCTTCCTTGAACTGCTTTCCGGCGACGCTCATGGTGCGTTTGGAGTAGTCGACCTCGATGGCAGAGACGCCGCAGACGCAAACCTTGCCCATTTGGCGGGCGACGAGGGCCGCGTGGGAACTGACACCGCCACGGCAGGTTAAAATACCTTCTGCGGCGAGCATACCACGGATGTCTTCCGGTGAAGTTTCGATGCGACAGAGAACAACTTTGTCTCCCGTGCTGGCCATTTCTTCGGCACGTTTGGCCGAGAAGACTACCTTGCCTGACGCTGCACCGGGGCCGGCCGGGAGTCCTTTAGCGATCGTGCCTACTTTTTTGCGACCGTTGGCGTCGAAGATGGGGACGAGCAGGGTGGCGATGGAGTCGGCTGGAATGCGTTTAACGGCCATTTCCTTGTCGATGAGTTTTTCATGGACCATTTCAACGGCGATACGGATAGCGGCTAAGCCGGTGCGTTTGCCATTGCGGGTTTGGAGCATGTACAGTTTGCCTTCTTCGATGGTAAATTCGAAGTCCTGCATGTCGCGGAAATGAGTTTCTAGCTTGGCGCGGACTGTTTCAAGCTCTTTGTGTGAGGCCGGCATTTCTTTTTTCATGTCTGCGATTGGGTGTGGCGTGCGAATGCCTGCAACGACGTCTTCACCCTGAGCATTGACGAGGTATTCGCCGTAAAAGACCTTTTGCCCGTTGGCTGGATCGCGAGTAAAGGCGACACCAGTTGCGGAAGTCTCACCCATATTGCCAAAGACCATGGACTGGACGTTAACGGCTGTTCCCCACTCGGAAGGAATGTTGTACTTTTGGCGATAAATGATGGCGCGCTCGTTGTTCCACGACTCAAAAACGGCTCCAATGGCGCCATTGAGTTGTACAACGACGTCCTGTGGAAAATCGCTGCCCGTGCGTCTTTTGATGAGGGCCTTGTACCTGCCGATGAGCTTTTTGAGGTCTTCGGCATTGAGTTGTGTGTCGTGTTGAACGCCCTTTTCTTTTTTGAGGGCTGCAAGGATCTCGTCAAAGGGTTCGTGTTCGTCGTCGGACTGCGCTTGTACACCCATAACGACGTCACCGTACATCTGGATGAAGCGGCGGTAACAGTCGTATGCGAAGCGTGGATTGCCTGTTTTCTTGGACTGACCTTCAACCGTCTCGTCATTGAGGCCGAGGTTGAGAATGGTGTCCATCATACCTGGCATGGATTCACGTGCGCCGGAGCGTACTGAAAACAACAATGGGTTTTTGGCGTCACCAAACTTCTTGCCCTCTTGCGCCTCAATGTTTGCAATGCAGGCGCGAATGGTCTTGTCGATGCCCGCTGGCATGGCCTTTTTGTGCTCAGTGTAGTACGTGCACACTTCTGTTGTGATCGTGAACCCTGGAGGAACTGGCAGTCCTATGCGCGCCATTTCAGCCAAATTAGCGCCTTTGCCGCCGAGAAGTGACTTCATAGTCGCGTTGCCGTCGGTCTTTTTGCCGAATTCGTAAATGTACTTAACGCCCTTGTTAGTAGGAGCCGACTTCTTTGCAGGCGCCTTCTTGAGCACCACAGTTTTCTTTGCCGCAGACGTCTTCTTCGCAATTGTTGCGGTGGTCTTCTTTGCCACAGTCTTCTTGACCGTGGCAGCGATTTTCTTGGCCGCCGGTTTCTCAGTCACAGCCTTTTTCGCCGGGACTTTCTTGGCAGTTTCAGCTTTCTTAGTAACTTTTTTTTGCATAATATTCTCCAGGGAAGCTCTTTAGAAAATAGGAACGACTCTCCCTTGTCAAGGCAAAGAGACCGACTAAATTTTTGCATCGATCTCAAAAAAAGCTGTTGAAATTTTTTAATCACAAAAGATTTGCATTCTAAAAACTTTTTTGAAGAATCACAGATTTCTGGTTGACAAAATTAATTCTTTGAATGCCCTTTAAACTTTCAAACATGACAAACTGCTCTTCAAAACTGACATGGTGTGTCGTTCGTCTCGGCAACGACACAAATTGGTGGGTAACGGAAATCAGCGACGAAATCCATTGGGATCTTGACGGCTTGAGCATTATCGACCCCAGACAAATCCATCACATCATCGACTTGATGTCGGCCTTGCGCGATTATGGGCTGAAAACAGACCTGATCGATCCCGCGTTCTACTGTTTCCGCATCGACAAAGACATCGGCAAGGGCCGCATTCGTCTAATACGCACGGAAGAGAGCTTATTGGAGTCTGAGGAGAAACTGTTTGCCCTTCCGGACATTCTCGACGATGACAAAAGCCCCTATTCCGACCTTCTCGATCACTTGATCCGCCTGCGCGTCAAGATGTTAAATGACGTCATTGGGTTTGAAAAGCCGTTGACGGTCGATGAGATTGAGGAATTTTTGCGCGAAAAGCAACAAGACGATTACATGCAGGGTCACGCGTATCATTTATTCAATGAGATGTTAGCCGTTCTCGAGTACGTTCCGGAGGGCTTTGAGTCTGCTGAAGATGAAAAAGGTGCTGGTGCAGAAGAGGAAGATGACCTCGAAATTGAAGACCTGCCCGAAGAGGATGTCGACGAAGACGAGCTCGGAGAAATCGACGAAGACATGCGGCTTTACGGCGAAGATTCCAACAACCTCATCGACGAAATCGAAGCCAATGAGTGAGTCTCGTCAAGAAGTGTTGAGCGCTCACTTTTTCGTAGAGTCGGCGCTCACACAACTCATCGAACGAGCGGCTCGAGCGACAGGCCTGTTTGACGAAAGTTTTTCGGCAGACATTCGCCCCGCTGACCCTCGTTTTGGCGACTTCCAAGCCAATGGTGTCCTGCCTTTCGCCAAGCGCAACAAACAAAATCCGCGCGCCCTCGCAGAAACTCTCGCATCCAAGCTCCAATCCGAACCGACGCTCGATGGCCTTGCTGTAATTAGTGTTGCCGGGCCAGGGTTTATCAATTTCAGCCTGACGCCGCGGTTTCTGTTGAGCTGGCTGAAAAACTTTGCCTCAGAAACGTCCTTTCAATCTTCGGCCAAGCACTTTTTAGAAGGCAAGCGCATCTCCATCGATTATTCGTCCCCCAACACTGCCAAACAAATGCACGTCGGCCACCTGCGGTCCATGATCATCGGTGAGTCTATCCAACGCATTTTGCGCTTTTGTGGGGCATCCGTCCACCGCGACAACCACATCGGCGATTGGGGCACTCAATTCGGCATTTTGCTCTTCGCCATCAAAAAAAATCAGGTGGATCTGGCGACCCTGCAAGAGCCGCTTGAGGAGCTCGAAAAGCTTTATAAAGAGGGTTATGCGTTGACAAAGACTTCCGAAGAGGCTCTCAACGGTGCCCGCAGCGAGCTCGTCAAACTGCAACAGGGCGACGCCGAAAACCTTCACCTCTGGCAACAGATCAACGCCGTCTCCTATAGAGCCTTTGACGAAATTTACGCTGAAATGGACATCGCTTTTGACAACGTCTGGGGCGAGTCCTTTTACCGCGATAAGGTGGATCGCGTCTACAACGAACTTCACGAATGTGGCGTTTCGGAAGAGAGCGATGGCGCCCAGGTCGTCTTTCACCGCGACGTCGAACAATTCAAAGATCAGCCCTTTCTCATTCGCAAGTCGGATGGTGCCTCCAATTACGCCAGCACCGACCTCGCCACCGTCCTCTTTAAAGTCCTCGAATGCGGCTTTGGTGAAATTGTCTACGTCACAGATGGCCGCCAACAAGACCATTTTCAGCAGCTTTTCCTCACCGTCAAAAAGTGGTTCGCAAAAAAACATTATCCCATGCCCGAACTGCACCACGTCTGGTTCGGCACCATCTTGGGGGAAGACGGCAAGGCTATCAAAACGCGTTCCGGGGACCCCATTCGCCTCAAGGAGCTCATTCGTGAAGCCATCGCGCGCGCCTACAGCATTGTCGAAGAGAAGAACCCAGATCTCGCCGAATCCGACAAACAGCACATCGCCAAGGCGGTCGGTCTCGGGGCCCTGCGCTACGCGGACCTCGTCCAAAACCGCACCAACGATTATGTCTTTGCTTGGGATAAACTGCTCTCGTTCGACGGCAATACAGCGCCGTACCTGCTTTACGCCGTTGCCCGCATTCACGCCATCTTTCGAAAAGCCCAATTGCCGCTCTTCGACCTCGACAATAGCGCCTCGGCCTTCGAAACGCCTGAAGAACTGGCCCTGGCGAAAAAGCTAGTCGCTTTTCCCTTTGCCCTCAAGCAGGCGATCGATGAACTCCGGCCGCACTTTATCTGCCATTACCTCTTTGAGCTCTCTAGTCTCTTTTCCTCATTCTACAACGCCAACCGCGTCCTCGTCGACGAAACTGATGTCAAGGCGCGCCGCTTCCTTCTCTGCTCGCGCACCCTCGCAACGCTTGAAACGGGATTACACCTCCTGGGCATAAAAACACTGCACTTAATGTGATAAGACCGACGCAAAATAGCGCCAAAATGCGTTTCGCGCTCCGCTGAATGCCTCACGTACCTCTATGTACGCTACGGCATTCATGCTCTCGCAAAGCCAGTGGCATCTATTTTGCGTCGGTCTTTTGAGGTATTTAAATTTTTTCAAAAAAACTTTGCTTCCGTTCAAAAAATCGTTCAAGATGGAGAAATGGACAGCAATACATCGAATCATGCGACGAGTTCATCGTCGAGTACCTCCAATAACACAATGTCGGGATCGGTTGTCTATCCAAAAACAAGAAAAGACACCACTGTCTTGCTCGGGTTTGACTTGGGAACACACACGTCCTGCATTGTTGCATCCAGAGAAGACACACGACAAGTGTTCTTTGAGCGTATGTTTCCTTCCGTCGTAGGATACACCAAAGATGCCATTGTGTCTGACGTCCTCCCAGGCAATGCCAGTGTCTTTTTTGGCAAGGATGCCCTCCAACACCGGCTACACCTAGAGCTTAAATACCCCCTGCAAGATGGAAAGATCAATAATCTCTCCGTCGCCAAGGACTATTGCCGCTTTTTGAGAAACCAGGTCGATCCAGAACGCAAGGCCGAACTGAAGGTCGTCATCGGTACGCCAGCGAGCGCCGATGCCGAAACGCAAGAAAATATTCGCGAGGTCGCCATCGGTATTTTTGACAAGGTCATCATGATTCCAGAACCCTTTCTCGCCGCCCTCGGCCTCCGCGAAGAGTTCCGCCTCAACGAAACTGGCTATATTGACCCTGTTAAAAACTCCATCTTTATCGACATCGGTGCAGGAACCTCCGATTTCTGCCTCATTCAGGGCTATTACCCAACGGCCAAGGACCAAATCAGCATACCATTTGCCGGCAATGCTCTCGATCTCAAGTTCAGCGAAAATATCAAGGTCCAGTATCCGGAAACACAGCTGTCCATCCACAAAATTCGCGAAATCAAAGAACGTTTCTCCTACGCCGGCGAACTCCGCGAAGGCATTAAGGACAAGGTCTTTGTCGACGGAAAGCCGCAATACCTCGAATTCGGCCCGCTCTTGGGAACCGTCTGCAATGAGCTCCTCGATAAGGTCGCTGAGTGTACCATGGAAATGATCGCCCGCGTGCCCTCAGACGCCGTTGAAGAAACACTTCAAAACATCATACTCACAGGCGGAGGCAGCGGCATTCAAAATCTCGGCTCGGAACTCGAAAAGATTCTCCGCTCAGAAGGTTATGAGTCGCCAGTCGTCAAGACTGCCAACGCCGACCACAAATTCCACGTCGGTCGTGGAGCCTGGAAGGCCGCTTGCAGTGCCAGAGAGGATCAGTGGCAGAAGATTACGACTCCGTCTTTCGCTTAACAAGACGGATGCCAGATAGCGCAAAATGCGTTTTCAACAAAGAGCCTCTAATCATTAGAGGCTCTTTTTATTCTTGAAGGCTGGATCCACTTAAAAAGTGGGAAATAAAGAAGCTGGCTTTGTGGCTATCAGGGAGGTGTTTTTGAAAAAAGGTCGTTAAAAAGGTCATGTAGAGAATGAGAAAGAAGACGGCCAAGACACTTTTAATGGGCATGGCGAGGAAAAACACGTTCAGTTGAGGCGCGAAACGAGTGATCATGCCAAGGCCAAATTCGGCGAGAAAGAGAGTAAACACGATCGGCCCACCGAACGACAATATGAGCTCAAAGAAATCGTTCATGAAGGCGAGAAAATAGTCTAAAAACGCCTTGTCCATGTTTGGGAAGATCGACATGACGGGCCACACGGTGTAACTATTATAGATAATCGTCAAAAATCCCATAAACCCGCTGGAGACAAAAAACATAGTGATGAGGATTTTTGTCAAAAAGTCGCCAAAAATAGAGACTTCGGAGCCCGTTGCAGGGTCGATCAGAGAGCCGATGGAGGCGCCGCGTTGGGTGTCGATGATTGAGCCAACGCCCTGTACGACGTAAAACAAAAACCCACCCAGAAAGCCAATAATCATGCCGACCAGGCCCTCTTTAATCATCAGAGGAAAGAGAGTCAAAAATGGCAACTCGTGTGGCACGTTTGGCAAAATCATCGGAATGAGCACCATCGACAGCGCCAACATGACGACGTTTTTAGCGATCGCCCCGCCGAAAACTTCCGTCCCAAAGACCGGCATGGCCGTCATGACAGCCGTCAAACGCGTCACCGATAACGCTATCGCTAACATGAAAAACTTTATGGGTTCTACATCCACCATATTTAAGACCATTGCAAAATGGGCTCTAGCTTCGTTCTCGTCGTTCGGGCTAGGTCACGTACCGCTGTACGCTCCCGTTGCCC
>Ga0154578_132_pt2 | contig 14392 bp, 15 predicted proteins | sample RifGroF2_FD_116007 | JGI IMG/M metagenome (GOLD analysis project Ga0154578, IMG submission 116007) | Verrucomicrobia bacterium GWF2_51_19
AAGCTAGCTGCAGCCAAGCATACGGGAATAAGGCCGTCAAACTATAGCGCATACGCCAACTTCAGCCCAGCATGCGGGAATAAGGCCGTCAAACTATAGCGCATACGCCAACTTCAGCCCAGCATGCGGTATTAAAGCCGTCGAGCTATAGCGTATAAGCTCGTTGCAGCCCAGCATGCGGTATTAAAGCCGTCGAACTATAGCGTATAAGCTCGTTGCGGCCCAGCATGCGGTATTAAAGCCGTCGAGCTATAGCGTATAAGCTCGTTGCAGCCCAGCATGCGGGAATCGAGATTATTTTTGATTACGCGCCAAGAACAGCTCTACCGCAGCGCAAAAAATTCACGAAAAAGCTTGACTTTTTATAAAAATACTATAATCGAAGATTCTTTTCTAAAAACAGCGACAAATCCATTCCAATATCTTGTTTTTTACAGCCAAAGCCGCTTTCGGGCGCAGAAGGAGTGCGCCACAAAAGGTTCCCTAGACCCGCCGAGCTCTCTAACGGCGCATCCAGTGCGTGTTGACACACGCAGAATTGGATAGAGTGAGTGCTCTCTAACGGCGCATCCAGTGCGTGTTGACACACGCAGAATAGGATGGAGTCAATACTTGTAATGAAATGGCGCATCCAGTGCGCATCGGAAAACCGATGCGCAGTAATAAAATTTCGCTAATGATAAACGAACACCATACAGATGCAAAATAGATGCCACTGGCTTTATTCAGGCCTCAAGGAGGGGAAGAGGATGGTGTCGCGGATGTTGGAAGCGCCGGTGAGGAGAATGACGAGGCGGTCGATGCCCATGCCGAGGCCGCCTGCTGGTGGCATGCCGTGTTCGAGGGCTTTTAAAAAGTCCTGATCGACGGCCTGTTGGTCTTCTCCGGCCTGGGCTTCGAACATCGTGCGTTGAATGAAAGGGTCGTTTTGTTCGGAGTAGGCTGGAGCGATCTCCTGACCGTTGATGCAGAGCTCAAAGACGTCGATGACGCTGTTGTCGGCCTTATTGATCTTGGCTAGCGGGCAGAGCTCTTTTTGAATGTGTGTGACGAAAGTGGGCTGAATGAGGTTGGGCTCGACACACTTTTCGTAAACATTTTTGGTGACTTCGAAATCTTCGATGTCGGGGTTGACTTCGATGCCCAATTCGGCGCACTTTTGGAGCTTTTCTGCCTTGGTGCGCGAGAACCATTGCGGGTCTTGTGTCGCCTCGATAATGAGGTCCTTGTAACGCACTTCGCGCCACTCACCACCGAGGTCGATGGTGACGCCCTCGTAGTTCTTGATTTGGGTGGCACCGATGACGGTTTTACAGAGGTGTTGAATGAGGTCGCGAATGAGGCGCATCATGCCACGAAAGTCGCTGTATGCCTGGTATAGCTCGATCATGGTGAACTCGGGATTGTGACGGCGAGAGAGGCCCTCATTGCGGAAGTTGCGGCCGAGCTCGAAGACGCGGTCAACGCCGGCAACCAGGAGGCGTTTTAGGTAGAGCTCGAGGGAGATGCGTAGGTAGAAGTCGCAGTCGAGGGCGTTCATGTGAGTCGTGAATGGCCGGGCAGCGGCTCCACCGGCGACGCTCTGCAACATCGGTGTTTCGACTTCGATAAAATCACGGTTCCAGAGAAATTGGCGGATTTCCCGAATGATTTGGCTGCGTAAAAACATGCGCTTACGGGACTCTGCGTTGCAAATGAGGTCGAGGTAACGCTGACGGTAGATAGCCTCATTGTCGACGAGCCCGTGCCACTTTTCGGGCAGGGGACGCAGCGCCTTGGATAGGAGGCACATCGTTTTCACGCGGACCGTGATTTCCCCTGTTTTGGTCTTAAAGAGGGGTCCCTCGAAGCCGATAATGTCACCGATATCGTATTGTTTGAAAGCTTCATAGGCGCTTTCACCGATCTCATCGCGCTTGACGTAGGCCTGGATCTCGCCAGCGCGGTCGAGGATTTTGATAAAACAAGCCTTGCCCATGTCGCGAAAGACGAGAATGCGGCCTGCAACTGACACCCCTGGCTCCTCTTCAGCAGTGTCGTCGAAGAGCGCTTTGGCCTCCAAAGACGTCTGTTTCTGTTCCCAATTCTGGCTAAAAGGGTCAAAGCCCGCCTGTCGCATCGCTTGAAGCTTCGCCGAGCGGACGGCAAATAGGTCGCTGGTGTTGGTGTTTTCCATAAAATACTTTACGTTTATTAATTCATTTGTTATAACATGAGCGATACCGTTGTCTAGGAATTTTCTGGTTTTTATGAAGACTTTTTATGAAAAATGTATACGGCCGGCCCTTTTCCGAATGGATGCCGAGCGCGCTTATGACTTCAGCATAGCGTGTTATAGGACCCTGGGGCAGTTCCGTGTGCTCGCCAAATTTCTTCAGAAAATCAATCTGGAAGAGGCGCGGCGGCCGGTGTCGCTCTTTGGGCTGCATTTTCCAAATCGCGTCGGCCTTTCTGCAGGGTTTGACAAGAGCGCCGAATGCTGGGAAGGCCTGTCTGCGCTTGGGTTTGGCTTTATCGAAATCGGCAGCGTGACGTCGGAACGCCAGCCCGGGAACCTGCGCCCACGTGTTTTTTTTAACCCTTATCACGAGGCATGTGTCAACAACACTGGACTCAATAACGATGGCGCTAAATCGGTCGCTCGCCGGCTCGCCCGCGGCCCACTCAAAAACGAACGCGCGCTCCCTATCGGCATCAACATCGGTAAAATGAAGTCGGTCCCCCTCGAAAACGCCATTCAAGACTTTTGGGAAACGTTTCGAACGCTCGCCGACTTTGCCGATTATTTTACACTCAATCTCAGCAACCCCAACCTCCCAAAACTCCAGACGCTTCAACACCGATCCTATCTCGCCGACCTACTTAAAGGGTTTCAAGCAGAAAATGAAAAACGTGCCAAGAAATTGGGTGCCAAGAAAATCCCAATTCTACTGAAAATTTCTCCAGACATGTCGTTTGCTCAGCTCGACGAGGTCATCTCCATCGCACAGGATAACGCCATTGCTGGTATCGTCGCTTGCAACACCACAACGACACCCCCGTCAACCATGCGCTACAAAGAGGGCGGTATTTCCGGAAAACCACTCTTTCAAAAAACTTTTGACCGCGTCCGTTACATTCACAAGGCCACTGAGGGGCGTTTGCCTGTCATTGCGTCAGGCGGTATTCTCGATGCCGTTTCTGCCGGCGCCATGATAGATGCCGGTGCGTCGCTCTTGCAAATTCATACAGGTTTTCTATTTAACGGGCCATCGTTCCCTAATTACGTGAAACGCGCCATTGCGGAAAAAGTCCGCCCATGGCTGTGATAAAGAGAGTAGACGGAACAATCGGACATTTTGTCATGTTCTTATGTCGTTGGTATTCATTTAGTTAGATTAAAGGCCGGTTTTCCAGATCGATGTGATTATCAAGCTTGGTTGCTTTGAGTTTGCGCATGTAGGCGTCTTGACGAACACCGGAACGGTCGACCCAGTTGCGAAAGGCCTGTGCGTCTATCACAAAAGAGTGAGCGGCCCGTACGAGTTGCGCGATGCTGAAATCCTGTGTGACGACGGTCGTGTCTTCAGGATTTTTTGACTGCGCGACGAGCTGCTCGATCACACCATCGGCCGAAAGGTCTGCCGGAGCGTAGATAACGGAAAAAGATGCTTCCGGGGTCGGACGATCGATGCTGCCATCCTTGCCGTCAAACACGACGGTCACGCGAATGGCCTCGTTGTCGTGGATTTGTTTGGCGAAGTCGACCAGACGGCCGGCCGGTGCGTCGATTCCAAAAGCCAGCATCTCCCGCAACTCCTTCAACGCGTGAATGACGTTGTAGCCGTCTATGATGAGGTGTCGCATTGGCTAGTACAGGTAAGTCAGGCTATCAAGCGCGGAAAAATAGATGTCTATTCGTTCGTGGAAAAAGAGGTAAGTGAGTGCACCGAGCGTCAGAAATGGCCCAAATGGCACGCGAGAGAGCAGGGTGAGTTTTTTGTCTTTCTTGAAAGCTGAATAGACGAGTAATGGCAAAAGTATTGCACATCCCCACGTCGCACCGCCGAAGAGCGCAAATAGGGCTCCCTTGGGTCCAAGAAACGCGCCCAGGCCAGCAATCCATTTAATGTCGCCTCCGCCAAGGGCCTCTTGCTTAAACGCATATTCTGCAAAAATGGCAATCCAGAGAAGGAGACCCGAGGCCATGCAGGCGCCGAAAAAGGCATCCTTGAGGCTCAAGAGGTGCGTGGTGGCGTCATGAAGGAGGGGGTTGAATGAAAAGACGAACCCGGCTATCAACAGGCCAATCGACAAGCTATCTGGGATTTCCATAGAACTGAGGTCAATCGCGCTGGCGACGATGCCGATGGACACAAAGACGGCGTATGCGATGAAGAGCGAAGGCTCGTTGACCTTCCACAGAGCGACAAAAAGGATCGCCGTCATGGCTTCGACTATTATATACATGGGTGAAATCCGACGTTTACAGCAGGCCGCCTTGCCTCGGAGCGCCATCCAGCTTACAATCGGAATGTTTCTGTAAAAGGGAATCGGTGCCCCGCAGGCACATCTGGAGCGCGGGAAGACGACCGATTGCCCTTTTGGCATGCGGACAATGCAGACATTTAAAAAGCTGCCTACGCAGGCCCCAACAATAAAGATCAAAAGACTGCCGTCTGAAAAGAATGATTCCATGGAAATCGAGCGTAAAGAATCCGCCTATTGAAGTCAACCAAGACCGATTCAAAATACTGTCAACCTCAATCCTTAGCGACATGCAAGTTCAAGTACGAAGCGCAACACTCGGACGGAAAAAGCGTGACACGAGTTGCCCCGATTCACGCTTTGTTCAGCTGCGTTGGTTGCATACACGATGAAGAACCCTCTAGTGGAGATTGAATTTCGCCCGCCACTTGCGTTTTAAAATTTCGCTAATGATTGAGGTTTTGGCTTGCTGAGAATGTTTTTTGAAGCAGAATAGGGTGCATTATGGGAATACTCATTGTCATCGGTTTTGTCGCATTTTTCATTGTGATGTTGGTTGTCCTGTCGTTTTTCAACGTCTGGTTAAGGGCGTTGTTGGCTGGGGCGCCCGTCAGCATACCCAACTTGATCGCCATGCGCTTGCGCGGCGTTCCTTATGCACAAGTCACGGATGCCCGCATAACGGCATCCAAGGCCGGGATTCAGCTAACGGTCGATGAGCTCGAGGCACATTACTTGGCTGAAGGCAACATGATCCAGACCGTTCAAGCGCTGATTGCAGCTTCAAAGGCGGGCATTGAGCTCTCGTTTGCGAAGGCCTGCAGCATTGACTTGGCTACCAAGGGCACCGGCAAAACGGTCCTGGAAGCCGTCCGGACATCCGTTAACCCCAAAGTCATTGACTGCCCCAATCCCGCATCCGGCCGCATCACCATTGACGGCGTCGCCAAGGACGGCATTCAAGTCAAAGTGCGCGCCCGCGTGACGGTCCGTTCGAACTTGGCTCGCTTTGTCGGCGGAGCGCAGGAAGAAACGATCATTGCGCGTGTCGGCGAGGGCATCGTCAGCACCATCGGCTCAGCGCAATCTTACAAGTCCGTCTTGGAGACTCCAGATGCCATTTCCAAGGTCGTGCTGTCCCGCGGTCTCGATGTCGGAACGGCCTACGAGATCCTCTCCATCGACATTGCAGATGTCGACGTCGGTGAAAACGTCGGCGCAAAATTGCAGGAATCGCAGGCCGAGGCCAACAAAAACATGGCGCAGGCGCAGGCAGAAATTCGCCGAGCGGCCGCGGTCGCTCTCGAGCAAGAGATGAAGGCCAAAGTTCAGGAAATGCACGCCAAACTCGTCGAGGCGCAGGCCGAAGTCCCTCTCGCCATGGCCGAGGCTTTCCGCAAGGGCAACCTGGGCATCATGGATTATTACCGCATGGAAAACGTGAAGGCTGACACCAAAATGCGCGACTCGATTTCCGAAACGCCAAGCAAGTGAGTTATGAATAATGACTGGTGGTATTATTTTATAGGACCGCTGACGCTCTTGGTCATGGTCTCTGTATTGGCAGGGAAGGCGAAGCGAAAAAAGAATGGTGATGATGAGGCCCAGGATGAAGCAGAGGAGCTGTCGCCATTGGATTTTCGGCCTTCATTGTCGGCCAACATGGGTGGCTTGATAGGTATGATGGACATTCTCTCTCAGGAGATAACGCCCGTTGAGGCACAACAGGAGCCGACAATAATTCAACAAGAGCCATCTATTTTTTTTGAGGCAACGACGCCCGCAAGGCCCACTTCGGCGAGAGCCATTACTGCTTTTTCTGAAAAGCTAGCGCCGCGCAACCAGCTCCAGAAGGCCGTCGTCTGGCAAACAATACTCGACAAACCTGTAGGACTCCGATGAACGACTCTTTGCAAAAAGTCCTGACTTTCCAAGTAAAAGGCGTGATGTACGGCATCGACATCCTCAAAGTGCGCGAGATTGTCGGCCGGCAAACGATCACTCCCTTGCCAGATAGCGACAAACACGTCTGCGGAGTCATCAACCTCCGCGGCAGCATCATTCCAGTGATCGACCTCGCGTCCTGCTTTCACAACACGTTTGTCGAAGAAACTCCCAAGAGCTGCATTGTCGTCGTCGACGGCCATGAGCGCACGGGCATCCTCGTCGACGCCGTTTGCCACGTCGAATCCTTCACCGCTCAGCAGATTGACAAGGCCTGCGGCGTCCACTCCAGCAAGCATTACGTTCTCGGCGTCGCCAAATCAGCTCATAATGAGGTGGTCCTACTCGACCTCGACTACCTGCTGAGACCGATGTAAAATGGTCCACGGCGTTCTCGTCGTTCGGGCCTTGCTATAGAGCCATTTTACATCGGTCTCCTGTTGGGTCAGTCGCAACATAATGAGTGCGGCACAAAGCCAAGTGCGCCATTTCCACAGATCTTTGTTTATGACTTATGACGCAAAAGACCGTTGAAAAATGGATGCAAAAATGTGGCTTTGCGCGAGTACGACCTGGCGTAGCGTACCGTCGTACGTGAGCCCAGGCGGCGGAGCGCGAAACGCATTTTGGCGCCATTTTACAACGGTCTTTTACAGCGCTTTGCAGATTTCGCAACTACCCTTGCACCCGCGCGCTGTGCAGTATTCGCGTCCGTAGTGAATCATTTGGAGGTGTCGAATGTGCCAACGATCTTTAGGAAAGAGGCGCTTGAGGTCGCGTTCTGTCTGGACGACTGATCGGCCGCTAGACAGTTTCCAACGTTTAGCTAGGCGGTGAATGTGCGTGTCGACGGGAAATGCGTCGATGCCCAGCTGTGAAGCGACAACAGACGCCGTCTTATGGCCAACACCAGGCAATGTTTCCAGCTCTTCTAACGTTTGCGGCACCTCACCGCTATAACGCTCGCACAAAATCTTCGACAAGCCTGATATCGCCTTTGCCTTCGAGTTGGAAAGGCCGCAAGGGCGAATAATGGCGCGTATTTCCTCTACGGGAATGGCTGCCATGGCTGCGGGTGTCTTGGCGAGGGCAAAGAGCCGCGGCGTCACTTCATTGACACGCTTATCGGTACAGCGGGCCGACAACAAAACTGCCAACAACAAGGTGTACAGGCTCTCGTACTTCAACGAAACTTCCGGATTCGGGTAGAGCCGGTCTAAGATGGCCTCAATAATGGCAATATTCGTTGTAACCATTTCAAAACTTTTTGGTGCGGGCAGACGGAATCGAACCGACGACCCCAACTTGGAAGGATGGTGTTTTACCGCTAAACTATGCCCGCACAGAAATTTCTGAAGTAAGGAACGTTATCAAATCAATAAAGGCCTTTGCGTCAAGTTTTTTTTATTTGCTCACGAATGTTGCGAACAACCTGGCTCATAAATGCAATGTTGTGTAATGTGAGCAGGAGGCCACCGGTGGTTTCTTTGGCTTTGAAGAGGTGGTGGATGTAGGCGCGCGAAAAGTTGCGGCAACAGTAACAATTGCAACGTGAGTCGATGGGCGCAAGGTCGTTCTTGAAGCGGGTATTTTTGAGATTGATGTGCTCGTCACCGATGTCGTTGGGGACGAGCGCGCAACCGTGTCTAGCCAGGCGAGTCGGGTGAACGCAATCAAAGGTGTCGATACCGTTGCGGACACCGTTTTCGATATCTGCAACGCCGCCAATGCCCAACAAGTGGGTCGGACGTTCTGGATGAATGTAACGGCTGACCATTTCAACGATGTCGTGCATCTGCTCGCGCGTGCCACCGAGGCTGCCACCGATCGCCTGGCCAAAAAAGTCATTTCCCGCCACAAATTGACCGCTCTCTTTCCTGAGATCCTCGTAAATGCCGCCCTGAACGATCCCGTACAGCGCCTGTCGGCCGTCGTCGTGTGCGCGGAAATAGTCGAGACTTCGCTGTTCCCATCGATGACTGCGGCGCATCGACTTCGCTGTATACGCGCGGTCCGAGTGAAAGGGCGTACACTCGTCGAGCACCAAAATGAGATCTGCCCCGAGCTTTTGCTGGGCTTCAATGGAGCTTTCTGGCGTCAAGGTGTGAAGGGAACCGTCGATATAGGAGCGGAACAGCGCCCCCTCTTCGGTGATTTTCAGCAACGTTTTTGGCAAATTTGCGCGGCCACGGCCCTTAATCTCGTTAGCAACACCGCCGTGCCCCAGGCTGAAAATCTGAAAACCACCAGAATCGGTCAACATGGGGCCGTCCCAGCCGAGAAACTTGTGCAGGCCACCATGTGCCGCAACGACGTCCGGCCCAGGCTGCAATAGCATGTGGTAGGTGTTCGACAAGATGATCTCCGCCCCATTGGCCATCACCTGCTCCATAGCGACACCCTTAATGGCGCCCTTCGTCGCGCAGAAAATGAAATTGGGCGTCTCAATCACCCCATGCGGCGTATGAATGCGCCCGCACCTCGCTTTGCTGTGGGGATCGCGGTGAGTGACTTCAAAACGGAACGGACTCGCCAAAATGGCCTCTAGCCTGGGCATAGGCTCATTTTGACAAATCCGTTGAGAGTCGTTTGTTGGTTTCATAAGAGTACAGATGTAACTGATTTATGTGAAAAGAAAATCCTTTTTGCAAAAAATGGAACCGACGACAAGGGCCTCGTCAAAATGGGTCTATAGCCAGGCCCGACAAATGAGGGCCACCGCGTACGCTGGTACGTGACTTAGCCCGAGTAAGGAGAACGCCTCTAGAGGCCCACTTTCACGAGGCCTTTAGCTTGTCAAGATAAAATAACACACCCAAGCAAGTCAAGCCGTGTAAGCATTTGACAACGCCGTGCCGGTGCAAGCAGTGGAGCGGTTGCGAATGCCTCAAACACTGATACAATGGGCCGCATGGAGCAACGCATGAAACAAAAAACAGAAGTTGGCAAAATTACGCGGAGCTATGAAGGGTCCTTGAGATCCCTGACGCCCGACGCGTTATCGAGAATATTGGATCAATTCCGCAGGGGCTATTTTGGCGAAGCGGCAAAGGTCTGGGACATTATGGAGCGCCGTGATGACGTTCTACAGGGCCTGACCTTGAAACGAAAAAAGTCGGTCTCGCGCCTCAAGTGGTCGATTTTGACAAAAGACGATAGCGCCGAAGCCTTTGAACAGCAGGAGGCCCTGGAATACTTTTACAACAACGTCATCGCGACGCACGCGTACGAATCGCACCAACGCGGAGGTCTGCGTCTATTGATCGAGCAGATGATGGACGCCATTGGCAAGTGTTACGCGGTTCACGAGATGGTCTACGAGGTCGTTAAAGAGGCTGGCCATGAGCGTCTACGGGCGACCTTGCGTTTTGTTCCGCTGTGGCACTTTAGAAACAAGGATGGCCGCTTGACGTTTCACGCGTCGTCGTACGAGGCGGATGGCATCGAACTCGACCGCAATGGTTGGATGGTGACGACCGGTGATGGTCTGATGGAAGCGTCGTCGATCGCGTATCTCTTTAAACACCTACCGTTGCGCAACTGGCTCGTGTACTGCGAAAGAAACGGCATGCCGGCGATCAAGGCGATCACAGACGCGATACCGGACACGCCAGAGTGGAATTCAGCTAAAGAAGCCATTCGCGGGTTCGGTTCTGAGTACAACACTCTGTTGACGCGCGGGACGGACATTCAGACGATCGATCTGACGACAAAGGGCGTTCTTCCTTATCCGGAGCTCGTTGATCGCATGGATCGCGCCTTGACGGCCCTTTGGCGGGGTTGCGATCTTTCTACACTTTCAGGAAAAGATAGCGTGGGGGCCTCTCTCCAACAACAAGAAACCCTTCTGCTCGAACAAGATGATGCCGAGCGGATCACGGAAACACTCCAACAATACATCGATGCACCGGTCCTCAGCTATCTTTTCCCCAACCGCACGCCGCTCGCCTATTTCAAGCTGATTCCGCCAACCAACGACGTCGAACGCGACCTGGCGCTCTTCCGCGAGCTACACAGTTTGGGCGTAACTTTCCCCAAATCCTTTTTGGCCAATCACTTTAACCTGCCTTTAGAGGAATAATTTATGCAAGACAATATCACATACATTACTTGGCAAAAGCTCGCGAGCTACGGTGAATACCCGCATGCGAAGGGCTTACAACGTCTGTTGCGCGAAGATGGCGAACAAGTGGTCAACGCATTCCGCTCTCTGTGGCGCAGAATGACTTTGAGCGACGTCCCTGTCTACGTGGGTCACCCAGACGAAGAGACTTCAGCGTCCGTCGACAACGCCGTCTATGGCAAGGTCTTCGACTTCGCCGCCCGTGATGACGGCCTGTACGCCCTCGTCGGGTTCAGCGAACGCGGCGAACAGATCGCCCTCAATGGCACTTATCAGTACTTTTCTCCCCGTTGGGAGCTCAAACGGGTCGCCGTTGGTATATACGCCCCCATCAAAATGATATCCCTGGGTCTCACCAACACACCCAATATTCCCTCAACGCCGATCGACACCAGCGAACACCCGGCCTCGATTCGACAATTGCTGGGCATACAGAGCTCCCAATTGCTCACAGAGCTGCAGTCCATCCGTGAACGCGCAGACCTTTGGGAGTACGAGGGCAAGGACGCGGTTAAACGTTTACGGAAATTAGAATCGGAAAAACAACAACCGTCACTGCCTTGCCCTCTCAAAATGAAGAGCCAAACAGAAGGTATCTCACAGGATATCGACCCAAAAGGCTTCATCGCAAAAGTCCATAACCGCATGGAAACAACCGGTGAAGATTATTCAACCGCTTGGAAAACAACCGTGAAAACAAAAGTTTAACTTTTTCTATGAAAATATCAAACAACAACACAGGGACGCACAGTGGGCACATTACGAAGCTGGCGTCGGTTAACATTGGGCAGAAGCACCTCTTGGGTGTTTTTGGGAAATACTATACGCAGGTTGAAGTCTGCAAGGCAGATCAAGCGCCCTTTGGGGTGATGACGGACATTGCTAGCATCAATGAGCCCATCAACGTTGCGATACTTGGCAACACGGGGACGAGCTTGAAGATGGTGGCTGCTGTAGCGATCAAGGCTGGCAGCATGGTCTTCACGGCGGACAATGGACGCATTCAAGCGCTCCCGACAGTCAAAGGCAACTATTATGAAATTGGCATGGCTCTCACTGACGCCGAAAAGGATGACGACGTTGAAGTGGCCAGCTGTGTAGCGAGAAAGGTTACTATATAAGAATGAAAGATCTACCATTAGATAATGGCAACCCCGAAAGCGGGATCATCTGCGCGGCCAACGAAAGTCGGTTCAACGCAGCCAACCTATCACAAGAATTGACGGCCTTTACAGCGGGCTGGAAAGACAACACACCGCTCATCAAGCTGCTCAACTTCGTAGCGCCCCCAGTGGCCGTCAACCGTCGTTTTGAGTTCAAAAAGACCGACAACTCTGAGTGCTTTCTCTCCGAAGATGATGACGTTCGCGCTGTCGGTTCCGCCTTCAAACGCGTCGAGTTCACGGGCACACTCACCAACGCCAAGACCCTCAATAAGGGCCTCACGCTGCGCATCGACCACGACGACGCCATTGGCGAAGATTGGCGTGAACGCTACGTGCAGTTGATCGTCCAGCGCCTCTACCGCAACGAGCTCAAACGCGCCCTGGCGGCCCTCTCTGAGAACGGCAAAAAGATCGATAAGGTCTGGAACGCCCAATCGAACCCAGACGCCGACCTCCGCAATATGCTCGCCCTCGCAGCCAACGAAACCGGCGTCTACCCCAACCGCATTCTCTTCGGCGAATCAGCCTGGTTCCTCCGCTCCGACACCTACGATGTCCAACAAAATGCAGGTGCTCACCGCGCCGCAAGCCTATCATTGACCGAACTCGCCCAAAAGCTCTTTGTCGACGAAATCCAGACCGTCCACGCCCGTCTACAAACGAGCAAAACTAAAGAGAAACTCCTCGGCAATGCCGTGTTCGCCTTCTACGCAAGCGATACCATCGTCAAGGATGAGCCATCCAATATCAAACGCTTCTATACCCCAACTGACGCCGGCTCCCCCTTCCGCGTCTACGTCGAAGACCATTCTAAGTTCTCCGACCTCACCGTCGAACATTATAGCAATATCATCGTTACTGCACCTAATGGGATTCACCAACTTGTAGTCAAAGAATAAAACGGATGCGAAAATGGCGTGAAAGCTCGTTTCGCGCTCCGCCGCCTGCCTCACGTACCGCATGTACGCTACGGCAGATCGTGCTCGCGCAAAGCCAAGCTTTGACGCCATTTATCATCCGTTTTTTTTGCTCACATTGCAAAAATAATATTTTACACCAGAGCGTTCGAGTTTTTTAGCGAAGCTAAAAACTTCGAACGCATCAATGGGGCCTGGGGGCCGCTGCCCCCAGCGCGTTCCAGGGCGCGGAGCCCTGGGTTTAATCAAAAGGAAAAATCATGTGGAAAAGAATAAAAAAAGAGGAGATGACGGCGTACGTAGGAGAAGAGATGCTTGCGGGGGTAGATGGAGTATTGGAAGCAGTTATAGCGTGGGTGAGGGGTGAGATACGGAGTGCGAAGCGGTACGAATTGAGCACAGACGAGCTTGAATTGCCGGTGGAGTTGAAGCACGCGGTGTGCAATTTGGTGATGGAGTGCGTGATGAACAGGCTGAATTTTGTCCCGACAGAGGGCCAACAAGAGGCCATTCGCGAGGCTCGCAAACTGATTGAACGCGTCGCCAAGGGAAAGCTCGTCCTCAGCACACCCGATAAGGGAGAAACCAGACATACACGCAAGGTCATCGACCTCGTCTCCGGACGCTCGTTTGATGCAACGAATTTCACAATGAAGGGCTTATGAAAATCTCCTTTAACGATCTTTTTATCGCTCGTGGACGAGCGTTTCGAGAACATCCAGAGGGGTTGCGCGTCGTTGGTGAACAAAACGTCCAGACTTATTCAACCCTTCGTGGGACTCATTTGGGCGTTCTCAATCGGCAAAACCTCAAGACGACGTTAGCGTTTTCCCTCAACAAATGCCACGAGAGCGCCGAGGCTGCCCTGCAATTCTCTTTAACGCACGCCGAAGCGCTCAATGGTATTCAGGGCGATCTCACGCTCGAAGAGGAGGGATCTGCCAAAAAGCACACTCTTCATCAAGCAACGCTGCTGTCCTTCACATCAACTCATAACGGCCTGATCTCGCAAAACGAATACGTCTTTGTGGGCGGACCTTTGCAAACAACATGATCAACGAAGACATAGAAGACATTCGCCGCCGTCTCGACGAGTTAGCGGAGAAAATCAATCAGTTACGCAATCGAACATGAATTGGGAAATACAGTATAATGGAACTATAAAAACCTTTGCTGAACTGGGTCTCGGACACTTGAAGCGCAAGCTTTGGAACCGTTCCAAGGACAAGGTGACGTTTTCCTCTGCACGGGCGGTACACCTCGATTCATTATTTGAAGCCGAGGCGTACCTTGAGATTTGGCATGAGCGACGGTGGTTTGGAGGAATAGTGACGCGGGTACCGAGTGTGGCATCTGGGAGTGGCGAGGGGCAAGTTTACGAAGTCTCGAGCCCGTGGTGGTTTTTAGAAAACCTGGTATACCAGCAGGGCTGGGCGGGAGTGAAGGAACGCGAGCAGAGCAGTCGTGTCGTATTGGGACAGGGGGAAGATGGCAAGCCCTTGAAGGTGGACGGTCAAATTAGGGAGATTTTGAAATACGCGGTGGACCGTGGGGCGCTCTTTCAAGTTGGGCGCATTGATGGCGACGTGCAGGTGCCGCTCGACGAGGTGAAAGACATGAGTTGTTCTGAGTGCATACAGCGTCTATTGCGGTGGGTGCCGGACGCGGTCCTCTATTTCGATTATACGGTTGATGGACTTCCGGTGCTCAACATTGTTAGGCAGGGTGCGCTTACTAAGTGGGAGGTGGACTTCCGCCAACTGACGTCGTTTCAA
>Ga0154578_138_pt1 | contig 13553 bp, 9 predicted proteins | sample RifGroF2_FD_116007 | JGI IMG/M metagenome (GOLD analysis project Ga0154578, IMG submission 116007) | Verrucomicrobia bacterium GWF2_51_19
GCATCTCTCCTCCTTACTTTCAACTCTCTTCTCTTTTTCCCTGTCACGTGTTGCACTTCGTACTTGAACTTGCAAAATTTTTACGAAAAAGCTTGACTTTTTATAAAAACACTATAGTCGGGTATTTTATCTAAAAACAGCGATAAATCCATTCCCATATCTTGTTTTTACAGCCATAGCCGCTCTCGGATGTAGAAGGAGTGCGCCATCAAAGGCTTTCATAGACCCGTCGAGCTCTCTAACGGCGCATCGAGGGCGTGTCGACACACGCAGAGTTGGATAGAGCTAGTACTTCTAACAGCGCATTCAAGGGCGCATCAGAAAACCGATGCGCGGTAATAAAGTTTCGCTAATGATTGACGTTCGTTCGGTAACAACTGACGCAAAATAGATGCCAAAATGCGTTTCGCGCTGTACCGCATGCCTCACCGTACCTCATGTACGCTACGACAGACCTTGCGCTCGCGCAAAGCCACTGGCATCTATTTTACGTCAGCCTGAGATACAGCAATGATTTATAATAAAATCAGCTGAAAGTCGCAACAGGCTGGGGCTTAGCCCTGCTCACTTGGGCTGTAACGTTTTGACGATATCCGCCGTCAGTCGAAAGGACTTTTGTTTGTCTTGGGGGAGGCTGTACATGACCTCTGTCATCATTTTTTCGAGCAGCGAACGAAGGGCCCTGGCTCCCGTCTTGAGCTTGACAGCCTCTTCGGCAATGGCGTCAATGGCGTCGGCGTCGAATGTGAGTTCAACGCCGTCCATAGCAAAGAGTTTTTCATACTGCTTGGTCAGGCTGTTTTTGGTTTTCGTCAGGACAAAGATGAGGTCCTGCTTAGTCAGTTCCTTGAGGACAGAAATAACGGGCAAGCGGCCGATGAACTCCGGGATCATGCCAAACTTCAGAAGGTCTTCTGGGTGAACATTTTGCATGATTTCTTGGGCCTGCTCTTCGGTGTCTTTTTTATCGTTGAGGTCGAAGCCCAGTACCTTTTTCCCGATGCGGTCGTGGATGATCTTGTCAATGCCTACAAAGGCGCCGCCGCAGACAAAGAGAATGTTTTGAGTATTGACGTGGATGTACTCTTGTTGCGGGTGTTTGCGTCCGCCCTGAGGGGGAACGTTGGCCACCGTCCCCTCGAGAATCTTGAGAAGGGCCTGCTGGACACCTTCGCCGGAGACGTCGCGCGTGATGGAGACATTTTCCGTCTTGCGGCCGATCTTGTCAATTTCGTCGATGTAGACAATGCCGCATTCGGTCTTGCCGACGTCGTAATCGGCTGACTGGAGAAGGCGAACAAGGATGTTTTCGACGTCATCTCCGACATAGCCAGCCTCCGTCAGGGACGTGGCATCGGCGATGGCGAAGGGCACGTCGAGGAGTTTGGCGAGGGTTTTTGCGAGCAATGTCTTGCCGCTGCCAGTCGGGCCGATGAGTAAAATGTTGCTCTTCTCCACCTCGACGTCGAGGAGGCGTTCGGGAATACTGTGAACTTCGTCGCAGCCCAACTTTATCTTGCGCTCGACGGAAAGGCGTTTATAATGATTGTAAACGGCAACCGAGAGGACCTTTTTAGCGTAATCCTGGCCGACGATGTACTGATCGAGTGTTGCCTTGATTTCAGCCGGAGAGACCTGCTTAAAGGCCATCAGCTCAACTGGGTTGTCAGCCGTTTTCTCCTTGGGCACTTCTTTGTCGACAATCGACTGGCACACCGACACACAGGACTCGCAAATGTTGGCGCCGTTGGGCCCCGCTATGAGTTTTTTAACCTGGTTGTGGTGTTTGCCGCAAAAGGAACAGTGAGAAGAGTCCGATTTCATAGATTACTCTTTGACCGGTGGAGGCGTGTTTTTGGCATCGATCACCTTGTCGACGAGGCCATACGCGAGAGCCTCTTCGGCAGTCATGTAATAATCGCGGTCTGAGTCCTTCTCAATTTGCTTTTCGGGCTTGCCGCTGTGCTTGGACAGAATGGCGTTGAGGGTCTTTCTCCAGCGCAAAATTTCCTTGGCGGCGATGGAGATGTCTGACGTTTGCCCCGTAGCTCCGCCCTTCGGCTGATGAATCATGACGCGGCTATTGGGCAGGGCGTAGCGTTTGCCCTTGGTACCTGCAGCCAACAAGACCGTTGCCATGCTCGCCGCCTGACCGACACAATACGTCACGACGTCGCAATGCAAGAAATTAATGGTGTCGTAAATGGCCATGCCCGACGTGACATAGCCTCCAGGGGAGTTAATGTAGATGTGGATGTCCTTTTTCGCATCTTCCATCTGCAAAAAGAGCAATTGAGCGATGACGGCGTTGGCGACGAAGTCATCGATGGGCGTTCCAATGAACACGATGCGATCCTTGAGAAGTCGGCTGTAGATGTCCCAGGCCTTCTCTCCGCGGCCATCACGCTCGTAGACATAGGGTAATGGTAAATAATTACTCATAGTTAATTATTTTAGCTTCCTTGAGGATCAAGTCAATGGTTTTGCTATAACGAATTTTGCGTTGGAGGTCGTCGACGCGGCGGCGGTCTTTTTTCAGCTCCTTGATGTACTTGTCTGGAGTCGTGCGACGGCGGATGGCCTCCGAGTAAATGGCGCGAGTGAGGTCTTGTTGGGCAACTTCCACCTTTTCTTTTTCGGCGATCTTTTCGAGCAACACGTAAACTTTGGTGTTTTCAACCGCCCGTTTTTCTGCGCTTGCGAACAGGGACTCTTTTTGCGCCTCGATCTGTTCCTGCTTCATGCCGTGATGCATGGCATCTTCGATAAAGTAATGCAAGATATGATCCCTCTCTTCGTCGACCATGGATTGCGGCAGGTCAAAATCTGGAGTCTGTTTGAGGGCGTCGTTGATTTGGCTGCGCTTTTGCTCTTCGCTCTGTTGGCTTTTGTTGGTCTGCAGCTGAGAGCGATAGAGGGCCTTGAGCTCTTCTAACGTACTGACCTTCAGTCCCTTCAAAAAGGCCTCGTCGATTTCGGGTAAAAGGACCTCGCGGACCTCTTTAACCTCGACAGCGTACGTCACGGATTGACCGGCAAGGGCAGCGACTTCAAACTTTTTCGAAAACGTTTCGGTCGCAACTTTGCTCTCTCCGACCTTCATGCCGATCAAGACATCTGTAATGGCCTTGACGTGGGGGACGTGTTCGATGCTGTGGCCGGCCTCTTCCCAAGTGCCCATTTGCTTAGCATAAATGGTTGGAACACCCTCGATCTCTGCAACGGGCTTGCCATTCAGAGTTCCCTCATAAGAAACTTTGACGAAGTCACCCTGTTGTGCTGGACGCTCGACGGGCTTGTACTCGGCTCGCTCTTTGCGCAGGTGAAGAATGACATCTTCAACCTCCTCATCTGTGACCTCGACAGGTGTCTCTTGAATCTCAAGACCCTTGTATTGCGGCAAAACGATTTCCGGCATCACGTCGACCGTGTACTCAAAATGGACGACTTCGGCCAACTGACTGAGGTCAGGCTGCTCGACATCCACAACGGCCAAGACCTTGAGCGAGGCCTCCTGTAGTCCCTTTTTGGCGAGACTTTCAAGCAAGTCCTGCATGAGGACTTTAGCATAATTCTTTTTAATGAGGCTGAGAGGCGCTTTGCCTGGACGAAAGCCAGGAATCTTTGCGTACTTGGCGATATCGCCGAGAATGCGCTGCTCTTCGGTCTCAACTTCCGCTCTTTCGAAGTCAACGACCACTTTTTTACGCGTCGATGTGAGGTCTTCTATGTTTGTTTTCACAGGTTTTTTAAGTTAAAACCTGTATAAAAGGCTTTTTTGAGGCACTTGTCACTCCTTTTTCACAGGCATCGAGCATTTTCCTCAATCATTAGCTACTGAGGATAATATGTCTTTAAAAAAAGATTGCCAAGTAAGTGTCATGCGTGAGAATGTGTGCTATTGATTATCGTTTGCCCAGGTGGCGGAATCGGTAGACGCTGGGGACTTAAAATCCCCTGACCTTGCGGTCGTAAGGGTTCAAGTCCCTTCCTGGGCACCAAGTAAAAGACCTATGCAAAATGCCGTGAAAGCTCGTTTCGCGCTCCTAAATAATCCTAACTCAACGGAACCAGACACTTATACATGAATGAATTAGATGCCTTTTTGAGGATTGTTGAGGAAATTCGAGAACAGTCGGAATTGCGATTTCCGCCTGAGGCGTATTTGTTTATCCGGAAAACGCTAGATTTTACAGTCGACCGCATCACGAGAAAATATGGCCTGGCTGGATCCTTTCACATCACCGGGAAGGAGTTTTTAGATGGGTTTCGCGACTTTGCGCTCGATCAATTTGGTCCAATGACGCACACCGTCCTCAATTCGTGGAACTTTCACACATGTGGTGACGTCGGAGATATCGTTTTTCAAATGGTTGAATTTGGCCTCATGGGGCGGTCCGATCACGACAGCTTTGCCGACTTCGACGACGGCTATGATTTTCTTGAAACCTTTGAGACCCCATGGAAAACATAGCACCCTCCATCATTAGCGACCGAGTGGAAAAATCACGCAAATTAAACAATGAAGTGCAATAATCGACAACCGTAATGCTTGTTAGACGTGACAGCACTATCGAGACACTGCCCTCCCAGTTCCCAGAAACGGCTACAGGGCGCATGCTCGGGTTTTTATGATATCTTTATTCAGTAAGTTCAAAAAAGGCTTTGGGAAAACGGCGCAAAAGCTCTTGAGCGCCTTTGGAGGCATTTTTGGAGGCATCGATGCCGCGTCGCTGGAGGTGTTGGAAGAGGCCCTGTACAGCGCCGATTTTGGTGTCGAGACCGCCACAGAGATCCTCGACGCCATTAAAAAAGCTGGCAATGGCCATGGCGAACAAGCCGCAGCAGAGATCGGCGCCCAGGTGCTGACGAATACCCTCGATGGCGCTGAGGGACGCATCAATCTTGACGCTCGGCCAACGGTTATCTGCTTGGTAGGCATCAACGGTTCTGGAAAAACAACCACCGCGGCCAAGCTCGCACACCTCTTTCAAGAAGATGGCAAAAAGGTCCTCGTGGGCGCATGCGACACCTTCCGCGCCGCTGCCAATGAGCAACTCGAGGTCTGGTGTCAACGACTGAAGATTGAGTTAGTGAAGAGTCAACAGGGCGCCGATGCGGCTGCCGTCGCCTACGATGCCTACCAAGCGGCAAAGAACCGTGGGGCCGACGTCCTCATTCTCGACACCGCTGGCCGGCTTCACAACAAGGAAACGCTCATGCGCGAGCTCGCCAAAATTAAAAAAGTCCTGCAAAAACACGATTCACGTCTGCCCCACAACTCCTGGCTCGTCCTCGACGGCAGTATCGGCGCCAACTCGATCGAGCAGGCGCGCACCTTTCACAAGGAATTTGGCATCAACGGCCTTATCCTCACAAAACTCGACGGCACCAGCCGCGGCGGCGCCCTCGTCGGCATCTACCGAGATATGAAAATCCCCATTTACTTTATCGGCCTCGGTGAACAGCCCGATGACTTACAGCCCTTCTCCGTAGAACCATATGTCCAGTCGATTTTTTACGGAAAAGACTGAGCGGAATGTCTCGCCCATTAAACAACGATTTCACCATTAGCGTGAACTTTTCCATCGATCGTCACCATTCAACGCCTATTTTAAAGCTTGAGGTCTGGGCCATACACGCCGCCGCCGAGCAGGATATTGTCTCTGTAGATAGCGAGGACCTGTCCTTTCGCTAGCGCGCGCTGGGGTGATTGAAAGGCGATGTGGGCGCATCTATCGGGCAGCGGAGTTAAGGTGATTGGCTGCATCGGGTCGCGATAACGCGGCCGGGCGAGGAGTGTTGTGGGAACGTCGACAGTGCGATTTAGAAACGAAACATTTTCCAAAAAAACTTCAGTCGTGTAGAGCCCTGGAGTCTCTGGGCGGTCAAAGCCGACAACGAGCTCGTGGGTGTCGAAGTTTTTTGAAAGGACGACGTAATTTTCGAAATCGGTGTTGGATGGGACGCCGATGCCCTTACGTTGGCCGATGGTGTAGCGGTGCAATCCGCGATGTTGGCCCAAAATGCGCCCTTCGAGGTTTACAATATTGCCAGGTGTGTCCGGGATATAGTGTTGTAAAAAGTCATTGATAGGCACTTCCCCCAAAAAACAAATCCCTTGACTGTCCTTTCTATCGGCATTGGGAAGGCCATGTGTGCGCGCAAAAGCCCGTACAGCCGGCTTTTTCATATCACCAATAGGGAAATGAGCAAATGCCAGCTGTTCCTGCGATATCAACGCCAGAAAATACGATTGATCTTTGTTGTCGTCGACTCCTTCCAATAAATCAAATGAGCCGTCGTCATTCTGCCATTTTCTACAATAATGTCCGGTCGCCAATCCTCCAAAACCCTCTTTTAGCGCGTAATCCGCCAGGGCACCGAACTTCACTTCGCGGTTACACAGCATGTCGGGGTTGGGCGTCACGCCGCGTTTGTAGCCATCGACCAGGTACTGCACAACGCGCTCGCGATAAACGTCTATCATGTTGATGACGCGCAGGTTGATGTCAAGAGTCGCTGCCACCGCCCTCGCGGCCTCAAGATCTTCCTTCCACGGACAGTCGCCGACGAGACCCTCCTCGTGCTGCCACGTCCGCATATAGGCTCCTTCGACCCCTACCCCGCTCTGTTTCAATAACAAGGCAGCGACGGCGCTGTCTACGCCGCCAGATAAGGCCACTAGAACGTTGTAACTTCGCTTCAAGGCTTGTTCAGGCAACGATCACATTGAGAATCTTTTGCGGGACGTAGATGACTTTTACAACCTTTGTCCCTTTCAAAAAGTGTTGAACTTTCTCGTTGGATTGGGCAGCCAGCAGTGCTTCGGCGGCGTTAGCAGTCTTGGAGAGCGTGATGGTGCCGCGCATTTTGCCATTGACTTGGACGCCCATTGTACAGGTCGTATCGAGGGGTTTCGGCAGGTCGTTTTTGTGGGGCCAACGTTGTTTGAGGATGCTCTGATTTTCGAACAGCGCTAGCCACAGGGCCTCTGTAATATGCGGGACGAGCGGGTGTAACCCTATCAGGAGCAGACGGTAGGTAGCGTAGAGGAGGTCATCATTGCCGTTCATTGCCACGAGAAGGTTAAACAACTTCATGCCGCCGGACGCCACTGTATTGAATTGACCGCGGTCCATGTCGTCGTGGATCTGTGCCCAAATGGCGTAAATTTCGGCATAGGCGGGATCCGCCTGGTATTTTTCAAAAACTTTTTCGTGGGCGATATTGGCCGCGAGCACGTCGTGTTTTTCGACGGAAAAGTTCCACAGCTTTTTCAAAAAGCGCGCGGAGCCGTCGATGCCGCCCTGGCTCCACTCGAGGGACTGCTCTGGAGGCGCCGCAAACATGATAAAGAAGCGGACGATGTCGACGCCGTACTGCTGAATGAGCGCCTCTGGATCGATCGTGTTGCCCTTCGATTTCGACATTTTAACGCCGTCCTTGAGGACCATGCCTTGAGTGAGGAGGCGCGTAAAGGGCTCATCGCAGGAGACGAGGCCGAGGTCGCGCATGGCCTTATGGATGAAGCGGGAATAGAGCAGGTGCATGCAGGCGTGCTCGACGCCACCAACGTACTGGTCGACGGGCAGCCAATGGTGGACGCGTTCGTCAAACATGGCCTTGTTTTTCAGGTCTTCGCAGAGGAAACGGGCGTAATACCAGGACGACTCTACAAAGGTGTCAAAGGTGTCGGTCTCGCGTTGAGCTGGCTGGCCGCATTTCGGGCAAACCGTCTGTTTAAACGCATCGCTCTTCTTCAATGGCGATCCGTCGGCCGTAAATTCGATGTCCACAGGCAGCACAACCGGCAGGTCCTTTTCCGAAACGGGAACCGCGCCACAGGCATCGCAGTAGACCATCGGAATCGGCGTGCCCCAGTAGCGTTGGCGGGAAACACTCCAGTCGCGCAGACGGAAATGCACCTGTTTGCGGCCTTTGCGCTCTTTTTCAAGAAAATCTGCAATCGCGTCAATGGCCTTGTCTGACGTCAGACCGCTGAAGTTGCCCGAGTTAACCAGCTTGCCCTTTTCGACAAACGCTGTCTTATCCAAGGAGCACGGGCGGCCGTCAATCGGCTCTATCACTTGTCGAATCTCGAGGCCATATTTTTTGGCGAAGTCGTAATCACGGGTGTCGTGCGCAGGGACCGCCATTACCGCTCCAGATCCGTAATCCATGACAACGTAATTCGTTACCCAAATGGGAATGCGCTCACCGGTGATCGGATGGATGGCGCGCAGGCCAGTGTCCATGCCTTTTTTCTCCATCGTCTCGAGATCGGCCTCGACAACCGTTGTCTGCTGGCATTCTTTGACGAAAGCGCTGAGGGCCGCGTTGCCAGAGAGGGCCTTGAGCAGCTCGTGCTCCGCCGCAACTGCCACAAAGGTCACACCCATGAGCGTGTCGGCACGCGTCGTGTAGACCTTCAAAACACCGCCATCGACAGCAAAATCGATGTCCACGCCCTCCGAACGGCCTATCCAGTTACGCTGCATCGTGCGCACCTTCTCCGGCCAGCCCGTCAGGGTGTCCAGGTGCGCCAACAGCTCATCGGCGTAATCGGTGATCTTTAAAAACCATTGCGGTATGCTGCGCCGCTCCACGAGCGCTCCCGAACGCCAGCCGCGGCCGTCAATCACCTGTTCGTTCGCCAGGACGGTTTTGTCAACGGGGTCCCAGTTGACAACCGTGTTTTTACGGTAAACCAGGCCCTTTTCGTACATTTTTAAAAACAACCACTGTTCCCAACGATAGTAAGATGGCTCGCAAGTGAGCAATTCATGACTCCAGTCATACGCAAAGCCCATGCGCTTGAACTGCTTCCGAATGGCGTCGATATTTTTGTAGGTCCAGGTTTTCGGATGACTCTTGTGCTTGATAGCCGCATTTTCAGCCGGCAAACCAAAGGCGTCAAAGCCGACTGGCTGAAATACCCGCTTGCCGCGCAACATCTGATAACGCGAAAAGACGTCGCCCAGGGTGTAATTGCGGACGTGGCCCATGTGCATCAACCCGCTCGGGTAAATAAACATCGATAAACAATAGTACTTGTCTGAACTTCCAAAATCGGGCGAAAACAACTTTTCGCGCTCCCAAAACCCTTGAATCGCCAGCTCGGTGTCACTCGTGTATGCCTTCTCCATAACGCCCACTATTCATAAAACTTTTAGCTGGACCATCAAGCTTTTTCTCGGTTGTTGGCGAGAGGCCCATGAAAATTCTACTTGACTGAGGTAGAAAAAATATTACTGTTCGATCCACTTTTTACTGATGCCCGGTGGTGTAATGGTAGCACAGCTGATTTTGGTTCAGCTTGTCGAGGTTCGAGTCCTTGCCGGGCAGCCATAGTTCAAGACACGGCAGATAAAAAAACACTTTATGGTCTTGGCTTGTAAGCTGCGCCAATGGCCCTGCCGGCAAGCAGTCCAGAAGCCCAAGCCCATTGCAGGTTGTACCCGCCGAGCTGTCCGGTCACATCCAACACTTCTCCAACAAAATAGAGTCCCGCAACGGAGAGACATTCAAAAGTCTTTGAGGAAATCTGACGCGTGTCGACGCCTCCACAGGTCACTTCAGCCTTATCAAAGGAATCTCGCGTGGGCACCAGGGTCCAATCGTGAAGGGTCGCCTGCAAGCGCTCTTTATCGGCCATGGAGTACTGCTTGAACGGCCGCCCAGCGTTTTCGATGCTGTAGTCGATAAAGGCCTTTGGCAAATTTTCACACAAAAGCGTCTTGAGTGACTTGTGGGCGTTGTCGACTTTTGATTGCAAAAAACACAGGACATCGCCATCCGGCCAGCAATCGATGTGTAGCGGCTCTCCTTCGCGCCAATACGAAGAGATCTGTAAAATAGCTGGCCCGCTCAATCCCCTGTGTGTGAAGAGTACGTTGTCCAAAAAAGATCGTCCGCCGCTCGTCACTCGAGCTTTTATGGAAACCCCGCTCATCGCGTGTATTCCTTTATCATTGACCTTCAGTGGAACGAGTCCCGGATAAAGTGTTGTGACGCGCAGGTCAAATTGACGTGCAATCCTATAACCTAGGTCAGATGCACCCAAAGAGGCATAAGAGAGCCCGCCAGTCGCCACGACAACCGCCCGACACAGGTGTTTGTGTTTCGTCAAAACCTCGAAAATATCCCCTTTTTTTTCAACGGCGAGAACGGGCTCCGAGAGGCACAACTCCACATGGCCAGCCTCGCATTCCCTTTCGAGCACTGCAACGAGATCACGGGCGCCGCTGCAAAACAGTTGCCCAGGAGTCTTTTCATTGTACTCCAACCCGCGTGCTTCCATCCAAGCTACCATGGCTTCTGGCGGGAATCGCTTGAGGGCCGACACGCAAAAATCGGGGTTTTCGCTCAAATAATTGGCTTTGTCTGCTCCCAAATGGGTAAAATTACACCGACCGCCGCCCGAAATGCGGATCTTTTTACCGACCAAGCCATTGCCGTCGATTACCTTGACGCGACAACCCAGCCGAGTCGCCTCCAAGGCACACATCAAGCCAGCCGCGCCCGCTCCGATTATTATAATGTCGTTCGCGTCTGTCATTTTGGCCTTGGCTTGACTCTTTTTAATGCTTAAATGCTCTGATGGAATCCATCACAAAAGCCATTTGATCTTCGGTGAGCTCTGGGTGAATTGGCAAGCTAAGGACTTCGCGATTGAGTGTGTGGGCGACGCTGATGGTTTCGGCACCATGAGTGTTTGCTTGGAAACAGACCTGTTGATCGAGTGAGAGCGGATAATAGACTTCGGCCTGGATTTCTCGTTCCGCCAAAAAGGCCTTAAGGGCGTCGCGGTGGCCGTCGAGGACGCGGACCGTGAATTGATTCCAGGTGTGGAAGGTCTCGGGGGTTTCGCGAGGCAAACGAAGCCAGGCCAGCCCCGTCAAGTTTTTCGTGTAAAATGCGGCATGGGCGCGCCGTTGACGAATCCAGTTGTCGACGTGAGGGAGTTTGCAGGCCAGGAGTGCCGCCTGTAGGGCGTCGATACGAAAGTTACCTCCAACGTAATCGTGATAATAGCGCTTCAATGAGCCGTGTGTGCGCAGGGAGAGCAGTTTTTGGCCCAAGCGGTCGTCGTTGGTCACGACCAGGCCGGAGTCGCCAAATCCACCGAGGTTCTTGGTCGGGAAAAAGCTCGTGGCGCCGATAGTTCCAAAAGTACCCACACAACGGCCCTTAAACCGTGTGCCCCAAGATTGCGCAAAGTCCTCGACGACAGCAATTTTATGCTCGTTCGCAAAAGCCATAAGGGCGTCGACGTCGTAAGCTTGGCCAAACAGCGGCACTGGTAAAATCGCACGAGTCCGCGGCGTGACTTTTTTAGCGGCGTCTGTCAGGGAGAGGTTGTAAGTGTCGCTGTCGGCGTCGACCCATACCGGCGTCGCGCCCAATCGCACAATGCAGCCAGCGGTCGCAAAAAACGTAAAGGCAGGGCAGAGCACCTCGTCACCAGGGCCGATGTCCATTGCCATCAGCGCGATCAAGATAGCGTCCGTCCCGGAGCTAACACCTATGGCATGCTTGACGCCCAAATAGGCCTCACACGCGCGTTCAAAGCGCTCCACCTCTTCTCCGAGAATAAAGCGTCCAGAAGTCAAAACGCGATTGAAGGCCTCGCGATACGCATCGCCCAACAGCGCCTGTTCATTGTCTAAAGAGAGCAAACCCACTTTCATACTCTCTACTATTTTGAAAAAGCATAAAAGTTCAAGCTTCTTTCGCAATGCCGTTGCGCTTCATTTTTTTAATTAGCGATCGATTATCATTTGCAATGTCGACGATCAAAGATTTGGACTTCGGCGTTATTTTCCAGTCTTTTTCTTGACATTCGGTTGGCGAAAGGAAAAATATACTAACCTCGGGCTGATTCTGTAGTCTGGAGTTGGGTCGCATTCAATTTTGAAAAAGTGTTTATTTTTTCTTTTTTCTTTGATTGCGTCCACCTTATAGCCTAAGGAATCATAACCTCCTTTTATTCGAAGAAAAGTATCCACCTTTTTTCGAAAAGAAGGGGGTTGTTCCGTTTAATAACAGAGGAGAATCGTTTACTACTACTTATGAAAACACACACCAGCCAACCACAATTCGGAGTGCTCCGGAAAATCTTATTCCCGGTCTACTCTTTCGAGCTCAAAAAGGTCGTCCCCATGGGCATGATCTTCTTTTGCGTCTTGTTCAATTACACCATCCTCCGCAATGCGAAAGACGCTATGGTTGTCCACGCAATGGGAGCCGAGGCCTTTGCTTACCTGAAATTGTGGTTTGTCGCGCCGGCCGCTATTCTGTTTATGATCCTCTACGCCAAGGCCAGCAACATGATGTCGAATGAGAAGTTGTTTTATTCGACCATATCGCCTTTTATTGTTTTCTTCGGCCTCTTTGCGTTTGTCATCTACCCCAACCTCGACACGCTTCATATGTCGAAAGACCAAATTGCCATCGTTTCGGCCTACTTCCCGAAATCGTTGGGCATGTTTGTCAAAATTTTCGGTAATTGGTCGTACTCCATGTTCTACATTCTCTCGGAACTCTGGGGCAGCGCCATTCTCTCGCTCTCCTTTTGGCAGTTCGCCAACCAGATCACAAAGGTCGAAGAGGCTAAACGCTTTTACGCCTTTTTCGCTCTCCTGGGTCAAGGTTCGCTGATGGTTGCCGGTGAGCTCGCTGAGTACTTTTCTGACGTGCAGTCGAAGTTGCCAGCCGGCTCGGATCCCTGGGCGTACACCATCACGCGCATCATGAGCATGATCGTTATCAGCGGCGTCCTCTGCATGATCATCTATCGCTGGATTTACCGTAACGTCCTCACAGACAAGCGCTTCTATGACAAGCCTGAACTCCCAGGTGTGCCAAAGGGCAAGAAGAAGGCGACCCTGATGCAGAGCTTCAAGACCATTTTCAGCTCTCCGTACTTGGGCCTCATCGCCATGCTCGTCATTTGCTACGGCATCAGCGTCAACGTGGTTGAAGGCGTTTGGAAAAAGCAGCTAGAGCTCACCTATACCAGCAAAAATACCTACAACGTCTTCATGAGCAATTACACCTATTGGACGGGCGTTGTCTCGATCATTACCCTGTTCATTGGCAGCAATATCTTGCGCATTTTCCGTTGGACGACGGCCGCCATCATTACACCCATTCTGATTCTCCTTGGGGGTGCGACTTTCTACACCTTTGTGCTCTTTAAGGCAGACATCGCGCCAATGGTCGCTTCGCTCGGAAGCCCCATGCACATCTCCATCATGTTGGGTGCCTCCATCCTCATTATCAGCAAGGCAACCAAGTATGCCCTCTTCGACCTCACTAAAGAAATGGCCTACATTCCCCTCGACGAAGACATGAAAGTCAAGGGTAAGGCGGTTGTCGACGTCGTTGGTGGACGTCTCGGAAAGTCCGGTGGTGCGTTTACACAGTGGTCCTTCCTCTCCATCTTTGCGGGCTCGACACTGATCCAGATTGCGCCCTATTTGGCGTGCGTCTTTGTTGTCATATGCGTCCTATGGTGCTTCGCCGTCAAGGCCCTCGGCAAGCGCGTC
>Ga0154578_143_pt1 | contig 13470 bp, 16 predicted proteins | sample RifGroF2_FD_116007 | JGI IMG/M metagenome (GOLD analysis project Ga0154578, IMG submission 116007) | Verrucomicrobia bacterium GWF2_51_19
GATAGCTAACGACCTGGGTAAAATGAGCCTATAGCCAGGCCCGAGGAGCGAGGGCGACAGGAGCGTACATAGAGGTACGTGACTTAGCCCGAACGACGAGAACGCCGCTATAGGCTCATTTTACCCAGGTCGTTACTTGGTTTGGCCGGAACCGAGAATGATATACTTATGCGTACAGAGCTCGTTGAGGGTGATAGGGCCGCGGATGTGCATGCGGTCGGTTGAGATTGCGATGTCGGAGCCGATTTCAAAGGTCTGGCCGTCGGTGAAGAGCGGCGAGGCGTTGCAGTAGACGGTTGCCGAGTTGACACCAGAGAAAAACTTTTGGGCGGTCGCCTTGTTTTCCGTGATGATGACATCGGCGAGACCGGAGCCGTAGGTATTGATTTCGTCGATGGCAGACTCGGTTGAAACGACCACTTTGACGGCCAAAATCAGGGCTTGGAACTCTTCGCGGAGGTCGTCCTCTGACAATGGGTTGAGCGGTACATTTTCCTCGCCAAGCAAGATGCCTTCAGCAGCACTGTCTATGCGCAATTCGACGCTCTCATTGACCATGATGCGCGCCAATTCGGGCAGTAGTTGCGGAGCAATTTTTTGATGGATAAAAAGGTTTTCGACGGAGCTGCAGGCATGTGGGTCTTTGCATTTCGCGTTGATGAGAATGGCTTTGACCTTTTCGGGATCAGCTTCGGCGTCGACGTACATATTGCAAATGCCCTTGTACTCCCGAATGACTGGAATGTTTGTACGGCTGTTGGTTATGTACTGAAGCATCTCATCGTTGCACATGGGAAGAATGCATTTGACGAAGTCGTCCATCTTGAGAAGGACATCGAGCGCTTGCTTTTCGCTAGACGGAATGAGCTGAACAGCGCGTGGAGGAATGTGCGTCTTTTTCAGGGCTTGTTCAAAAATGTCGGCAAAGGCGAGGTTGGTGTGAATGGCACAGTCATCGCCAAAGAGAATGCAGGCATTGCCCGACTTGATGCAGAGCGCTGCAGCTGTAATGGCGCACGTTGGACTGTTTTCAAAAACCACACCAATGACGCCCAACGGCACGCGAACTTTTTCAATCATGAGGCCATATGGCTGCGTCGCATAAGGGGAACTGAAACCAACGGGATCATTCTGTTCTATAGTAGAGCGGATCGACTCAACTAGCTTTTTGAGAATGCCCGGAGTGAGTTTAATTGCGTCTGTGATGTCGCTACTGAAATTGTGGCCCTGTATGGCAACGAGGTCTTTGCGGTTGATCTCCATGAGGTCACGCGAACGGCTCTCAATGAGGTCTGCGAGGCTCTCCAAAACCTTATTTTTTTCTTCTGTCGACGCGGTTGCGAGTCGCTGGGCCGCTGCGAGCGCCTGCCGGCCACTAAACCGCACTGTTTGCTCTACTGATTCTTTTCCTTTTGCGAACATATAAACTCCTAAGATCATTAAAACATAAAAAAGATGCTTAAGCGAGCATATTTTTCACCGAAATCATTTCGAGTAAAGTCCGGCAACGTCCTTTGATATCATTGAAGTTGATTTCAAAGAGGCGGTTGCACGAAAAATCCTCGATGACAAAGCTCGCCAAGACGCTTCCCCAGACCATTCCATGCTTGATGAGTTCAAAGGATTTGGGTTCTTTTTCTCGCGAGGCCAAAAAGCCAATCAGCGCCCCGGCAAAGACGTCACCGGCGCCCGTCGGGTCCTTGATATCGAGTGTCGGGTACGCGGGCAGGCTGAAATAGTGGTTGTCCTGAAAGAGTGTGGCCCCGTGTTCGCCGCGCTTCACAATCAGACGCCTACAGCCCATGTCGAGCAACTTTCTGCCGGCCTTGTAGAGCGACGTGTCGCCAGTCAATAGACGCACTTCGCTCTCGTTTACCACCCACAAATCAGCCATCCGGATGACGTCCAACAACGTTGATCGATCTTGCTGAATCCACAAATCAATCGTGTCGCCGACGACAAATGGCTTTTTTGTAAACTGCCGCAAGACCGACAACTGCAATTTCGGCGAAATGTTGGCCAAAAAGAGACAGCCGACATTTTTCTGATCGGGCGTCAAATGAGGATCAAAGGACTCAAAAGAGTTGAGGGCAATTTCTAGGGTCTTGCGATGAGTGAAATCTGCACTATACTCGCCCTTCCAGAAAAAAGTGGGACGGCCGTCATCGATTTTGAGGCCATCGAGGTCGATGCCTTTTTCGTTGAACCGCTCGATGTCTTGGAAAGGAAAATCGTTGCCCACGACACCCACCAACTGCGGAGTGCAAAAAAAGCTAGCGGCAATCGACGCATAGGCTGCGGACCCTCCCAATACTCTCTCTCGAGACCCTTCTGCCGTAATAACGCTATCGCGCGCCACGGATCCTACGATGACTAATCCTTCTGACATGGCATTAACGGACTGAACGTTTTTGGATGTGTATGCCTCGAATGGAAATCGGCTTATTTTTGTCCAAAATGGCCTCGAGGTTGGCCTTCATGTTGGCATCGAAGAGCTCTTTGCGCAACACGCGGATCGACCGAGGAGCCTCGATTCCAAGTTTAACGGTATTGCCATCGACTTCGGCAACATAGACGCGAATTTTGTCACCGATAATAACCGACTCATTGATTCTTCTGGAAAGTACTAACATGTTTATTCCTCGTGCAAGAGATACTCGGCTGAGTATTTGACATAATTGTCGACGATCACCTGTTTCCCGCGATGGGTCCTTCGGTTAATCAATATAGGTCCCATGAGATTGACCGTAACACGCGTTTTCTTGCCCGGGTGAAAGGTAACAATGTTGAGAATGAGGAGATCGTCGGGGTTTTGGACTCCTAAAAATAGCTGGTCTTCGTCGTTGATTTCAATCTGGTAATTTTCGATGATGCCAGCGGGCTCGATTACGAGAAACTCGAGGCATTCTTTGCCATCAGAGATTTCCCGAAGGCGCAAAAACGGCAATTCATCTTCGGCGTACACAATTTGCAAGTGTTTGAGCTCAGGCAAGCCCAAGAGTCCTTCTGGTATACTGAGAACCCCATCGTCCTCTTGGTTCAGGAGCGACTTGACTGATAAAACAGATTTTTCGTCGACGTTCATGCGTCATATAATAGAGAGGCACACTGGAAATGCAAGCAAAAGATTCTGCCTCTACCTCAAACCTAGTGAAACTTTTTTCAGAATAGCGCAAAGCGACTCAGCGCGGTTGAGGACGTAAAAATGTGGGGATGCCGAATGGAGCTCTTTGAGTTGTTGTATGGTCCATTGAACGCCGACAGCCCGCATAGCATCTTTATCGTTGGTACATTCAAAGAGCGCCTTTCGCAGTGCTTCCGGCAGTAAAGAGCCACTGAGTGCGCAAAACCGCTCTGCTTGCGACAACGATAACACTGGAAGTAGGCCAGGGACAATGGGGATGGCAATACCGGCCGCTCGGCAGTGTTCGACAAACGCAAAGTAATCGGCGTTTTTAAAAAAGAGCTGCGTGATAATAAAGTCAGCCCCGGCATCAACTTTTTCTTTTAAATGAGCGATGTCGACGGCCAACGAAGGCGCTTCCGGGTGTTTTTCGGGATAGCCAGCTACGCCGATTTTGAAAGAAGGGAAATGATTGCGAGTGTAGCGGACGAGGTCAATGGCTCTGGAGAAATCTCCACCGGCCGGCTGATTGTCACGGAGATCGCCGCGCAAGAGCATAACGCGGTCTATCCCCATTTCAGTGTACACTGAAAGGATGTCTCGAATGGATGCCTCGTCTTGCCCTACACATGTCACGTGTGGCATGACTTGAAACCCAATTTGATGCAATAATCGCGTGTATTCGAGCGTCAACCCCCGCGAACTTCCGCCCGCGCCACACGTGATCGATATGTATTCGATTGGCAAGCCTTGCAGCGATCGAGCCACCGCTAAAAGTTTTTCGCCATCCTCAGTGGTTTTGGGCGGATAGAATTCAATGGAAAAACTCATCTTATTGCACTTCGCAAGAGACGGCCATCTCTTCATTTTTCTGTTTTAAAAACGTCAATTGTTCCTGGAGGCAGCGATTGGCGTCAGAGAGTTCTTCATTGAAACGCAGGGCATCTTCGCGGAGTTTTTCATTCGCCTGGAACAATTCATAACGCTGGACAGCCGTTTTCACCGTCAACAATAGGTCTTCGCGTACCCACGGCTTTGGCAGAAATCGGAAAACTTCGGCCTTATTGACGGCACCCATCAAGGTTTTGAGCGTCAGAACGCCCGTTATCAGAATCCTCGAACTCGCCGGTTGTATCTTTTTGACCTGCGAAAAAAAGTCCAAACCCATCATTTCTGGCATGCGCTGGTCAGAAATAATCACCGCAAATGGCACTTCTTTAGCCAGCTCAATCCCCTTAGAGGCCTCTGTCGTCGTCACAATGCGATAGCCTTCTGGCGCAAGGGTTTCCTTAATCGCCAACAAAATAATCTCATCGTCGTCGACCACCAATATCGACGCGGAATTACAATGATGAGTCGTATCCATATGCCCAATATGCTAAGCGTATTTTTCAAAAAAGAAAATCAAAAAAACTGGCCCATTTGCAACGACCTCAGGCCCATTGAACAATGAAGTGCAACACTCGGACGAAAAGAGTAGTAGTGAGTCAAGTGAGATGTAATGTAAAAATATGCGTTACAAGCACTTGACTCAAGAAGACAGAATAAAGATAGAGACGTTGATGCGCTTCAATTGCAGCGCCTGATTTTTAAAAAATCTTCTTGACTTGTTTGTTTTAATAAAAGATTTATAACATAAATAATAAAAAATATGAAAAAACATCTATTACTTATTTTAGTCACATTAACGTCTGTTAACATGCTTTTTGCCGATCAAGCTTTGAATAATGCGGCGAGGGATGGCAAATTGGATGAAGTTGGCAGATTGCTCGAGCAATACAAAAACGATGAGGGCGCTCTCAAGGAATATGTCAATTGGCAAGATCGATGGGGCAACACAGCGCTGATAGGGGCCGCGCGCAAGGACCACAAAGAGATTGCTGAGCTCTTAATTGCAGCAAGGCGGATCTAAACATTCAGAATCAAGACTGCCGCGCCGCGCTGATAGTGGCCATTAGGTATGGCAACACAGATATGGCTAAGCTCTTAATTGCCGCCGGGGCGGATATAAACAGTCAAGATCGATGGGGCGGCACAGCGCTGATGATGGCCGCGTTGGTGGGCAGAACAGAGAGTGTTGAGTTATTAATTAAAGCCGGGGCGGATCTAAACATTCAGGATGAATACGGCGACACCGCGCTGATAAAGGCCGTGAGGTATGGCAAAACAGCGATTGTTAAGCTCTTAATTGCAGCTGGGGCGGATCTAAACATTCTGGATAAAAAGGGCGAAACCGTGTGGAATCTTAGTACAGTCACTAACTTTCTCGGAGAATCGCACACATTATTAACGGTAACAATTCAGAGCTGTGTAGAGGCCCATTTGGATTGGTTGAATATAGAAGACCAGGCATTATCGAGCGAGAACATCGCGCAAGCTGTTCGTGAGCTTTTATTTCTCGAAAAGCGTCTATTGCAGAGCGATAACGCACAAGCCTGGTCTCGACTTGAGCAGCGGTTTGGTAAGCGTCAGATCGACAATCAGCTCGAGGACAAATATACTCAGGCTGAACTCGAAATGGCCAAAGACATATACCCTTCGGTTCTCAATGCTTTATTAGAAAACGTAAACCAAGAGACGCACGCTAACGATTATTCGCCACTCTTCACAAAAGATGAGTTGGAAAAACTCACAGGCCGTGAGGACTAGCGGCCAACCCTCTCTTCAAGTGACGGTAACGTTTCGACGTTCTGTCTGTTGGAGTCAAGTGAGCGTATTCGCATGTTTTTAAACATGATACCTCCCTTGACTCCTTGCTGCTTTTTCGTTCGAGTGTTGTACGCCAACGTTGAATGGGCCTAGTACTTCTAACGGCGCATTCAAGGGCGCATCGGAAAACTGATGCGCGGTAATAAAATTTCGCTAATGATTTAGGTTGAGGGCAACGACGGATCTTTTGCGGTCGTTCGGGATCGGCGCAACGCATGAAGTGTTTTTTACACTTGCATAAAAGGCGTTCCTTTGTACTCTTTGTGCAGGCAGGTGCGATTCCTTTTGTTAAAAGAGAGGGAGCCGCTTTTTTTCGAGACTTGGATGATTATGTCACTCACGCAAATAATAGGTTCCCTTGAATTGGGACTGATTTACGGCATTGTCGCGCTGGCAGTCTACATGAGCTTTCGGATCTTGGATTTCCCCGATATGACTGTCGACGGGAGTTTGCCGCTAGGGGCGTCGATTTGTGCCGCTCTGATGGTGCACGGAATGGATCCCTGGACAGCGGTGTTGTTGGCATTTTTCGGCGGTTGCCTCGCGGGACTGGTTACGGGCATTCTGAATGTGCGCTTTAAAATTCTGGGCTTATTGTCGGGCATTTTGACCATGACGGCGCTCTATTCCGTTAACTTGCGTATTATGGGACGTCCCAATATTGCTCTCATGGCCGAAAACAGTGTCTTTGATGCCGTGAAGCCCTGGGCCCTTTTGATGGTCTTGGTAGGCCTCATTTGGATTTTGTTGTACAGCTTTTTCATGACAGACCTCGGGCTGGGGATTCGGGCTATTGGCATCAATCCTCGCGTGAGTCGGGCTTACGGGGTGTCGGTTTCCCGCATGACACTGTTAACGCTATCGTTCAGCAATGGCCTAGTTGCCTTGGCTGGCGCTCTGTTGTGCCAAATGCAGGGCTTTGCGGACGTCAATATGGGCCTGGGAACCATTGTGATCGGTTTGGCTTCGGTGATTTTGGGTGAGGCGATTTTGCCGTCACGGTCACTCCTCTGGCGTTTTTTTGCCTGCATCTTGGGCTCTCTGCTCTACCGCATCGTCATCGCGCTCGCGCTGAATGCCGGTGATTTCGGCCTAAAATCTTCAGACCTCAACCTTGTTACAGCTGCAATCGTGGCCCTCACAATGATTGCATCCAGGAGGAAGTCATGATAGAACTTCGCAATATCCAAGTCACTTTTAATGCGGGGACGCCGCTCGAACACCGGATTTTTCACAAATTTTGCCTCAGAATAGAGGCGGGGTCTTTTGTAACGCTGATTGGCGGAAATGGTGCCGGAAAATCGACACTCATGAATGTGCTGTCGGGGGACCTCATTCCCGAAAAAGGCCATGTCTTTATCGACGGAAAAGATGTCACACGGACAACCGCCGAACAGCGATCCGCCTGGGTCAGTCGAGTTTTTCAAGACCCCATTCTCGGCTCTTGCCCCTCTTTGACGTTGGAAGAAAACTTGGCCCTGGCGTTTCTGCGAGGACAACGTCGCGGGCTCTCTTTTTGCGTCAATCCAGAACGTCGGGTCGTCTTTCGTTCACTCCTGGCTTCACTCGGGATCGGCCTCGAAAAACGCCTCAAGGACCCCATTGGCAGCCTTTCTGGAGGGCAACGTCAGGCCGTCAGCCTCTTGATGGCGACATTGTTGCCGGCAAAAATCTTGCTTCTCGACGAACATACGGCAGCGCTCGATCCTAAAATGGCGGAAAAGATTCTCGACCTAACGCAAAAAGTTGTCATGGATCGCGAAATCACTGTGCTCATGATCACGCACAGCATGCAACAAGCGCTACGCTTTGGCAACCGGACCCTTCTGCTCTCTCACGGAAACATCGAACGCGACTTTTCGGGCCCAGCGCGCGCCAATCTGTCGACAGATGCCCTCGCTACGCTCTTCGTTGTTTAATGGGCGTGAGTCTTCTCGACGCGACGTTAAAATCTTGCCAAAGTGGAAGGCTTTCGGCAGTTTTTAGCGATATGAATTATTTGGGGATCGATTACGGGGCAAAGCGGATTGGGTTGAGTTTTGGGGATGACGAACTCCGTTTGGCGGTGCCTATCGAAGCGGCTGTCGAGGTGACGGAAGAGGGCCGATTGCAACACATTGAGCGAGTTATTCGCGAAAGGCGCATAGGGGCTATGGTCGTCGGCTACCCCTACAATATGGATGGCAGTGTTGGGAGCAAGGCCAGGGAAGTCGACACGTTTATCCAACGCTTAAATGCTTTTGGGCTGCCACTTTACAAGATGGACGAGCGCCTAACGAGCTCGCAAGCGGAATCCGATTGGCGCCAACTTGGCCAACGACGTTCGCCAAAGCGACAACAGAAGGTGCGGAAGGCAGGTCATGTCGATTCCGCTGCGGCTGCGTTGATCTTACAAGATTACCTAGATCTACTCATCGGTGATCTTATCGAGCACGTCCTGTAATTGCTTGATTTGAGCGGCTTCCTCTTTGCGGACCTTTTCGAGTGTGGATTGGACACGCTTATCGGTGACCTGTGTTTGGAGCTTTGAGGCAGCTTTGCGGAGGTTGTCCTTGAGGGTACGGATTTGCTCGAGATAATTGCGAAAATCTTTATCAGTAAACATGTTTGGCCTCCTTTTGAATGGCTTCCTTGAGTGAAGCGAGCAAGGCCTTACACTCGAGGGATTGTTGTTGTGTTTGATCGAGAATAGATTGGACCTGTAATTTCAGTTGATCGTCGAGCGATGACCAGGTCAATGCAGCCTTCACATGCTCGGCACAAATGCTGCCGCCTTCGCTGTTGAGAAGCGCATCGAGGGCTTCAATGAGGGCTGTCTTTTTCATAACATTTTTGAAAAACCCAGAGCAGGTCGGCGTATTGATCGCTGAAGTGTGGGTTTAACGTGCTTTCTCGGTAAATGTTAGATAAGCTAGAATCGTGCCAAATTGACCAATTTTGCTCTTTGTTGATGTCGAACCAGAAGATGGCCTTGACGGCGCGAAAGCGGCTCTCGAGTTTTTCAAACATATCTTCCATCCAGAGAGCCTTGTCGCCGCCGATTGGACTACAGCCGACTTCGGTTAAGAAGATCGGTTTTTTAGGAAACGCCTTCACGATGCGCTCGTAGATGGGGCCAATGAGGTCCTTTGCCGATTGCCAGATGGACAGGTGACCGTTGACAAAGCTGCTGCCGAAGTTGTAGACGTCGACTCCGATAACGTCGACAACATCGTCGCCAGGGTAGTAGTGTTCAAAATGGTTCCAACGCTTATCGGGGACATCTTTACAGTTGGGTGAAAAGATAAATGCAACGTTTGTTGTGCCCACTTCGCGAAAAATGGAAACAATGCGACGGTAGGCCTTCTTGAAATCAAGGGGCGAACATTCGTTGTAAAACCCTGCCCACGAGTACCAATTGCCGTTCATTTCATGCGCAAAACGCAGCAAAATTGGGTCGCCGTATTCCTTGACATCCTCCGCGAAAGCGCGAATAACGGCATCGTGAGCCCCTTCGGCAATTTCGGCCAACATCGAGGGTTCGCTGGCCATCACGCGGTAAGGCTCCCAGGTGATCATCACAACGCGTTTGTCCTTGGCGTGCTTCTCAAAGGCGTTTTTGGGAAAGGTGTCGAAGAGGCGGTAAAAGACGCCCACCAGCGGACAAGGCCCGCGCGGGAGGTTGTTTTCGCGAATGAGTCCCAAAACGCATGGATGTGTGTCGTTCTCAAACGCCGTTAAAGGTCGCTTGTAGATGAGTTGCTTGTAGGCCAACAGCGATGCCACGACCACGCCAACAAATACCAACGCTCCTAAGAATCCTTTGAACTGAAACCTCATTTTGCCAGCAAAAGTAAAAGAGACCAGCCGTACTTGCAATCCGATTTTTAAAAATTTTTACCAGAATACAGAGATTTGGTTGGCGTGAACGGTCTTTACTCTGGCCTCCATCATTGCTGTTTCATGCCGCCAGAATGGATTGACAAGCGAACAGAAAGTTTCACTCAGGCATTGTTGATTAGATACCTTTATACAGGTCTTTTGCCTCTGATTGAGCTTCCAGTGGGGTATCCTTGAGAATGGCGTCGATATCGATGAGGGTGCGTACGGTGCCGCCCATTTGGCAAATGCCGTGGATATAGTGGGTGGGAATGTGAGTTTCTGTGTCGACATTGGCCTCGAGGTGCGTGTTTGCAAGACTGACGATATCGTTGACGCTGTCGACCAGAAAACCGGCGTTGAGCGTATTGGCCTCTGCGTCTTCGGTTTCAAGAATGACCACACAGGTTTTGGGCGTTTCCGTCAGAGCTGTCATGCCGAAACACACCTTGAGGTCGAAGATCGGAATGATCTTTCCGCGAAGGTTGATGACGCCCCGGATGTACTCTGGCATGCGCGGAAGACGAGTGATTTTTGGCAACCGAATGATCTCTTGAACGCGGAGAACGTCAATGGCGTAGGATTCGTCCCCAATCGAAAACGTGAGGACCTTGTCAATCGCTGCCATTGTCTTATTGTTGGATGTGATGTTGATGATAGCCATATAGTAAAGATCCAGGTGTTATCTGCCAAAGCCTGTCACAATCGCTCCTCGGACATTACCGTCAATTTTTCAACCGTCTTGTCTTTCGTAAGTTGTTACTTCGTAAAGACCTATGAAAAATGTTGTCAAAGCTTGGCTTTGCGCGAGCACGAACTGCCGTAGCGTACATAAACGTACGTGAGGCAGTCGGCGCAGCGCGAAACGAGCTTTCACGGCATTTTGCATAGGTCTTTTAGCAGCAATCGGTACTGGTAGTATCTAGAGGAGTGATGTTCCAAATGTCTTTGGCGTACTCGCAGATGGTGCGGTCGCTGGAGAATTTGCCCATACGGGCGGTGTTGAGGATGGCCATTTGAGCCCACTTACGGCGATTGCGATAGGCGGCATCGACGCGGCCCTGGGCGTGACAGTAGGCCTCGTAGTCGGCCAGGACGAAGAATGGATCACCGCCGTCAAGCAAGCTGTGGCGCAGACAACGCATGGCCTGGGATTCTTCGCCTTTAAAGAAGCCAGAACTCATCCAGTCGAGCAGCATTTTGAGCTCGGGGAGAGCGTTGTAGTAGTCATAGGGGTTGTAGCCGTTGGTCTTGAGGGCGTGGATTTCGTCAACCGTTTTTCCGAAAATAAAGATGTTGTCGTTGCCCACTTCCTCTCGGATTTCAACATTGGCGCCGTCGAGGGTACCGATCGTGCAAGCGCCGTTGAGGGCCAATTTCATGTTGCCCGTACCAGACGCTTCTGTGCCGGCGGTAGAAATCTGTTCAGAGAGGTCGGCCGCAGGAATAATCTTTGACGCGAGTGTGACGCCGTAATTGGGCAAAAAGGCGACCTTGAGCTTGTTTTGAATACGGGTGTCGTTGTTGATCATGCCCGCAGCGACATTGATGGCGTGGATGATATTTTTAGCCAACTCATAACCCGGGGCCGCCTTGGCGCCGAAAATGAAAACACGTGGGTGCATGTCGTAGTTGGGGTCGTGGAGGAGGCGGCGGTAGAGCGTCAAGATATGGAGCAGGTTGAGGTGCTGTCGCTTGTACTCGTGGAGACGCTTGACCTGGACGTCGAAAAGGGCATCGGGGTCGACTTGCGTGCCGCACAACTTTTGAATCATTTGCGAGAGAAAGGCCTTGTTGGCTCGCTTGACTGCCATAAATTTGTCTTGAAACTCGTGCTGATCGGCGAAGGGCTCCAATTTTCGCAAGAGCTCGAGGTGAGTGATCCACTCGGTTCCAATGGTTTCGTCGAGCAGGCTGGCGAGGCGTGGGTTGCATACTTTCAACCAGCGACGTGGCGTGACACCGTTAGTTTTGTTGTTGAAGCGATGCGGGTAGAGAGCATAAAAGTTGCAAAAGAGGTTCTTTTTGATCAGCTGTGTGTGGAGCTCTGCAACACCGTTGATCGAATGACTGGCGACAACCGCTAAATAGGCCATCCGGATCATTTTTGGGTTGCCCTCTTCGATGATAGACATGTCGCGCTTTTTATCGTTATCGCCTGGCCATTTCGCCTCCACTTCGTTTTCTAGAAAGCGACGGTTGATCTCGAAAATGATTTGGAGATGCCTCGGCAGGACTTTTTCAAAGAGCGGCACACTCCAACGCTCGAGCGCTTCTGGCATCAAGGTGTGATTCGTGTAGCCAAAGACTTTTTGACAAATCGACCAGGCGCGGTCCCAATGTAGGCGGCCCTCGTCGACCAATAGGCGCATCAATTCGGGAACGGCGATGGCAGGGTGAGTGTCGTTGAGCTGGATGGCAACCTTGTCGGCAAAGGTATCCCAGTTGTTTTTGCCCTGCTTGTGACGCCGGATGATGTCTTGCAGCGAACACGAGACAAAGAAATACTGCTGCACGAGGCGCAATTCCTTGCCGATTTCAGTCTTGTCGTTGGGGTAAAGTACCTTGGAGACGGTCTCGCCGGCCACTTTTTCCTGCACCGCCTTGACGTAACCACCCTCGTTGAAGATGTGGAGGTCGAACTCCTCCGAAGCCTTGGACTCCCACAGACGTAAAAAGTTGACCGTGCTGCCGCTGTAACCCACGACTGGGACGTCCCAAGGAACACCATGGAGCGTCTTTGTGCCTTTCCATACGGGGTGCCAATCACCCTTGTCGTCAAAAGCACTCTCCATGTGTCCGTACAGCCGTACCACCTGATAGTTTTCCGGACGCACGATCTGCCAAGGATTGCCAAAGCGCAGCCAGTTGTCGGGCCGTTCTTCCTGCTTGCCGTTGACAAACTCCTGACGAAACAGGCCAAATTCGTAGTGAATACCATACCCGATGGCAGCGTAATCCATCGTAGCCAAGGAGTCCAGGAAGCAAGCCGCTAAGCGTCCCAAACCGCCATTGCCCAGGCCCATGTCGACCTCTTCCTCGCGTATCTCCTCGTACTCCATGCCCAATTCCTCAATGGCCTCTCTGGCGATATCAAACATGCCGGAGTTGTAGAGGTTGTTTGTCAACAGGCGCCCCATCAGGTATTCCAGCGAGAAATAGTAGACGCGGCGAACATCTTGTGTGTGCTGTTCGTATTGCGTGTTGATGAAACGCTCCAAAATTCTGTCTCGCAGAGAGTAACACACCGACAACCACCAGTCGCGTTTTGTTGCCGTCTGCGGATCCCGCGCAAAAGTGTACTTCAGGTGATTCTTTATCGACTTCTTAAAGCCCTTTTTATCCGCATCAATATTGAAACTGAACGGCGAACGCGTCTTTAAATCTACTGTCTCTGCCATGCCTCACAGTTTATGCCGCCGCTCGCTTGTGGCAATAAAAAACCGATGCTTTTGTCTCGACCCTCAATCATTAGCGAAATTTCTAAAAAGACAACATTGAGGCTACACTAAACTTCGACTTTAATTGGCGTGATTGATGAAACTTGCATACAAATTACTTTTATCCTTGATTTTGGCTTAAAACATGCTGAGTTATGCGACGTATGAAAATCGTTATAGGTCTTTTTTTTGTCACATCGCTTTACGCTCAAACGGGTGTGGAAATTTTTGTAAAAATACTCAAAGACAGCTGGAGTGTCTCTATTGAAGAAACGACAGACTGCCTTCTGAACAATCAAAATGAATTGATTGCGATTCTTGAAAAAACCCCGGAACTCA
>Ga0154578_118_pt1 | contig 9107 bp, 6 predicted proteins | sample RifGroF2_FD_116007 | JGI IMG/M metagenome (GOLD analysis project Ga0154578, IMG submission 116007) | Verrucomicrobia bacterium GWF2_51_19
AGGCCGCGGCCGACGTCCCCAACCCACGTAAACGTAGCAGCCCGACAGGACCAATTGCTCGACCGAGACGGGAAAGTCCCAATCGATCGCCTGCCGTTGAGCCAAATAAGCGATTTTATGCCTGCATGAGCCCGGTTGTTGGCCGAAGACCGACAGCGTGCCTTCGAAGGGAAGCAGGCCAGCAATGGCCTTGAGAAGTGTGGACTTGCCGGCTCCGTTCGGCCCCACGACTGCCACAAACGCTCCTTGTGGGATCTCGCAATGCAGGCCGTTCAGGGCGACATGTCCAGCGTCTTGGTAAGAAACGGAGAGGTTTGCCGCGCGCACGGCGAGCTCATCGCGCTCAATATGCAGCGTGCAGCAAGGTCCATATAATGTTTTTTCACTGCGCATGGTTTTTTAAAAGGGTCGCGTTCTGTCGCATCATTTGTGAGTAATTGCTCTCTTTATCTGGAACGACGTAGAGCGACTTGGGTGGAGGCAGGCCGGTTTCACGCGCGAGCTGTTCAACCATCTGAGTCGGCTGGCCCTTTTCGGCAAACAGGCCACGAACCTTATTGCTTCGAATGCACTGAATGACGGCAATAAAGTGTTTGGCGGAGACATCGCCGTGTTCTGTCGACAGCGAGCCCAGAACCGTTATAGGAATTTCAAACGAGTACCGCCTTGCAAAATAGCGGAAACTATCGTGATAGGGGATAAAGCGTCGCTTCTCTTGAGGAATGTCCTTGAGTATTGCCTTCAACTCTGCGTCCAAGGCTGACATCGAGGCCTGAAAGAGCTTGAGATTTTCCCGATAAAAGGCTGCCCGTGCGGTATCTTTTTGAACGAGCGCCTCGCAGGCGACGTCGGCCATACGGCTCATTTCGAGCGGATCGAGCCAAATATGTGGGTCATAATCTTTGGAATGGCAGTGATTGTGGGGTGTCTGGCCGGGCATGAAGTCGGCGTTTTTGTTCAGGTGAATAGGATGTCCGACCGCGTCTAGCCAGTATTCGAGCCCCAAGCCGACGCAGAAGACGAGATCGGCCTGTTTCAGCTGTTTCATGTTTTTGGAAGACAATGTGTAGTTATGGACGTCACTCCCCGATGGAACCAGCGTGTACACGTCGGTGACCCCCAGTGCCGTCACGACCTCCGTAACGACGCTCAGGCTCGACACCACCTTTACTCCGGCCTGTAGAGAGCCGATGAAGCAGAGGGATGTTATTATATGCAGAAACTTCATTTTGAATCTGTCTTCCCATTATTCCAATCGGTGTTGTTTTGTCCAGCAAGCTTTCACGGAATTTGACACAAACCTCAATCCGCCAATTAAACAATGAAGTGCAACACTTCAACGTTGAATGGGCTAAACGCGCTGATCGCATGGCACACAACTATATCTCCCATAGAGGGAGCGCGGCGGCGGTTGAGGTTAATGGCCGCATGGCATCTGTCAGGCAGATCAGATTGCCGTAGCCGACATCCAGGCCCAGTGAGCGAAAGGTGGCAAACGATTTAACATCGTCCTTCAATGGATTGGCCGTTTTTTTGATTTCGACAGGGTATAGCTTGCTGTTGTGTGAAATGATCAAATCAATCTCTTGTTTGGATTGGTCGCGATAAAAATAGAGTTGAGGTTCTATGCCGTTATGCAGGAAGGACTTTCGGATTTCGTTGACAACAAAGGTTTCGAAAATAGGGCCGGCAAAGGCTCCCGTTGCGAGCGTTTCTGGCGATGTCCACTCCGTCAAATAACTACACAGTCCGGTGTCTGTGAAATACAGTTTAGGTGCTTTTATCAACCGCTTCGAAACGTTTTTATAAAACGGTCGCAGGAGGAAAATCACTTGTGATGCCTCCAAAATCGACAGCCAAACTTTTGCCGTATTGGGTGCAACATCCGCATCTCTAGCGAGTTCAGCAAGGTTCAGTTCTTGCGAAGTCCGCGCAGCAGCAGCCTTTAAGAACTTTAAAAACGACAACGTATTGCCAATTTTTTCCAACTGCCTCACATCTCTCTCCAGATAGGTCTGGGTGTAAGCGTTGTAAAATTTCAGCCAAGCGCTGTGGCGTGCAATGTCAGGAAAAGAACCGCCCCAAATGACCTTAAAAAGGGCGTCCACAGACATTTTTTGCAGTATCGACTTGCGGTCTTCAGAAGGGAAAAATGGCATTTGATGCTCGGCTTTACCTTGAAGTTCGTACAACGAAAATCCGCCCATTTCAAGAATGGCAATCCTTCCCGCCAGCGACTCGGTGATGCCCTTCATTAGCAAAAAGGACTGCGATCCCGTCAGCCAAAACTGCCCGCGTTGCTCTGAGCCATCGACGGCCATTTTCAAATATGGAAACAATTCGGGCGCATACTGGATTTCGTCAATCAAAACGGGTGGCGCATACCGCTGTAAAAACAACGCCGGATCTTCTCTTGCCAGCAATAAGTCTTTGGGGTTGTCTAGCGTTACATACTTTCTTCCTGGCTCAGCGACGTGCTTTAGGAAGGTCGTTTTCCCAATCTGCCGCATGCCGGTAACCAGTATGATCTTGAAATGCTCCGATGTTTTTAGAAAGTCGCGCTCGAGCGTTCGGTGAATATACATACGACGAATATGCAGCGCTATTGCATCTTTGTCAAGATATTCCCCAAGACCTTTCTTCACCAACCTACCCCTTGCTTTTTAAAGTTTCGCTGCTCTTTTCGTTCAAGTGTTGCACTTCATTGTTTAATTGGCGGATTGAGGTACACAGATATTAAAGGATTTACAGCGCGAGTAAATACTGCAATCATACCGAGTGTGCAATCCCTACAACTCGAACTAGCAAAATACACGAATCGGCCGCTCTACGCTTGGGGGACCGGTGAACTTTTTTTAAAAAATAGACGGCGCGTGGCGGTTGAGCTGACGGCCGTTGTTGACAATGACTGCAGTAAATGGGGAAAGCAGATCGATGGGTTGAGGGTCGTCGCTCCGGGAGCCATTTTGCAACACCCCAATGCCGTTATTCTCGTCTTCTCCTGCTTTTTTAAAGACATTGAGCAACAAGTCCGCGAGCTGGGCGACTTCCCCATAATCGACATGCGCCAACACATTGATTGCGAAAAAACAGCGCGATTTCGCCAAACGCTTCAGCCCTTTCTCGATAAAACAGTCGTGCGCCATCCTCGAGGCGATACGGGTATCGTTGTGCAGGGGCCGATTTGTGAGGGCTGGACACGGTTGTTTTTGCAATACTTGGCCGTCTGTTACCCAGACAACCCCATTATTCTATCCACTTGGGACACAGAGTCGATCGACGGTCTGGAACCCTTAGTAGATAAGGTAGTTGTATCAAAAGAGCCTGAATTCGCTGGCATCACCAACCGTAACCGTCAGATTGTCGGCGTCCGTAATGGTCTCCAGGCTGCACAAGCAATGGGTGTGCGGAAAATCCTAAAAGTGCGCACAGACCTCATTCCGTTGAACCGCAACATACTGGCTGCCTGCGAAGCTGAGCAAACACGTCATGCGACGCCAACAAAACACCTCCGTCACCGTATCCTCATTCCAGAAGCCTTCACCATGAAGTATTTCCACTACCACCCGTCGGACTTTATGATGTTTGGCGACGTCGACGACCTTCTCGCGTTTTGGGACATCCCGCTCGACACCGACCGCGAGTCTTACAAAACACCCGCCTACGACACCCGCCCAATGCTCGAAATGAGCCGCCTCTGTCCTCAAACCGAGTGTTACCTCTCAAAAAAGTTTTGCGAAAAAGTCGGCTGGCAACAGACCTTTACAATCGAAGACAGCTGGAATTTTTACAAAACTTTTTTTGTCGTTTTACCCAACCTCTGGTTCGACCTCGCCTGGGTAAAATGGCCAAACCTACCACCACCGCAAACCACAACCTTTTGGAAAGATTGTGTCTCCGCCTACTTCTGGCAACAACTCGATAAAGGTATTTGCGACTCCGACCTCGCCCGCCAATTTGAAAACCACCCCATTTCCTGGAAGCTTTACTATACGACCGATGCCTCTGATTAAAGACTTCACACGTCTTTGTAATGTCAGAATCTCCCATCATGCTCACTGAACCTGCTATTTTTGGAAAAACAAACGACACTGCGTCCGCAGGGGTTGAGGCCTTGCTAAAACCTTATGAGGAGGGGCATGTCTTCAGTTATGTGAAGGTTGGCATGAGGGGAGGGCTCAAAATTTTTGATGGCGAAGTCGATGGCTTTTTTCAACTGAATGGTTTGGGGTTTGAGCAAAAAGATTGTGTGATCAGCGTGGGTCTCAGGGCCAGCCGTTTTGCGCCGATTTTGTTTTGGGAGATTTTCCACATACTGAAAGCAGGTGGAACGTGGGTAGACATCGACCTGCCAGAACGCTGCGGTGGGACGGCGTTGTTCGGGAACGACTTTCTCGATCGCGCCTATTTCGCGGCATCGCTTACACGGCAGTCTTTGGAAAATCATGGAGCGTGGACGCGGCAGGTTTTTCACAAAACGAAACCGAGCCTATTGAGCGCTTCAATCGACGATAAGGGCTGGACGTTCGGCATTTTGACTGGCGGTAAGGATGGCTATGCCAAGGCCATGGTTGAGGGGCTGTTGCGGTTCAACGTGCCATTGGAAATCATTCTCTGTGGACCCATGCCACAGGGTCTGCCCAAAGACAACCGTATCCGCTGTATCGATCTCGACAGCTCAGAGCCGCGCGGCTGGATCACTCGCAAAAAAAACCTGATAGCCGCAGAGGCGCGTTATGAAAACCTCTGCCTGATGCACGACCGTTTTGAAATTCCAGAAAACTTTATTGAGGCGATGGAGGCCTACGGTCCCTGTTTTGCCTACCTGACGGCGCCAACGTTCTATTTTCCGGAAGCGACACGGCAGCTAAAATACCGTTATCCAGACTACCAAATCTTTGACGTCGATGACAAAGTTGACTTTGCTATTCGCTACGGAAACATCGATGGTCGACGCACTTACGGCTGTGCCTATAACGATTTCCGCGAGGGAGCCTTTGCCTGTGGCGGGTTTTACATCACCAAGAAAACGCTGTGGCGGCGCATTCCGCAAAAGGAATACCTCTTTCACGCCGAGTGGGAAGACGTCATTATGGGTCTCGAATGTCAGCGCCAGGGGATTCCGCACCGCGTCAACCCATACTTGCAGCTGAGGTCTCTCAAGCCGCACCCAAATATCCCGCACGCTTGGACGTTTCGAGCGCCCGATGCGGCGCACAATCAGACGCTTTCCTTTGTGACCGAACAATGGGCAGAGAAAGCTCAAGCGGACGCCCAGGCCTTTTACCCGCTGCTTCCTCTAGAACGCCTTACGTATTACAGGTCTGTTTGGCAGGATTTCAGCCCGTTTTTTCCAAAAGCGCCGGAAGTGTCTTATGAACAATGCCAGGGCCTATCTGACTTCTGGAGTCTCATCTATAATCAGCTCTCTCGTTACCAAGACTTCGACCGCAAGACCTTGTTTGCGCTGGTCTGTAAGATTGCGCGCTACGCCAGCCCAGTCAACAATGGTGAACTCCAAGAACGTCTCTATGCGCTGGAGCAGTCACTCGCACAACAACCACCCATTGCTTCCCTCGAAAAAGTCATCGCCTGGGGGGCATGCACTCGTTTTGCCTGGCTCGCGTCCAATGATTCCAAACGTTTCGCTTACCTCATCGACAGTGACCCTCGCCTGTATGGGACGACGCTGCTAGCTTTGCCCGTTTGCTCGCCACAATGCTTAGCGGCAGAAGATCCGTCAAAGACAAGTCTGGTCGTCTTTGCCAATGCCGACAGTGTCTATACAGAGGTCGCCGCCAGAGGGTTTCACGCGATTCCGTACGATTCTCTCTATCCGCTCTCGAGGCTCTTTGCTCCACTCTTTGCCTGGTTTGAAGCAGAAAACGCTTGGCCAAAGACCTTTGCCGACTCACCTGTTCATTCAAATCCCATACAGCCAAAATCGCGGCAACAAGCCCTCGATCCTTTTATGACTTGCCAAACTGCATTGTGCTCGTCTTGATACAAAATCATTGCAAAATGTACACGCTGTTCATTTTTCAACTGTCTTGTCTCAATTCATTGACGCCTAAAGACCGATGAAGAATGGCGTCAAAACTTGGCTTTGCGCGAGCACGACCTGCCGTAGCGTACGTTGGTACGTGAGGCAGTCGACGGAGCGCGAAACGAGTTTTCACGGCATTATGCATCGGTCTTTACTATGAAAGAGATATTTGGTATCATGATGAGCCTAGCCTTCACGCTGGCTTTCGCTCCGCAAATTATAAAAACGTTGCAAACCAAGGACGTTTCTGGCGTCTCTACGGGCGTCTATTGGTTGTCGTTGCTTGGTTATATCGCGGGCATTCTGCACACCTACCTCTGCATCGGTTTCGACCTTTGGCTCTACCTCAATTTTGGCCTGGGGCTCTTGCTGACTGTATGGTTTTTGTGGCTACATCGACGCTATCAAAGACCGTTTTAAAGCCGTCATGCGTCTTGGTCCAACTCCGGCCATTGCAGCAATTTGCGGTGGAGGGTGCGGCGACTGATGCCCAGGCGCTCGGCGGCCTTGGATTTGTTGCCGTTGGCTTCGGTGAGAGCGGCCCGGATGCGTTCCTTTTCACCGATGGAGGCCGCGAGGGGCTCTGGGTCTGGTGCTTGAGTAAACTTGCCATCGAGGTGTTTGGGGAGAATGTGCTTGCCCGAATGCAGGACAACGGCGTTTTCGGCGAAATTGCGCAACTCCCGAATGTTGCCTGGCCAGGGGTATTGCGTGAGGATTTGCAACGTTTCTGGAGCGAGTGTGGGTATGCGGAGGGCGTTTTCGTCGCTGAAAGAGTGGAGGTAGTAGTCGAGGAGTTCAGGGATGTCGTCTCTGCGCTGGCGTAGCGGCGGCAGCTTGATCGTGACAACGTTGAGGCGGTAAAAGAGGTCCTCGCGAAATTTGCCCTCTTTGACCATCGCCGCAAGGTCTCGATTGGTTGCACAAATCAGGCGGATGTCGAGGGGGACGGGCTTTTGGCTGCCGAGCCGTTCGATCGTTTTGGTTTCGAGAAAGCGCAAGAGCTTGACCTGTGTGGAGGCATCGATTTCGCCAATCTCGTCCAGAAAGAGCGTTCCCTTGTCGGCGCTTTCGAAACGACCGATGCGGCGGTCGTTGGCACCCGTGAAGGCCCCCTTTTCGTGGCCAAAGAGCTCGCTTTCGAGGAGGTTTGCCGACAGGGCCGCGCAGTGAACGGGGATAAAGACCGATCGCACTTGTCCGCTGTTCTGGTGGAGCATTTGGGCGATCAACTCTTTGCCGGTGCCCGTTTCTCCCTCGAGCAGGACGGTTGTCTTGGTCGGCGCGAGCACCTGTATTTGTTCCAAGACGGCCTTCAGCGCCAACGACGACCCTATAATACCAGAATTGTACTTGGACTCCAATCGCTCCTGAAGGACGGTATTTTCGCGTTTCAGTTGGCGGGATTGCAGGGCGCGCTCGAGGAGCAATTCGAGCTTTTCGAGGTGGACTGGCTTGGTTAAAAAGTCAAAGGCGCCGCGTCTCATGGCATCCACAGCCACTTCGATGCTTCCATAGGCCGTCATCAGAATGCAGATCGGCCTGTAGGGCAAGGCCATGGCGGCATCGATCACCTTGAGGCCTGACTTTCCTGACATCCGCAAATCCGTCAAAATAATATCAAAGGTCTCCGCCTGCATGAGTCGCAGGGCCTCTTCGGCGTCGCGGGCGAGATAAACGTCGTACTTTTCCTCGAGGGCGCTCTCTAGGCCCTCGCGCGTGTGTTTTTCGTCGTCGACGATGAGAACGGTGTACGTCATACGGCCCCAAGCGTGTCAGAAAAAAGTTGCCAACGCAACCAAAATGGCATCAGATTCCACGTATGTTGCGTTACGTTGTCATTGTCTTTTGGCTCTTTGCCGGCATTTTTGGTCGACACCCGTGGAAGCCCGATGAGGCCTACACGACGGGCCTCGTTTGGAGCATGGCCCACTCGCACGATTACGTTGTTCCGACGCTCGCCGGCGAACCGTTTATGGAAAAGCCGCCATTCTACTACATGACGGCCGCTTGGATAGCTCAATTGATGCCGGCCTTGTCTTTTCACGAGAGTGCGCGCTTGGCAAGCGTCCTATTTAACTTGATAACACTATTAAGCGTCGCCCTGAGTGCCCGTCGGCTCTTTGGGGGAGGGGGGCTCAATGCGGCCATCTTGTTTGCTGGCTCGGCGGGTGTCTTGGTCAACGCGCACTTTCTGATCACCGATGTCGGCCTGCTGGCGGGATTTGCGCTGGCACTTCTCGGTGGTCTGTTCCTAAAAGAGCGTCCCTGGCTTGGCGGCCTGCTGTTGGGAACTGGGACGGGCATTGGCTTTTTGACTAAGGGCCTGATCGCTCCTGGAGTGCTTGGCGTTGTCTTTGCGCTTCTGCCCTTGGTTTCACGAGAAGGGCGAACAAAGGCTTATTTCGGAGGAGCTCTGGTGGCCGTTTTGTCGTTTTTGCCCTGGGGACTGATCTGGCCATACTTGCTTTGGAAGCGCGACAGCGGGCTGTTTATGGAGTGGTTTTGGGTCAATAACCTCGGTCGATATTTTGGGTTTTCCGGCGGTCTTGGGCCGCGAAACGAATACCTGTTGTACGTCAAAATGCTGCCGTGGTACGCCTTTCCGGCAATCTTGTTTGCCCCGCTGGCGCTCTGGAGGCAGAAATTGGATTATGGCCGACGTCTGTTGCTTCTTTTCTTCGGCGTCTTTCTAATAGTCCTATCGATCTCGCACGACGGCCGCCAACTCTACGCCATGCCCATCGTTTTGCCCTGCGTAATTCTGGGGGCAGGTATTGATTGGAGCCGTTGGCCTCGATTGAATGAGGTGCTGAGGTGGCTCTTTTTTGCGTTGTTTGCGTTTGTCGGAGCGCTGATCTGGGCTGGCTATATCCTGTACTTATTTCAATGGCCGGCAACGCTCGCCAACGCACTCAATACCCTGGAGCCCGGCTTTGTGCCTCAATTGGGGTGGTTGTTGTGGCCGGCGATCGTTATGACGGCCGTTTGGTGTTTTTGCAAAAAAAGAGACGCCATCTTTACGTGGGCCGCCGGAATAACGCTCGTCTGGACGCTCGTA
>Ga0154578_103_pt1 | contig 8209 bp, 8 predicted proteins | sample RifGroF2_FD_116007 | JGI IMG/M metagenome (GOLD analysis project Ga0154578, IMG submission 116007) | Verrucomicrobia bacterium GWF2_51_19
CTCTTGAATACGCTGGATCTGCCTTCACGTGGGTTAAAGATCGCCCACCTTTGGGCCAACGAGGCGCGCTATTCGGAGTTTCTCAGTCAACACCCGCAATGGAAGACCGCATGCATACAAACTCGTTATGACTACATTAAAAAAGTCTTGGCGGCAACGGTCACTCGGACGTCCAAAAAGCGTCTGAAAACAGAGAGCATAGACCGCGTTCTCCTGCATCCGATCATCGGGTTGGTCGCCTTTTTCGCTATCATGGGCTCGCTCTTTTGGGCGGTCTTTACGCTTTCCAAGTACCCTGTGGGCTGGATTCAGTCGCTCTTTGGCTTGCTTGCAACGTGGGTAGAGGGTTTCCATTTGCATTCCGGCATACAGAGCTTTCTAATCGACGGCGCCCTGGGCAGCATTGGAAATGTCGTTGTGTTTTTGCCGCAAATCTTGATTCTCTTTTTCTTTCTCAGTCTTTTGGAGTCGACTGGATACCTGCCGCGTGGCGCCTTTCTCGTCGACCGCTGTTTGCGCATTTTTGGCCTTCAGGGGAAGGCGTTCATTCCGCTTTTGAGTTGCTATGGATGCACGATTCCAGGCATTATGGGGACGCGTTGTATGAGGTCAGCCAAAGAGCGCCTGGCCACCATTTTTGTATCACCCTGGTTGAGCTGCTCTGCGCGCCTGCCGGTCTATATCATTCTGATTTCGATTCTTCTACCAAATAACGTCAGCAATTGGACGAAAACCGCCTTGCTCTTTGCCATCTACGCCTTGACGACCCTGGCCGCGTTACTCGTTTCTTTCGTTCTCAGAAAAACGCTGCTTCGTGGGCAGGACGTTTGTCTGCTTGGAGAGCTGCCCAAATACCAAAAGCCTCCGTGGATATTGATTGCGAGCGAGATGTGGGAGCAGACGTTTGCCTTTCTCAAAAAGGCGGGGACGCTGATACTCTTTTTTTCACTCGCGCTTTGGGGTTTGATGCACGTCCCTTACCATCCACACAATCGCTCACAAAACATTTCTGAGAGCGTTGCTGGCCAAGTGGGTCGTTTTTTCGAGCCCGCCCTGAAGCCCCTGGGCTACGATTGGAAGATCGGAATTGGCATTTTGTCGTCCTTTTTTGCGCGCGAAACCTTCATTTCGACTATGAGCATCATCTACGGACTCGAGGATGACAACCCTGCTTCTCGCGACCTCCACAGCCTGATGCTTCAACAAAAAACGAGCGTTGGTAGTCCCGTTTACTCGATTCCCACCTGCATCAGTCTGCTCCTCTTCTTTGCCTTCGCGCAGCAATGCTTCACAACACTCGCCGTCGTCTACCAAGAGACAAAATCCCTCACCTGGGCCATCTCGCAGTTTCTCTTTATGACCGTCTTTGCCTACGGCGTCGCGTGGGCGGCACAGGTTATATTGACACATCTTTTACATCAGTCTTGACTTGAGTTTGACGTAAAATTGCCTAAGTTATAAGCTGTGAAATCGCACGATCTAGACAAAAGACCGATGGACAATTTGCAGCATTCTTTCAAGGGACGTATTTTGGTCACAGGAGGAGCAGGCTTCATCGGCAGCGCGCTGATTTGGGCCCTCAACAAGCGTAACATCGACAATATTCTCGTCTGCGACTTCTTGGGTAATGATGAGCGCTTTAAAAACCTCGTGCCGTTGTCCTTCGCCGACTACATTGAGGCCGACAAGTTGATCGATACCCTCGATTCCCTCAACGACGTCAGGACGGTCTTTCACTTGGGCGCCTGTTCGTCGACTACCGAAAACGACGCCAGCTACCTCATTCGCAACAATTACGAGTACACCAAGACCCTCGCCGCGTGGGCGCTGCGCAAGCATGCAAGATTCGTATATGCCTCGTCGGCAGCTACTTACGGTGATGGCGAACAGGGCATGCGGGACGATGAGGGCCAATTGACGTCGTTGAGGCCGCTAAACATGTACGCGTACTCGAAGCACCTCTTTGACCTCTATGCCAAGCGAAATGGCTTTCTAAACCGCATTTATGGCCTCAAGTACTTCAACGTCTTTGGCCCCAATGAGTCCCACAAGGGCGATATGCGCAGCCTCGTCAACAAGGCCTTTCCCCAAATCCGCGACACCGGCCGCGTCCGCCTCTTCAAGAGCTACAACCCGCAATACACCGATGGCGGCCAATTGCGCGACTTTCTCTACGTCAAAGATGCCGTTGAAATGACGCTCCATTTCGGCTCCACCGACGTCTCTGGAGGCGTTTTCAACCTGGGGTCCGGCGTCGCCAACTCCTGGATAGAGCTCGTTACTCCAATCTTCAAGGCGCTCAACTTGCCTGTAAACATCGACTTCATCGACATGCCTGAGTCCATTCGAAACAAATATCAGTACTTCACGCGCGCCGACATCTCAAAACTGCGCCAGTCCGGCTACGATAATCCAATAATGCCACTCGTCGATGCAGTGACGGATTATGTCAAAAACTACCTCGTGCCAGATAAATCGCTTTCCTGACTATGCCTGAGCTCAGCAAAGATCAGATCCGGAAAATTTTAAAAAAGGTCCGCAATATCGAAATTCGGACCCACAAGACCGTCGTCGAATCGATGTCAGGCGCCTACCAGAGCGTCTTCAAAGGTCAGGGCATGGATTTTGAAGAGGTCCGTGAGTACGCTCCGGGCGACGACGTCCGCTCCATCGACTGGAACATCACCGCCAAGATGAACAAGCCGTTCGTCAAGAAGTTTCGAGAAGAACGCGAACTCACTCTCTGGCTCCTTGTCGACGTCAGCGCGTCCGGCGATTTCGGGTCCGGCGAAAAGTCGAAACGCGAACAGGCCAGTGAATTGGCCGCCGTCCTCGCCTTCTCAGCCATCCGCAACCAAGATAAAGTTGGCCTCATTCTCTTTTCCAATACCGTCGAACGCTTCATTCCCCCAAAAAAAGGCCACACACACGTCCTCCGCCTCATCCGCGAAATCCTCTTCTTTCAGCCGGAAAATAAAGGAACAGACATCCCCGGTGCCCTCAACTTCCTCAACCAGGTCTTCCGACGAAAGAGCATCGTCTTTCTCATCAGCGACTTTCTATCGCACGACGGCCTCCAACAAGATCCCGCCCTCCTCAAGGCACTGCGACTCACTCATCGGCGTCACGACCTCATCTGCTCTCTCCTCAGCGATCCGCGTGAACACACTCTTCCAAATATCGGCCTCCTCGAACTCGAAGACGCCGAAACCGGCGAAACCCTCACAATCAATACCCACAATAACACCCTCCTCGACGCCTACCAAAACGAAACCAACACCCTCCATTCTTCCTTTCTCCAAAAACTCAAACAAATCGGCATCTCCACAATCGCACTCTCAACCCACCAACCCTATGATAAGGCTCTGCGAGAGTTCTTTCTTAAACGCAGAAAGAGCTAAGGCCTCTGGAAAAGTGTCTCTAGCTGCGTTCTTCCCACAGGCAAATGTGGCAATAAGTTCGTTATCCATCGTGATTCGCCTAGGTCACGCATTTCAATGCGCTCCCGCCGGCTCACACTCGGAAGCCTGCTTCTTGCCTCATTTGCCTGTGGGACTGTCGTTCGGGCTAAGTCACCTACCTTAAGTAGGCTCCTGTCGCCCTCGCTCCTCGGGCCTGGCTATAGGCTCATTTTGCAGAGGCCTTATTTTTTGGTACTCGAAAAGTCTAAGAACAGAAGTCTTTTTAAAATTGCGAAATACACAAAATACATACATTTTTATATTTCGCATAAAAAAGTTTTATCCAACAAGTCATGAACGCTGATAAAGTACTCGATACAGTCAAGCTCGCTGACGGGGAAGTATTTTATGATATATTTCCGTCGGTGGAGTGGGTATTTCCGTGGTTTTGGTTATGGGTTGGATTATGGGTATTATTTTTGGTTGGAGTGGGGTGGTGGCTTTTGAAGCGAAAGGAGAGGGCGAGGGTGGTAGTTGTATTGACGCCGTACGAGGTGGCATTGCAGGCAATTGGGGCGTCGAGAGCGCTGATGGGTCAGGCAAAGCCGTTTGCTTCGGCGGTCTCGGATGCTGTGCGGTCGTACTTGGAGAGTGTTTTCAAGATACCCGCGACGGAGCGCACGACGGAGGAGTTTTTTGAAAAAATCGCGCCCAAGCTCGATCTCGCGATGGAAGCCAAGTCGAGGCTGGCGGTCTTTTCCGAAAAGTGTGATCGTGTGAAGTTCAGCCAAGCGGTGTTTGAGCGAAAGGACTTGGAGTTTTTGTATGTGGAGGCGAACACGTTTGTAGAGTCGACGCATGCGGCGGAACAGAAGAAACAAGCAGAAAGTCTCGAGAAACGGCTTTTGCAAAATGGGTCTATAGCAAGATCCGATGAGCAGCGGCCATCATGATCTCCTTTGAACAACCCTATTGCCTGTTGCTACTCTTATTATTGCCGCTCTTCGCCTATTTGCGTGGCAAGATTGGCAAGGAGGCGACGATTCGCTTTTCCAACGTGGGACTGGTTAGGCGGCTGTCGAAAAGGTCGCAATCTGGGCCGGGGCGCGTTGGTTTTTTCTTGCGCCTGCTAGCCTTTGGACTCTTGTTTGTCGCGATGGCAGGCCCGCGGACAGGGAAGTCGCTGTTAGAGCGCAACGCCAGCGGGATCGACATCGTTTTGGCAGTGGACGTCTCTTCGTCGATGCTTGCCCTCGACTTTACTGAAAACAAAAACCACCTCGTCACGCGCCTCGACCTCGCCAAAAACATTCTCCACAACTTTATCGCGAAACGGCCGAATGATCGCATTGGGCTGGTTGCGTTTGCCGGCAACCCGTACCTAGTTGCGCCCCTCACGCTCAATCACGATTATCTCTTTCAAAACCTCGAACGGCTGAAAATTGGCCTTATTGAAGACGGAACGGCCATTGGGTCGGCCATCGCAACGGGCACAAATCGACTACGCAAGCTGACGTCCAAGAGCCGCATACTGATCTTGTTGACTGACGGCGTCAACAACATGGGTGTTGACCCCGTTCTGGCCTCTGAAGCCGCTGCCAGCTTTGATGTCAAAATATACACCATCGCCATGGGCAACGACGGTCCCATTCCATCACTCTACCTCGACGACAAAGGCAAGCCCGCCACCAACATCTGGGGGCAGCCGGACATCGTTTATCAAAATAACGTCCTGGACACCAAAATCTTACAGCAAATCTCGGAAAAGACACACGGCCTTGCTTACCGCGCCAACAATCGTCAACAACTCGAGGCAATCTACGAGAAAATCGACCAGCTCGAAAAGACCGATGTCAAGCTTCTGGAATATGTCCAACACTCTGCCGCATTTCATTGGCCAGCCTGGCTCGCCTTCGCTCTGCTGCTCCTAGAAGCCGCCATTGGGCTTGTCTATCGACGGATACCGTAAGACCGTTGCAAAATGTTCCACGGTGATTGACAATTTCCATTACGTCACCTACAATTGGGGAAATGAAGCGGTATTCCATTATTTTATGGGCGGTTTTGCTTTCGACTTCTGTTTTTGGAACCATCACATGGCACAGTGAAGAGGTCTGTGCGGCCAATGTTCGAGGAGATACGTACGCGGCACTCTACTATGGCGACATCGATGTCAAATACAACAATTACCCTCGTATTGTTTGGGGTCGACCGACCTCGACAAATGGCGGGGCCTTTTACCGTTACAAAAACATTGATGGCTCCTGGGGCGGAACGACTACCAAGTTGCTCATTGACTATTCTCCAGAAACATATGGTTATACAGAACAAATTCGCATCGTGGAGTCGAGAAATGAGAGCAGCGAATTTGCCATTGTGCGCTTGTCGGGAGTTGACGGCACGACTACAAAATTATGGCTAGACTACTATGATGCCGATGTCGGCAGCGATTTCGTACATACACAACTGAGCACGACAACTTTTCGTGATTTCGATATCTACGGAATGAATGCCGTCCAAAGCGATAGCTCGACCGTCTTTACTGTTTATCTCGTTCGTGCCACATCTTCTTCCAATATCTACTTTTCCATTTTGCGAAATGGTGCCACAGCCGACTATCTTGGAACGTCAAACACAATAGCCGCTTCGCTCGCGTATCTGCCATATGACGTAAAAATATTTATTTACAACAAAAATCTACACTTCACTTGGAACGACATTAATACCTACACGTGCTATTATCTACCTGGCACCGAAACGGGTTATATCAATTCGCCCAGCTATTCCTTTGGTTCAGTTTCGCCACTCTACACTGGAGCTTCCAGCAATTATACATCAAGGGAGTTTCAAATTGGGTTTTATAAAGCAACCAATTACCCGTTCACTTTTGGCCGCATTGGTGGGGCATCAAACTCATCAGTCGCGCTTTACAAATACAATGGCAGTGCTTGGACTGAAGGGTTTACGTTTGCAACCGCACCTGCTTTGAGCGGATCAACAAGCAAACACCGTTTAGACCCTGCTACTGGGACATTTGTCTGGACAACTCGAGAAGCCGACGGGACCAATACCATCAAAGTCGCCTATTACGACCCATCTGAACGCTTCTTGATCGTCGAAACCGTTGCCTCAGGGCTACCAGTTATCGGTTTTATCTCCGTCAAACGCAAAGACAGCCGTATTCACATTGCCTATGGAACAGTCTCAACTCCTAAGATATACTATGTCTATGGCGATGTAGAGTAAGACAGATGCAAAATAGCGCAAAAATGCGTTGCGCGCTCCGCTGACTGGCCACGGGGAAAGACTTTTTTGAAAAAAAGTCTCTCCCCGACCCACTCTCCAAAAAACTTTTAAAGCGAAACACAAAAATGCATGCATTTTTATATTTCGCAAAAGAAATTGGAGAAGCCGGATGGATCGCCATGCCGCTACGGCATTCATGCTCGCGCAAAGCCACATTTTTGCATCTATTTTGCATCTGTCTTAGAGTGGCAATAGGGTATGGCATGGCCGCCATTTTTCAACTGGCTTAGGCGTCATACATCAGCTCAGGTGCGCGTATTTTTTAAAAATCTTAAAAAAGTCATTTAAGGTTTGTTGGGGCGATTGCGTCGGAATGGAGTAGTCGTAGAGGTGAGCGAAGGAGAGCTCGTGTGTCGCTTTTGCGAGACGTTTTTGAATCACTTCAGGAGTGTCTTGATCGCGGCCTACGAGGCGCTGTTTAAGTTCTTCTGGAGTGGCCGTCAGAAAAATTGAAACGAGGTTTTTGAGCGATGGTTGCGTGCGTTGCGCAAAGAAAGAAAGGGCACCCTGAACGTCAATACTGAGAATCACGTGAATGCCACTTTGGAGGCGGTTGTCGATCTCGGACCGGAGCGTCCCGTAATGGTGGCCAAAGACATGGGCGTGTTCATAAAAGGCTCCGCTTTGAATGCGTTCTTGAAAAGCTTCTTCAGAGAGAAAATGGTAATGGATGCCGTCTTGCTCACCTGGCCTCGGCGGACGCGTTGTAGCTGTAATGGCAGCTTGGACTTTTGGCGCCAATTGCTGTACAATGTTCTCGACGAGCGTTGTTTTTCCACTCCCCGAGGGACCAGATAAGATGAATAAATAGCCTAACACTGCTTAAGACCATTGCAAAATGTTCTCTAGCGGCGTTCTCGTCGTTCGGGCTAGGTCACGTACGTCAGTACGCTCCCGGTGCCCTCGCTCCTCGGGCCTTGCTATAGAGCCATTTTTCAACGGTCTTTCCTTTCGTTTAAGTTGTTAAAATATACAAAAACCTATCGAAAATACAAGTTTGGCCTTCACGGAAATTTGGGCGCTTAATAGAAAAAGCTTGAGACGACCAGGAGTGTCCCGATTGAGGCCAAGGAAGACCCTAGCACCAAGGGACGTTCCGATTGCTCAAAGAGCCAATGTGTGAATTCTCGCAAGAGAAAGGGCATCGCTCCAACGAAAATGCTTACAACGATCAATCCGTAAACAACTGTAACGAGGACGAGCCTGGCAGATGTTGGTTGCATATATGCGCTGTCTAGCAATACTTTAGCTCCGAGCAGTACGCACGCGGCGACGCCTCGAATCGACAAAAAATCTTCCATTTTGAAAAACGCCCCGACGGCGGCGCCCCCGAAGAGCAAAAATAACCATAATCTATATTGGCCGAAGTCGGCCTCACCGAGCGTCGCGATGTAGTACAAGAACCAAACCGAAGCGATTCCAAAACTCCAAAAGGCGGCGCGCTTCGACCGTAAAAAATGTTCCATTCGCGGGTACAACCAAATTGGGTTTTTAATCAAAAA
>Ga0154578_107_pt1 | contig 7607 bp, 8 predicted proteins | sample RifGroF2_FD_116007 | JGI IMG/M metagenome (GOLD analysis project Ga0154578, IMG submission 116007) | Verrucomicrobia bacterium GWF2_51_19
ATCCCAATATTTTTTTGACCTTATATTCGCTTATCTTTCGTTTGTTCATCGGCACTAGCAGTATAGTTTATCTTATACTGCTAGTCAAGAGCCTTTAAAATATTCATTTTTTGTATTTAATATCCAATATAGTTTTTAAATAAAAAGTCAAGCTTTTTCGCAATAAATCGTCGAGGCTAAATTCAGGGCCGGCATACACAGCTATGTAACGCCTAACGCAGCATCAAAGCCGTTGAGATATAGCATATAAGCTAGCTACAGCCCAGTATGCGGGAATAAAGCTGTCGAGATATAGCATATAAGCTAGCTACAGCCCAGTATGCGGGGAATAAGGCCGTCGAGCTGTCGCGTATAAGCTGGCTACAGCCCAGTATGCGGAAATAGAGATTATTATTTGTGGGGTTATGCGTTAATAACAGTTATACCGCAGCGCAAAAAAACACGAAAAAGCTTGACTTTTTATAAAAATACTATATTTGAAGATTCTTTTCTAAAAACAGTGACAAATCCATTCCAATATCTTGTTTTTTTCACAACCAAAGCCGCTCTCGAAGACTGAAGGAGTGCGCTACCAACAGTTCCCTAGACCCGCCGAGCTCTCTAACGGCGCATCGAGTGCGCATCGGAAAACCGATGCGCGGTAATAAAATTTCGCTAATGATTGAGGGATTGATGCGCCAATTAAATAATGACATGCAAAAAAAGGGTTAGAGTCCCATTAACTCCTAAAAAATATCGCTCTTGTGCCGACGTTATAGGGTGTGAAAAAGAGCTTATTTGTACTATCTGTCTTATTGTGTAATCTGTGTGCGTTTGGGGAAAAACAATTTCCGCCGCTCGTCACGCAAAAGGGTGTCGAAATCAGTGTGTCGGCTGTCTTTCAGGCTATTCATTCCGACGTTCTCCTGCATATTTTGCGCAGCTATGAGACGACGAAACGTGATTCTAGAGTGAAGGTTCGTCCGCAAGATGCCTTTTTGCACAGCGAGGCACTCTTTCAATCCATGACGCTCTTGGCGGGAACAAGGGAGCTGTTCCCCCGCGCTGAAAAAGGACGAGAGGCCCCTTATGCCTTTAAAGACACATGGATTTGCGATAAGAATTTTTCGGGTGTGCACGGAATCACGGTGGTTCATTCCATTTGGGATGCGCAAGAAAATGACTTTCCAGGTTATGTCGCGCTCCGAAAAGGGGATCCCGACATTCTCCTCGTGGTGCTTCGCGGCACGCAAGGTGAGCTCTTTCAGCCAGCCGGTGGGTATCTTGGACCGAGTTGGATGACCAATTTGTCGGTCAGAAAGGAGCCGATTTCGCCAGAAATTTTTGGATTCAAGGGCAAGATACACCATGGTTTTTTGCAAAAAGTGTTGTCCTATCGAATCAACCTTATAGGCAGCATTCACAAATTACTGGTCAACGAGCTCAAAGGGAAAACTGAAAACTTGATTGTCGTTGTCGTTGGGCACAGTCAAGGGGCTGCCGTGGCGCAGATTACCTTTGTCGACCTCATTCACAATGCGGGTCCCATTCTCTTTGGCAAAGATTTCACCAACCAGCAAAACCGTTTCTATCTCTATGTCCTTTCGGCCCCAAAAGTTGCCGGTGACAAGACCACAGCCAACTCTATGCACGCCATTGGAATAAGGGAAAACATGATACGGCACAACGTCATGCAAGACCCTGTCCCCAATGCTGGTGTCGATAAAATTTTCGATGGTTTTGGAGAATACTACCCGACAGGATACCTCTCTCTCGAAGACAGCATTGACGTCGTCAACAAGGTCGTGCGCTACGAAGTGGAGAGCGAAGAAATGACCCCAGAAGCGACTTTAAAAGAAATTAAGGAACGGCAAGTCGCACTAAAAGCTATCAATGCCACCATTGAAAAATCATCCTTTCTCTATCTGCTTTCTAAAAAACAAGATGATTCGTTGCCAAAAAAGATTTTAGCCAAAACGGCCGCCCAAGCGCTCATGATTGAGGCTTTCGCTCAAATGAAAAAAATGCAATCACAGGGCTTTGGCAATCCTTTTTGGTACATTGCCGCTTGGCACTATGGCGACCGTTGCAACCCTTACGGCAGCTTTGCCTTTGATCCCAGGTTGCCATCATCTGACCTCAAAAAAGGCCTAGAAAAGGGGCGCACCCACGAGCAAGGGCTGTAGCCGTCAATTTGGGACCAGTAAAGCGTTCCAAAAAAGTGCAATGACGTCTGGATGGGCCACTCCAATGGCGTATCGAAAAACCGATGCGCGGTAAGTATGCGTCCATTAATGAGTAAAACAACAGACAGGTTTTAGGCCTCGAGAAAATTTGCGATAGGGCCTGACATTGTCAGTGCTATCTCGAGAGAATTTGCTTAATTTCGTCTTTACTTAAGACCTTCCCAGACGAAACGATAGCACTATCAATGACAAGACTCGGTGTCATCATTACACCGTATGCGGTAATGGTGTCGATATCTGTGATTTTGATAATCTCAGCGGAAGCATTTAACTCCTTAAGCGCTGCTTCGACATTTGCGGTCAGTTGTCTGCATTTTGGGCAACCCATTCCAAGAATTTCGATTTTCATAATCTTCTAGTTCACTATTGTGCCAAAAAGCATTCCGCTCAGCGTCGCCATAACAACAACAAGAGCCACATACACGACTGTTTTCCTAGTGCCCCTGATTTTTCGCAGAACCAGCATGCTCGGCAAGCTCAACGCGGGACCTGCCAACAGTAGTGCCAGTGCGGGTCCTTGTCCCATGCCAGCTCCGATCAATCCCTGCAATATTGGGACTTCGGTCAGTGTTGCAAAATACATAAATGCCGCGACGATGGATGAAAAAAAGTTCGCCCACAGAGAATTCCCGCCAACCAACATTACGACCCAATGTGATGGAATAATGCCTTCTTCTCCAACACGGCCCAAGAGAAATCCGGACAACAAAACCCCTCCAAAAAGAAGCGGAAGTATCTGAAGCGCAAAGGCCCACGAGGCCGCTGTCCATTCTTTGAGTTCATCTTTTTTGAACCACTGCAGTGTCCCTGCCAAACTGATAAGCGAAACACCGGCAATCCACCATTTATTGCGATAGACAAAAGACCATAGGCCCGCATCTCCCTCAAGCGGCTTTCCCCAATTGGCAAAGACGAGAAACGCAATCATGGCCGTGAAATACAGCGTTGTCTTCCATAAAGGGCGCGACTCAGCCTCTTCGCTGTTAAAATCACCGTCGGCTTGACGGGCGCGTTCTTCTTTTAAGAAAATGAAGTGCATTATCAGTCCGATGACAATGCTGAAAACGACACTTCCAATCGCTCGGCCAACACCCAGCGGCCATCCAAGTATACGCGCGGTCAGAATGATGGCCAATACGTTGATAGCGGGCCCTGAGTAGAGGAAAGCAATCGCAGGACCCAATCCTGCCCCTCGCTTATAGATGCCAGAAAAGAGCGGTAAAACGGTACATGAACAAACGGCGAGAATCGCTCCAGAGACAGAAGCAACGCCGTAAGAGAGCCACTTGTTTGCTTTAGCTCCAAAATACTTCATCACGGATGCCTGGCTGACAAACACAGAAACAGCACCTGCAATGAAAAATGCCGGAACGAGGCATAAAATCACATGTTCTCGAGCATACCACTTGACGAGTGCTAAAGCCTCTGTAATGGCATGCGTGAATCGTAAGTTTTCAATGGGCAGGTAAAAACAAGCTAAAAATGCCGCGACAACGTAAACAAACTTTTTCATTCCTACCTGAACAGCAAAATGGGAACAGTGCAGCGGCGGACTAGTTCGGTTGTCGTGCTGCCGACAAAGAGGTGTTTTAGGGCAGAATCACCATAGGCGCCCATGACCATCAGTTCGATTTTCTCCTGCTTGATGTACTGGAGAATGTTGTCTTCGACGTCGCCCTGGAGCAGTTGACATTTGATGGTATAGCCCGATGACTCGAGGGCTTTTTTGGCGTGCGAGAGGACTGCGCTGGCAGCGTCTTGGTCATAATCGTCGTCAACGGTGACGAGGTGGACCTCGAGGTCTTTAAACTTGTTGATGCGCTCGAGAAACTGGAGGGCCTTGTTCGTGCTTGTGCTGCCGTCGTAGGCAAGAAGGATTTTTTGAACGGGATTGAAGGCCTTGGGCGCAATAAAACAAGGCTTCTTGCTTGAGCGTGTAACTCTTTCTAACGTTGAGCCGAAATGCTCTGTGGCCTTGCTGGCGTTTTCACCTTGCTTGCCGATAAAAATGAGATCGATGCCGTACGGGTCGTCTTCAAACTCTTCAAAAGCGTCAATGAGGTCGCCGGTACGGTTGGAAAACTTGAGGTGTGGCAAAAAGTGGTGTTTTTTAAAAAAGTCTTCTGTCTGCTTGCGGATGACGGTAACCTTTTCTTTTTCGAGGTCCTGCATTTGCGAATAGACGCTCTGGTAGGGTTGGACGCCCAAGCTGCCGCTGAAGTCGGCAACCATCGAGATTTCAAATTGGCGCATATCCGAGACGTAAAGGACTTCTATATCCGCATCCAGGCGGCGTGCGAGCCAAATGGCGTACTCATAACAAACATCGGCGTAATTGGACCCATCCGTACAAACGAGGAATTTTTTCATACAAAAAGACATTCTACGATACCCCTAGCTAAAATCAATAAGAAGTTGAATAAATCTCAAAAACGTGCTCGAATGGGTGTCATGCATACCGACCTTGCAATGATTGAAAGTGGGCCCACTCTTTTCGTTCAAATGTTGCACTTCATTGTTTAATTGGCGTCAATCATGACAATGCAGACCTCAATTAGAAATGCAACGCGACCAAGAGGACTTGTTTTTCGCCAATGATTGAGGGCCGTATTGGCAAAGCTTGCAAAAGACGCTTGACAGAACACTTTGAACAACTATCGTCGTTTTTCGTTTTAACAAATCAGTGGGTCGGTAGCTCAACGGTAGAGCAGTGGCCTTTTAAGCCATTGGTTCAGGGTTCGAATCCCTGCCGGCCTACCAAACCTATGAAAAAAAACCCCCAAAGTTCGTTTTGCGCTGCGCTGACTGCCCGCGGTCTATGTACGCTACGGCAGATCGTGCTCGCGCAAAGCCAAGCTTTGACGGTATTTTTTCATAGGTTGTTATGTATTATTAATTAGGAAATGTGATCTTTACCAATTGGTAAAATGCATCCACACCTATGATAGATGCCGCAACATTTTTTTCGTTGATTGGAGTTTTTGGCATCATGGCCTTGCAGGGATACGTGATGGCGATGGAGTTTGCACTGATTACGATCCGCTACAAGGCGCTCGATGATGCTCAGTTGGAACGTTTGCGGGGGCGCGGCGCCATGGCTTGGGTGCTGGATCACAGCAAAGATGTCGTGCAATCGATGCGGGTGTCGTTGATGGCATTTTGTCTCGCCCAAGGAATTTTGTTGTTTCAAGTGGGCAAGGGACAAGGAGCCTGGGGTGTTATCGACTGTTTTGTAGGTGGGGTTGTGCTGAACATTTTGTTTTTCGTACTGGCCAAGCACATTGGACGCTCCTACGCTGCCGCGTTGACATTCTTGTCGCCGTTGCTGGTGTTCATTCACTGGGCCTTTTACACGCTGTTTGTGATTTGTCAGTACTTGATGCGGGTGAGTTTCCGGGTCTTTCGTAAAAAAATCCGGATCGAGTGGGACCTCCTCGACGCCGAAATTCAAATTCGTGCCCTCAGTGAGCGCAACAAAAAGCTGTCACAACAAGCCCAAAATATTATCCGTAACGTTATCAAAATGAGCGATTTGGAGCTTTCTGATATCCTGGTTCCGAGAAACCAAATCGTCTTTTTGAACGCCAAAGAGAGCCTCAAAAAGAACCTCGAAAAGGCCAAACGATCCAGCCATACGCGCTTCCCCCTCTGCGAAGGCGACCTCGACAACTGTATTGGCCTCATTCATATTAAGGATCTCTTTCGGTACAAAGGCGACATCCAAAATGCCGATCTTCGCGCTCTCAAACACCCGATATCGAAGTTCCAAATTGAGAGCTCGTTGGAGGATGTCTTAGATGGTCTATTGGGATCAAAGAGCCACATGGCGCTCGCCGTCGACGAGTTTGGTGGCACCGTTGGCAGCATCACCCTTGAGGAACTCATCGAAGAGCTCGTTGGCGAAATTCAAGATGAGTTTGACTCCGACGAGGCGCTCATTAAAAAACTCAATCGACACACTTATCGCGTTTCTGGCCTCACGCCCATTCACGACTTGATAGATACGCTGCATATCCCCCTCGACAACACGGAAGTCTCCACATTTGGCGGACTCCTCACGGCCAACCTCGGCCGACTCCCAAAAAAGGGTGAAGTGATTCCTCTAGAAAACATGGAAGTCACGATCGACGAGGCCGACTCCACGCGCATTTTATCCACAACAATCAAATTATTATGCCCTACATCAAACCAGAAGACAGAGCCCATTACGACTCAATCGTAGACGCACTCACACACAAACTCATCGAACATGGAGCCAATGCCGGCGACATCAATTATTGTTTTTCGCGCATGCTCTGGAATATTTTCGATAAAAAGGGTGGCCGCTACGCCCACGCCAATGAAATCATGGGTGCCGTTGCCTGCATTCAAGCGGAGTTTTACAGACGCAAAGTCGCCCCTTACGAGGATCTTAAAATAGGCGAAAACGGCGACGTCCGTGGCCTTTAATCATAATAAGCATGAGGAAAACGAGCATTCACACCGAATCGCTGTTCAAGGTATATGGCGAGCGAGAAGTTGTCTCTAATGTCAATTTGTCGCTCGAGTCCGGTGAAATCGTTGGGCTCTTGGGGCCGAACGGAGCCGGAAAAACAACGAGTTTTTACATCATCGTTGGCCTCATACCGGCAACCAGCGGACGTGTCTTGCTCAGCGGACAAGATATTACAGACGTCCCTATGTATCGTCGAGCGCGCATGGGCATTGGTTATTTGCCACAAGAATCGTCAATTTTTCGAAAGCTGACAGTTGAAGATAACATCCGCGCCATCGTCGAAACGCTGCCAATCGATAAAAATACCCACGATAGCGTCGTCCAGGAATACCTCACAGAACTCGACCTGGAGCCACTCGCCAAACAAAAAGCGTACACACTTTCTGGCGGCGAGCGTCGACGTCTTGAAATCACGCGTGCACTCGTCACGCGGCCGAAATTTCTCCTGATGGACGAGCCCTTTAGCGGCGTCGACCCCATCAGCGTTGAAGAAGTCCAGCACATCATTCGTTCCCTAAAAAAGAAAGGGATTGGGATTCTCATTACCGACCACAACGTCCGTGAAACCCTCAATGTCGTCGATCGCGCTTACCTTCTGCATCATGGGAAAGTTCTCTGTCAAGGGACCAGCGATTTCCTCGTCAACGACGAACAGAGCCGTCGATTCTACCTCGGCGAGCACTTCTCAATGTAACGACTGTGCCGAGGAATAACATTTTCGCTGAGGATGGACGCCGCTAGAAACTATTTACCATCGGTCTTTACTTACATGCAAATCACAATAATCACTGGCCCAACGGCTGTCGGCAAGACCGCTTACACGCTCGATTTGGCTGAAAAAGAGCGGGCCGAAATTATTTCTTGCGACTCCCTCGCCGTGTACCAGG
>Ga0154578_111_pt2 | contig 7384 bp, 8 predicted proteins | sample RifGroF2_FD_116007 | JGI IMG/M metagenome (GOLD analysis project Ga0154578, IMG submission 116007) | Verrucomicrobia bacterium GWF2_51_19
CGCAGGCAAACATTTCACAAACTTAAAAACTCGTTAATAAACAGCGAGACTGATTCAAAATAGATGCCAAAATGTGGCTTCGCGTGAGCACGATCGGCCGTAGCGTACATAGACGTACGTGAGGCCGTCGGCGCAGCGCGAAACGCATTTTGGCATCTATTTTGAATCAGTCTCTCCTCGCTTGTTCGATATGAAGACGATATATTATCCCAAACTCCTGACGGAGTTAAAGAATTACAACAAGGAGAAGCTTTTTGCGGATCTATTTGCTGGGGCGACGGTGGGAGTTATAGCGATGCCGTTGGCGATAGCGTTTGCGATCGCGAGTGGGGTATCGCCTGAGCGAGGGTTATTTACGGCGATCGTTGCGGGGTTTCTGATATCGTTGTTAGGGGGGAGCAAGGTACAGATAGGTGGGCCGACTGGGGCATTTGTGGTGATTGTTTCCGGGATCGTGATTCAATACGGGTATTCGGGGCTTGTGGTGTGTACGTTGATGGCGGGAGTGTTGTTGATTTTGTTTGGTGTTTTTCGGTTTGGTGGGCTGATAAAGTTCATTCCATTTCCTGTGACGACGGGGTTTACGACGGGCATAGCGGTGGTGATTTTTTCGACGCAAATAGCGGACCTCTTTGGTTTAAAGTTGGGGCAAGTGCCGGCCGAATTTTTGGAAAAGTGGGAGATGTACGTGACGCATTTTGGAACGTTGAGCCTCCCGACGCTGGCAATTGGGCTGGAGACGATAGCGGTGATCATTTTCCTGAGGCATTATTTCCCAAAAGTTCCGGGAATGTTGGTGGGGATCATTGTGGCGACGGCGACGGCGCGTTTCTTGCATCTCGACATTGTGACGATTGGGACGCGTTTTGGAGCGTTGCCGAATGTGTTGCCGCACCCGTCGTTACCGGACTTGAGTTTCAATGTGCACCTCTTCAAGCCGGCCTTCACGATAGCGTTGTTGGCGGCGATTGAATCCCTCCTGTCGGCGACGGTGGCCGATGGTATGATGGGTGGCAAACACAGGCCCAATGCGGAGCTGATTGCGCAGGGGGTTGCGAACATTGCGTGTATGTTTTTTGGCGGCATTCCGGCGACGGGTGCCATTGCTCGTACGGCCACTAACGTGAAGAGTGGGGCCCGAACGCCGATAGCGGGCATGGTTCACGCGGTCGTGTTGCTTCTCCTCCTGCTTTTACTGGCTCCCGTGGCGACCTTGATACCGTTGTCGGCCTTGGCGGGCGTCCTGATCGTCGTCAGCTACAACATGAGTGAAATGTCGCACTTTATCTCCATTTTGCGTAGCTCCGCGAGTGATTCCTTTGTTCTTCTCATCACGTTTCTATTGACGGTATTTGTCGACTTGACGGTGGCTGTGGAGGTTGGAATCGTGCTGGCGGCCTTCCTCTTTGTCAAGCGCATGGCCGAGGTTACCAACGTCAGCATGATCACGGCGGAGCTCCGTGCCGACGAGGATGACACGCGTGAAGACGTCAACAGCATCGAGACGCGCCAAGTGCCGGCGGGGGTCGAGGTTTTTGAGGTCAACGGACCCTTCTTCTTTGGCATGATCGACACCTTTAAAAGCACCATCAATGGCCTCGAGAAGCCAGTTCCGGTGCTCATTATCCGCATTAGAAAGGTCCTCTCAGTCGACGCAACGGCCATCCATGCCCTGCGCGAGCTCGCCCATCGCTGCAAAAAAGAGAACACGCACCTGATCTTTTCTGGAGTCCATGCGCAACCGCTCCTTGCTTTCAAGCGTTCTGGCCTGCTCGATGAGATCGGCCGTGAAAACTTTTGCAAAAACATCGACATTGCGCTGTTGCATGCTCAGCATCTGCTCGCGAAACTGCATAAGCCCGCATGACACTTTTAGAACAGCTGGCCGATTCATGGCGCTCATCGGGTGTCGAAAGTGGCGACATGCTGCTGCTCCATAGCAACATCAGTGGACTCTTGCAGCGGGTTTACAAGCGACACGGCGTGTTTTTAAAGGCCGATGAGGTCATTGATAGCGTTCTCCTGGCTCTGGGGTCCGAAGGAACGCTGCTGTTGCCGCTCTTCAACTTCGATTTCTGCGCGGGCTCACCTTTCGACATCCGCCAAACGCCATCACAGATGGGCGCGCTCACCGAGGCCGCCAGGAAACGTCCCGCCTGTGTGCGAACGGGGCATCCGGTGTACTCGTTTGGCGTGCTTGGGGCAAAGGCATCGCGCTTTCAAGGCCTTGCAAACGTCAGTGGGTGCGGGCCCGACTCCCCATTTGCGATTCTCCTGGCTGAAAATGGCAAGATTGGCGCCCTCGACATCGATGATCAGCACTGCATGACGTTCTACCACTTCATTGAAGAACGGGAGCACGTCGATTACCGCTTTTCAAAAACCTTCAGCGGCGCATACACGGACGCCAGTGGCAACACGTCGCAAAAGAGCTTTTCCCTCTACGTCCGCAAAGCCAATGTTGAGACATGCCTGTCACCCATGGAGCAGCTTCTGTGGTCAAGGGGCCTCTACAACGGCCACAGGCCGAACGAGGGCAACGGTCTGCGTACCATTCCGGCAAAAACCCTCGCCGAGGAGACTCAAGTGGTTATACGCTCTGGTCAGGCAGATCGCTTTTTAAGATCGTCGATATTCAAATAGTTAGATCAATGATTTTTTAACGCAGTCATGCCATCGATAATGGATACTTTTGGCGAATACCCCAGGTGTTTTTTGGCGGCAGACAAATCGAAATAATGGTCTTGTGCGAGTTGGCGGGCGAGAAAGCGCGTCATCGGGGGCTCCCAGTTGGGGCAGAGCTTGGCAAGACTGTCACAGAAGGCTCCGGCAGCGTAGGCGAGCGGGAACGGGATCTGTTTACGAATGGGGCTTTTGCCGAAAAGCTTGAGAAGGTCGTTGATCCACTCCCAGAGCAGGACCGGCTTTTCTTGAGCTAGAAAGAAGGCCCGGCCGGCGACGGTTTCAAGAGCGTCGAGGGCGAGGAGGTGCGCGTGGGCGGCGTTTTCGACATGCGTGATGTCGACCTGATTCCGACCATCACCGACGATGCGCAGCCTGGAGGCCTTTCGCAGGAGCGTTGGGATGAGGTGGTTGTCACCGTTACCCCAAATCAGGTGTGGACGGAGGGCAACGGTTGTGAGTTTTTCGCCGTTGGCTGCGAGGATTTCGCGCTCGGCGATGGCCTTGGTTTCGGCATAGGAGGAGAGAAAGCGAGTTGGGTAGGGGAGCGATTCATTGGCGCCGCGAATGGAATGCTCGCCGAAAACGACGCTGGGCGAGCTGGTATAGACGAGCGAAGAGATGCCTTTTTCTCGGCAAACTTTTATGACATTGCGCGTGCCAACGACGTTGCAGTCAAAGAAAGACTGATATGGTCCCCATATGCCGGCCTTGGCGGCAACGTGAAAGATGACATCGACGTCTGCTGCTTCTTTGAGCGCGCGAACGTCGAGTATGTCGCCACGGAAAAACGTCAGTTTGGCCGACGTTGACAGCGTTGTCGGCGTTTTCCCGCGAGCCAGCACGTGGACGCCATAACCGCGGTCAAGCAGCTGCTCCACGATGTGTTTACCCAAAAATCCCGTACCGCCTGTAACTAACGCTTTCATAAAGTTCTTTGGAAAAGAGCTATGTTGAATTATCAGTGGAAAGGTTTTCTTGTCAGTCTTTTTATATCAAAAATTAGTTTATAAAGGCCGAGGCAAAAATGCCGCCAAAGCTTGGCTTTGCGCGAGCATGACCTGTCGTAGCGTACATAGAGGTACGTGAGGCAGTCAGCGGAGCGCGAGCGAACTTTCGCGGCATTTTTGCCTCGGCCTTTTTTTGCCTTGCAAGTCTATAAGCAATACCTATTGATAATAGACATGTCTTTATTCAGCAAGCCGAAGTATTCGACGGTTACCTTCAAGCGAAAAGATATTCCCAAAGACCTTTGGACGAAATGCCCGAAGAGCGGCGACATCGTCTATCATAAGGACCTGCAGGAGAATGAGATGGTCGTCCCGAGCAGCGGGTATCATTTTCCGCTCGATGCACTTGCGCGATTGGAGTCGCTCCTGGACGCCAACACTTTTAAAGAGTACGATGACCAGCTGTTTCCAATCGACTCCCTCAACTTTAAGGGCAAGTCGTCTTACTTGGACAAAGTTAAAGAGTATCAGGAAAAGACGAAATTGGCCGATTCCGTTGTTTCGGGAACTGGGAAAATTGAAGGGCGCTTGGTAAGCATCGCCGTCATGGACTTCCGTTTTCTCGGCGCCAGCATGGGATCTGTGGCTGGTGAAAAGATTACACGGGCCATTGAACGCGGGATAGAGACACAATCGCCAGTCATCGTCGTGGCTGCCTCTGGCGGAGCGCGCATGTACGAGGGCATTTTCAGCCTAATGCAGATGACCAAGACCAGCGCCGCCCTCGCCCGTCTGGCCAAAAAAAAGTTGCCCTTTATCTCCGTTCTGACCAACCCAACTATGGCGGGTGTCATGGCCAGCTTTGCTTCCTTGGGTGACCTCATTTTGGCCGAGCCAGGGGCACTCATCGGATTTGCCGGCCCGCGCGTCATCAAGGAAACAACGCAGCAGGACCTCCCTCCGGGCTTTCAGACCTCGGAATTCCTCCTCGAACACGGCCTGATTGACCAAATCGTCCCGCGACACCAACTGCGCTCGCGCATAGCTGTCTTTTTAAGCGCCTTTCTGCCTGCCAAAGAAGCGCAGCTCAACTAGCTTATACAGTCTTTAGCAGCGATCTTTGCGCTTAGCTTGCCAGAGTGGCTTATAATTCAGGATCCAATCGAAGATCACCTGATCGAGGCTTTGCAATTCACCGGTCCGTTTGGACTCTTGTTTCTGAAGCTTAGATATGGCCTGACGTTCGGCCAAGCACTCGCGCAACAGTGATGATTGCTCCATGAAATCATAGTGCTCTTTGGCGGGCTCCTGTTCTTCTAGCTTGGGTGCTATGAGTTTACTCGGCATATTTAGTAGTGTGTTTTTATTGAATAGATACAAATAGAATGTAGAGCACAAAACGTGCCAGACGGTTCGAGGCCATCCATTTTTTTGTAAAAAAGCAAAAGACGGCCATTGCAAAATCCTTTTTGCAGCCTGAGCGCACTGCCCATCAACGTGAAAGATGACTGCTTTTCTTTGGCCAAACAAAACAGATATGTGCCCTCCAATGACTTACAACAACGTCAACCCATTTGAAAGGTCTTTAGAAACCGCACGGGGCCGGCTATGGCTATGGACGTCCCCATGTTTACTTCTAAAACACCTCCTGGCATCGACACCCAAACACGGGATTCGCACAATTGCAGGGATCGCGCAACGGCGACAATCGCGCACGCGCTGCTGCCGGACGACAACGTATAACCCGACCCGCGCTCCCAGATTTCTGCAGTAAAATGTTGAGAGTCAACCTGTTCTACAAATTGCACATTGGTCTTTTTGGGGAAGAGCGCGTGGGATTCTATCAGCGGGCCATATTGGCGGGCCATGTCGCGTGTCGGGCTTTTGCACAAACAGACGCAATGTGGGTTGCCTATGGAGACCGTGTAGGCGTCAAAGGTTTTTTCAGCAACAATCAATTCTACTTGGCTAATTGCGCTTGGAATGCCCATGTCCACCATGATTTGGCCATCGACGCTGGTGCACGTCACGAGACCGCCTATCGTCTCGATCTGCAGCGTTTCTTTGGGCGATTGGCCGTGTTCTTTCATGAACGCAGCAAAGATTCGGAGACCATTGCCGCTCTTTTCCGCTTCAGAACCATCGCTGTTGAATATGCGTACAGCGCAGTCAGACTTGGACGGTAATGGCCCGTAGAGCAGTCCATCCGAATGTGTCTGCTCGCAGACCCACGCAATGTTGACACCTGCCAATGTGTATTGGCGCGCGTCGAGCACTAGGTAGACGTTTCCAAGCGCATCATACTGATAAAAAGAGCTGTTCAATGCGATTGCGCCCACTGCTGAATTTGCTCATCGGGCACCTCCATGTAGACGACGAGTTTGCCGTCGCCGATGGGTTTTTCTACGAAATGAAAGCCGACCACTTTGTCCTTTTCGATGAGCAGCAGCTTTTTGCCGACATTTTGGGCGGTCAACTTGAGCAACTTGATTTGACTTCCCTCGGGCAGGCTGAAAAGCAGCGCCGCTCCATTTTCAGTATGAATTGGATTAATGGCCGCAATATCGTTGGAATCAAAGAGCGTCTCCGTGTGCACGGCGTATTCGACGTCGCTTTCCGGCGTCTTAAATGCATGCGTCCACTCTTTTGGGAAAAACGGCGATGCCTCCATGTGAAAACTGTAAGCTTGTGTGGGGGTTTTCGCGGTGTGTTGACACCCGAGTAAAAATAAGCAGGCCAAGAACCAAAGTTTTTTCATGTCCAATATATGAGATATCCATTTTTGAAAAAAGCAAGCCAAGATCTGTAAATGTCCTCGATCGCCTCAAGCATTAGCGAAATTTTTGCTGATGATTGAGGTAAGGTGGGCTGCTTACGAATCTTGCTCGACAACCGTGGATTGAGGCCTCATGCTGTTATTCATGATTCTTTTGTCTCTAAAACCTGGCAATCGCGCTCGCATCGAGCCTTGGAAGACTGTGCCGGAAAGTTCTTTATTGAGGTGTCAGGAGATGGGGTTGCTGCCAGGAGTAGAGATTGAATTTATCCGACGCGCGCCGTTGGGAAGTCCGGTAGAAATTCGCATCAATGACTTCCATTTAGTCTTGCAAGAAGAGATAGCCTCATACATAGAAGTTACCTTGATTTAAGCTTCTATGCGGCCCATTACCTATGCCTTTGTCGGAAATCCCAATTCGGGTAAAACCTCGCTGTTCAATCAACTGACAGGTGAGCGTGGTAAAATTGGCAATTACGCTGGAGTTACGGTGGAGCGTCGTGATGGATTCACTGTTTCCATACACGGAAAGCCGATTCGTCTGATTGACCTCCCTGGCGCTTATAGCCTGAATGCTTATTCACCCGAAGAGGCGATGCTGGCAAGTGCCTTGCTCGACAAGGACATTGACGGAATTGTGTACGTGGCCGACGCGACCAAGTTGCAACGCAGCCTTTACTTTTTTACGCAGGTTCAAGAGCTGCAAAAGCCGATGATTGTCGTCCTGAGAATGGTAGACGTCGCCAAACGCCTTGGCATTGTCATCGATATCGACAAACTCAGTCAGAGCTTGGGTTGCCGCGTTGTCGCGTGTCCGATGGAAGGCAAACAGGGCATTCTCAGCCTGCGCGTCGCCCTCAGCGAAAATCAAAAGCCAACGGAGCCCCTGTTCCGCCATGACGACGGCCTGGAATCTCTCTTGAATACGCTGGATCTGCCTTCACGTGGGTTAAAGATCGCCCACCTTTGGGCCAAC
>Ga0154578_109_pt1 | contig 7352 bp, 5 predicted proteins | sample RifGroF2_FD_116007 | JGI IMG/M metagenome (GOLD analysis project Ga0154578, IMG submission 116007) | Verrucomicrobia bacterium GWF2_51_19
AACTAAAAAAGTGAACTATTTTTAGGCAAAATGCAAAATAGCGCCAAAATGCGTTTCAACTAAAAAAGTGAACTATTTTTAGGCAAAATGCAAAATAGCGCCAAAATGCGTTTCGCGCTGCGCCGAGTTCCTCACGTACCTCTATGTACGCTACGGCCCTCGTGCTCGCGCAAAGCCGCATTTTTGCATCTATTTTTTCATTTTGCCTGGTTTTCACGGTTTTTGGTTTACGGTTTTTGAAACATTTGGTTTTTGGTTGATCGGGCTTTTCACGGTTTTGTTGTCGCGAATTATCTTTCTCCCCGCGTGTGCAACACGCCCTCGATGCGCCCCATAAAGAGGTCAACGGAATCAAGAGATGCCATCTGTGGCGCACTCCTTTAGACGTCGACAGCGGCGTTGAGGTTGCTGGCCCTAACCCCGACAGCGGTGTGATATATCTCAAAGAACCTTTGTTGGCGGCGGCCGAGTCGACTTTTTCAAAATCTCCAAGGCGCGTCATTAGTTACTATACCCCATGTTTTCCCTTTTTGCAAATTTTTATAAAAAAGATTAAAAGTGTTTTAGGGAAGGGTCCGGGAAACCCCTTTTATTCTATAAAATGGGTCTCCCGGCTAACCGGCCCTCCTCTTTCCCAGGACCGCTCAGGCCGCATTGCCCGACATCGGGGTGAGTCGGGTTGTTTTACACAGCAGGGGCGGCCTTGTACGATGTGGCACGTGGGGCAGTCGGCGGAGTGCGAAACGAACTTTCACGCCATTTTGCATTGGTCTTATCATTGACAACGTTGCGGCGGCGATTAATATCAAAAAACCTATGCCAAAGCTTCCCAGAATGACGTGGCTCTTTGTGGCCATCAATGCGGCCGTTCTACTCTTAATCGTTTGGTTCGGCATAAAAATGTTGTTGCCAAAGAAAAGAGGCGAAATGCAGATGCCACCCGTGCCAGTCTCGGCCGTAGCGGTCAAAACGGACACGATCTATCGCTACCTCGATGCCGTTGGCGTATGTCGGAGTGTGGCCTCGGTCAAAATTTACCCGCAAATTCAGGGATCCGCGCAGCTGAAAGCCATTCTGTTTAAGCAGGGCGACCGCGTTAAAGTCAGCCAAAAGCTCTTTGAGCTCGACAACCGCACTTTTGTCGCCGATCGCGATAATGCCGCGGCTAAGCTGGAGGCCGACAAGGCTCTGCTCGTTGTCGCTAAGGCGCAGTTGGAGCGCAGCATGGGGCTCATTGCAAAGGAATTCCTTTCCAAGCAAGAGTTTGACACCTACCAGGCCAATGTGAAGGCCGGAGAGGCCTCCGTCAAAGCAGACGAGGCCAATCTCAGAAAGGCCGCAATTCAACTCGAGTACTGCTCCATAACGGCCCCCATTGGAGGCATAATCGGCCGTTTCGAGATCGACCAGGGCAACATTGTTTCCTCGGCAACGCTCCTAACGACGATCGAAAACACCGACGCTCTCTACATCGACTTCAGCCTCTCTGAAAATGATTTTTCGCTCTTCCGCCAAGTGTGGGACCCCGCTAAGCCCATCAATATTCAAGTGGAAAACAAGGCTGAGGCGCCCGTGGTGTATTTCGCCAACACAATCGATTCCACAACGGGCATGTTCTCACTCCGCGGCCTGCTCAACAACCCGACAGGCGTGTTTTGGCCCGGGCAAACGGTCGACGTCAGGCTCTTGCTGCAAAAAATCGATAAGGCCTTCCTCGTCCCCGAAGAGGCCCTCCAAATCAACAAAAATGGCAACTTCGTCTTCGTCATTCAGCCCGACCAAACGGTGACCATGCAGCCCATCGAAACCGGCTTATCGTACGAGGGAGGCCTTGTCCACGTGACAAAAGGCCTAACGGCTGACCATTCAGTCGTCACGAAGGGCCAGCTCGCACTCACACAGGGCAGCCGAGTCGTCGTGATGCCGAAAAAGGACGAGACAACTCCAACACATTAGCAAGCATTGAACACGAAGCATCAGTCCGACCCACAGGGTGACAAAAAACAGACGTCCGACAGAGCGGAGCCCACGAATGTGTTGCCCGCAGAGGATGCCGCTGGCGGCAGTTTAGCCGATCCCTTTATCAAGCGGCCCGTTATGACGATTTTGCTGACGGTGTCCCTCGTTGTGTTCGGCATCAGCAGCTATTTGAAACTTCCGGTGAGCGACTTGCCAGCTGTCGACTACCCTGTCATCAATATATCGGCCACGTATGACGGCATGAATGCGGAAACAATGGCCAATAGCGTTGCATCTCCGCTCGAAAAGGAGTTTATGGAGATCGATGGCCTCGAGACCGTGACATCGAGCAGCCAAATGGGCTATAGCAAGCTCACGATCGTTTTTAACCTCGACAAGAACATCGATACGGCTGCCATGGACGTCCAGGCCGCAATTTCGAGAGCCATGAGGTCCTTGCCATCCGACATCACGCCGCCAACGTACTCGAAGAGCAACCCCAACAGCAGCCCCATCTTTTACATCGGCCTCGGCAGCGACTCGATGACCGCCGGACAGCTCTACGACTACGCCAAAAGCGAGGTTGCCCAGCGCATCAATATCGTTCCAGGCGTCTCGAGCGTCGAGGTTCACGGATCCCCGAGAGCGGTCCGCGTTCAGGTCAACATGAAAAAGCTCTTCAATATGGGCCTGACATTGGACGACGTCACGCTGGCGGTCAAGAAGAACACCGTTATGCAGAGCACGGGCGACGTCAAGGGCAAGACGCGAACCTTTATTCTCAAGCCCGAGGGCCAGCTCGACTTCGCCAAAGGTTATGAGGACATCGTTGTAACGTATCGCAACCAGGCACCCGTTTATTTAAAAGACATCGCGGAGTGTCAAGACAGCCTCGCCAGCACAGATCTACAACTCACGTTCTCGGCCAAAGGCATCCCAGCATTCAATGCGGCTATCGTCATTGCCGTCACAAAGGCCAGCGGAGCCAACACCGTTGAGGTCGCAAAGGCCGTCCGCGAGCTCATTCCAGAGTTTAAAGAAACCCTCCCGCCCTCCGTCTGCCTCGTGCCACTCCACGACCGCTCGCTGTCCATCCTGGACTCCATTCAGGACGTTAAGGAGACCCTCTTGATCGCCTTTGTGTTGGTCGTCATCGTCGTCTTTCTCTTTCTGGGACGCGCGAAGGAAACCTTTATTCCCGTCGTGGCCATGCCGGCCTCCGTCCTGCTCACCTTCATCGTCATGAAGGCCCTGGGATACAGCCTGGACAACCTCTCCCTCATGGCCCTGACACTCGCCATAGGGTTCTTGGTCGACGACGCCATTGTCTTTTTGGAAAACATGGTCCGGCGCATGGAACACGGCGAGCCGCCCCTCGTCGCCGCGTTTCGGGGAGCCAAACAGATCAGCTTTACGATTCTCTCAATGACACTCTCCCTCGCAGCGGTCTTCATTCCGCTCGTCTTTATGGGCGGACAGATTGGCCGTATTTTTCGCGAATTTTCCATCACGATTGTCGTGGCGATTTTGGCCTCGGGTGTCATCTCCCTAACGCTCACTCCCATGCTCTGCGCACACATCCTGTCGCCCAAGACCGGCAGCGAAACGCGCATTGAGCACTTCTCGAAAGAGTTGGAAGAGCGCTTTTTAAAGTATTACCGCACCAGCCTCACCTGGTTTCTCGACAACCGCTGGTTTTCCGTTGGCACGTGGGTCATTTGCCTCTTGGGCACGCTCGTCCTGTTTCAAATGCTGCCAAAAACGCTGTTTCCGGTCGGCGATAGCGGCTCGATGATGGGCCTGTCAATGACGCAAGAAGGCACTTCTCCGGCAGCGATTAGGGCGCTCCAGTCACAGGCCTGCAAGATTTTGGAAAAACACCCGGCCGTCGACCACTTTGTCTCTGTCTGTGGCGTTTCTGGCTTCATGAACCCCAACCAGGGCTTCTTTTTCATCTCGCTCAAAGACCGCAAAGAACGCCCCCATATCACGGCCATCACCCAAGACCTAACGCGGCAGTTGTCGATGATTCCGGGTTTTCGGGCCTACTTCAACCCAATGCCCACCCTCGACATCCAAACAGGCACCACCGACACCCGCCGCGGCAAGTACGCTTACAGCATTTCCGGCATCGACCCACAAGAAGTCTACAAAGTTGCCGAAGAAATGCGGGCCAATATCACCCAGATGCGCGGTGTCTTTCCAATCTCCGTTAATTCCGACCTCTCCATCAGCAACCCCGAAGTCCGCATCGACATCGATCGCAAAAAGGCGGCCACTTGGGGTATATCGGCGTCAACGATCGAAAACTCGATGTATTACACTTACGCCCAACACTATTGTTACCTCATCAAGACACCGATTGATCAGTACAACGTCATTGTTTCGGCCTCAGAAGAGTTTCGGAAAAGCCCTGATGACCTCAATTGGCTCTACCTGCGGTCCGACACGACAGGGAAGCTCATTCCTCTCAAGACGGTTGCCCACTGGAGCTCCGTCCTTGGGCCCATGTCTATCAACCATATCAACAATTTTCCGGCCGTCACCGTTTACTTCAGCCTCTTTCCAGGATACCCCATCGGACTCCTCACTCAGGACATGGATGCACTCGTCAATAAGGTCATGCCGGCAGAGCTCATCGGCTCCTTTGAGGGCGAGGCCAGCACCTTTAAGGCGGCCGTCAGCGACCTCATTTGGTTGACCGTGATAGCCGTGTTCGTCATGTACGTCTTACTCGGCATTTTATACGAACACCCGATTCACCCAATCACCGTCCTCTCGACGCTTCCAGTTGCACTCGTCGGCGGCTTTCTCACCCTCTGGCTATTTAACGCCGAATTCTCCCTCTACGCCTTTATCGGCGTCTTTATGCTCATGGGTATCGTCAAGAAAAACGGTATTATCATCGTCGACTTCGCCATTGAAAAACGCGCCGAAGGTAAAACGCCTAAAGAGGCAATCTTCGACGCCTGTATCCAGCGTTTTCGACCCATCATGATGACGACCGTTAGTACTGTCGTCGGGGCGCTGCCTATCGCCCTCGGATGGGGTGCCGATGGAGAGTCGCGGGCTCCCCTCGGCTACATCGTTGTCGGCGGCCTCGTCTTCGCCCAGCTAATAACACTCTACGTTACTCCAGCTATATATCTCCTCTTTGAAAATAAAAAACAGATGGCGGTAAAATAGCGCAAAAATGCGTTTCGCGCTGCGCTGATGGGCCTCACGTACGTCTATGTACGCTACGGCCATCATGCTCGCGCAAAGCCACATTTTTGCATCTATTTTCCCGCCATCTGCTGCTTCAACGAGCTGAAGCTGTTTTACATTTCCATGCAAATATAAGTCATTGACGCGAAAAAGAGCACTTCGTTCATGACTCATGCACAAAAGACCGCTTCAAAACGCGCCTATAGCGCCAGTCTTATGTGCCTGATATTCATTGACTTCGATAACAACCTAAGCAAAATGGCGTCAAAGCTTGGCTTTGCGCGAGCACGACCTGCCGTAGCGTACACAGACGTACGTGAGGCAGTCGGCGCAGCGCGAAACGAGCTTTCACGCCATTTTGCTTAGGTTGTTACTTGACGTCTTTGACGTCGAGCACCGACGCCCCCTTCCGTTTGGCGCGAACGATGCGGGCACGACGGCCGAGTTTGCGGTCGAGTTTATCGACGAGTTCGTCGACTGACTTATAGAGGTTTTCGCTCTCGACGGCGACGATGAGTGTTGGTCCGTGGAGCTCCACGTGTCCCTTGGCGACAAATTCCTTAATATGATCTTTCGCAGTCCGGTGTTCGAGTTCGACCCGGATGCGGATAATGTGTGTTTCGTGTCGAAAGAGCCGATCGAGCTTTTCGGTGACAATTGCTTTCAATGCGTCCGTCAGTTCGAGGTGGACGCCGCTGATTATGATTTCTTTTTGATTCATAATTATATTGATAGGAGTTAACAGAAAAGCAGGCCGGGGTAAAAACACCTGCTTCCTGTAATTAATATAACCTATTTTGCGGGAAAAAGCAAAGATTTCTTGAATATTATCCGAGGAGGATTATCTTTTGATTCATGAATGCTAAGACGCAGAGTCGCATAGAAAACTTTCACATTTCTTTTTTCGCCATTGCCTTAGGGCTCGCTGGCTTTACATTGGCCACGCAGAAACTGGAAACACTTCTCTGGAATTCGGAGACAGTGACACGCATTTTATTGAGTGTGTCGATCGTTGTGCTTGGACTTGTGAGCGTGCTTTATATGTTCAAGGGAATACGACACTTTCCCACTCTAAAACAGGAATGGTTGCATCCCGTCAAAATGAACTTTTTCCCATTGATTGCGAAAACATTACTGGTTTTGAGTGTGGTGTTTTTGGAGATCAATTTATCAACTTCGAAGATATTTTGGATCGTCGGGACAGTCGCGCAAGGCGTGTTGTCGTTGACAATATTGAGTTTTTGGTTTTCACACAAGGCATTTGAAATCCAGCACAGTTCGCCCGCATGGTTTATCCCAATCGTTGGTAGCATGATTGTGCCGATTGCCGGTGTCGCGCATGGCTATGTGGAACTTTCCTGGTTTTTCTATGCAACGGGGTTCTTTTTTTGGCTCTTTTTATCGGCCATTCTGCTCTACCGACTCATTTTTTTCCCACCATTGCCAGATAAGCTTCTGCCGACTTTCTTTATCTTTTTTGCGCCACCGGCCATCGGATTTATTGCGTTTTGCAAGTTAACTAATTTGACGCAGCTAACGGCTTTTCCGCGGCTACTGTTTTACTTCTCGCTCTTCTTGTTTGCATTGGCCTTGATACAACTGCCGCGCTTGCTCAAAATTCGATTTTTTCTCTCGTGGTGGGCCTACTCGTTCCCATTGGCGGCAATCACTCTAGCCATTTTACGCATGTTTACGATCACTAAGCAGGCCTTCTTTCTCTACTTTGCAATGGGGACCTATGCACTGCTTGTGGCAATTCTCTGCCTCTTGATTTATAAAACCATTCGAGGCATCCTACATCATTCGCTCTGCGTCGAAGACTGAAAGCTTAGTAGTAATCTGTAGCGAGAGCGCTGCGCGCGCTGTTTCGCATACAGTGCTACTTTTCGCCTTTGAGTTCGCGGATCTTGAGGGTCCACTCGCGGGCGACTTCTACAAAGGTGGCTATGATGTCCTGAAACTGATTGGGCTGAGCCATGGGCATGGGAATCGAGTAGGCGAGAATCACCAGGCCGCCCTCTTTTTCGATGCCCAATGTGGCTCCCTGCGTGCCTTGCCAGTAGCAATTGGCAGAGAGCAATTCCATTAAAACGGCGCTGGTGACGTCGGGCTTGACAGTGCCAACGCAAGAGTGGACGAGGAGGAGGTCAGCTGCGTCGTTGTACTGCAGGGTAACGATGGCCGCG